>Ga0075420_100005580_pt1 | contig 11080 bp, 10 predicted proteins | sample SoiMetdeltSBSDD4_FD_75296 | JGI IMG/M metagenome (GOLD analysis project Ga0075420, IMG submission 75296) | Bulk soil microbial communities from a Populus tree surrounding site in Tennessee, USA - Soil MetaG P. deltoides SBSDD4 | ecosystem: Environmental > Terrestrial > Soil > Tree plantation... | reverse complement strand
AGGACGTGATCGAGCCCGACCAGTTCGACTACTTGGCGGCACTCGAGCCGGCGAAGATCACCGACGGCATCGGCCTCTACCACGGCAGCCCGCGCGACCCCGTGTGGGAGTACGTGCTCAGCGCGCTGCTGGCCGAGCTGTGCTTCGACACGCTTGACGAGCGCATCGCGCTGATCGGCCACTCGCACGTCGCGCTGTCGTTCGTGCGCCGCGAGGGCGAGATCGCGACGGGCCAGCGACGGGAGGCCGACGACGTGGCCGACATCCGCCGTGGCGAGTGGCTGCTGAACCCCGGCAGCGTCGGCCAGCCACGTGACGGCGACCCGCGCGCCGCATGGCTGCTGCTCGACACCGACGCCCTGACGGCGACCTGGAAGCGTGTCGAGTACGACATCGCCGGTGCCGCGGCCGCGATTCGCCAGGCTCGCTTGCCCGACTCGCTCGCGGAGCGGCTTGGGTACGGTCAATGACCGTGCGCCCAGTGGCCTACCTACTCGTCTTCGTGCTCGGGCTCGGCGCCGCCGGCCTCAGCGCCTGTGGCTCGGGCTCGTCGTCGAAGACGCTGATCCCGGCCATCGATGCCGGCCCGCTGCAGAACGACTTCGACGCCGTCGCCTCCGCGATCGCCGACCACGACTGCCCGCAGGCGTCGACGGCGGTTCGTGGCGCCCAGGCGCGCGTCGACTCGCTGCCGCGTGCGACGAGCGCGGCGCTGCGGCAGCGGCTCCAGGATGGGCTGCAGGCGCTGCAGACGCAGGCTGCCGCGGAGTGCCTGCCCCCGATCGACACCACCACGACGGACACGACGACGACGGAGACGACGACCACCGAGACGCTCCCGCCCGACACGACGACCGAGACGCTCCCGGCAGACACGCTCCCGACGGACACGACGACGACCGACACGACGACGGTTCCGGCGCCGACGCCGAACCCGGGCGACGCCGGAGGGGTCGTGACGCCGTGAGCGAGCCGAACCTGATCGCCGGCCGCTACGAGCTCGGCGACCGCCTCGGCCACGGCGGCATGTCGACGGTGCAGCTCGCCTTCGACCAGCGCCTGCGACGAGACGTGGCGGTCAAGCTGCTCGCCGAGCATCTCGCCGACGATGCGACGTTCGTCGAGCGCTTTCGCCGCGAGGCGCTCGCCGCCGCGCGCCTCGTGCACCCGAACATCGTCTCGGTGTTCGACTTCGGCCTCGACGAGCGCAGCGACCGCCACTACATCGTCATGGAGTACGTCCGCGGCCAGTCGTGCGCCGAGATCCTCCGCGATCGCGGCTTCGTCAGCGTCCAGGAGGCGTTGTCGATCGTCTCTCACGCCTGCCGCGGGCTCGACTACGCGCACCGTCACGGCGTCGTGCACCGTGACGTCAAGCCGGGCAACCTGCTGCGCTCCGAAGACGGGATCGTCAAGCTCGCCGACTTCGGCATCGCCAAGGCGATCGACGCCGGCTCGGCGATCACGAAGGTCGGCTCGGTGCTCGGCACCGCCGCCTACCTGTCGCCGGAGCAGGCGCGTGGCGAGGACGCCGGGCCCGCCTCCGACGTCTACGCCCTCGGCGTCGTCAGCTACCAACTGCTGTCGGGGCGCCTCCCCTACGAGGCGACGTCGCTGAGCGAGCTCGCGGCGATGCAGGAACGCGAGGCGCCGCCGCTGCTCGACGATCTCGTCGAGGGCGTCTCGCCGCAGCTCGCCGCAGCTGTCGACCGCGCGCTGTCGCTCGAGCAGCATCAGCGCTTCGCGAGCGCCGACGAGATGCGCGCCGCGCTCGCCGGAGGCGCCCGCTCGACGTCGGCGGATACGACGAGCGAGACGCGCGTCGTGCGCCCGCGCGAGAGCGAGAGCGAGACGACGCGGATCGTGCGGCGCCCGCCGGCGACGGCGGCCAATCCGGCGGCCCCGCGCCGGCTCGAGCCGCGCCCCGGTCGTGGGCCGGTCGCGGCGCCCGCGGGCGATCGCAGGCCCGCCGCTCAACCGAAGCGCCGCAGCCGCACGACCACCTGGCTCCTGCTGCTCGTCATCGTCGCGCTCGCCGCAGGAGGCGCGACGATCGTCGCGCTCAACTCCTCGGGCGGCACCGGGCGCGCCGTGCAGCTGCGCGATGCCGTCGGCCGCAACGCCAACGACACGATTCAGAAGCTGCGGTCGCTCGTCGACGACAACACGCAGTAGGCCGCGGCGCGACCGGCGACGGTCAGATCGACGCGCCGCCGAGGATCGCCGCCGACTCCGCCTCGAGGCGGCCCTCGCCGATCGCGTCGCGGAGCCGGCTCATCAGCCGTGAGACGAAGGCGAGGTTGTGCAACGTCAGCAGGCGCATGCCCGTCAGCTCGTTGTTCTTGAGCAGGTAGCGCAGGTAGCCGCGCGTGTGCCCGCCCGCGCACGCCGGGCACGGGCAGCCGTCGACGATCGGATCCTGGCTGCGCGCCCAGCGCGACGTCGTCAGGTCGACGCGCCAGCGCTGATCGGGCTCCGGGACGAGCGCGACGCCGTGCCGGCCGAGGCGCGTCGGCATCGCGCAGTCGAACGTGTCGATGCCGAGCGCGACGCCGTGGACGAGGTCGTCGATGTCGCCGATCCCGAGCAGGTGCCGCGGCGGCGCCTCGGGCAGCACGGCGGTCGCCCAGCCGACGACCTCGTGCATCTGCGGCTTGTCCTGCCCGAGCGAACCGCCGATCGCGATCCCGTCGCAGCCGGCGGCGGCGATCGCCTGAGCGGACTCGGTCCGCAGATCCTCGTAGACGCCGCCCTGGACGATGCCGTAGACGAGCTGACCCGCCGGCCCGTGCTCGGCGTGCCAGTGCAGACAGCGGTCGAGCCAGCGGTGGGTGCGCTCGGTCGAGCGCGCGGTGTAATCGCGGTCGACGTTGAACGGCGTGCACTCGTCGAAGACGAGCGCGATGTCGCTGCCGAGCGCCGCCTGCACCTCCATGCTCGTCTCGGGCCCCATGAACCATGTCGAGCCGTCGATGTGCGAGCGAAAGCGGACGCCGTCCTCGTCGATCCCGAGCACGGCGCCGGCGCGGCCGCTGCCGCCGTGGCGCGAGCGGCCCTTGATCTCGTCGGCGACCGTGCCGTGGCCCATCGAGAAGACCTGGAAGCCCCCGGAGTCGGTGATGATCGGGCCCTGCCAGCCCATGAAGTCGTGCAGGCCGCCGAACTCGGCGATCAGCTCGTGCCCGGGCGTCAGCATCAGGTGAAACGTGTTGCCGAGGACGATGTCGAAGCCGAGATCGGCGACCTCGCCGGGCAGCAGTCCCTTGATCGTCGCCTTCGTCGCCAGCGGGACGAACGCCGGCGTGCGGATATCGCCGTGCGCGGTGCGGAGGATGCCGGCACGAGCGCGTGAGCCGGGGTCGCGCGCAGTGATCTCGAGCGCGCTCACGCGCGCGAGCTCAGGAGGCGTCGGTCGGGCAGCACGTGTCGGGAAGCAGGCGCTCCCAGAGATCGGCCACGACCTCGAGCTCGTCGGAGCTGAGATGCGCGAGGAAGTGCTGCCGCACAGCCGCCAGATGCGTTCCGCGCGCCTGATCGAGCTTCGCCCGCCCCGCGTCGGTGATGCAGGCGAAGGCGCCGCGCGCGTCGTCCGAGCACGACACCCTGCTGACCAGCCCGTCACGCTCGAGGCGATCGACGAGGCGCGTCAGGCCGCTGCGGCTGAGCCGCACCGACGACGCGACGTCGTGCATTCGCATGCGGCAGTTCTTGGCCTCGGCGAGGTACAGCAGGACCTCGTAGGAGGTCAGCTGAAGGTCATGCGACGCCTCCAGCTGCGCGTCGAGCGCCTTGACCAGCGAGGCCTGGACGCGGAGCAGCCCGCGCCAGGCGCGCAGCTCTACCGGGGTCAGCCCATCGGACTGCGTGGATGTCGCTGCGGCGGCTTCCATTGCGCGCGCAACGACGGTAGCACCTGTTGCCGTCGTGAGCGATCTCGTTGTGCGTACAACCACCGTTGCTACGGTGGTCCGATGGCCCTCGAAGGACTGCACCACATCACCGCGATCACGGGTGACGCACGCCGCAACGTCGACTGGTACACGCGCGTGCTCGGCCTCCGTCTGGTGAAGAAGACCGTCAACTTCGACGCCCCCGACGTCTACCACCTCTACTACGGCGACGAGACCGGCGCCCCCGGCTCGATCATGACGTTCTTCGAGTTCCCCGGCGCCATTCCGGGACGCCCCGGGGCAGGCATGGTCCACCGCGTCCAGTCCCGCGTCGCGTCCGCCGCCGCACTGGACTTCTGGGAGCAGCGGCTCGCCGCCGAGGAGACGGCCACGACGCGCGCCGAGGGCGCGCTGCGCTTCGCCGATCCGGACGGCCTCGAGCACGAGCTCGTCGTCTCGGACGTCTCCGACGCGCCGTTGACGGCGCACGTCGCCGCGATCCCGCCCGAGCATGCGCTGGCGGGCTTCGCCGGCGTCCGCGCCTACGCCAGCGATCCCGCCGCCAGCGCGACGTTGCTGTCCGCGCTCGGTTTCGCCGGCGGTGTCCTCGCCGGCGATCAGCGCAGGGCGACCTACGCCTACGACAAGCCGCCGGAAGCTCCGGGGATCCAGAGCGCCGGCTCGATCCACCACGTCGCCTGGAGCGCCGCAGACGACGACGAGCTGACGACGCTGCGGGCGATCGCGTCCGCAAACGGCGCCCATCCGACGAGGATCCTCGACCGCCAGTACTTCCACTCGGTCTATTTCCGCGAGCCGAGCGGCGTGCTGTTCGAGCTGGCCACACGCGACCTCGGCTTCGACGTCGACGAGCCGCGCGAGTCGCTCGGCGAGGCGCTCAAGCTGCCGCCGCAGTACGAGCGGCTCCGCGAGCGGCTCGAGCGCAACCTGACGCCGCTGTCGTAGCGGTCTCGATCCGCTCGCTAGACGACGAGCGACTCGCCGGTCATCTCGGCAGGCTGCTCGATGCCCAGCAGCGCCAGCACCGTCGGCGCGACGTCGGCAAGGACCCCGCCCTCGCGCAGCGTCAGGCCGGGGTCGGTGACGATCAGCGGCACCGGATTGAGCGAATGCGCCGTGTCGGGCGAGCCGTCCGGCTCGAGCATCTCGTCGGCGTTGCCGTGGTCGGCGGTGATGATCAGCACACCGCCGCTCTCCTGGACCGCCTCGACGACCCTGCCGAGACATGAATCGACGGTCTCGACGGCGGCGATCGCGGCCGGGATCGAGCCGGTGTGGCCGACCATGTCGGCGTTGGCGAAGTTGATGATCCCGAACATCGGGCGATCCTGGCGCCAGGCGCCGGCGAACGCCTCGGCGGCCTCGTTCGCGCTCATCTCGGGCTTGTGGTCGTAGGTCGGGACGTCGCGCGGCGACGGCACGAGCTCGCGCCGCTCGCCCTCGCACGGATCCTCCTCGCCACCGGCGAAGAAGTACGTCACGTGCGGGTACTTCTCCGTCTCGGCAACGTGCAGCTGGCGCCCACCGGCACGCTCGATCACCTTCGGCAGCGTGATCTTCGGCCGCTCCGGCGGGAACGCGACGGGGTGGTCCCAATCCTCGTCGTACTCGGTCATCGTCGCGACGGCGACGCCGGCGTCGTCAAGCGCCGTGACGAGCTGCCGCATCCGGTCGGGACGGAAGTTGAAGCAGAACACACTGTCGTCCTCGGCGATCGCGGCCTCCTCGCCAACGAGCGTCGGCAGGATGAACTCGTCGGTCTCGCCGCGCTCGTAGGCCGCCAGCACCGCCTGCTGGCCGGTCGCCGCGCGGTACTCCGCCTCGCCGCCGAGCAGCAGCCTGACCGCGAGGTCGGTCCGCTCCCAGCGCTGGTCGCGATCCATCGCGTAGTAGCGGCCGATGACCGAGCCGATCCTCGCCGTCCCCCAGGACTCGACCTCGGCGACGAACGACGCCGCGCCGTGGGGCGACGTGTCGCGACCGTCGGTGAAGGCGTGGACGACGACGTCGCCGAGCGCCATCTCGCACAGCGCCTGCAGCTGCTCGAGGCTCGAGTGCACGCCGCCGTCGCTGACGAGGCCGAGCAGATGCACGCGCGAGTGGTTGCGCAGCGCCGTCTGCAGGACCTCGTTGTCGGCAAGTGAGCCGTCCTCGATCGCATGGTCGATCCGCGTCAGGTCCTGGCGGATGATCGACCCTGCACCGAGGTTGAGGTGCCCGACCTCGGAGTTGCCCATCTGCCCGTCGGGCAGGCCGACGGCGGCGCCGCCGGCCGTCAGCGTCGTGTGCGAGTAGCGCTGCCAGAGCGCGTCGAAGACGGGCGTGTTCGCCAGGTCGACGGCGTTGCCCGGCCCCGACGGGGCCAATCCCCAGCCGTCGAGGACGACGAGCGCGCAGCCCGTATGGACCCCGGGCACGTCGCTCTCGCTCATCTCGGAGCCGCCGCCACGATCGCCGCGAACGACGCCGGATCGAGCGAGCCGCCGCCGACGAGGGCGCCGTCGATGTCGGGCAGCGCCAGCAGCTCAGCGGCGTTGTCGGCGTTGACGCTGCCGCCGTAGAGGATCCGCGTGCGCTCGGCCTGTGCCGCCGAGCGATCGCCGACGAGCGCGCGGATGAAGCCGATCGCCTCCTGCGCCTGCGCGGGCGTCGCGACCTGGCCGGTGCCGATCGCCCAGATCGGCTCGTAGGCGATGACGACGTCGCCGAGCCGGTCCTCGTCGACACGCTCGAGGCCATTCTGGATCTGGGTCCGCAGCTTGCGTTCGGTGTCGCCCGCGTTGCGCTCCTCCTCGGTCTCGCCGACGCAGAGGATCGGCGCCAGGCCGGCGTCGAGCGCGACCGGCAGCTTCGCCTGCAGCGCACGGTCGGTCTCGGCGAACAGCTGCCGCCGCTCGGAGTGCCCGAGGACGACGCCGTCGACGTCGAGCTCGGTCAGCATCGCTGCCGAGATCTCGCCGGTGAACGCGCCCTGCGCAGCCTCGTGCATGTTCTGCGCGTAGACGGCGACCCGCGAGCCGCGAACCGAGTCGACGAGCGCCTGCAGCGCCGTGTACGGGACGCACAGCGCGACATCGACGCCGTCGACGGAGGAGACCCGCGGCAGCAGGGCGGCGATGTACTCCTCCGTCTCGGCGACGGTCTTGTGCATCTTCCAGTTGCCTGCGATCAGTGGAGTACGACTCATGCGGAGAGCACCTCGACGCCAGGAAGCGTCTTCCCTTCGAGCAGCTCGAGCGAGGCTCCGCCACCGGTTGACATGTGCGTGACACGGTCTGCGAGACCGAACTGCTTGAGTGCCGCGGCGCTGTCGCCGCCGCCGACGACCGTCGTCGCGGGGCTCGCCGCCACCGCCTCGGCGACCATCCGCGTTCCGCCCGCGAACGGATCGAGCTCGAACGCGCCCATCGGGCCGTTCCAGAAGACCGTCCCGGCGCCGGCGATGACGTTCGCGTACTCGTAGGCCGTCTTCGGGCCGACGTCGAGGCCCATCCAGCCCTCTGGAACATCGACGCCGTCGAGCTCGCGGCGCTGGGCGTCAGCGGCGAAGCGATCGCCGAGGACGAGGTCCACCGGTAGCCGCAGCTTGCCGCCGGCGTCCGCGAGCGCGCGCTGAGCCGGCTCGACGCCCTCCTGCTCGCAGAGCGAGGAGCCGGTCTCGTGGCCCTGCGCACGGAAGAACGGGAAACACATGGCGCCGCCGATCAGGATCGTGTCGGCGCGCTGCAGGAAGGCGTCGATGACGCCGATCTTGTCGGTCACCTTGGCGCCGCCGACGACGGCGACGAGCGGCGCCTTCGGGTCGGCGAGGATCCCGCGCAGCGTCTCGACCTCGCGCTGCAGCAGCCGCCCCGCCGCGCTCGGCAGCAGCTCGGCGACGCCGACGTTCGACGCGTGAGCGCGATGCGCGGCGCCGAAGGCGTCGTCGACATAGACGTCGGCGAGCGCCGCGTAGCGCTTCGCCAGCTCAGGATCGTTGGCGGTCTCGCCCTCGAAGTAGCGGACGTTCTCGACCATCGCGACGGCGTCGTCACCGACCGACTCCGGGTCGGGCGCGAGCGCGACCTGCTCCCCCAGCAGGTCGCTCAGCCGCGCGGCGACCGGCGCCAGCGACAGCTCCGGGTCGCGGCCCTTCGGGCGGCCGAGGTGAGCGAGCAGCACGAGCTGCTTCGCCCCGCGCTCACGCAGCTCGCCGAGCGTCGGCAGCGCCGCGACGATCCGCGTGTCGTCGGTGATCTTGCGGGTGCTGGAGGCAGAGCCGGCGTCGGAGTCTTCGAGCGGGACGTTGAAGTCGACCCGGACGAGGACCCGCTTGCCTTCGACGTCGAGGTCGTCGAGCGTCCGCATCAGGAGGCCGGCAGGAGCCTCTGCACGAGGTCCACCAGGCGGTTCGAGTATCCCCACTCGTTGTCGTACCAGCTGACGACCTTGACGAGCGTCCCGTCGAGCACCGCGGTCAGCCCGCCGTCGACGATCGACGAGAACGGGTTGCTGACGATGTCGCTGGAGACGATCGGATCCTCGGTGTACTGGAGGATCCCGGCGAGGTCGCCCGTGTCGGCCTTCGAGCGGAACGCGTCGTTGACCTCCTCGACCGTCGTCTCGCGGTTGGCCTCGAAGGTCAGGTCGACGAGCGAGCCCGTCGGCACCGGAGCGCGGACGGCGAAGCCGTGCAGCTTGCCGTTGAGCTCGGGCAGCACGAGGCCGACGGCCTTCGCGGCGCCGGTCGAGGTCGGCACGAGGTTGATCGCGGCGGCACGCGCACGACGCAGGTCGGAGTGCGGCGCGTCGTGCAGGTTCTGATCCGACGTGTAGGCGTGGATCGTCGTCATCAGGCCGTGCTTGATGCCGACAGCCTCGTTGATCACCTTCGCGAACGGCGCCAGGCAGTTCGTCGTACACGACGCGTTGGAGATCACGTGGTGCTGCTCGGGGTCGTACTTGTCGAAGTTGACGCCGAGGACGACGGTGATGTCCTCGTTCTTTGCCGGAGCCGAGATGACGACCTTCTTGGCGCCGGCGTCGAGGTGCGCGGCGGCCTTGTCGCGGTCGGTGAAGAAGCCCGTCGACTCGATCACGACGTCGACGCCGAGCTCGCCCCACGGCAGGTCCGCCGGGTTGCGCTCGGCCAAGACCTTGAGCTCCTTGCCGTCGACGAGGAGACCGCCGTCGGAGACCTCGACGGTGCCGGGGTACGGGCCGAGGATCGAGTCGTACTTGAGCAGCTGCGCGAGCGTCTTGGAGTCCGTCAGGTCGTTGACGGCGACGAACTCGATGTCGGCATTGCTCTTCAGTGCGGCACGAAAGGCGTTCCGGCCGATGCGGCCGAAGCCGTTGATTCCAACGCGAAGGGACATGGCCGTCAGCCTATTCATCGCCCGCCGAGGACGCCACGCGAGCGGAGCGACGGCCGCATCGCGGCGGCTACGAGCCGGGCGCGCGGCGATCGATGTCGCGGTGCAGGACCTCGACGAAGAGGTCCTCGCGAGCGCCGTAGCGCGCGGCGAGCTGCTCGGTGACGACGACCGAGCGGTGGCGGCCGCCGGTGCAACCGACGGCGACCATCAGGTGCGCCTTGTCCTCGGCGAGGTACTGCGGCAGCAGGAAGTCGAGCAGCGCGAACAGCCGCTCGTCCAGCTCGTCCAGCGTGCCCTGGCGGGCGACGTAGTCGACGACGCGCTGGTCGTGGCCGGTCAGCTCGCGCAGCCCCGGCTCCCAGTGCGGATTGGGCAGGAAGCGGACGTCGAAGCTGAGGTCGGCGTCGCGCGCGGGCCCGTGTTTGAAGCCGAAGCTCTGGAACGTGACGGCAAGGCGCGACGTCTGATGGCGCGGCAGGAAGTTGTCGGCGATCTTGCGCCGCAGCGTCGAGGCCTTCAGGCCCGTCGAGTCGATCACCGCCTCGGCCTGCGCCTTGATCGGCTCCAGCAGCGCGCGCTCGGCGGCGATGCCCTTGGCCACCGACGCCTCCGGAGCCAGCGGATGCCGGCGCCGGGTCTCTTTGTAGCGCGTCAGCAGCGTCTCATCGTCCGCGTCGAGAAACAGCACGCGGTGCGTAACGCCGCCGCGATCGAGATCCTCGAGCACCGCGCGCAGCGCCTCGAAGTACTCGCCGCCGCGCACGTCGGAGACGACGGCGGCGCGCTCGACCTTCGAACCGCGGTGCATGAACAGCTCGACGAGGCCACGGATCATCTCCGGCGGCAGGTTGTCGACGCAGAAGTAGCCCGCGTCCTCGAACACCTGCATCGCCGTCGACTTGCCGGCGCCCGAGTAGCCGGTGATGACGATGAAGTCCTCCAGCCGCGACGAATTGCGCTCGGACCCACCCTCACGCGCCACACGGCGTGTGAGTGTTCCGAGCCGCTGGCTGAGGCGCGCCGGCTTGGCGGTGGACATCGCCCCGCTCATGCTACGCGGCGGCACCGACGGCCCGGTGACGATTCGGTGGCCGACCTGCGAGGTACGCGTAAGCACCCTTGAGCTGGATGTTGCTGTGGCGGACAACCACACCTCGCCGGCGCCGCCGGGCGGGCGCTCAGCCGCTGGTGCGATTGAGGAACGCGAAGATGTCCCGGGCGGTCTTGCCGGGCAACCCCGGTACCTGTTCGATCTCGTCGCGCGAGGCGGCGAGGAACGCCTCGGGCGAGCCGAAGTGCTTCAGCAGCGCCCGCTTGCGCGCCGGCCCGACGCCCGGCAGCTCGTCGAGGATCGACGTCGTCAGCTGCTTGTCGCGGCGCTGGCGATGGTGCGTGATCGCGAAGCGATGCGCCTCGTCGCGCAGGCGCTGCAGCAGCTGCAGCTCGGGCGTGTCGTGGCCGAGCACGATCGGCGCGCGGGCGCCGGGCGTGTGGATCTCCTCGAGCCGCTTGGCGAGCGAGACGACCGCGACGCCCTTCTCGCGGAACCCCCGCAGCGCGCGGATGCCGGCCGACAGCTGGCCGGCACCGCCGTCGATCACAACGAGGTTCGGCAACGTCGCGAACGACTCGTTGCGCTTCGGGTCGTGCGGGCTGAGGTCCTGCTGGGTCTCCCAGGCGGCGAAGCGGCGCTCGAGGATCTCCTCCATCGAGGCGAAGTCGTCGGGAACGCCCTCCTCCCCGCCGCGGACGTTGAAGCGGCGGTAGTCGGCCTTCTTCGGCGCACCGCCCTCGAAGACGACCATCGACGCC
>Ga0075420_100005579_pt1 | contig 11081 bp, 10 predicted proteins | sample SoiMetdeltSBSDD4_FD_75296 | JGI IMG/M metagenome (GOLD analysis project Ga0075420, IMG submission 75296) | Bulk soil microbial communities from a Populus tree surrounding site in Tennessee, USA - Soil MetaG P. deltoides SBSDD4 | ecosystem: Environmental > Terrestrial > Soil > Tree plantation... | reverse complement strand
GTTGCATCGCAAAGAACAGCCCGCCGCGATCGTCACGCAACCCTGTGGATCTCCCGACGTTGGGGATCTCAATTGGTGCAAGTTCGTCCGAGCCGCCAAGGCCGTGTGTCTGATCGATGATGCGGTCGAGATCGGTGACGGCGAAGATCACCTGCCAGCGCTCGGGAACCTTGCCCCAGTTCTGCTGGATTTTGATCGCGCCGCCAACCGATTCGTTGCCGATCGAGTAGACGGTATAGCCGTGCGTCAGGTGGCCGAACGTACGCTCGCTGGTTTTCCAGCCGAACAGTCTCGAGTAGAAATGCGTCGCGCCGATCACGTCGTGCACCAGCATCTCGACCCACCACATCGATCCGGGGAGTTCCTGGCGTTCGGCGCCGCTGCATCCGTTGGCTTCCCACAGTCCGACGATACGCTCGTGGGGATCGACGATGGTGGCCATGCGCGCGATACCGGAGACCTCGAACGGTGCATCACCCGGGCGCCCGCCGAGCCGCTCCGCCTCCCTGACGACTTCTTCGAGGCGCTCGACAGCCACGTAGGGAATCCAGCGCTGGCGGCCGCGCTGGATTTGCCGCAGCCCAGCGACGGTCTGCCCCTCAATCTGGAATAACCAATATGGGTGAGTTTGGCCTGGCACTTCTTCGGCCGTCCATCCGAAGAGATCGCCATAAAACGGCTTCGCCGCGGCGGCCTCGGGTGAGACGAGCTCTGCAAAACAAAACGTGCCGAGTGCATGGCGCACGGTGATGGGTTCTCCGGGTTCGATCCTAGCCGACCCGCAACTCCTGGAACCTTTTTCTGGCGTCGCGCAATTACTCCATGAAGCACGGCGACGTGCGGGAGATGCCAGCGTGGATCGACCAGCCCTCGATGAGACTTACGTTCGTTCCTACGGTCAGCTCCGCAACGTGGCGGCGCGCTTCGTGTGCCGTCAGGACGCCGAAGACATGGTGCAGGAAGCGTATCTGCGCGCGCTCACCTATGGCGAACGGTTCCGCGGCGAGGCCAGACCGAGCACCTGGGTCCACCGCATTCTGGTGAATGCGTGCCTCGACGTTCGCAGGTATCGCCAGCGCCGTGGTGTGCACGTCGCAATAGAGGACGTGAAGATACGGCCGCGCGGCCGACACTGGCACAGGATGATTGATCGTCATGCGCTGCGCGCCGCGCTGGCTTCTCTCCAATCGGCCGAGCGCGAGGTGTGTGTGATGTACGACGTGATGGGTTACACGCACCCTGAGATTGCACGACGGCTGGGCATTCCGATCGGCACGTCGAAGGGCCGCCTTTGCATGGCGAGGCGTCGCTTGCGCCGTCTGCTCGGTATGTAGTGTCCGGCTTTAGCCGGACCCTTCTTAATCCTCACGCAATGCGCGCATCGGCTGCACGAATGCGGCGCGTGCCGCTGGAACGAAGGCCGCGAGACCAGCCACGAACAGGACAACGACCGCGACGACCGCCAACGTAGCGGGATCCGCCGGGGACACCCCGTAGAGCATCGACGAGAGACTCCGCGCAAAGATCAGCGCCAGGACGAGCCCGCCGGTCGTCGCGAGAGCGACGATGCGGATGGTCGTCCCGATCAATTGGTGGACGACGCGGCGGCGGTGAGCGCCGAGAGCCAGGCGCAGCGCGACCTCGCGGCGGCGAAGTTGTATTGCGTAGCTCAACGTGCCGTACACGCCTGCGCAGACGAGGGCCAGCGCCGACATCGCGAACGATGACAGCAGCCACATCCGCAGTCGATTCTCTGCGTATGCGTCGTCCAGGCGGTCGTCGAGTGGGGCGATGTCATGGACGGCGCGCAAGGGCTCCAGCTCGCGGACCTTGGCTCGCACAGCATTGGTGAGCGCGCTCGGTTCGACAGCGGTCCGAACCAGGAACCACGGCATCGGAGTCGGAGCGCTGAAGCATCCGTAGATGGTAGGAACGGGACCGCGGTCGAGCCGAATCTCGCGCGCGTCGTCAACTACGCCAGCAATGCGCGCCCCTTGGCCATCGGTCTGCAGGCCTTCGGGTGCCCTCGTGCGCACGACGTGAAGGCCCACGATCGAACGGCCCTGCGAGTAGCGATTGGCGAACGCGCGATTCACCATGACATCCGAGATCGCCCTGGTGTCCGGCGGCCGGCGGCAGAGTTGACCCTCGACAAGCGGAATCTTCAGAGTCTGAAAATAGCTGGGAGATACGATGGGCGAAATCGCAACCGCGTCCGTACGCGTCTCCACGGGCTGGTATTCGAACTGGATCTGGTTGCCAACGCCAGGAAGCCATAATGCACTGGCCGCCGCCTCGACACTCGGGAGCGCGCGCAGTTCGTCGAGCGTGCGATTGATGCGCAGTACGATCGGGTCGTAGTTGGTGGCCTCTGCGAAGCTGGCGCTGACGCGAAACGTCAACACATTGGCCGCATCGAAGCCGGCATTCACACGCGACAGGTTGTCGAAGCTGCGAAGCAGGAGTCCGGCCCCTGCCAGGAGCATGACCGACAGCGCGATCTGCACGCCGACGAGCAGCCACTGCAGCGACTGCCGTATCGAGACTTGAGTACGCGTGCCACCGGCCAGCAGCGTGATCCGCGAATTCCGGAGTGCCGGCAAGAGGCCGCACAGCAGGGACACCGCCGCTGTGATCGCCGTGGTGTACATCACAATGCGCGCGTCCATGCCCATCTCCTCGAGACGTGGCAGTTGGGGAGCCAGCCTTCGCAGCAACGAAGACGCCACGCTCGCAACGAGCAGGCCGGCGGCGGCGCCACAGGCGGCGAGGACTGCCGATTCCGTCAGCATCTGCGCGATGACGGTAGCCTGGGATGCGCCGAGCGACCGGCGGACGGCCACTTCCTGAGCACGTTGAGTGCCGCGTGATAGTAGAAGCGCAGCGATATTCGTGCACGCGATGAGGAGAAGCACAGTAACCGCACCGAAGATCAGCCACAAGGACTCGCGAGTGTTCCCGATCACGTGTTCCTTGTACGGCACGATGCGCACGCGCAGTGCCGCATCAGTGTCCGGGTATTCGAGGCCCAGCTGCGTCTGGACCGCGCCGAGATCGGCACGTGCCTGTTCGAGTGTGACGCCTGGCTTCAGCCGTCCGACCGCGACGTGGCCGACGGCTTGCCTGTCCAACGTCCAAGGGGCGTCGAGGAGGAGAGGCACCCACCAGTCCACGTCGCGCTCGGGGAACTTGAAGGTGTCGGGGAGGACGCCGACGATCGCGTAGGAACGATCTCCCATGCGGACGCTTCTTCGGAGCACGTCTGGATCGGCGCCGAATCGCCTGTGCCAGTACCGCTCGCTGATCAGGACGGAGAAGGACGACCCGGTGCGGTGCTCGGAGTCGACGAACCCGCGTCCGCGCAGTGGAGAGATGCTCCAGGTCTCGAGGAAGCGGCGCAGCACGATAGCGCGGCGGACCTGTTCGGGCAGGTCGCCGGTCGTATCCGACACGTTCTCAGTGGTGTAGCTGGTGATCGCCTGGAACGCGGAGCTGCGGCGGCTCCAGTCCTCCACGCGAATTGGTCCGACCGTTGTCTCGCCTCTGATCTCGTGGACCTGCGAGAGATGCATCAGGCGATCGGCACTGCGAAAATCCAGCGGGCGCACGATGACGGCGTCGACGGCCGAGAACACCGCGCTATTCGCACCGATCGCGAGCGCCAGCGTCAGCATGACGACGACCGTGAAGCCAGGCGTGCGCGTCAGCGAGCGGACAGCGTAGCGAAGATGGCGGGCGGCGGCGTCGAGCCACAACGCGATGTCGGCGTCGCGTGTCCTTTCGCGCTGAGCCAGCTGATTTCCGAACCTGATTCGCGCCAGACGGTACGCCTGCTGGTCGTTGATACCGGCTTGGCGAAGCTCGTCTTCGCGTTCGTGGATGTGAAACGCGATCTCGCGATCGATATCGCGTTGGAGACGTGACGAGCGGAGCGTGTTGGCGAGGCGACGAAGCCAGGACATGCGCTACTCTTCGCGAAGCGCGCGCATCGGCGGCACGAATGCCGCGCGTGTGGCAGGAATCACCGCCGCGACGCCGGCCACGGTCACCACGAGTGCGCCGACGGCGCCAAGCGTCGCCGGATCGCTCGGCGTAACGCCGTACAGCATGGTGGACAGGCTGCGAGTGAAGAGCAGCGAAAGGCCTAACCCGCATGCCGCCGCGACCGCCACGATTCGAAGGCTCGTGCCGATCAACTGCTGTACGACGCGGTGCCTGAGCGCGCCGAGCGCGAGACGCAGGGCCACCTCGCGGCGTCTGAGGCTGACGGCATAGCTCAACGTCCCATAGACGCCGGCGCAGACGAGCGCCAACGCCGTGATCGCAAACAGGGACAGCAGCCACGTGCGCAGCCGGTTCTGCGCGTAGGCATCGCCCATCCGCTGTTCGAGCGGTGCGATGTCGTACACCGACCGCGCTGGCTCGAGCTCACGGATTCTGCGCCGAACGGCCGTCACCGCGGCCGTGGGATCGCCGGCAGTCCTGATCACGTGCCACGGGGCAGGGTAGGGAAAACTGAAACACGTGTAGACCGTTGGCGAGGGGTCACGATCGACCCCGGCCTCGCGCGCATCGCCGACGACCCCGACGATCCGCGACGGAACGGCTCCGGCCAGATGGCGGTTCGTGACGAGCCTGTCGAGTCCACCGGTGAGATGAAGACCCAGCACCGACGTGCCAGGGAAATACCGGTTGGCGAAGGTACGGTTGACCATCACATCGGCGGTGGCCGCCTTCGGCCAGCCCGAGTGTTCGGGACGGTGGCACAGTTCGCCCGTTAGCAGCGGAATTCGCATGGCGGCGAAATAGCCAGGAGAAACGATGCGATTCTCGGCAATCAATGGAGGCGCTGTTCCGGCACGGCCTTCGAGCAGTGAGAACTCCTGCTGTTCGTACTCACGCACGCCCGGCAGCAATGACGCGACGGCCACTCCCTCGACGCCGGGCAGCGACTCGAGGCTGTCGAGGACGCGGTTGATGCGTTGGATGTGCGCGTCGGTCGTTTCGTTGCCGTATTGACCGCTCACGCGCAGCGTCAGCACATGCCTGGGATCGAAGCCTAGACTGACGCGCGACATCGCGTCGATGCTCCGCACCAGGAGACCCGCACCCGCCAGGAGTGTGACCGAGAGCGCGATCTGCACGCCGACCAGGAGCCACTGCAGCGAATGCCGCGCCGGCGTCGTCGTACGCGTAGACCCCGAGGCGTGCCGTGCTCGGCGTGTACTCTGAATCGCGGGCGCGACACCGCACAGAAGTGTGACAAAGAGCGTCGACAGCAACGTGTAGACGAGAATGCGCGCGTCAACGGCGATCTCACCGACGCGCGGCAGGTCAGGAGCCAGCAGCCGTAGTCCTCGCGACGCACTGATGGCGACCGCGACGCCGATCAAGGCTCCAACCAATGACAGGACTCCGGCTTCGGTGAGCAGCTGCATCGCGACGGCTGTCCGCGAAGCGCCAAGAGAGTAGCGGACCGCGATCTCGTGTTCGCGTCTGGCTGCGCGAGAGAGAAGCAGCGCCGCAATGTTGGTGCACGCAATGAGCAGGAGCACCGATACCGCCCCATACAACACCCACAAGGACGTACGCGTCGCACCGACGATGGTCTCTTTGAGCGGTACGATGCTCACTGTGATGCCGCGATCGGTGTCCGGGTACTGACGGCAGAGGTCTGCTTGTACCCGCTCGAGGTCGGCGCGCGCCTGTTCGATCGTGACGCCAGACTTGAGTCGCCCGATGCCGGTGAACCAGGTCAGCGTCCGCTGCTGGGCCCATGGCGCATCCGCATCATCGGCGGTCCACACATCAACGTCCCTGGGAAACTGAAACGACGGAGACATGACGCCGATCGTGGCGAGGGTGACGTTGCCCACTCGAACGGGCCGTTCGAGTGCCTGGAGATCACGCCCAGCGTTGCGCCAGCGTCGATCGCTCGCGATGACGGCGATTGGGCCCTTGTACGCGACCTGATGCTCTTCGTCTGAGAAGCTGCGGCCGAGGGCCGGGTGTACGCCGAGCACGTCGAAAAACCCGGGAGTGACGGTCGCATTGTGGACCCGTTCGGGCAGGTCACCGCTGGTATCAACGACATCGCCGAGTAGGTAGCCAGCCATGCCGTCGAACGTAACATTCAGACGATTCCAGTCCTGAAGTCGAATGGGGGCGATGCGCGTCTCCCCACTACCGTCGCGGACCTGCGTCAGCTCAACGAGGCGCTCGCCGTCCGGAAACGGCAGCGGACGCAGGAGCACGGCATCGATGGCGGAGAACACGGCGCTGTTGGCGCCGATGCCAAGCGCCAGCGTCAGGACGACGGCAGCCGTGAAGCCAGGCGTGCGACGCATTGCGCGCAGGGCGTAACGGATGTTGCGCCAGGTGGCATCGATCGCGGCAGCACTGTCCACGTCGCGGGTCCGGTCGCGCTGGACGAGCGGATTGCCGAACCGGCTTCTCGCCGTGCGTCTGGCCTCCTCGTCCGACAGGCCCTGGCTACGCAGGTCATCGGCGCGTTCGTCGATGTGGAAGGCGATCTCCCGATCGATGTCACGCAGCAGGCGTGAAGGGCGGAGGGCATTGACGAGACGTTGGACCCACGACATCGTCTTCCTCGCTCTCGCTTAGACGTAACGGAGTACGCGGCCGACACCTTCGGTAAAGCGGGCCCAGCTCTCTTCTTCAGCCGCCAGCTGCTTACGGCCCTTCGCCGTGAGCGAATAGAAGCGCGCCTCGCGGTTCTTCTCGGTAAGCCCCCACTCGGCTTTCAGCCAGCCCTGCTGCTCCATCCGATGCAGGGCGGGGTAGAGCGATCCTTCCTCGACGCGGAGGAGGTCGCCCGAGACGCGCTGGACGTGCGTGGTGATCGCGTAGCCGTGCAGACGTCTGTTCGAGGCGAGGGTCTTGAGGACCAGCAGTGTCAGCGTGCCTTGCAGAATGTCGTTTTTTGATGTGCTCATGGCTCGATGAAAAGGCCTCGCTAGAGGCCGAACTCGTTAGGCCTAGCTAAATAGGCCTAACTAGTTAGGTATGGAACCACGGTTTGTATTGCAGGTCAAGCGCTCTCGGAGAAAAGGGTACCGGCGCCCTGTGCGTTCCAGGACAGGGCCCGATGGCAGCAGCGGCATACCATCATGACGGTTGGCGCTCGTCGCGCAACTGACTGGGGCTGTCTGGCCCGAGTCGTCGCGCCGCGCCGGGCGAACCCTCGACCATGTGACTCTCGTTAACGACATTCAGGAAGAGACGGATCAGATGATCAAGACAATCGGGTGGATCGGCCTGGCACTGTCGGTGCTGGGGTTGATGTCGCCGACCACCATTCGGGCGGACGACTGGGACAGGAAGAGCGTGCTGACCTTCAATCAGTCATTCGAGATCCCTGGACACGTTCTTCCGGCCGGGGCGTACACGTTCAAGCTGGCCGACACCAGGAGTGACCGGCACATCGTGCAAATCTTCAGCGCCGACGGCTCACGGCTGATCGCGACCCTGATCACCATCCCTGACCACCGGCTCAAGACGACCACTGAGACAGTCATCACTTTCAACGAAATGCCCCTCGGCTCGCCAGACGCGATTCGCGCGTGGTTCTACCCCGGGAGCATCGTCGGACGGCAGTTCGTGTATCCAAAGCCGCGCGCGGCGCTGCTGGCCGAGGCGGCGAAGACCGCCGTGCCGGCGATCGCTGTCGCCGAGGTCGCCGATGTCGAGGCCTTGAAGACCGCGCGCATCGTGGCGATCCTGCCTGACCAACGGGAGACGCCTGTCACTGCCGCCATCCAGACGACGCCAATTCCGAATACCGCCAAGGCCAACACGACGCCACAGCGAGCGCGCCCCTCAGTCGCCGAGCTGAGCGGGCAGAGCGCTCGCAACACGCTGCCGCAGACCGCCAGCGGGGTCCCTTTGATGGTCTCGCTCGGCTGCGTATCGATCGCCGGCGCTGGCTTGCTGCTGCTGTTTCTCAGGCGAAACCCGGCAGCCGCCATCTAGTCGCGTGCGTCCGTCACCTGACCTGCTGCTGCCATGAGCCGCTCACGTGATCGCGCGCCGCGGATCGCGGCGCGCGCGCTGCTCCTAGCCGGCGTCGTCCAGCTCGCGTACGGCGGGTATGTCGTCCTGGACTCCAGCGTGTATGACGCCATCGCGCACGAGCGACTCGAGGAAGCGAGAGAACGAACCAGAGTTGCGCAGCCCGCGATACAGGGCCTCGTCACCGCCACAGCAATTCGCGACGGCACCGCCATCGGCGAGATTCACATTCCGCGGATCGGGCTGACGGCCATCGTGGCCGAGGGCGAGTCGCCGGCCGTCCTGCGACGTGCGGTCGGTCATCTCGCTGACACCGCACTCCCGTGGGGGTCGGGGAACGTCGTGCTGGCTGGCCATCGCGATACGGTCTTCAGACCGTTGAAGGGGATTCACGCCGGAGATGCGATTACCCTACGTACGCAATACGGTGATGTCGAGTATCGCGTCGAATGGACCGCAGTGGTGCCCCCGACGGAGGTCGGAGTGCTACGGTCGACAGGGCGCTCCACACTGACGCTCATCACCTGCTTTCCGTTCTCCTACCTCGGGCCGGCGCCCGAGCGCTTCGTGGTCCGCGCCAGAGAAGTATCGCGCTACGGCTGGCCAACCGAGAACCGCACGACGCTCAGACGGTAGTACAGCGCCGCGTCGAACACGCGGCACTGAACCAGTGGAAACAATGGGTACGCGAGGGTGGATACGACCTGTGTCCGGCGCGTGGGGTCGTCGAGCCACGCCCGCAACCGGGCCTGATCCTGTCCGTTCAACGCGGCGACGTTTTCCAGGACGAGCGTTCCGCATTCGCCGGCCGGGAGCGCCAGCATACTCCCCAGTTGCCAGGACACGGGTTCAGGAAGCCATGGCGCGAGTTGGCACAGGACTGACTCAATCGACGTTGCACGGCCTTCCAGCAGGATGTTGTGGTGTGCGCTGGTCACACGACGCCAATCGGCCGCTGAGGGGGAATCGAGTAGGCGTGACGGCGAGAGCTCCTGGCGAATGATATCGGTCGTCATATGCAACAGAATGCCGCCTGAATCCCGCCGATGTCTGTGTCGTTCGATACACCCTCGATTGGCTAACGCGATTACCTTGCCGGCGACGTGCCAGACGTCGACTGACGCGATCGGTGAGTCTCGATGAAGCGCCTGACCTCCTGATTGTGCGGAAAATCTCGAATCAAGAGGTCCGCGGTGACGAGTGCCCCTGGTGTGTCGCGTTCGCGGACCTGGATGTCCCAGAGAGCGAAGCGGGCTTCTGTTCGCGTGAAAAAGTCCGCTTCGGCCCCGGCCGCCTCACGAATCGCGAGCACTCCACGCTTCTTGTTGCCGCCGCCGAGCAGCCACCGCGTTCCCCGGCGCATTTTGGTGGCGACGATGTAGTCGATCCACCCGCGCGCGACACGTGCGCGAACGTGCGTTGGCTGGCGGCTGAGCACCGTATCGAGGGCACGCCGGCCTTCCCAGTACTCATCCCACCCAGTTCGGTGTCCGAGCGTGCCGAGCTGCAACCAGACGTAGTTCAGATCCAGCTTTCCCAGAAGGAACAGAGTCTCGTCATCGTCCGGGTGTGCGAGAATTCGCGCCCGCGCCAGGGTCTGGCCGCGCGCCAGCGCCACCTTGAATGCCGACAGCAGATCGGCGCACGCGGCACAGTCCTTCCAGGCTTTGTCTCTGTCTTCCTGCTGTCCCAAAGCGGCCTTGATCTGGAACAGCAGCGCGGCGGTGCGCAGCTCGCAGGCGGCCAGACCGTTCACGTCACCGGCACAGGAGTCCAGCGTGAGCCGCGCGGCCGACTCGTACCGCGCGTTGTAGTACTCCCGTTGCGCCGCCTCCAGGCCGCCGGCGGAAGCCGGGACGGGAAGGAGTGCCGCGGTCCCCATCGCGAGCGCCAAAGCGATGAAATGAAACATGGAACGGGCCTTCTTCTTAACACGATTGTCCGACCGGCGCGCGTGAGCGTCTGTGCGATATTGCACATCGGCAGGCTCGACGAGCCGACGTGGTGTCGCACGTGAAGAGGGGCGGTGATTTCGCCTCACCATCCTCTCCACGTGCAACGCTCAATGCCCGGGCGTTAGAGCCGACCCGACAGCATCAAGATGACTAAAACCAGCAAAACGAGACCGACGCCGCCGCTGGGAACGTAGCCCCAGCTTCGGCTATGCCGCCATGTCGGCATCGAGATCACGAGCAGCACGGCCAGGACGACGAGCAACACGGTGAGCATGGCTTCCCTTTCTAGCTAACCTTCGGCGCGGAGCGTGACGGGCTTGTCGAGGAGAAACCTGAGCACCGTCTCGGCAGGGACCTTGACGGCGCGTCCGTTCGTGAGCATCTCTGTGGCTGCGCCATCCGCGGCGCCGATCAGAAGCCCGATCGCGGCTCCTTTGTGACCGCTCACAATGGCACCGGCGACTGCGCCGACCGCGTACCGCCGACCGTCGACGGTGATCGACTGGACGTCGAGCGACATCTCAGAACGGCCCGCCTCATCGCCAGACCATACCTGTCGGATCACCAGTTGGGCGCTGGATCTCGCTGGAATGATCACGCGACCGGACGCATCCGAAATCGGATGCTCGACGATCGCGGCGAACGATTGATTCGCACCGACATGTCTGGAGTCGATCGTCTCGACGGTTCGCACGACCAGCTCGGTTCCGGCGGGCGCCTCGAATCGGCGAGCGTTGACCGCGCGCGGGTTCTCGCGGTCGGCGGAGAAGAACTCCAAAGAATTGACCTGGCTGGTCGGATACCGGCGCGACACCCCGTCGGGGTGTCGGAAGGTGATGGTGCGCCCCGCGATGGCGAGCACAGTGCCCTCGACGCGCGAGCCATCCCTCATGACCAGCGTATCGGCTGACACGACCGGGGACACCACACACAGGCTCATCGCCGCGGCGATGACGAGTGTTCTCATGTGACACGTCCTTCTAATTGATGGCTCGGAGGTCCGTTGCTGGCCGCGGATGCCGGCGATGCTGCTGCGATGTCTCGACAGTGGTGAGACTCAGCGGGTCTCTCACGCCGCGCTCTTCTCGGGGATCT
>Ga0075420_100005571_pt1 | contig 11085 bp, 1 predicted proteins | sample SoiMetdeltSBSDD4_FD_75296 | JGI IMG/M metagenome (GOLD analysis project Ga0075420, IMG submission 75296) | Bulk soil microbial communities from a Populus tree surrounding site in Tennessee, USA - Soil MetaG P. deltoides SBSDD4 | ecosystem: Environmental > Terrestrial > Soil > Tree plantation... | reverse complement strand
CATAACTTCAAGGGAGAAAGAGATGGCAACCAACAAGCCGGCGGATGCCGCTGGCAAGGACGCGCAGCAGGGCACGCGCATCAAGTGGGACGACACGGGGATGAAGAGTTCCTACGCCAATGTGTGCAACGTCACCAGCACGCGCGAGGAAGTGGTGATGCTCTTCGGCATCAACCAGGCGTGGAACCGGGGCCAGAAGGAAGTGACCATCCAGCTCACCGACCGCATCATCATCAGCCCGTACGCCGCCAAGCGCCTGTGCGCGCTGCTCGACGGGGTGGTGAAGGAGTACGAGAAGCGCTTTGGCGCCCTGAACGTCGAAGGGCCCGTCGCCAAGCAGTAGAAGTCACCTTAGCAGCAGTTGCCAAGTCCTTGAGCTGCACGCCTTTCCGCTGAAACGAAGCGGCGGCGTGCAGTCGGGAATTCGCATCGTGCGGCCATCGCAAATGTAGGTTGCCTTCGTGTCCCGCCGGGCATACGATTTATCCCGTCGTATACAAAGCAGCGAGACGAAATAAATCGAGTTAGTAAGGGGGCAGCGCCGCATGACTCAAGGTGGGCGCAACGGCTCGCTTTGTCCCGTGGTTTCTTCTCCTAGTACGCGTAGGCGCTCGCCTGCGCGCAACGTATTCACGCGCGCTTCTCTCCGGAGTCGTCCATGAGACTCAACGCTCCCGCTCGTTCGCCGCTTTCCAGCATGGTCGCGAAGGCCCTGCGCCCGATGCGCTTCGAGACCATCGAGCCGCGCATCCTGCTCAGCGCGGACTTCATGCCGGAGGCGGCGGACGCGCTCGCCGCGGGCCTCCACCAGTTCGGCTTGCGCACGCAGGATTTCCTCGACGGCGACGCGGCGTTCGCGCAGCACGTGCCGCTGCTGCTCAAGGTCACGATCGGCGACGACGGCGAGACGCTCGTAAGCGAGGCGCCGACGGTGGGCGATCTCCTCAGCGTGCCGGTGGATGCGAACCAGGACGGCGGCATCAACCAGTTCAACGGCTTCGACTTCGACCCGACCGACAACGACGAGGTAGCGCTCGACGCGCTCGACGCGAACAACGACGGCGTCGTCACCGCGGGCGAGTTCCTGCACGGCTGGTTCTTCGACCCGGTGCGCGACTTCCTGCAGGACGACATTTCCGCCGGCAGCAGCACCACCGATTTCGCGGACTTCCTGAAGAGCGGCGGGTTCTTCGACCCGATCGACCGCACGCTCAACGACCTCGGGCCGTACACGGTCGAGTTCGAGACCGTCGACGCGAAGACCTCCGACACCACCGAGAATCCGGACGCCGAGTTCACCTTCACCGTCGGCCTCGAGCTCACGGTGACGAACTCCATGCCGATCGACCTCGGCCTGGAGGCCGACGGGCTCAAGCTCTTCGCCTTCACCGGCGACAGCCTCAGCCCGCAACCGGTCAAGGTCCCCGTGGTCTCGAAGCTCTCCTTCAGCTTCGAGTTCGGCGTGCACACCGGCGGCCAGGACCCCGACGAGATCGGGGCCGGCGACTTCTTCGTGCGCAAGGCCGATCCGCTGCTCGTCGAGGTCGCGGCGCAGCACGGCGACCTCGACTTCAAGCTGAACGTCGGCTTCCTCGGCGCGCAGGTGGTCGACGGCAACTTCGACCTGCAAGCCGACGTCGCGAGCAAGCTCTTCGACGCCGACGATCCCGAGGCGCTCGGCTTCACCGACAGCCAGCACGGCGTCGAGTCCACGAGCGGCGTGGTCACCGCGGCGAACGCGCTGTCGAGCGCCAACCTGGACCATGCCGTCGGCTTCTCGCTGCGCGTTGGCAACGTGGGTATCACCACGCCCGTATTCGTCGCCGACGGCGACGCGCCCGACTTCGCGGCCCTCAAGGCGCAGATCCAGCAGGCGATCGCGAACGCCGACCTGGACGGCATCATCACGGCCGACATCGACGGCTCGAACAAGGTCACGTTCGCGCTCGCCAGCACCTCCGACACGCCCCTCGGCTTCGCCAACGAGTCGCTCGGCCTCGCCGGGATCATCCAGGCCGCGCCCGACGGCGACGGCGCCAACGCCTTCGATTTCACCTCCGACCAGGTGTTCCTGCTTTCCGTCGCCGGCGCCCTGCCGCGGCTGGTCAATGTGCGCTTTGCGAACGCGGCGCAGGAGGAGCTCGGCTTCGGCGCCGAGCAGGACGCGGAGCTTTCCGAATCCGCCGACCAGGTGCTCGCCGCCAACGCGCCCAGCGCCTTCGATATCGGCAGCGACGCCACCTTCACGGTGACGGTGACGCGCAGCAGCGGCTTCCAGCACAGCCAGACCTTCACGCTCACCGCGGACGAAACCGACGGCAACACCGATCTCGGCGACCTGGCGGCGGACCTCGACGGCAAGCTCGACCCGATCCTGTTCCCGATCCTTTTCGCGACTACCGAGGGCGGCAAGGTCAAGTTCGAGGGCCTCGCCGCGGACATCACCGGGATCCGCGTGCAGGCCTCGGGCGCCGCGGTCAGCGATATCGGCTTCGCGGCCGACGCCCAGACCACGCTGTCGCTCACCGCGGCCAACGGCGCGATCGGCAGCGGCGACCTTACGTCGAGCGCGACGTTCACCATGCACGTCACCGCCGCCGGCGGCGCGACCAGCACGCACTACATCACCGTCTCGCCCGAGGCGAACGCGGGGGTGGCGGGCCTCGCCGCCGACGTCGACGAGGCGCTCGCCGATGCCGGGCTCGCAATCGACGCGTTCGAAGCCGGCGGCAAGATCGTGCTCCAGGCGCGCAATGTGAACGTGGCGGCGTTCGACGTCACGGTGCAGAACCAGACCCTCGACGACCTGGTGCACGACGTCAACGCGGCGCTGGACGACGCCGGCATCTCCGACGTGACCGCGTCGAATGCCGGTGGCCAGCTGCGACTGACGGCGGCTGGGGGCAAGTCGATCGAGATCACGCGCACCCTGACGCTCGACGCCGGCGTGACCTTCGACGAGCTCGGCCTCGGCGACAAGGTCTTCGAGCAGGACGAGGAGGCGAGCACTGCGCAGGCGACTTTCGACCTGCCGGTCAAGGTGCTGGCCGGGCTGGAGAACCCGCTGACGGGCGCCAACGACGACTGGAACCCGGCCGACGTCTCGATCAACGGCAGCTTCGACCCGTTCGCCGGCGACACCGCCGAGTTCGACGCGAACCTCAAGCGCTTCACGATCGATTTCGACCTCACGCCGGAGATGTCGGCGCAGGACACGCCGGTGCCCGCGGTGACCAGCGCCTCGCTGAGCGAGGAAGCGCGGCTCGTCAACATGGCCGAGCTGCTCAATTTCAATCTGCTGAACGCGGAGAACATGATCGGCCTGCTGAGCGGGCTGGGCTCCGCCCTGCAGCAGATCTCGGCGATGGAAATGTTCGCCAACTACGACATCCCGTTCGCGGATGCGGCGCTGTCGGACCTCTTCAATTTCACCGATACCAACCCCGAGACCGCCAGCGGCCTCATCGACAAGATCCTGTTCGACATCGGCGAGAACGGCTACGACGGCGACGACGTCAACAAGCTGCTGCGCAAGGTCGAGAAGGACGGGGAGTTCTTCCTCACGCCGAATTTCGTCACCGCGCAGGAATTCGCGAACAAGCTCGATGACGTGCTCGGCGTCGTGCTCGAGGGCGCGGGCGGGATCAACGCCGCGTACAACACCTCGAACAACGAGCTCACCTTCCAGGTCGACCTGATCGCAGGCGAGGACACCGCGACCTCGGTGCCGGCCGACTTCAAGTACAACGTGGACCTGCCGCCCTTCGCCAAGCTGACGGTGGACACCGCGGCCGCGCCGACCGACAAGCAGGTCACCCTCGAGGGCCGCACCGGCCTCGCCATGACCTTCGGCGTCGACCTCGATACCCCGGGGATGGTGATCACCGAGGGCACGGCGCTGTCCGTGCTGAACGGCGGCAACGGCGTGCAGATCAAGAAGGAGCATGCGATCACCGGTACGGTGAACGTCCCGGTGACGTTGGCGGACCCGAACAACCCGCCGCCGACGTTCGAGCCGGTGCAGCAGCTGACGGGCGATGCGGCCTTCTCGGTCTCCATCGACGGCGGCCCGGCGGTGTCGGTAACCGTGGCGGCGGCCTCGACCCTCAACCGCACGATGGCCGACCTGGCCGCGGATGTGAACACCGCGCTCGCCGCCGCCGACCTGTCCGACGAGCTCTACGCGGATTTCGATGGCCAGCGCCTGGTGCTATCCGCGCGCGCCGCCAACGTTCCGTTCGAGATCGTAAGCGCGAATTCCATCGCCGAGACCCAGCTCGGCCTGGCGGACGGCGTCGACTCGAACGAGGTGGACTTCGTCATCACGGACTCGAGCGGCGGCGTGCACGAGATCGTGCTCGACGACCTGCCGGCGAATCCCACCGTCCAGCACGTGATCGACGCCATCAACCTGCAGGCAGGCCCGGCGGTGAGCGCGGCGCTGAATGCCGCCCGCACCGGCCTGCGGCTGGTGGACAACACCGGCGGCGGCGGCACGTTCCGCGTCGACTCGGTCAACGGATCTTCCGCGCTGATTCCGGGCAACAGCGACTCCGCGCTGCTCGGCCTGGGCTTCTTCCTCAACAACTCGGTGAGCGCCGCGTTCGCCGACCAGGAAGGCAATCCGCACCTCATCGAGGGCGGCGCGATCGGCGAGACGCACCTCGACGACCGCTTCTTCGTGCGCGACGCCGTGATGCGCATCGACGGCCTGAAGCTCACCACGCCGGACGGCGGCATCCCCGGCCAGGCGCTGTTCGGCATCGTCGGCGTGGACACCAGCTTCGACGGCAGCCTCGTCGCCAACGTGACCGCCTCGATCGACGGCGGCGCGAAGACCACCCTGGCGCAGCTATTCGAGAAGGTCGACAACGCCGACAATCCCGTGGTCGACGACCCGGTCGTCAGCAAGGCGGAGGAACTGGAATACGCCGGCTTTGGCGGTTTTGCACCGGGTGCCCTGGTCAAGGGTCAGACGAGCGGGGCCACCGCCGTGGTGGTGGGCGATGAAGGCGGGTTTTTCGGTGGGACGCTGACGCTGTCCCACGTGCTCGGTGATTTCGTCGACGGCGAATTTCTGGAAGTGGGCGGTTTTGCATTCAACGCCAGCGTCGGCGGTGAAACCGTCAGAGACGTGTTCGGCGAGTTCGACCTCGGCGTAGCGGTGCAGCCGGGCTTCGACGACATCGGCTTCGGCGGCGACTTCGACCTGCTGGACGGGGCGACGTATGTCGTACCGGTCGACCTGACCGGCTTCGGCGATCCGGCCGACGAAAGCGATCCGGACGACGACGTGGCGCCGGTCGCGAGCCTCGACCTGAGCGGCATCGGCGAGCTCGGCGCGTTCCAGCATCTGAGCTACTCGCATTTCACCGGCGCGCTGGACGATTTGCACGAGCTGCTCGTCGACGTCAACGCGAACTTCACGCTCTTCAACACCACGCTGCCTGCGATCAACCGCAGCGTTGCCGACCTGCTCAGGCTGGTGGATGGGTTCGAGCGCTCCACGGCCAACGCCCACTTCGTGCTCGACGCCGCGGGGGCGGCGCTCGACCCGGCCGGTCTCGACCTGCCGGCGCTGACGCTGCAGAACCTGCCCCAGGCGCTGCGCGGCGCCTTCGGCCTGCCGGACGACGTCGACCCCGACGGCGCCGGCGCAGTGGACTGGGTGCGCCTGAGCTTCGACCAGGCGGAAAACGAGCTGCGCTTCGACCTGCAGCTGAACGAGAGCATCACCACCAAGCTCGGGCTCGACATCGAGGTCGGCAACGACCTGCCCAAGCTCACCAGCGGCGGCGTGCTCAAGGTGTCCGGCGAGCTCAACATCGACTTCGACGTCGCGCTCGACCTCGCCGCGCCGCAGAACGCCGACCTGCTCGACTCCAGCAGCATCAGCGCCGAGCTGCACGTGATCGGCGAAGGCCAGGAATATTCGACCGGCGAGGACGGGGCAGGGCTGGTATTCAACGCCTCGCTCGGCCCGTTGGCGGTCTTCATCCAGGACGGCGACGCGCGCATCGACGTGGCCTTCAGCCTGGGCCTCGACTTCAGCGACAGCGGCGGCCGCAAGGCGCTCGGCAGCATAACGTTCGCGGACTTCGAGGACGTGGATGTCACGCAGAACGAGATCAGCATCGTGCTGCCGATGTTCTTCGGCGGCGAGGGCCCGGACGACTTCCTCGGCGACTTCTCCGCCCTCGGCACCATCGGGACGGTCACGGTGGAGACGCCGGACTTCTCGGGCATCGCCGTCGACATCACCGGGGGCACGCTCGCCTTCGACCCGTTCGACAACATGAGCCTCGCCATCGACACGGTCAACGTGTACCTCGAGAGCCTGTCCGACACGCTCGCGAGCCAGATCCTCAGCACGCGGCTGCCGTTCGTCGGCGACCAGCTCGCCGACGTGCTGTTCCTGGAGGACGTGCGCGAAGCGCTGGTCGGCACGCTGAAGGCCGGGATCGAGAACGCGATCAACCCCGACGCGGACACCATCGTCCAGGACCTGCTCGGCGGCCTGTTCGGCAGCGGTGGCGAGCTCGAGGGCCTGCTGCTCGGCAGCATCGTGGCCTTCAGCAACGTCGGCAACGCCGGCGTGGCGATCTCCGACTGGCGCCGGCAGTGGAACTTCACCCTGCACGACAGCAGGACGATCGTGATCGACGACTTCGACCTCGGCATCGACAACCTCGGCTTCGACGCCGACGTGCCGGTGGAGGTGGAGTTCGAGTGGACGCTGGACTTCGGCTTCGGCGTCAACTTCGGCGAGAGCGCCTTCATCGACGTCTCGGACTCGAACGAGCTCGACATCGACCTCACCATCACGCTGGATGCCGGCACGCACGAGGGCGAGTTCGGCTACCTGCGCGTCGACGTGACCGATCCGGGCAGCGACAGCGGCGTCGAGGTGCACTTCGACGTCGACACGCGGAACGACAACGATCTCGACGATACGGGCAAGCTCGGCTTCTCGGACCTCGGCGCCATCGTCGCGTCCGCGGAGGTGCACGGCGAATCCCTGGGCGCGCATGCCGCTTCGCTGCACCTGACGACGCAGGAAGTGCTCGGGCTGCCGACGATGCAGACCGATCTGGCGATCGACTGGGCGCTCGCCAGCACGCCGCTCGAGGACCTCGAGGCGGGCGACGCCGTCACGCCGGGCGTCGCGCTGATCGAGCTGAACGACATGAAGCTCGATTCGGGCTCCATGGCCGATGCGCTGCTCGGGCCGCTGCTCGACGAGGTGGGCGCGTTCATCGAGCCGTTCATGCCGGTGATCGACACCCTCACCGCGCCGATCCCGATCCTGTCGGACATCGCCGGCGAGCCGTTCACGCTGCTCGACCTCGCGGGGATCTTCGGCAGCGTCGACCCCGCGTTCATCGAGACCATCGCCGACATCCTCGACCTGATCGCGGCGATCGAGGGCTTCATCAATGCGCCGCTGCTCGAGCTCGGCGATCTCACGCTGTTCGACGTCGACGGCGAGGACGCCGGCTTCGTGCCGGGCGGCGCGCCGCTTTCCGAACTCGAGGTCGACGTCAACGACGACGGCATCCCAGACCTCGCGGGACACACCTTCAGCCTCGACGACTACAACGACGTCATCGAGGACACCGACTTCCTGCGCGCCCTGAAGAACGAGGAAATCGCCGAGGGCCTGAAGATGCCGATCCTCACCCAGCCGGCGCAGGGCATCCAGCTGCTGCTCGGTCAGGTGGCCGACCTGATCAGCTACGAGTTGAACCCGCTGTCGGTCGACTTCAGCTACTTCCAGGTGTTCCCGGTGTTCGGCCCGCTTTCCGTCGGCATCGAGATCGGCTTCGGCTTCATGCTCGACCTGCACGAGGTCGGCTTCGACACCTTCGGCTTCCAGCGCTACGCCGACAGCGGCTTCCGCAACGAGGCGCTGATCTTCGACGGCTTCTTCCTCGGCGACCTGGAAAACGGCGTCGACATGCCCGAAGTCGAGATGCTGTTCTCGCTGGTCGGCACCGCCGAGCTCAACCTCGGCATCGCGCGCGCCGGCGTGGGCGGCGGCATCGACGCCAAGATCACGTTCGACTGGCACGACTCGATCGCCGACGGCAACGTGCACCTGAGCGAGATCATCGGCAACATCGTGGCCGAGGGGGGCAATCCGCTCGCGCCGTTCGACGTCGGCGGCGAGCTGACCTTCGAGCTGTTCGCGTTCATCGAGTTCCTGACCTTCCGCCAGGACATCCCGATCACCGGCAAGCAGACGCTGTACGAGTTCGAGGACACCTCCGAGCGCGCGCCGGTGCTCGCCACGAAGGAAGAGGAGGGCGGCACGCTGTTCCTCAACATCGGGCCGAACTCGCTCGACCGCCTGAACGGCGACACTTCCGACGGCCACGAGGAGATCGAAATCGAGTTCCTCGGCGACGGCAAGGTCAAGGTGTGGTCGGACAAGCTGGGCGTGAGCGAGAGCGACGCGCAGGAGTTCACCGGCGTCACGCACATCGTCGGCCTCGGCGGCCAGGGCAACGACACCATCCTGCTGCACGGGTTCGACTCGGGCATTACCGCCGAATTCGACGGCGGCGTCGGCGACGACCGCATCGAATACCTCGACGCCGGCGCCTCCGCGTCGGTCGAGGGCGCGCGCATCTTCGGCGGCCAGGGCAACGACAAGCTCACCGGCGGCAACGCCAACGACGTGATCTACGGCGGCGAGGGCAACGACACCATCAAGGGCGGCGCCGGCTACGACATTTTGTTCGGCGACCAGGGCAAGGTGGCCGACGCGGTGGCGCCGAAGTTCGTCAGCAGCCGCATCACCACTTCCGACGGCGACGACAAGATCGAAGGCGGCGCGGCCGACGACGTGATCTTCGGCGGCGGCGGCAACGACAAGCTCAGCGGCAACGACGGCGACGACGTCATCATCGGCGACGGCGGCCGGTTCGAGTATGCAACCACCGACGGCCACGTCGACATCGCTTCGCTGCGGCCAGACGCCTACGAGCCGACCCCGGTCACGGATCCGGTCGACCCGGACATCATCTCGGACGCGATCGACGACGTTTATTTCGCCATGGTGGACGTCTTCAAGGCCACCGACCTCGGCGTCGGCGGCAACGACGAGATCCTGGGCGGCGCCGACGACGACATGATCCTCGGCGGCAGCGCCGACGATATCGTGAAGGGCGAAGGCGGCGACGACATCATCCTCGGCGGGAAGGGCTTCGACGACCTGCAGGGCGGCGAGGGCGGCGACACCATCTTCGGCAACGACCAGGCCGACACCATCGCCGGCGACGGCGGCGACGACGTGATCTCCGGCGGTGCCGGCAACGACCTGGTGCACGGCAACGACGGCGACGATGTGATGAAGGGCGACACCGGCGCCGACGTCATGTACGGCGACAAGGACGACGACCAGGTGTTCGGGCAGACCGAGCCCGACATTCTCTTCGGCGGCGCGGACCACGACCTCGTGGTCGGCGGCACCGGCAACGACATCATGTTCGGCGACGACGGCCTGGTGGCGAAGATCGACCCGGACACCGGCACGCCGGACCGTGCGATCGGCATCGGCAACCCGGCGCTCGCCACCGGTGCGTTCTTCGACGACGACATCCGCACCATCGACCTCATCGTCACCGACGTGCTCGCGGACGACGGCAACGACATGATGTCCGGCGATGCCGGGGACGACATGATGTTCGGCGGCGGCGGCAACGACCTGATGGGCGGCGATGTGGATCCGCGCCTGTCGAGCGCGGGCTCGCCGACCGAAATCAGCGAGGACGTGCTGATCGGCGACGGCGGCCGCGTTACGCTGGACCAGCGCCAGTTCCGCAAGATCGAGACCGTGATCGGCGCCGACGCCACGGGCGAGCCGTTCAACGACGTCATCTACGGCGACAACGGCAACGACTACATCTTCGGCGGGCGCGGCAGCGACTTCCTGTTCGGCGGCCACGGCAAGGTCGTGGACGTCGACGCCGAGACCGTGGGCGCGTTCCGCGGCGCGACCGACGCCGAGGCGAGCGACAACGACATCATCGTCGGCGACAACGGCGAGATGCTGTTCGCATCGGAGAGCCCGGTCGCCGGCAACTTCGGCGTGCTCGAGCTGGTGCGTACCACCGACGAGGCCGACAACACCGGCGGCCATGAATACGCCGAAGGCGAGATCGGCGAGGACGTGATCTTCGGCGGCGTGAACGGCAGCGTCGACGTGCTGTTCGGCAACACCGGCAACGACGTGATCCTCGGCGACAACGGCGAGCTCGACTGGGACTTCGACGATCTGCACGAACTGGCCACGCTCGACCTCATCCGCTCCTACCGGGATGGGCTGGGCGGCGAGGACCATGTCTCCGGCAACGCCGGCGACGACGTGCTGATCGGCGGCACCGCCGGCGACCTCATGTACGGCGACGACGCCACGGCGTCGGCCGGCGCCGCGGACGGCGAGGACATCATGCTCGGCGACAACGCCGACATCTTCCTCATCGGCACCGTGGGGCGGCTCAAGGTGCGCGTGGCCGACATGGCGCTCGGCACCGCGGTGGACCGCATCACGACCACGGACGAGAACGACGACTTCGGCGGCGCCGACACCCTGTCGGGCAACGCGAAGGCCGACGTCATGCTGGGCGGGGTCAACGACGGCGGCGTCGACACGATGTACGGCGACCGCGCGGCTCCCACGCAGGCGAGCATCGCCAACGATGCCAGCGACATCCTGCTGGGCGACAACGGCGAGCTCGACTTCGCGCTCGATCCGGACACCGACCGCGAGATCCTCGACCTGATCAGCTCTTACGAAGACGGCCTGGGCGGCACCGACGTGATCTCGGGCAACAAGGGGCTCGATGTCGCGATCGGCGGCACCGGCGGCGACGTGATCTGGGGCGACGACGCCGCGGCGAGCGCGGCGGCCGCCGACCTCGGCGACCTCCTGCTCGGCGACAACGCCGACGTGTTCCTGGTGAATCCGAACGGCGCGAGCGGCGGCGACGCCAAGCTCGTGCTGAGCGCCGCGGTGAAGACCATCCGCACCACGGACGAGGAGCATCCGGAATACGGCGGCTCCGACACCATCTCGGGCAA
>Ga0075420_100005569_pt1 | contig 11089 bp, 13 predicted proteins | sample SoiMetdeltSBSDD4_FD_75296 | JGI IMG/M metagenome (GOLD analysis project Ga0075420, IMG submission 75296) | Bulk soil microbial communities from a Populus tree surrounding site in Tennessee, USA - Soil MetaG P. deltoides SBSDD4 | ecosystem: Environmental > Terrestrial > Soil > Tree plantation... | reverse complement strand
AGGCGAAGCTCCTGGCGGCGGCTGCCGGCGATCAGGAGCCAGCGGTCGTCGCCCGCGCTCACGTAGGTGTTGTAGGAGGCCGTGCGGTAGCCGCGCGTCTTGCTCGGGCTCCCGCCGTCGAGCAGGGGCGAGAGGTCCACACCGTTCATCCCCTCCGCCGGGTCGACGCCGAGGATCGACAGGACGGTGGGCCCGACGTCGTGGGTGGAGGCGTAGTAGCGGCTGGTGCGGCCCTTGGCCTTGCCCTCCGGGTGGCGGATCACGTACGGCACGTGCGTGAGCTCCTGGTGCATCTCGGAGTAGCGCTTGCCGACCCAGCCATACTCGCCGAGCAGCACGCCGTGGTCGGAGAGCAGGACCACGACGGTGTTCTCGGCCAGGCCCAGGTTCGCCAGCCGGTCGAGGAAGCGGCCCAGCCAGACGTCCACCAGGGTGACCTCGGCGGCGTAGAGCTGGCGCATGCGGCGCAGGAGCCCCTGGGAGAGCCCGAGCTCGCGCCACTCGCCGGCGGGCGTGGCGAACGGCTGGATCGGCTCTACGCCGTTGGGGCTCGGCGGTCCGTAGAGATCCACCAGCCGGCGGGGGGCGTCCCACGGCTCGTGAGCGTCGAAGGAGTCGACCACGAGCGCGAACGGCTGCTTGGCCTTGGCCCAGTCGATCCAGCCCATCGCGTCGCGGAAGACCTTGGCGGCGTTGAAGTCCTCCTCGTCGCGCTCGCGCGGGTTCACGGCCAGGTAGGCGGCCATGCGCGGCTCGGCACGGCTGTCGCGTACCGAGCGCGGCAGGTAGTGGTCGATCTGGCGCTGGCTCACCCTGCGCTTGGGCTTGCGGCGCACCGGCACCTGGCCGTCAACGAGCTCCACCCGGTCGAACTCGGCGCGGAAGCGCTTGTGCACGCCCAGCAGCAGGTGCGGGTTGTCCGTCACGTAGCCGGTGGTCCAGCCGTTTCGCTGGAGCACCTGGGTCCACATCTCGCCGTCGCTCCCCACCGGGGACCAGCCCGGCTGCGGCGGCAGGTCGTCCCAGCGCGGCGACCAGCCGCGGAACGGAAAGGTGCGCTTGCCGGCCATGATCGCGCGGCGCGCCGGGATGGTGGGCATGCCCTCCGGGTAGGCGTTCACGAAGCGCAGGCCCTCCTGGGCGACCTTGTCCCAGGTGGCGGTCCGGGCCCTCGAGCCGTAGATGTGGTCGACACGCAGGCTGTCCATCACGACCACGACCACGTTCAGCGGATTCGCAGGCGGGGCGGCGGTGGTCTTCGCGACCGGGTCGTCGTCGCTGCTGCAGGAGCTGGCTCCGAGCAGGGCCAGACCGGCCGCGCCGGCGCCGCCGGCGCGGATCAGGTCGCGTCGGGTGAGATCGCTTGCCACCGGGCTCTCGCTTAGTGCCGGCCCTTGCCGATGTCGATCCCGCGGATGGCGTGCTCGTCCGGGAGCTTGTCGAGCACCTCGCGCACAACCGCCTGCACGTCGCGCTCGTCGTGCCCGAAGTCGTCGAGGAACGAACGCAGGGCGGTCCAGGTGATCTTGAGCTGAGCCGGGGTGAGATCCAGGTGGTAGGCGATCTCGTCCGGCCCGATCAGGTCGAGGTTCTCGTCGGCCATGGCGCTCGAAGGGTACAAGGGGCTACCGCGGGGCTAGGCTTCGAGCCGTGGGCACCACCTGGGTCCTGACCGGCTCGCTCGACAACTTCCGCGCCACGCGCGAGCACGGCTTCCGCGTGATCGGAGCCAAGGAGCGGCGCCGCCGGATGGCCGAGGCGATCGAGCCGGGCGACCGGATCGTCTTCTACGTGACGGTCGTGCAGGCGTTCGCCGGGATTGTGCGCGTGACCGGCGAGATGTACGAGGACCGCGAGAAGGTCTGGCCGGGCAAGCCGGGCAAGGTGGACCCCTACCCCTGGCGCTTCGAGACCGAGCCGGAGGTCGTGCTCGAGGAGGATGCGTTCCTTCCCGCCGTGGAGCTCGCCGGCGAGCTCGAGCATGTGCGCAAGTGGCCGCTCGAGCACTGGCAGCTGGCCTTCCAGGGACAGCTGCGCGCCGTCCCGGAGGCGGACGCCGAGCTGCTCGAGCGCCGCATCCGCGAGAGCGCGCGCGTCGCGGCGTGAGCGCGCCCCAGGACCGCATCCGCACGCTGCTGCTGCGCGGGGACAACCTTCTGAAGAGCGGCCGCCCCGAGCGGTTGCCGCGCGCGGTCGAGGCCTTCGAGGAGGCCGCTGAGGTGGCGCGCGACCCGGACGTGCCGGAGGAGGTCCGCCAGCTCGTGGAGCGGAGGCTCGAGGCCGTGCGGACGCTCGGCGATGGCTGACCTCGGCGCGCGCCTGGTGGCCGCCTTCCGGGCCTTGAACCTCGAGCAGCGCGTGGCCGCCGTGGCGGCGCTGCTGCTGATCGTGAGCACGTTCGGGCCCTTCTCGTTCGTCGAGCTGGCCGAGGTCCTGGTGGCGCTCGCCGTGCTCGCGCTGCTCTTCGCGCGCGCCGAGAGGCGGAGCTTTCACCTCCCCTTCGGCGACGGCACGGTGATCGCGGCGGCCGGGGTCTGGGCCGGGGTGCTGATCGTGATCCGGCTCTTCGACAGGCCGCTCGGCCAGAACCTGCTCGCGCTCGTGTGCGCGGCGATGCTCTTCCTCGCCGGGGCCCGCGAGCGCGCCCGGCGGCCTCCGGACGACCTGCCCCCGGAGCCCCCGAAGCCGCGCCGGCGGCGCCGGCCCCGTCCGGCCTCCGCGGCGGTCGACGACGAGACCGAGCCGCTGCCGCCACCCGAGTTCGAGCCCTACCGCGCCGAGGAGGGCCAGCAGCTGCGGCTGGGCCCGGAGGGCCGTCAGCCCGACGGTTGAGCGAGCGCCCGCGCGGGCAGGCGCTTGAGCGCGAGCCCGACGCATGCCGCCGCGATCTGCGCGAGGGCGGCACACACGATCGCGTCCGCCGAGCCGAGCCCGGTGGCCACCGGCCCGGCGAGGGCCGCTCCCATCGCGAACGAGCCAACGTCCGACACCCGCGCGAGCGTGGCGGCCGACACGAAGCGCACGTAGCCGGGCTGGGCCCGCAGGCCCCTGAGCGAATCGCGGTCCACCGCCCGAGACTACGCCGCGGGCGGAATCGCCTGCTTGAAGCGGAAGCGGAAGTCCGGGTCGACCTGCTTCTTGATCTCGCGCAGGCGCTGCAGGTTCCCGGCGTAGTAGGCCCGCTGCCAGGTGCTGAGCTGCGGGTCGATGTAGTTCTGGTAGGCCTGGCCCGACACGAACGGCCGCAGGGCGCGCCAGACGCCGTTGATCCAGCTGTTCGACGCCCGCCCCGAGCCGCTGAAGTAGGCGCCGTACTGGAGCGAGAAGAACATGTCCCGGTGCACGAACGCCGTGGCGTCGGCGGCCGGGCGGTTGTAGGCGCCCCCGTACGCGTCCAGGAGCAGCGCGCCCGAGCCCTGCGAGGGGTTGCGCTGGCGCCGCTCCACCCAGTCGATCATCGTCTGGCGCCCGCGCGCCGGCAGCTGCTCGTCGAAGTAGTCGGACTTGGCGAAGAAGGAGGCGCGCGGCATCGTGCCGCCCGGGCTCGTGCCGCGCGTGTGGCAGGCGCGGAACCCCTCGTCGAGGCAGCCGGCCCAGCGGAGCACGAGCGAGAAGTAGCTCGAGCTGCCCACGCTCACGCTGGCGCCGCCCACGCGCGAGAGCGGCCGGATCAGGTTGCGCAGCGCGCCGGCCGAGCCGAAGAACTGCCCGAGCGCGGATACGCGTGGCGGGCCGCCGCCGCCCGTGGTGCCGAGCGAGAAGATCGAGGTGAGCGCCGCCGGGGCGCCGGGCGCGAAGCCCTGCCAGGCCGCCAGCGCCGCACCGGCCTGCGCCCACGGCCAGGAGATGAGGAACCAGGCGGCGCCGGGAGCGCGGTGGGTCTGGAACGTGAACGAGGTGACGATCCCGAAGTTGCCTCCCCCACCGCCGCGGCAAGCCCAGTAGAGGTCCTCGTTGCGATTCGGCGCGACCTGCCTCACCTGGCCGTCGGCCGTGACGATCGTGGCCGCGCGCAGGTTGTCGGTGGTGAGCCCGAAGCGCCGGCCGGCCAGGCCATGGCCGCCGCCGAGCGTTAGTCCGGCTACGCCGACCGACGGGCAGGATCCCGACGGCACGGACACCCCGCGCGAGGTGAGGAAGCGCTGCATGTCGATCAGCTGCACGCCCGCCCCCACCGTCGCGCGCCCGTTCGCGAACCGCAGCCCGCGCAGGCGCGAGAGGTCGATCACGACGCCGTTCCCGACCGTCGAGTAGCCCGCGTAGCTGTGCCCGCCAGAGCGCGCCACGATCGGCACGTCGAAGCGATCCGCCCAGTTCACGACCGCCGCGACGTCGGCGGTGCTCTCGGCCTGGACAACCGCGTCCGGGCGGATGCCGTCGTAGCGCAGGTTGTATACGAGCCGGGCGGCGTTGTAGCCGGGGGTGCCCGGGAAGAGCACCTTGCCCTTAACGGCCGCGCGCAGCGCTCGCGCCGCGCGCTTCGGAAGCGCCGGCAGCGCCTCCGCCGGGAACGCAAGGGCGAGCCCGGCGGCCGCGATGAACTCACGCCGGTCGAGAGCCGCCATTCGTCAATGCTATGCCGCCGGGGCGGACGACGCCGCGGGCGCCGGCGTGCCGCACTCGCGCGCCTGGCGTGGCCAGTCAGATGGGGACTGGCGACTGCCCTCCACGGTCGCCCCCACGAGCTGGCCGCCCCGGCACTCCACCGCCTCCACGCGGCGGCGCGGGTTCACGATCCCGACCAGGCCGAGCACGCCGCCGAGCGCCACCAGCACCGTCGCGATCCCGATGCCCACGTGGAAGGCACTCACGGACGCGTCCTCGGCGGCGTCGGCCACCTCGGCCTGCACCCCCTCGGGAGCGCCCTCGACCACCACCTCGGCGAGCGGCTGCTTCTTCGCCTGCTCGACCGACGGCGCCACGTCGGGGCGGCTGGCGGCGTCGCCCAGCTGGTCGTCGAGCGACGAGCCGAACGAGGCCGCCACGACCGCGCCCACGGCGGCGATCGCCACGAGGCTGGCCACACGCGCGATCGCGTTGTTCACCCCGGACGCGATGCCGGCGTTGCGCTCGTCGGCGTCGGCGAGCACGGTGGCCGTCAGCGGGGCCACGGTCATCGACAGGCCGAGCGCGAACACGAGCAGGCCGGGAAGCAGGTCGGTGAGGTAGTCCACGTCGGCGCCGAGGCGCAGGAACCAGGCCAGCCCGAGCGCGGCGACGAGCGGTCCGACGCCCATGAAGAAGCGCGGCCCGTGGCGGTCGGCGAGCATCCCGAAACGCATGGAGAGCAGGAACATCACGATCGTCACGGGCAGCGAGGCCGTGCCGGCCGCGAGCGCGCTGTAGCCGGCCACCTGCTGGAGGAACAGCACCAGGAAGAAGAACAGGAGCCCGAGACCCGCGTACATCGAGAAGGTCTCGATGTTGCCGATCGCGAAATTGCGCCGGCGGAAGAGCGCCAGCGGCAGCATCGGGTGCCGGCTGCGCGCCTCCCACACGAGGAAGCCGGCGAACAGGAGCGCCCCGATCACGAGCGGCAGGGCCACCGCCGGGTCGCCCCAGCCGCGCAGCGGCTGCTCGATCAGGCCGAAGGTCATCGCGGCGAGCCCGAAGGCGCACAGCAGCCCGCCCACCACGTCCACGCGCGCCTCGGCCGGGCGCTCCCGGCCCTCGGGGACCGCCCGGAACACGAGTACGAGCGTGACGATCACGATCGGGATGTTGATCGCGAAGATCCAGCGCCAGGAGGCGGTGTCCACGAGCTGGCCGCCGATCAGCGGGCCGAGCACCGTGCCGATCCCGCCCCAGGCGGTCCAGGCGCCCACCGCCTTGCCGCGCTCGGCCGGCGGGAACGCGGTCACGATCACCGCCAGCGCGGCCGGGGTGAGCAGCGCCCCGGCAACTCCCTGGAGCGCGCGCGCAACCACAAGCAGCTCGATCGTGGGCGCCAACGCGCAGAACACCGAGGTCACGCCGAAGCCGAGCACGCCGGTCGCGAACATGCGCCGCTCGCCGAACAGGTCCCCGAGCGAGCCGCCGATCAGCAGCAGCGAGCCGAGCGTGACCAGGTAGGCGTTCGAGGTCCACTGCTGCCCGGCGAGGCCGCCGCCCAGGTCGTCCGCGATCGCCGGCAGCGCCACGTTCACGACCGTGGCGTCCACGGTCACCACGGTGGTGCCGAGAATCGCGGCTATCAGCACCAGCCGCTTGCGTGCCTCGGTCATCGCCTCAGACCGGGGCTGCGCCGTTCACGGCGTCGGCGCCGCGCGGTCCCGGCCCCACGTACCTGGCGGTCGGGCGGATCAGCCTGCCCTCGCGCTTCTGCTCCATGATGTGGGCCGCCCAGCCGCCCACGCGGGCGCAGGAGAAGAGGGGCGTGAACAGGCGCGGCGGCACGTCGGCGAAGTCGAGCACCACCGCCGACCAGAACTCCACGTTGGTGGCCAGCACGCGGTCGGGCTTGCGTTCTCGGAGCTCGGTGAGCGCCGCATCCTCGAGGCGCTCGGCCACCTCGAGCCGGTCCGCTCCCACCTCGCGCGCCACCTGGCGCAGCACCCGCGCGCGCGGGTCCTCGGCGCGGTACACGCGGTGGCCGAAGCCCATCAGCCGCTCGCCGCGATCGAGCGCCTTCTTGACCCAGCGCTCGGCGTCGCCCATCCGCTCCACGCTGTCGAGCATCGAGAGCACGCGCGAGGGCGCGCCGCCGTGCAGCGGACCCGAGAGCGCGCCCACGGCGCCCGAGAGCGCGGCCGCCACGTCGGCCCCCGTCGACGCGATCACGCGCGCGGTGAACGTCGACGCGTTCATGCCGTGCTCGGCCGCCGAGATCCAGTAGGCGTCGATCGCCTTCACGTGGCGGGGATCGGCCGTGCCGCGCCAGCGGATCAGAAAACGCTCGGGGATCGAGGTGGCCTGGTCGATATCGCGCTGCGGGATCGGCGGGCGGCCCTGCCCGCGCGCCGACTGCGCGACGAAGGACAGCGCCATCACCGACACGCGGGCGAGATCCTGGCGCGCCTGCTCGTCGGAGATGTCGATCAGCTGCCGGAGGCCCCATTCGGGGGTGAGCATGGCGAGCGCCGCCTGGAGATCGACGCGCGGATCGTTCGTTCTGACCACGAGCGGATGCGGCTCGGCCGGAGGGAGCCCGGGCTCGTAGGCGCCGTCCACGAGCAGGCCCCAGACCTTCTCGAAGGGCACCTTGCCCACGAGGTCCTCTATGTCCACTCCGCGGTAGCGGAGCGACCCTCCCTCCCTGTCCGGCTCGGCGATGGTGGTGTCGAAGGCGATTACTCCCTCGAGTCCCGAGGGAACCTCGATCAGCGCCACTTCGACCTCCTTCACGCATCGCCGGGACGGAGGCTCCGAGGATACTTACGAGCCATGGTCCGCCTCGCCGCCGCCCACGACGCCGAAGAGGTCACGCGCCTGCTCGGCGCCTTCCGCGACCACCTGGGCCGCGAGGAGCCCTCGAACGCGAGCCTCGAGGCAAGCGTCGGCCGGCTGATCGGCGACGCGGACACCGACTACCTGCTGGCGGGGTCGCCGGCCGAGGGCGTCTGCCAGCTGCGCTACCGGCACTGCGTCTGGCTCGGCGCCGGCGACTGCACGCTCGAGGACCTCTACGTGAAGCCGGGCGCCCGCGGCTCCGGCTTCGGCAGGGCGCTCGTCGACGCCGCGCTCGAGCGGGCCCGTGAGCGCGGCTGCGCGCGGATGGTGCTCGACACGCGGAATACCAACAGGGCGGCCGTGGCGCTCTACGAGTCGGTCGGCTTCTCGAGTGGCCGCGAGCCGGACGGCGGCATCGACATCTTCATGCGGGTGCGGCTTTGACCTCATCGCCCACGGCGATCCGGCCGCCGCTCACGATGTCGGCGCGCAGGCCGCCGCGGTGCACGAGGCCGCGCAGCACGCCGGGGTAGGTGAGCCCCTGGAGGTGGTTGCAGGGCTCGCACCATTCCTGCCCGACGCATTCGACCCCGCCGACCGTGAACGTCTTTCCCACCAGGTCGTTCAGCGGGACCCCGCGGGTGAGCACCTGGCGCCGCACCTCCGCCGGCGACAGCTCGATGCCCGTGTCCTCGCGTAGCCCCTCGAGCGCCTCCGCCTCGATCAGCGTGAGGTCGCGGGCGCCGAAGTAGCGGTCGCCCTCCACGCCTTCAGCGGTCACGTTCACGCTCTCGACCGCATGCGGGAGCTCCGACTTGGCCGGGGAGACGTGGATCGCCTCGACGAGTCCGGGCATGCCAGTGGAGGGTACCGGCGACGCTCTCGTCGGAGGAAGATCCCGCGCCATGAAAGCCCTGCTCGTGGTGTTCGCCGTGGTTCAGCTCGTGATCGGGATCCTCCTGTGGGCCGCGCCCGACTTCTTCTTCGAGGAGATCGGGCCCTACGGCACCCGCAACGACCACTACATGGGCGACGCCGCGACCTGGTACCTGGCGCTCGGCGCCGCCGTCCTGGTCGCGGTGTCCAAGGCCTCGTGGCGGGTGCCGCTGCTCGCATTCGCCTTCATCCAGTACGCGCTTCACTCGCTGAACCATCTGATCGACGTCGGCGAGGCGGATCCGTCATGGCTCGGCCCGGCGAACCTCGTCTCGCTCCTGATCGGCACGGTCCTGCTCGGCTGGATGCTGAACGCGGAGCGGCGGGTCCACCGATGAACGTCCCGGAGTAGCTGCCAGAGCGCATACTCCGGGACGTTCATCGCACCGCTAACGCGACAGCGTGTACGCGATCGGCAGGAGCACCGTGGCGCCGAAGATCAGGATCACCCCGATCGCCACGAGCGTGCGCGACTTCACGATGTGACCGGCGATCCCGACCAGGAAGCCGAAGGCGAGCAACACGACGAAGAACGAGGGCGAGACGCGGAAGTCCCCTCCCGGATCGGGCCCGCCGCCGGGGTCGAGGAAGTCCGACATCGCGAGCACGAGCGCGGCCAGCACGGGGGCAAAAGTATCCTTGCGGCAGCGGATGAGCCGAGAGTTCGAAACGATCGAAGAGGCGAGGAGCCGGCTCGGCGAGGTGGGCTACCTGGCCGACGAGCCGGCCGCGCTCGTGTCGTTCCTCGCGGGGCGGCTCGGCAAGCCGGTGCTCGTGGAGGGTCCGGCGGGCGTTGGCAAGACCGAGCTGGCCAAGGCGCTCTCGCGAGCCGGCGAACGCGACCTGATCCGGCTCCAGTGCTACGAGGGCCTCGACGAGGCCAAGGCGCTCTACGAGTGGAACTACCGCAAGCAGCTGCTGCGCATCCAGACGGAGGCGCACGAGGCCGGCTGGGACCAGGTGCGCGACGACATCTTCAGCGAGGAGTTCCTGCTGTCGCGCCCGCTGCTCACCGCGATCTCAGAGGAGCGCCCGGTGGTGCTCCTGATCGACGAGATCGACAAGACCGACCAGGAGTTCGAGGCGATGCTGCTCGAGGTCCTGTCCGAGTTCCAGATCTCGATCCCCGAGCTCGGCGTGGTGGAGGCACGCACGCGGCCGCTCGTGGTGCTCACCTCGAACAACTCGCGGGAGCTCACCGAGGCGCTCAAGCGCCGCTGCCTGTACCTCTGGCTCGACTATCCGAGCGTCGAGCGCGAGCTCGAGATCGTGCGCCTCCACGCGCCCGAGCTCGACGAACGGATCGCGCGCAAGCTGGTCGAGGTGATCCACATGGTGCGGGCGCTCGATCTCAAGAAGCCGCCCTCGATCGCCGAGTCGATCGACTGGGCGCGCGCGCTGCTCCTGCTGGGCGCCGACGACGTGGACCGCGCGGTGCTCGAGCGTACGATGTCGATCATCGTCAAGCACCGCACGGACCTCGACCTCGTGGCGGAGCGGGTCGGGGTGAAGCTGGGCGATGGCGTCCTCGGACAGGCCCAGACGAGCTAACCCGGCGCTCTACGGCGGCGCGCCCTCGCCCGGGCCCGCCGGCATGGCGCCGCGGCTGCTCGAGTTCGCCGACGAGCTGCGTCGCGAGGGCGTGGCCGTGGGCACGAGCGAGTTGCTCGACGCCTTCGAGGCGCTCGACGCGGTGAGCTGGTCCTCGCGCGAGGACTTCCGCGAGGCGATGGGCGCCACGCTCGCCAAGTCCCAGGAGGACCGGCACGTGCTCGACGTGCTCTTCGAACGCTTCTTCTTCCGCGCCGTCGAGCGCGAGGCGATCGCCCAAGAGCTCACGGAGGAGCGCTTCCAGGGCGCCGAGGACCTCGACCTCGACGCGCTGCGGGAGCGCATCCGGGAGGCGATCCGCGCCGGCACCGACGGGGAGATGCGCGACCTCGCCCGGCTCGCCATCGCCGCCTTCGGGCGCCAGGGCGAGGGCTCCGGAGTGATCGGAGTGGACGTGCAGCGCATCCGCCGGACCCTCGGCCTCAGGGGCGAGCGCCAGCAGGCCGAGCCGGGCGACCCGGACTCGGTGCCGCGCGAGCGTCTCAACGAGTTCGAGCGCCACGTGCGCCGCGAGCTCGAGCGGCAGATGATCGAGCGCACGCAGGCACTCCCCCCCGCCAAGCCGCTGCGCGAGCTCGACCGCGCGCTGCCCACCAACCCGGCCCAGGACCTCTCGCAGGTCCACCGCGTCGTGGCCCAGCTGAAGAAGCGGCTCGCCTCGCACGGACGCGAGCACCGCGGCCGCCACCGCTCCTGGCAGGTGGACGTGCGCCGCACAATGCGCGCGTCGCTCCAGACGGGCGGCGTGCCGCTCGAGCTCAAGTACCGCCCACGCCGCCCGCGGCGACCCGAGCTCTACGTGCTCTGCGACGTCTCGACCAGCGTCACGAGCGCAAGCGTGTTCTTCCTCAGCGTGCTGCACGCGCTCCACGACCAGTTCCGCAAGCTGCGCTCGTTCGTGTTCGTGGAACGGATCTCCGAGGTCACGGACGTGTTCGAGCGCGAGCGCTCGTTCGAGACCGTGTCGCGGCGGATCGCCACCGACGCCGGCGTGGCCGACGTGTCCGGCTACACCGACTACGGCCGCGTCTGGCTCGAGTTCCTCGAGAAGGTGATGGACGACCTCGACCCGCGCTCCACCGTGATCGTGCTCGGCGACGCCCGCACCAACGGCCGCGAGCCGCACGCGCCGGTGTTCGGCCACGTGGCCGAG
>Ga0075420_100005568_pt1 | contig 11090 bp, 6 predicted proteins | sample SoiMetdeltSBSDD4_FD_75296 | JGI IMG/M metagenome (GOLD analysis project Ga0075420, IMG submission 75296) | Bulk soil microbial communities from a Populus tree surrounding site in Tennessee, USA - Soil MetaG P. deltoides SBSDD4 | ecosystem: Environmental > Terrestrial > Soil > Tree plantation... | reverse complement strand
TTCTGCTGGAAGTCGACGCTGATCACGTTGCTGTTCGGCCCGAGGTTCACGCTCAGGGCCGGCTGCGGCAGCCCGACCCGGACCGGTGGCCCCCAGTACGCCCGGTTGACGCCCGGCGCCGGGCCCGGCTCGACGTAGAAGACGTAGTCGTACGGCCGCGCGATCTCTTCGAGGTAGCCGCGGTCGGTCCCTTGCTGGACTGGGATCCGCTCGATCGGCAGCGGAACGTCGAGCGTTGGGGGCGGGATCACGATCGGGAGCAGGCCGAACTGGGCGTACGAGGCGATGATCTTCAGCGCGATCGCGATCTCCGGCTGGGCCGGGTGCTCGACGCTCTTCTCCTGGCGATCCATCATCACGCTGACGTCTTCGCCGGTGATCGTCAGCTTCGAGCCCTCCCCGCCCTGGCCCGGCTGGAGCTGGCGGTTGGTGATGATCCCGTCCGTCAGCACCTGGGGCAGCGCCCCGAAGACGACGATCAGGATCACCCGTGCGAACGGCGCCAGCGATGGGAGCGCCAGGAGCGGCGATTCGATCAGGTCGGTGCTGCTCCGCCCGGCCGTGAAGACCAGCTGGAAGCCCGACTTGCCCTCGTCGCTGTGCTTCACCTCGACGCTGACCAGCGATTCGAGCAGGCGCGGCGGCAGCGGCAGCGGCACCGTCGGCCCGGCCAGCACGGTCAGGTGGATGCCGAGCAGGCTCATCGCGTCGTCACTCCCCGTTCCTCACGGACGGTCATGGTCGGGCCTACGGCCGGGGCACCGGGATGCGCAGCAGGCGGCCCGGCTCGTCGGTCAGCTCGGTCGGATCGACGGCGTCGTTGGCGTCGGCGATCCGCCAGAACGCCTCCGGGTCGCCGAGGGTCCGCGCCGCGATCAGGTCGAGCCGCTCGCCCGGCTGGACGGCGACTTCGGCCAGGATCTCGTGATCCTCGCCGCGCGGCAGGAAGCGGCGCCGCTTGTAGGTGACTACACGACCGTCCGGCATGGTGAAGCGCACAGTCTCCAGCGCGTAGTAGCGGCTGGTCGGCTCGAACATCGCTTCCTCCTTTCGTGTCTCCCTGGTCCGTCAGAGCAGGCGGGCGTTGCCGCCGAGCACGGCGTCCAAGTTGTTCGCTCGAGCGACGATCGCCAGCGCCTCTTTCACCACCTGGTGGGCCAGGAAGAGGCCGTAGCCGGGGTGAGCGAGCGGCAGGTCGTTGTAGGTCAGCACCCGCAGCCCGAGGGAGACCTTCGCTCGGATCGGGTTCAGGTTGACGTCGTACGCCTCTTCGGTGATGCTCAGCTCGGAGAGGCGGACCGGCAGCACCCGCTTCGAGCCCCAGATGAAGAGGGTGAACGGCGCGTCCGGCGGGATGATCTCGATGGTCCCGAGCGCCATCAGGATCGTGTTCGCGATGACGACCCCGGTCTGGGGATACGCCAGCAGCTCCATCGCCGCGAGCTGGGGGTGGATGCCCAGGTTGACGGCGCTCTCGTCGCCTTCCGCCAGGCGGTCGGTGGCGTCAAGCTCGACGTCGAGCTTGATCGACTCGACCGGGGCACCTTTGAGGCGCAGCACCTCGGAGCGGTCGCCCTCGCCGCCGCCGGCCTGGATCTCCAGGCTCCGCGAGAGCGTCTCCGGGTTGTACTGGAACGGGATCACCGTCGGGATCGGGTTGGGCAACGCCAGGGTAACAAGGGCGCCCTTGAGCAGACGCGGCGATCCCGGGAACGTCGTCATCGTCGCTGGTCCTCCTCGATCCACGGGCCGGGCGGGAACGGATCCCACCAGTACCCGTCCGGTTTGGGGTAGTAGATGGCGGTTGGTCCGTCACGCCGAGTCCGGTCGTGGAGCCGGACGGCGGTCTCGCGGTCAGGTGCGATCACGTACAGGCCGTTCAGTGGCCGCCCGTCTGGGAGGCGACGGTCGGCAAGCCAGCCCAAGACCTCGTCGAGGCGAGCCTCGCCGGCCCAGTCGTCCGCTACTTCGAGATAGCCGTTGCCGCTGTCGGGCGCGTAGTAGGTCAGCAGCGAGTCGCGGGGCGGCGGCAGCGTCTGGACCTGGAGATCGCCGCGCTCGTCGAACCACGGTGCCAACGGCGGCTGGAGGATGTTCGTGAGCCACTGATCCTGGATCGACAGTCTTCGGGCGACCTCGGCCTCGTCCTCCAGGCTGTCGATCCAGCGCAGGATGACGAGGTCGTCGTCATCCTGGCGGCTCGCGCCTTCGGGTAGCGGAGCTGAAAGGAGCCGTTCGATCTCCTCCGGATGGCCGAGGTGATGCTGATGCTGGAAGTCAAGGCAGAAGAAGTCGACCAGATCGCCGTGTCCGAAGTGTTTGTGCAGACGGGGCGGTCGCGGACGCGGGTACGGCAGATCGCTGACGCTGACCTTCAGGGCCGGGCCGAAGAGGGCTTCGGCGCGCATCGCGGTGTGGAGGCAGCGGACGGCTTCCACGAACTGGTCGAGAATCGTCCGGCGCCGACGGTCCAGGTACTCGTCGCCGAATCCGATGCGAAACGACAGCTCGTCGTCCCCGATCCCGAACCTCAGGTAACAATCGTTGCTTCGACTCGCCGTCGAGCTAAGCCAGCCGGTGCCGTCCTGCCAGGTAACGCTGTCGGCTGCGAGCGCCTCAAGCGACGTCAGGCGGGTCCCGCGCCGAGCTCCTGGCCGGGCGTAGTAGCGAAAATCGTCGAGCAGCCCATTGATGGACAGACAGCGCCAGAACGTCCCGATCAAGCGGGGCCTCAGTCGCCACCAGGCACCAGCCACACTCGATCCAATCTCGAACTTGACGTCGTTGACGGTCAGGAGCACTCTCATGTATTGCCGTCCGGTTTCGTGTCCGTGGTCTGCCCCGTCGCGGCGGGGACTGGTGGTGCTGGCGGGCCCTGCTGTTCGGTCTCGGCAAGATCTGGCGCGGACTCAGTCGCGACCAGGATCTGGTACGTTCCTGAATCGAAGATGTCCTTCAAGACATCGTTCCACTTGTCCTTCGCGGACTTCTTCCGAGTATCGACTGGATTCTGGCTAAAATAGTAGGTGACAGAGTTGTAGTCTCTGGGATCTTCACGTCCCTCCGTTACCGAGTTGAAGAGCCAGGCTTCATAGTCGACGCCTCGTGTGGACTTGAAGACATCTCGATATCTCTCAGCCTGATCTTCTTCGCGTGTCTGCGGGCCGGTCGATGCCGTGATCGCCTTGGCCTCAATGATGGTGTTGTCCTTCACACGGTCGGCGTGGAACAGCTTATCTTTCCACTTCCCTTTCAAGAACCTGAAGACTGGCTTCTGGATCTCAATACGCTTACGGAAAGCTTTGACGAGCCAAGATTCAAAGATCTCTCCACGGAGTCGATTAGAGGTTTCTTCGAAGAGATCGTTTCGATTCAGCACCGCCGTATTCAACTCAGACACCATCTTTTCCTTGTAATCTTCGCCGATGAGATCTCGGAGGCCCGCTCGATAGTCGCTGGCTTCTTTCTCCTCTGGTTCTCGCTTCTGGCCCGGGGCGCTCGGGTCGATTGTTGGATCCTTCGGCCACTTGCCTGACGAGATGCCAGCCGCGGTGAGGATGTTCTGATACGCCAGGATGAGCTTCGATCGCAGAGTCGGTGTGGTCGTTCCGCCTGCCGGTCGGGCGCCTTTACGGACGACCCCCTTGTCGTCGACGTACACTTCGGGGTAACCGAGTTCTGCGTAACCTTGCCGGCGCATCAATCTCATGCTGGTATCTTTCTCTCCCGACGGACGCAATTGATAGCCGGACGGAGGTCGTTCACCCAGCTTAACCCCCCCATTTTCAATGGTGAAGAGTCGAATTTCTTCGTTGTTGATATAGTCTTTGACATCTTGCTGCATTTGCTCAAGAACTTCTGAGAGAATTTCGACTAGATCACGTTCCTGGGTCACGACACTCTTCTCAGTCGTTGTTGCTGTCGCAGCCGCTACGGCCTGCTTTCTCCGTCGATCGAGGATCTCGGACCGGAGCGTGCTCGCCCTCCCTTTTAGGGTGCCGAGCTTCACTCGCGCCTCGGCGATGAGCTTCAGGACGGTCTTGTTCTCTCCCGAGTCGATCTCGAGCTCTTTCAACCAGTCGGGAATCGTCTCGCGTTGGGACTCGATCATCACCTCGGCGGCATTGCCGGCCGGAACGATGAAGACGTGATGCGATTGGCCGCCAGCCACGAGCGGGAGTCGCTCGCCGATCTCGTCGTCGACGGCACCCGCGCCAGGCTGGGCGGCGGCGACCGTCGGGGCGGCCTCGTCCTTCTCGGGCTTGCCGTCCTTGCCCCCGCCCTTCCCTTTGAACAGCCCCATCACCTTCTGAATCAGCCAGTCGATCGCCTTGTCGACGCGCTCGCGGATCCCCTCGACGATCTCCTGGAATCGCTTCGCCGCCCCGCCCAGGTTGAGGAAGCGAGCGAGCAGGTCGATCGCCAGCGGCAGCAGCCCGGCCAGCACCTCCTCCACTCTGAGCGAGGCCGGCTCGATCACGCCGCGCGCGATGTCGACGATCGCGCCGACGATCGTCTTGAGTACCGCGACGATCCGCGCCAGTTGATCGCGGAGGAACGTGTACAGGTTCCAGGCCGCCAGGATGAGCTGCACGATCGCCCCGACCGGGTTGAAGAGGGTCGCGAGCCGCGCGATCGCCGCGAAGATGATGCTCTCGGTCAGGTAGCTCTTGATCCCGTCGAAGACGGTGTCTCGAACGTTGCCCACCGCGCTGCTGATCTGCTCCAGCAGCGCCGACCATCCCTCGGCGATCAACGTCTGGAGGTAGCCGGCCACCAGCTCGATCCGCTCGACGTTCTGCTCGCCGATCAGGGCGACCGCGCGCTTGCGCAGCCGATCCCAGGTCAGGCCGAGGATCTGACGAGCGATGTCCAGCACGCCCAGCAGGTTGAACTCCTTAGGCAGCGTGATCCCGGCGCCGCCCATCGTTCCGGTCAGCCAGTTGATGATCCCGGCCTGGAGATGCGTCGCGAAGTTGTCGGCGAACTTCTGGACTCCGCCGACGAAGGCGTCGACGCAGTTGCCGAGGAACTTCCCGGGATCGTCGACGATTGACTGGTACGTCTCCTCGGCCCGTCCGACGAACCCGTAGAACTCTTCCTTGCTGATGCCGGCGATCCTGAGGGCGGCCTCCAGCGCCTTGCGCGCCAGCGCGCCCCAATCGCCGGTCACGGCCGCCTCGACGAGCCCCATCCCGAGCTCGACCGCCGCCTGGTAGATGTCGATGATCTTGTTCAGGCCGGCCTTCAGTCCGTCGACGATGGCCGAAACGCCGGCCTTCAACCCGTCGGCCACCACGTCGACCGCCGCCTGCGCAGCCGAAACCGCCCCGTCGATCTTCTGCTTGAGCTTCTCGGCGAGCTCGGGGAAGATCGTGCCGATGAGCGCGTCGACGGCCAGCTTCAGGAACTCGCCGAACGCGGCGATCAGCCCCTTGATGAAGCCGGCCGCCAGGTCGATCAACGCCAGGACGGCCGACTTGACCGCGTCCAGGATCGCCGTCACGGCTGACCGGACGGCGTCGAAGATCGCGCCGACGATCGACGTCAACGCCTCGAAGGCGTCCTTCACGAAGTCGACGGCCCGCTCCCACCAGCTCTTGTCCTCGGCCTCACGCTCGGCCTTGACGCGCTCTGCTTCGGCCTTCGTCTCGCCCTTGGTGACTTCCTTCTGGGCGTCCTCGTCGGCCTTCGCGTAGTCGTCGCGGATCTGCTGTTCGTCCTTCTTGACCCGATCGTCGATCTCACCGCGGCGGTTCTTACGCTCGGTCTCGATGTCGCCCTCGGCGTCGGCAACGGCGTCCGCCTGGGCCTGGAGCGTCGAGCTCCGCTCGGTCTGGATCTGGTCGCGCGTCTCCTTCACCTGGGTCCGCTGCTTCTCGTCAGACTTGACCGTCAGATCCTGGACGTCCTTCTCGGCCTTGGCGATCTCGGCTTCGCGTGACGTGTCGCGCTCGGTCGTCGCGGCCTGGACGTCGCCGCGGGGCCCTTCCAGGCTCGCCTCCATGGCGGCCTGCTGGTCCTGGTCGAAGGCGGCCTGGACCTCCGGCGGCAGGCCCATCGCGAGGTACGCCTCCGGCCCCTCGACCGGAGCCGGCCCCTGCAGCATCGGCCCGTTCAGCTCGCCGAGCGGGTACGCCTCGTCCATCACGCGCGGCTGGACCAGCTCCGGACCGGGACCGTTCACGACCGCCTGCTGCGCCTCGTCACGGGTCGTCCGGGCCTGGTCGACGACCGACTGCTGCTGCCCGTCGATCCGCTCCGGGTCGTTCTCCCCTTCCAGCGGCACCGTTGGCGGCGCTCCGGCCGACGTGTCGATGTCCTTGTCGGTCGTCTGCACGTCCTTGAGGGACTGCCCGATCCTGGCAGCTCGATCCAAGAGCTCTTCCCAGAACGACCGCTCGATGTCGTCGGCGACCCGGTCGTTCGCCGTGAACTCGCCGGGATCGGGAGTAGGTGGCAGCTCCGGGAGCGGTGTCTGTGGGGGCGCCGTCGCCTCGAGTGTCAAGGCGCGCTCGGGCGGGGTCGGGATCTCGACCGGCTCGGCCTCCGCCACCTCGCCGCTGAGCTCGGCGTGCAGCTCCGGCAGCGTCTCTTGAAAACCCGACTCCTCAGACTTCGAGAGCCGGTCCGCGTTCGATCCGAGTGACGCATAGTGCTGCGCCTTGACGGTCGGCGGCGCCGTCGCGAACGCATCGACCAGGCCGGTCACGCTGTCGGCGCCCGTCAGCGCCGCCGCGGCCTGGGTCGCCGCCTCCTGCTGCGCCGCGACCGCCTCCGGCGTCAGGCCGGGCTCCGGCGCGGCCGCCGCCCCGAGCGACGGCACCGCCTGTTCGCCGGCCGGCGCGGTCGCCGTCGTCGGGGTCGTGGCCGGGGCTGTGCTGGGTGGAGCGCCGGGTGCAGGACGCGGCGCCGTGACGCCACCCGGCGCCGTCGACGGCTGAGCCGCCTGTGCCGGGCGGGCGCCGGGCCGGTCGGCGGCGGCCTCAAACGCCGTGCTCGGGGTAGCGGCGCTGCCCGGCGGCACGGCCACTGGCGCGCTGCCGGTGCGAAGCAGCGCCACACCGCTGGCCGGCAGCCGCTGCTCGGGCTGACGCTTCCTGGTCGTCCCCTGCTCGTTGAGGGCCCGGTACGCCAGCTCGGCGGCCTCCTGCTCGACCGGCGCCTGCTCCGGCACGACGGTCCCGCCCGAGCGCGGCGCCTCGGCGTCGGGCTCGGCCTGGAGCGTGTGCATCGCCTCGTGCGCGACGACGTCGACCGGTGGAGACGGCTCGGTCAGGAACACCTGCTGCCCCCGCGTGGCCGCCTCGGCGCCGAGCCCGGCGAGCGCCTGGCGGGAGGTCGGACCGCTGTGTGCCTCGACACCTTCGAGCGATTGGCCGAGGCGCGCTTCGAGCTCGGCGCGGTGCGGCAGCGGCTCGCCCGCCTCGGCTGCCGCCTGGTCGAGCTGGCCGAGCGGCGTCGTCGCGGGAGCGGCCTGCGCCTCCTCCCCGGCGGGCGCCACCGCCGGCCCGTCCTGCGTGCCCACCATCGGCTCGGTCTCGTGCTGCTCGGTCTCAGCGCCAGGCCGTTCGCTGGACGGGTCGGGCGTGGCCTCCTCGACGGGCCCGGCGGTTTCGGCCGGCGGGAGGATCGAGATCGCCGCGAGCGTGTGGCTGACGGGGGGCGCGGCGAGCGCCGCCTCCTGGTCGACCTCCTGAGTCTGAGCGAGCCCCGCCGTCCCGCCCTCGAGCGCGCGCGGTCGCTGGGCGTCGACCTCGGCGGTCGGGCGCGGCCCGGGACGACGCGTCACGGGCCGAGAGGGACGGCGAGCGCCGCCGGCCGGCTTCGGGCGGACTGCCACGCGCGCGTTCACCGGCCCGACCCTTCCGGCCGTTGTCCGGTAGCTTCCTGGCCGAGCCCGGCGTAGACGGCACGGGCTATCCGCGTACCGATCGCCTCCGGCCGTTCCGTCGGGCCGGGCGAGAAGTCGTCGGTCGCGACCGTGGCGACGATGCCAGCGCCGAGCACCGCTGGCGGCAGACCGCGCTCGGCGAGCAGGCGCGTCAGCTCGGCCTGCAGCGAGGCTGCGATCCGCCAGGAGTCACGAGCGACGAACCCCTCCAACACCAGCTCATCGATCCGCAGCACGACCTCGGTCGGGACGGGCCGTGTCTGGCGACCGCCGCTCCGCTGCCCCTGGCGGACATCCTCACGACTCAGACCCATCCGCGAACCTCCGCGTCGACGGGTGGCCGATCGAGCTTGGCACACTCGACCCGGGCCGCGCGCAGCAGGTGGACCATCCGGACCGGCTGGCCGGCCTCGGCGGCCAGGAACGCCGCGTTCAGGGCGATGTTGCGGATGTTGCCCCCGGTGACGCTCAGCCGGGCCAGCTTCTCGACGTCCAGGCCCTCAGTCGGCGTCGCCGGTGGGAAGGCGCGCCGCCAGATCTCGGCCCGCTGGGTGGCGTCCGGAAACGGGAACTCGACCAGGAACCGAATCCGGCGCAGGAAGGCTGGATCGAGGGACGGCTTCAAGTTGGTAGTCAGGATCGCCAGGCCCCGGTACGCCTCCATCCGCTGCAACAGGTAACTGACCTCGATGTTGGCGTAGCGGTCGTGGCTGTCCTTGACCTCGCTGCGCCGGCCGAAGAGGGCGTCGGCCTCGTCGAACAGCAGGATCACGCTGCCGGACTCGGCCGCGTCGAAGACCCGGCGCAGCCGGCGCTCGGTGTCGCCGATGTACTTGCTGACTACCGCGCTCAGGTCGACCCGCCAGACGTCCAGCCGCAGCGTCCGGCCCATCACCTCAGCCGCCATCGTCTTGCCGGTCCCGCTCGGCCCGGCGAACAGCGCGCTGATCCCGAGCCCGCGCTGCCCGGCCCGCCCGAGCCCCCAGGCCTCGTAGACCGTCGACCGTTGCCGGACGTGCGCCACGACGTCGGCCAGGAGCTGCCGCTGCGGCCTGGGCAGGACGAGATCATCCCAGTCGGCGGTCGGCTCGATCTGCTGGGCCAGGTCGTCGAGGCGGGGGCGAGCCTGGGCCCGGCACGCCTCCCAGAGGAGCGGCGGCAGCGCCAGGACGGCCTCGCCGGCCCCGCCGCTCGGCAGCTCGTGGAGCGCCTGGCGGCTGGCGGCCTCAATGTCGCCGAGGCCGAGGTCGAAGTGCGTGACCAGCGTGTCGACCTGGTCGTTCAGGGCCGGGCCGTGCCGGTCGAGGGCTACCCGCCACAGTGTGCGCTGCTCGTCGGCCGACAGCGGCGGCACTTCGAGGTAGAGCGCAGGCCGGGTGTGGGCTGGCTGGCGGTCGCGCGTCGCGATCACGGTGGGTCCGCTGAGTCGCTCGACGAATGCCCGGGCCGGCTGGCCGCCATCGGCCAGCTCGCTCTCCTCGGCGTCGAGCAGCAGCGCCCCGCCGCCGAGCACCGCCTCGCGCCGCCAGAGGCGGGCCAGCGTCTCGCGTTCGGATGCCGCTGACGGGACGGCGCTGGCGCTCAGGGCGTGGAGCTCCAGACCGAGTGTTGCGCAGGCTGTGGCCGCGATGCCGCGCTTGGCGGCTGCCTCGGGGCCGCACAGTTGTGCCACTGGCCAGCCACCCGCGGCAGCTTCGGCCGACCAGCGCGCGGCGATCCGGTCCGCCAGCGCGCGGTAGCTCGCCGGCAACCGGGCGGGCACCGCCACCGGCTCCACCAGCCCGGCCAGGCGCTCGTCCAGGTAGGAGAGGCCGACCAGGAAGTGCAGGATCCGCTCGTCGAGCCGAAGCGGGCTCGCGGTCAGCATCGGCCCATCGCCAACGTCGACCAGCCGCCAGTATCGCAGCGGGCCGTCCGGACGAAGGGCGCTCCAATGCGCGTCCGGCAGCACCGCCAGCGCCAGCCCGAACGTCGGCGCGGTCCGGCGCGGGTCTCCCTGGGCGGCGGCGCAGAGCGCCGGGAACGACCCGTCGAGCTCGACGCCCGCGCACAGCAGCAGCACGTCGCACTCGAACCGCGAGAGACGGAACGTCCGGCGCAACGCCGCCAGCGCCGGGGGCATGGCCGGCGGTGCATTGGCCGACGGCATGCTCGCCGACGCCGTCCCGGGCACCGCCTGCCACGGCGCTGCCTCGGGCTCGGATGACCGCTGCGCGATGCAGCGCTCCAGCGCCGCCCGTATCGCGCGGAGGGCCGCCTCCAGCTCGCGCTGGTTGGCAGCGTGCCGGTCCGGGCGGGGAGTCGCGGCCGTCATAGCGTCACCTGAGGACGCGAGAACGGCGCGTCGGCGGCCGTCGACAGCAGCGGGCTCTCGGCGCCGTCGACCTGGACCCGCACGATGTAGGTGCCCGGCACGACGCCACGGACGGGGAACGCGATCGTGGCGGACTGGTCGGCGTCGGTCGTCCAGGGCGGATCGCGGAAGGCGTACGCCCGGGCCGGCCGGTTGGCCGGCGCGCCGATCTCGTTCAGATAGAGCGCCAGCCGCTGCTCGCGGGAGATGGCCGGCGCCAGCCGGACGGCGACGGTGGCGGAGCGCGTGCCGTCGTCGGCGTCGACGGGGTTCGTCACGGTGATGTCGTCCGTGTCGTCCGGGCGCCGGAGGATCCGGGGGCGCAGCACGAACGACGCCACGTTCGACTCGACGCCACGTCGGAGCTCGTGCTGCTCGCCGATCTCGACCAGGTGGACGACCTGGAACCCCTGGACGCCGGCGCGGAGGGAGCCGGGCAGCGTCACGGTGATCCGCCGGGCGGTCACGTCGGCAGGGGCCGGCTCGATCGGCGTGGCGAGGCCGCCGAGCTGCACCTGGGTGAACGCGCCGCGAAGCTGCTGCCCCTCGATCACGAGCCGGTGGCCCGGCAGGATCGGGGCGTTCGCCAGGATCGGCTCGTTCGGCCCGGCCCGTGAGAGGACCCGCTCCACGACGGGCTGGCGGAACGGTACCACGTCCAGGTGGAAGCGCCGGGCCGGCGGCGCCAGGCTGGCCGGCCGGCTGCTCTGGATCAGCACCGCCGTGACCTCGTACGCCATCGACGGCCGGTAGTGCGCCTGCATCGCCGACCAGAGGCGGTAGACCTCCTCGGTATCGAGGTAGATCGGGCTGATCTTGAGCTGCTCGAACTGGTCGGCCAGG
>Ga0075420_100005567_pt1 | contig 11092 bp, 12 predicted proteins | sample SoiMetdeltSBSDD4_FD_75296 | JGI IMG/M metagenome (GOLD analysis project Ga0075420, IMG submission 75296) | Bulk soil microbial communities from a Populus tree surrounding site in Tennessee, USA - Soil MetaG P. deltoides SBSDD4 | ecosystem: Environmental > Terrestrial > Soil > Tree plantation... | reverse complement strand
TTCTCGCTCGACGAATTCCTGCCACGCCAATCCATCCGATCCGCCGCCGACGAGCACGACGGCCCCGTCCGAGCCCTCGACCTTCGACGCGAGCTCGGGGGCCGTGATGACGACTTTCGCCTCCGAGTCCGCGAGAATGTGGCGGACCTCGTCCGCGCTGAGCAGGAAGACCACCGGCACGATGACGGCGCCGGTCCTCAGAATGCCGCCGTACGCCTGCATCACCTCCGGGCAGTTCGGCAGCAGCACCACGACCCGGTCTCCAACGCCGACGCCGACCCGTCTCAGCGCATGCGCGACCCGCGCCGCCTCCCGCTGCTGCTCCACGTTCGTGATGTCCCGCCCCTCGAAATGCAGCGCGACGTACTCCCCGAAGGTAGCGATATTCTCGTCCGCGAGCGCCGCCAAATTCATCGCGCGGGATGATAGCACCGACCTCGCGTGAGCGATGCGGGGCGGGCGGCGCGGGGCGGGGCGAGTTGTTCGTGAGACCCGTGCTTCAGGGTAAGGCGTCGGTTCCGGCTCGGTTGCGTTGTCCCCAGACAGGCGCCCGCCCTTGTCGATTTGCGTGGCGAACGAGCAACATGCCCCGCCCCGCGCCGCCCGCCGGCGCATCGCGGGAGGCGAGCGCGTGCTAGCATCGGCGGGATGCTGCGATCACGGCTGGCGGTGAAGATCGAGCTGCTGATCATCGTCGTGCTGGTCGTCGGCTTCGGCTTGTCGACGGTCATCAGCATCCAGCGGGAGTCGAGCCTGCTCGTCGAGCAGAACATGCTGGCCGCGCGGCGCCTCACGGCGACGCTGGTCGCCTCGATCGAGGGCGCCATGCTCCAAGAGCGTCCGGACGTCACGCGCACGGTGATCTCGGAGCTGCGACGGAACTCGCCGGTGGAGGAGTTCACCGTGTACCGGCGGACGGGCGTGGAGGCCTTTACCGACCTCAGCACGGCGATGGAGGTCGACAAGAACGCCGGCCTCGCGCCCGAGGTCTTGAGCAACATCCGGAAGATGGCGCGGCCGGCCGGTCCGGCAATGACCGGACCGATGTTCGACCGCGCCATCGAGACGCTGACCACCCAGGAGGCGCTGGAGACGCGGAATGCCGCGCGCTACTTCACGCTGCACACGCCCATCCAGAACCAGGAGAAATGTCAGGGCTGCCACGGCACCGACCACAAGGTGCGCGCGGTCGTACGGGTGGCGACCTCCATGGAGCCCGTGTTCGCCGAGGTGGCGCGGCACCGGAACCGTCAGCTCTTCATCGGCGCCGTCACCATCGTGGTGGCCGGCACCCTGCTCGCATTCGCCATGCGGCGCATCGTCCTGCGACCGGTGGCCCAGCTGGCGACGGCCGCGCGGCGTGTCGGCGCGGGTGACTTCGCGGCGCGGGTGCCCGCCATCGGGCGTGACGAGCTCGGGCAGCTCGGCGTGGCCTTCAACGACATGACCGGCCGTCTCTCCCAGGCGTACACGGATCTCGAGAGCAAGAACACCGAGCTGGCCACCGCGCTTCAGAACCTGACGGAGTCGCGCCAGCGCCTGGCGCTGCTCGAGCAGCTCAAGGGCGAGCTGTCGAAGTTCGTGCCGGACTCGGTCAAGCGGCTGCTCGATCAGAACCCGAACGCCACCGAGCTCGAGAAGAAGAACGTCGAGGTCTCGGTGCTCTTCCTCGACATCACCGGGTACACGAAGCTGTCCGAGCAGCTCGAGCCGCGCCGGCTGAACCAGCTCGTGCAAACGTATTTCTCGGCGTACTTCGAGATCATCCAGGCGCACCAGGGGGATATCAACGAGACGGCCGGGGACGGCCTGATGGTGATCTTCCAGGCGGAGCGCGGGGGCGACTGCGCCGTGAACGCCACGCGCGCGGCCTTCGCCATTCGGCAGCGCACGGCGGCGCTGAACGAGGAGTACGGCGGTATCTTCCCGTCGGTCCAGCTCCACATGGGCATCAACACCGGTGAGGCGCTGGTCGGTGCCACCAAGCTCGGCGTGGGGAGCGCTCAGCGCTGGACGTTCACGGCCACCGGTCCGACGACGAACGTCGCGGCGCGGCTGGCCGCCTCGGCGCAGGGCGACGAGATCGTGGTGGGGCCGACCACCGCCGAGCGGATCCGCAGCCACTTCGTGCTCGAATCGCTCGGCGACCGCAGCTTCAAGAACGTCTCGCAGCCGATCCGGGTGTATCGCGTGATCCCGCCCGGGGTGTACGAGAAGATCGTCTGAGCCGCGGCCGTATCCGCGTCGGCGTCAGCTCCTGGGCCGATCAGGCGCTCATCGAGAGCGGTGCCTTCTATCCGCGGAAATCGATGTCGGCGGAGGCGCGTCTGCGCTATTACGCGCGCTTCTTCGACGTCGTCGAGGTGAACTCCTCGTATTACGCCATCCCCGACGTCCTCACCGTCGCCCGCTGGGCCGCGCGCACGCCGCCCGGGTTCCTGTTCAACGTGAAGGCCTACGCGCTGATGACGGGACATCACCCGCGCCCCCAGACGTTGCCAGCCGATCTCGAGCGTCTGCTGCCATCGCGACCGCGGCGCACGCACCGCGGCGAGATCGAGGCCGGCGAGTTCCCGGCCGAAGCGATCGACGAGGCGTTCCGGCTGTTTCGCGCGGCGCTGGCGCCGTTGTCCGACGCCGGCAAGCTGGGCCACGTGCTGTTCCAGTTCGCGCCCTGGGTGCGCTTCGACGGCGCCTGGGTCGAGTACATCGCCTCGCTGCCCGCGCGGCTGCCCGGCCTGCGTCCGGCAGTGGAGTTTCGCCATCGCTCGTGGCTGCCCGAGCATGCCGCCGACGCGCTGACGGTGCTGCGCGCGGCCGGCGTGGCCAACGTCGTCGTCGACGGGCCGGTCGGCGCGGGGTCGATGCCGCGGGTGGCCGAGGTGACGGCGCCGGTGGCGGTCTTCCGGCTGCACGGCCGTAACGCAGAGGGGTGGGCGCGGCAGCTCCGGGGCGAGGAGCCGGCGGTGCGCGAGAAGTACGACTACCTCTATACCGAGGCCGAGCTGCGCGAGCTGCTCGCCGAGATCGAGGAGGCGGCCGACGCCGCTGACGAGGTCCACGTTTCGTTCAACAACAACAATCGCGACTATCCCGTGCGCAACGCGCGCATGCTGAAGCGGCTGCTCGGTGAGATCGACGTGCCCGATTCCTTGCCAGGCGACCTGTTCGCTTGAGATAGTGGCGGAGATGGCGCTCTCCGCACCGCCGATTCCGCGGATCGAGCTCGCGCTCGCTCCCACGCCGCTCCTGAAGCTCGAGCGACTCTCGGCCGAGGTCGGCGTGGAGATCTGGGTCAAGCGCGACGACCTGACGGGCCTCCTCGAGACCGGCAACAAGATCCGCAAGCTCGAGTTTCTCGTCGGTGAGGCGCTCGCGCAGAATGCCGACACGCTCATCACGTGCGGCACACTGCAGTCGAACTGCTGCCGCTGCGTGGCGGCGGTGGCGGCGCGGCTCGGGATGCGGGCGGTGCTGGCGCTGACGGGGACGCCGCCGGAGGAATACGACGGCAATCTCCTGCTCGACCGCATGCTCGGCGCCGAGGTGCAGTACTGCACGCCCGCCGAGTGGGCGAAGATCGACGAGGTCCTGCACGACATCGCCGCGCGCGAGCGCGCCCGCGGCCGCGTTCCCTATGTCATCCCCGAGAGCGGCGCCACCGTGGTTGGCGCGCTCGGGTATCTGGCGTGCGGACAGGAGCTGGCCGAGCAGGTCCGCCACGGCGCGCCGGACTTCGACACCGTGTTCATCACCGCGTTCAGCGGCGGCAGCCAGGCCGGGCTGCTGATGGCAAAGCAGCTGGCCGGACTGCGCGCCGACATCGTCAGCGTTCCCATCGCGTGGACGGCGCCCCGGGTCCGCGAGTACGTCGTCGATGTCATCGACCGGGCCCGCCGCCGCTACGGGCTCCCCGTGGATCCACCTCGCGAGGTCCGCGTCCTCGATGGCTACCAGGGGGCCGGCCGGGCCGAGATCCGTCGCGAGGAGCTGGAGATGGTGCTGCGCGTCGCGCGCCTCGAAGGGCTCATGCTGGACCCCGTGTACACGGCGAAGGCCTTCGGCGGTGTGCTCGATACGCTCAAGCGTGATCCGAAGGCCTTCGGCCGACGCGTCTGCTTCATCCACACGGGCGGCGTGTTCAGCGTGTTCCCGTATCGCAGCGCCCTCAGCCGGCTCAGCGACGGAGACACTCTGGTAAACTCCTAGCCCCATGCCAGAACTCCGGCTCCGGGGCGGCGAGGTCGACGGACTCTCGCTCCACTATCTCGTCGAAGGTCGCGGCCCCGCGGTCGTCCTGCTGCACGGTCTCGGCGGTTTCGCCGGCTCCTGGCGGCACAATATCGCCGCGCTCGCCACCCGCGCCACCGTGTATGCCGTCGACCTGCCGGGCTCCGGACGCTCGGCGAAGCCGCGCGCGCCTTATGGCCTCGCGTACTTCGCGCGCGCGCTGCACGGCTTCCTCGACGGCCTCGGCCTCTCGCAGGCCTCGCTCGTCGGTCATTCGCTCGGTGGGGCGGTGGCGGTGACGTATGCGCTCACCCATCCGACGCGGGTGGAGCGGCTGGCGCTACTCGGCTCCGTGGTGCCCGGCTTCACCTGGCACGTCACCTGGCGGCACCGCCTCGTCTCCACGTACGGCCTCGGCGAGCTGATGACGCTGTGCGCCTGCGCGCCGATGTACCGCGCCGCCATCGCCGCGTGCTTCTACGCTCCGGACTCCCGGGAGGTCGACTTCCTGGTCGGCCACGACTACGACGTGCGAACCTCGGCGGCGGCGAAGGCGGCGTGGCTCGGCACTACCCGTGCGCTGCGCGACGAGCTCGTCGGCCGCCGGCCGGCGTACCGTCGCGCCATCGCCACCCTCGATCTGCCGGTGATGCTCGTGCATGGCCGTCAGGATCGCGCCGTGGCGCCTGCGCACTGTGCGGAGGCGGCCGAGGGCTTTTCCCGCGCTCGCCTCCGCTGGCTCGACGCCTGCGGCCATTTCCCGCACATCGAGCATTCCGAGGTCGTGAACGGCTGGCTCGAGGAGTTCGTGGTCGGCCGGCCGGCGCCGCGCTGAGGACGGGATGAGCGAGATCACCCCCCAGGAGCTGAAGGCGCGGCTCGACAAGAACGACCGGCCGCTGCTGCTCGACGTGCGCCAGGACTGGGAGACGCGTCTGTGCCGCCTCGACAACGCCGTTCACATTCCCATCGAGGAGATCGAGGTCCGTGCCGACGAGCTGAGCGCCGACGACGAGATCGTCATCTACTGCCACCAGGGTGTGCGCAGTGCCGCCGTCGTCCAGTACCTGCGCGAGCAGCACGGGTTCAAGAACGTGAAGAATCTGGCCGGCGGGCTCGATCTGTGGGCGCGCACGGTCGATCCGTCGATGCGCCGCTACTGATGGCCGATCGTCCGCTGCGGATCGATCGCGCGCAGGGCGTCGTGCGCTGCACGCTCGACCGTCCGCCTCTGAACCTTCTCGAGCCGGACACCATCGCCGCCTTGCACGACACCGTCGCGACGCTCTCGCGCGATCAGTCGGTGCGGGCGATGGTGATCGGCGGCGCGGGGCGGGCGTTCACGGGCGGCATGGACGTCCACGTCCTGCGCGATCTCGACGTCACCTCCGCCAAGGCGCTCATCAGCCGGCTCTGCGCCGCCATCGACGCGGTTCACCGGGCCCCGTTTCCGGTCATCGCCGCCGTGAACGGCGCCTGCCTCGGGGCCGGCTTCGAGCTCGCGCTCGCCTGCGATCTGCGGGTGGCGGCGGCGAACGCCCTCTTCGGGCTGCCGGAGGTCCGCGTCGGCGTCCCGTCCGTGATCCAGGCGGCGCTGCTGCCGCCGCTGATCGGTCCCGGACGTGCCGCCGAGATGCTGCTGCTCGGGACGTCGGTCAGTGCGCCCCAGGCGCTCCAGTGGGGTCTCGTGAATCGCGTGGTCGAAGCCGGCGCGCTCGACGCGGCGGTGGACGAGCTGCTCGACTCGCTCGCGCGCTGCGCGCCGGGAGCGGTGCGCCTGCAGAAGGAGCTCATCATTCGCTGGCGCGAGACGGATCTGCCGTCGGCGGTGCAGGCCGGGGTGAACGCCTTCGCCACCGCCTACGCCAGCCGCGAGCCGCGCGAGGGCGCCGAGGCATTCCTGGCCAAGCGTGCGCCGCGCTTCGAGCATCCGTGAGCGTTCGTGCCGTCACCGTCGACTTCTGGGGCACGCTGCTCCTCGATCCGCCGTCGAGCGACAATCGCTACAAGGCACGGCGCCTGCGCGACTTCGAGAACATTCTCGCGGGCGCCGGTCTGCGGGTGAGAGCGGTCGCCCTCGATCGCGCCTACGAAGCCTCGGCCGTCTATCTCTCGCGCATCTGGGCGACGTATCGTGACGTGCCCGTGGCCGACCACGTGCGGGCGATCGTGGGTGGTGTCGACAGCGCGCTGCCCGCGCGTCTGCCCGCCGACGTCCTGGCCGCGCTCATCGACGCGTATGCGCGACCGGCGCTCGTGGTGCCGCCGGCCGTCGACCCCGGCGCCCTGAAAGCGCTCTCTGCGCTGCGCGAGGAAGGCTTCACGCTGGCCGTCGTCTCCAACACCATGCGGACGCCGGGAGCGGCGCTGCGCAAGCTGCTGGAACAGCTCGGCCTCCTGCGCTGCTTCGCCCACACCGTCTTCTCCGACGAGGTCGGTGTGCGCAAGCCGGATCCGGCGATCTTCCTGGGCGCGCTGCGCGCCATCGGCGCCGACGCGGCGACCGCCATCCACGTCGGCGACGACGGACTGCTCGACGTGGGCGGGGCGCGCGCGGCCGGGATGCGCGTGATCCAGGTCACCACCGCGTCGCTCAAGGCACTGGGCGGACGCCGGCCGGACGCGGTCATTCCGAGCCTCTCGGCGCTTCCCGATGCCGTGAGCCGGCTCACCAGCGGCACGCCGGAGGCCTGAGCGCGGGTCGCGCGCCTTGCGCGCTGCGCCAGGCGTCCATTACTATGAGCGTCGTGGACGTTTGCGATCTGCGTGCGAAGATCCGCGACATCAAGGACTTCCCGACCGAGGGCATCCTCTTCAAGGACATCACGACGCTCCTGAAGGACGGCCCCGCGTTCCGGACGGTCGTGGACAAGCTCGCCGCGGAGTACAGCCGGCAGCGCGTCGATATCGTGGTCGGCATCGAGTCTCGCGGCTTCATCTTCGCGGGCGCGGTGGCCCACCAGCTGAGCGCCGGGTTTGTCCCCGTTCGCAAGCTCGGCAAGCTGCCGGGCAAGACCATCGAGGTCGAGTACGAGCTCGAGTACGGCCGCGACGCCCTGGCCATCCACGAGGATGCGATCAAGGCCGGCCAGCGCGTGCTGGCCGTCGATGACCTGCTCGCGACCGGCGGGACCATGGCCGCCACGCTGCGGCTGGTCGAGCAGCTCGGCGGCAAGGTGGTGGGCGTGGCGTTCATGATCGAGCTGGCGTTCCTCAAGGGTCGTGAGAAGCTCAAGAACTATCCGCTGCACTCGCTGATCGTCTACGACTGAGCCAGGAGGAGTTGCCACGAATGCGTAAGGCCGTGCTCGCCCTGCTGATGGTGCTCGCCGGGACGGGAGCCGCCGCCGCCGACGAGGCGAAGACGCGCATCACCGCGTCGATGTTCCTCGATCTCACGGCGCCGCGCGCCAGCGCCCGCGACGCGGCGTATCAGGAGTCGATCCGCTCGGCGCCGCCGGTGGCGCCTCGGCCCCCGAGTGGCGAGGTGCAGGAAGACGGCACCGTGCGGTACGGCAACGTGACGGTCACGGTGCGCAATCCGTGCCCGCCGGGATCCGGCCACGAGGAGCCGATGCCGCTGCCGGGCCGTCGCTCGAAGTAGCGCGGAAGGACCCATGGCGATCAAGAACGTCGGCGTGATCGGATGCGGTCTCATGGGCTCGGGCATCGTGCAGGTCGCCGCCCAGTCGGGCTTTCAGGTGCTTTTCGTCGAAGCCAGCGACGAGCTCGTCAAGCGCGGCCTCGAGCGTCTGCGCCAGACGCTGGACGGCCTCGTGGCCAAGGGCAAGCTCGAAGCGAAGACGAAGGACGAGACGCTCGGCCGTATCGCCGGCACCACGCGGCTCGAGGACCTCAAGGGCTCCGACCTCGTGGTGGAAGCGATGACCGAGAATCAGGCACTGAAAAACGAGACGTTCGCCAAGCTCGATCGTATCTGCGCGCCGCACGCGCTGCTGGCGACCAACACCTCGTCGTGCAACGTCACCGCCATGGCGGCCGCCACCAAGCGCCCCGGACAGGTCGTCGGTCTTCACTTCTTCAACCCGGTGCCGCTGATGAAGCTGGTCGAGGTGGTGCGGACGCTCCTCACCGACGAGGCCGCCGCGCGGCAAGTGACGGAGTGGGTGCGCGCGGTGGGCAAGGTGCCGGTGCAGGCGAAGGACGCCACGGCCTTCATCGTCAACCGCTTGCTGGTGCCCTACCTGCTCGACGCCATCCGCGTCTACGAAGGCGGGCTCGCGTCGCTCGAGGATATCGATCAGGCGATGAAGCTGGGCTGCGGCTATCCGATGGGGCCGTTCACGCTGCTGGACCTCGTCGGCCTCGACACGACCCTGTACGTGGCCGAGGTCATGTTCGAGGAGTTCCGGGAGCCGCGCTATGCGCCGCCGCCGCTGCTGAAGCGCATGGTGATGGCGGGTCACCTCGGCCGGAAGACCGGCAAGGGATTCTATACCTACGACGCGAAGTGATGCCGAGCGCGGTCAGCGCGCCGCCGGCGAGCAGAACGGGCACCCCGAGCGCAAACCGCTGCCGCTCGCGCGCCTTGCGCGTCAGCGTCTTCAGCACGAGGCGATCACCGGCCACGAGCTCCTCGCGGCCGAGCGTGAACTGACGTAGCCGCTCCCGCGCCTCGGGGTCGCTCGCGCCTGCGCTCCACGCGGCCTCGACCTGCCGGGCGCGCAGCGTCCGCGCCTCCGCGACACCGCGCGTGATGGCGGCGCGGCTGTCGGCGGCCACACCGCGCTCGGTGTCGGAGAGAAACGTCGTCTGGATCACGGGCGCGACGTGCTCGAGGGCATCGAGCCACACGTGGTCGGCCGCAGGAACGACGATCAGCGCCGCGCCCGCGGCGAGGACGACCACGCCGGCGGCGGTGGCGATTCCGCCGAGCGCGGCGGCGCCGTCGCGGCGGGCGCGAACGCCGAGGCGCCACGCGCCGAGAGCGCCGGCGACGGCGAGCAGCGCGCCGCCGAGCGTGGCCACGATGGTGGCTCCCGGCGGCAGATCCCAGCGATAGGACGCGGCGAGGCCCAGCACGCTCGCGACGCTGCCGACGCTCCAGCCCGCGAGGAGGCGACGCGAGGGCGTGGAGGCGAGCGCGGCACCGACCACGGCCGGCACGATGAGATAGGCGAAGACGAGCAGCACGCCGGCGATGCGAACCGAGCTCGTGACCACCACGCCGAACGTCAGGTAGAAAACGAAGTCCCAGAGCCGGGCGCGCGCGATGGTGCCGCCGAACGACAGCCGCGCCAGCGGGCGCCGGCAGATCCAGTGGACGACCGCGATGGCGCCGTAGAGGGCGGCGACGCGGACGACGTCGTCACGGGTGACGGCGAGGATGCTGCCCACGAGGAGCGCCTTGATCTGCTCGCCCCCGAGCGGGACCCGCTCGAGCACGAGCACCGTGAGCGCCGCCGCCACCGCGTACACCACGCCGATCAGCGCCTCCTGCGGAATTGCCGCCGGCAGCGCGCGCTCGCGACCCCGCAGCGAGGCCAGCAGCGCGGCGCCGGCGGCCGTGAACGCGAGCGCGTACCAGTACGCGGCCGGCTCGTGCGCAGCGTGACCGGCGAGCAGCGCCACCGTCACGCCGAGCGCCGCCACCTGCGCCAGCGCCAGGTCGACGAAGATCACCCCGCGAGCCAGCACGTGGAGCCCGAGCCAGGCGTGGATGGCGGCCAGCACGAGCGCGGCCACCAGCGGCCACGCCAGGAGCTCGAGCATCACCGCGCGAGGGCGGCCGCGAGCCGCCCGACGTTGAGGTCGAAGAGCGCGATGTAGTCCGCCGCCTCCGGCTCGGCGCCGACGGACGGCGCCAGGGTGACGACGCGCGCGCCGGTGGCCTCCGCGAGCCGCCGCAGGATGGCGGGCGCCGCGCCCGGCTCGGCCACGAGCGCGCGGACGTCGGCGGCACGCATGCGCTCGACGAGGCGGGCCAGGTGAGCCGGTGACGGCGGGATGCCGGGCTGCTCCTCCACGGCCGCGGCGATGACGAGATCGAAGCGGCGAGCGAAGTACGGCCAGGTGTCGTGCGCCACCACGATGCGCGCGCCGGCGAACGGCGCCAGCTGCGCGCGCCACCGTAGCAGACCGGCGTCGAGACGCGCGAGGAAGCGCGCGCGGTTCGCCACGAAGGCGGCGCGGCCGTCGGGGTCGAGCGTGGCCAGCGTCTCCGCGATGCGGCCGGTCATCGGCCGCGCGTTCTCCGGGTCGAGCCAGTAGTGCGGATTGCCGTACGCGTGCAGGTGCGCGCGAGCGTCCGCCCGCAGGCGCGGCGTGTCGGCGTCGAGGATGGTGACGGCGCGGGAGAGGTCGAGATCCGCCGCCCGCGCGCCCGCGGCGGCCCCGGCCCGCCGCAGCCACGGCTCGTGATCCAGGCCGACCCGGACCACGAGGGCGGCGTTCTTCAGCCGCGTGAGCTGACGCGGCAGCAGCTCGCGCGCGTGCGGATCGTGGCGTGGGTCGGTGAGACTCTCGACGTGAACGCGCTCGCCCCCGACGGCGGCCACCAGATCGCGAAGATCCGTGGTGGTGGCGGCGATGGGCAGCGCCGCCGCCACCAGCAGCGCGAGGACCACTGCTACTTCTTGGCGAAGATGTTCTTCGGAACCATGCAGTGCACGCCTTTGCGGATGTCGACGACCTGGGTGACCCGGCAGTCGCCGACCATCGAGGTGAGCGCGTACGCCTCGTCCCGGCTGAGGGGCACCATCTTCTGCCCGACCAGCATGTTGACCGTCTCGCGGGTGGCGATCTTCATCGCCTCGTTCAGATCCTCGTCGAAGGCCATGGCGATCCAGTGCGTGGCGGTCTCCGCGCGCGGCCACTCGAGCTTCATGTCCTTGCGAACGAT
>Ga0075420_100005565_pt1 | contig 11096 bp, 7 predicted proteins | sample SoiMetdeltSBSDD4_FD_75296 | JGI IMG/M metagenome (GOLD analysis project Ga0075420, IMG submission 75296) | Bulk soil microbial communities from a Populus tree surrounding site in Tennessee, USA - Soil MetaG P. deltoides SBSDD4 | ecosystem: Environmental > Terrestrial > Soil > Tree plantation... | reverse complement strand
GCGCAGCCGCGACGCCAACACCGCCATCGCGGCGCCGAAGGCCAGCAGCAGCACGACGATGCCCGCCGCGGTGCCGACACCCAGCCGATGCCGGCGCACGAACTTGGAGAGCCGGTAGCGCACCGAGTCGGGCCGAGCTAGGAGCGGCTGGCCGGCGAGGTATCGGTTCACGTCTTCGGCGAGCTGCTCCGCCGACGCATAGCGGCGCTGCGGCTCCTTGTGCAGCGCCTTCGCCACGATCGTGTCCAGCTCGGGGTCCACGGGTTGCGGCGCGGTGCGCCCGCGGTCGCCGCCGCGCGCGCGGCGCGACACCGCGGAGGGACGCTCGGGATCGTCCTCCAGGATCCGTCGCGGCAGATCGAACGGCGTCTTGCCGTCGACCGCGAATGGCGTCTGTCCGGCGAGCAGCTCGTAGAGGACGACGCCCAGGGAATAGATGTCGGCCGCCGTCGTGACCGGCTCGCCGCGAACCTGCTCCGGGCTCGCGTATTCCGGGGTCAGCAGCCGCGCGTCCTTCTGAGTCAGCGCGAGCGTCGGATCGGCGTCGTCGCTCCTCAGCAGCTTGGCGATGCCGAAGTCGAGCAGCCGCGGCGTGCCGTCTTCGGCGACCAGCACGTTGCTGGGCTTGATGTCGCGGTGCACGATCAGGTTCTGGTGCGCGTAGTGGACCGCCAGGCACACGCTGCGAAAGAGCTGCAAGCGGTCGCGTGTCGAGACCGACTTGTCGAAGCAGTGATCGGTGATCGGCAGGCCCGTCACGTACTCCATCACGATGTAGGGCTCGCCCGACGGAGTCGTCCCGCCGTCGAGCAGCCGCGCCAGGTGCGGGTGGTTGAGACGGGCCAGGATCTGGCGTTCGGTGCGGAAGCGGCGCACCAGATCCGCGCTCATCAGGCCGATTCGCAGCATCTTGACGGCGACTTCCTGGCTGTACTCGGCGTCGTCGCGCACCGCGCGGAAGACGCGCCCCATCCCGCCGGCCCCGATCTCCTCGGTGAGCCGATACGGGCCGACGTGCTGACCGACGCCGACGAGCGCCGGCGGCGTCTTCTCGAGCGCGGCGTCCACGATGCCGCCGAGAGTGGCGTCGTGCTCGTGCGCGACCAACGACTCCACTTCTTCGCGAAGCGCCGGGTCGTCGGCGCACTCCTGCGCGAGCCAGGCGCTGCGCGCCGTTTCGTCGAGCTCGCTCGCGTGCGCGAACAGCTCCTGGAGTCGCAACCAGCGCTCCGGGCTCACGAAGCTTCCGAGGCCGAGGACCCGGAAGCGAGCGCGCGATGCAGCCAGGCCTTTGCGAGCCGCAGCTCGCGATGCACGGTGGCTTCCGAGAGATGCGAAACCTCGGCCAGCTCCGCGTAGGTGAGCCCGCCGAAGTAGTGCAGCTCGACGAGATCGGCCTTGCGCGCGTCCTGCGCTTTGAGGTCGTCGAGCGCCCGATCCAGGCTCTCGATGTCGGGATCGCCGACGCCGCCGACGGCCGCGCTCTCGACGAGCGTGACGCGAACGCCGCCGTAGCGCTTGGCGCGGCGTCCGAGCCGCGCATGGTCGACGAGAACGCGCCGCATCATCCGCGCGGCGACCGCGAAGAAGTGAGCGCGATCCTGCCACTCGACGTCGGCGCCGGCCAGGCGAAGGTAGGCCTCGTGGACGAGCGCGGTCGGCTGCAAGGTATGGCCCGACCGCTCGCCCCGAGCCACCCGCCCTGCGATCCGATGCAGCTCGTCGTAGACGAGCGGCGTCAAGGCCTCGAGGGCGGGTTCGTGACCGGCACGCCACTCGCGTAGCAAGGCGGTGATCGAGCTGCTGGAGGGATTGGGCACCTGGCGGAGCTTCCACTCCGGGAGAGGGTGGGTCAAATAATCCTCTCCGATCGTGAGGGTGTCCGGCCTCTCTTGCCGCTTCCCCCATTGAGACGGCGAGCGGCCGATCTCGAACGGGCCGAAACCGGTCCAAGGAGGAGTCGTCATGAAGCCGTTTGCCCGCCTGTTGGTTGCTACCGCCAGCGTGGCTCTCGTGTGCGGGAGCAACGCGGGGGCCCAGACCCTGTCCGACATGGAGCTGGCCCAGTACCTGGTCAAGCAGAGGGAACAGCTCCTCAAGGACAAGGAGCTGAAACAGAAGGAGCAGGAGAAGCAACAGAAGGAACAAGACAAGCAGAAGCAGTTGGACGAGAAGAAGCGGCAGGAGGAAAAGGCCGAGAAGGAGAGGGCGCAGAAGGAGGAGAAGCAGCAGGAACAGGCAGAGAAAAAGAAGGAGTCCGAGAAAAAGGAAAAGGAAGCGGCGAAGTCGACGGTCGATCCGCTGCCGCTGGCCGCCGCGGTCGGGCCGGAGGAGCCCGGGGCCGCGCCGGACGATCGCCTCTACGCCTGCGTCGGTCCGAACGACGTCATGCACTTCGTCACGGTGAGCGAGAAGTGCCAGCGGAACCAGAAGCGGATCTCCTGGAACGCGGTCGGGCCCCAGGGCGCGGCGGGTCCGCAAGGCAACCAGGGACCACAAGGGGCGCCGGGATTGCCCGGGGCGCCCGGCGGCAACGGACAGAACGGGTCCAACGGCACGACCACGATCGAGGTCGTCCAGGTTCCGGCCGGCGGTTCAGGCCCGCAGATTCCGATCGACCCGACGGAAGCGCCGTCGGCCGCGATCGGCCAGATCACCCTGGTCGGCGCTTCGGGGCAGGACTGCCCCGGTCCCGACACGGCGTACATCTACGGCTACTCTGCCGATGTCGAGAACACGCTCAACATCAGCTCGGGGACGACAGGCGGAGGCGCCGGCAAGGCGACCTTTGGCCCGTTCAGCGTTTCTAAGGCAATCGACGTCATGTCGGGGCGGCTCCTCTGCCTGGCGGGAATGGGCGCGCACCTCGAGTCGCTCAAGGTCGACCTCTTCGATACGGTCGACCCGAAGGGCAAGGGCTCGAAAGCGGCCGCGAGCTACGAGCTGCGTCTCGTCGGTGTGAGCAAACTGTCGTCGGCGCGCGCGACGCTTTCGCAGGCGCCTCTCGAGACAGTGTCGTTCCAGTTCGGCGCCATGGAGATCCAAGTGGGCGGTAAGTCGGTCTTCTGCTGGAGCAAGCTCACCAACTCGACCTGCCACTGAGACGCCGTCGGGTTCGAGAACGCCCGGGCACGGCCCCAAGGCCGGCCCGGGCGTTCGCCTTTCCAGTCGAATGGAACCGGATCGTTCCAGGTCTTTCACCGGCATCGCGGCGCTGCGCAACGAGGCGCCCGTCGTGCCGCTCATATCGATCCCCCGATCACGTTGCGTGGCTCGCTCGGCGATTCCCTAAGCCAGCTTCAGAATCCGTGCGCCTTGTACCCCGGCCCGGACGGGTGTGTACGCGGTACGCGAATTGCTTGGCTTCTTAACGTTTGCTCAACATCGGCCTCGTATTCTCCAGCGTCGGTCGAGCTCATTCTCGAAACGAGGAAACGAACATGAAGACGGCAGCCAGAACGTTGGGACGACGGGAAGCCCTGGGCGCCTTTGGCCTCGCCGCGATCGCGAGCGCATGCGGCGATTCGACCCCGAGCGGCGCCACCCCCACGGCTACCACGACACCGAGCGCCACGACGGGCTCGGGCGGCTGCGTGGTGGCGGCCGAGGAAACCGCGGGACCGTACGTGGACGTCCTTGGCATGGTCAACAACCCGGCCTTCTTCCGGAGCGACATCCGCGAGGGAAAGCCGGGCACGCCGCTGACGCTCGCGCTCTCGATCGTGAACGCGCGCAACAACTGCAACGCGCTGGCGAACGCCGCGGTCGAGATCTGGCAGTGCGATGCAACCGGCTTCTACTCGGAGTACGCGCAGCCGGGGTACAACGGAACCGGCCAGACGTACTTGCGCGGCTTGCAGACGAGCGACGGCGCCGGCCGCGTGACGTTCGTGACGGTTTATCCCGGCTGGTACATGGGCCGCGCCACGCACATTCACGTCAAGGTGTACGTCAACCGGGTCGCCGTCAAGACGACACAGATCGCGTTTCCCGAGGACGTCACCGCCGAGGTGTACCGGAGCGGCGTCTACCTTGCGAAGGGCCAGAGCACGACCCGTAACGCCTCCGACATGGTCTTCGCCGACGGCACGTCGACGGAAATGGCGAGCGTCGCCGGCAGTCCGTCCGCCGGCTACACCGGCACGCTGACGATCGCCGTCAACGCCTAGCGCGGCGTTCCCGTCGGCAGCGCCGCTTAGACTGACTGCGGTGACCGACCCGACCGCGGCTCTCAGCATCCTCACCGCGATGATCACGCCGGCGGTGCTGATCTCCGCCTGCGGAACCCTGATCTTCTCCACGGCCACCCGGCTCTCGCGCATCGTGGACCGGGTTCGCGAGCTGTCGCGGGCGATCGAGAAGCAGGCGGCCGGAGAGGTGGTCGATTTTCCCGAGGAGCACCGCACCGAGACCGAACGCCAGCTGCAGAGCCATGCTCAGCGCGGCCGCTTGATCCAGGCTTCGCTCACCAGCTTCTACATGTCGCTCGGCGTCTTCGTCGCCACTACCATCGCGATCGGCGTCGTGGCGCTCCTGCCCCAGCTGGCATGGCTGCCCAGCGCCCTCGGCATTCTCGGCACCGTGATCCTGTTCCACGGCTGCGTGCTGCTGATCGGGGAAACACGGATCGCCTTGAAATCGGTGAACGCCGAGATGGAGTTCACGCTCCGGCTGCGCTCCCTGTATCTGCAGCGCGACAAGAAGCCGGCCGAGCGCTAGTCAGGCCCGGGTCCGCTGGCCGGGTACCCCGAATTTGGTTCTATACTTGCCGTAACCCTACCTTTATGTAGGACGTGGCGGGGCACGGAGGTCGGCCGGCCGTTCGGAGCGCCGACGAACGAGGGTGATTCGGGAATGAAGAGGCTCGCCGCTGCGACTCTCGGAGGGGCGCTCGCCCTCGCCTTGTGCGTCCCCGCGGCGCTCGGCGCCGAGACGGCCTCGGCCGCGCGGATGTCGATTCGCGCGCAGAACGACCTCGTCAGCGACAACTGCTCGACCTGCCACCACGAGAACAAGAAGTCAGGCGGAGTGTCGCTCGAGAGCTTCGACGCCGCCAAGCTGATCGAGCACGTGGACGTCGCGGAGCGCATGATCCGCAAGCTGCGCGCGGGCATGATGCCGCCTCCCGATGCGCGACGGAGGCCCGAGCCGGCGGAAGCCAAGGCGCTCGTCGAAGCGCTCGAAGCCAAGATCGACCAGGCGGCGGCGCTCAAGCCGAATCCGGGCTTCCGTCCGTTCCAGCGCCTGAATCGTGCCGAGTACGCGCGCGCGGTGCGCGATCTGCTCGGGCTCGAAGTGGACGTGACCGCCTTCCTGCCGCCCGACACGATCAGCGCCGGCTTCGACAACGTCGCCGACGCGCAGGGGTTCTCGGCCACCTTGATGGAAGGCTACCTGCGGGCCGCGAGCCGGGTCAGCACGCTCGCGATCGGGGACAGGAACGCGAGCGCGGGCGAAGCCACGTACAAGCTCGATCGCACCGGGTCGCAGAACGACCGCGTGGACGGCGCGCCTTTCGGCACCCGCGGCGGGATCTCGGTGGTGCACAACTTCCCGGCCGACGGCGAGTACAGCTTCCGGATGATGCTGCACTCGATCCCGACCGGCCAGCTCTTCGGCAGCACCGCGCGCGGCGAGCAGCTCGAGGTCTCGATCAACGGCCAGCGCGCCGCGCTCATCGACATCAACCGGCGCATGAGCGAGGCCGACCCGGACGGGATGAACCTGCGCACGCCGCGGATCCACGTGAACGCCGGGCCGCAGCGCGTGACGGCGGCCTTCCTGCAGCGCTTCGAGGCTCCCGTCGACGACCTCCTGGCGCCGATCGACTACACGCTCGCCGACACCCAGATCGGCAGCGGCTACGGAGTCACGGCACTTCCCCACCTGCGCGACTTCGCGATCACCGGCCCGCACAAGGTGACCGGCGTCTCCGACACGCCCGCGCGGCGGCGCGTCTTCGTCTGCCGGCCCACCGCGCCGAGCGAGGATCTCGCCTGCGCCACCGAGATCGTGAGGAGTCTCGCGAGCCAGGCCTACCGGGGCTCGCTCGCTCCGAAGGACGTCGACGGGCTGATGAGCCTCTACCAGAAAGGCCGCGCCGGCGGCGACTTCGAATCGGGGGTTCGCCTGGCGCTGCAAGCCGTCCTCGCGAGCCCGCGCTTCCTGTTTCGGCTGGAACAGTCGCCGGCTCTCGTACAGGCGGGACACACGCACCGGATCGCCGACGTCGAGCTGGCCTCGCGGCTGTCGTTCTTCCTGTGGGGCGCGGCGCCCGACGCCGAGCTCTTGAAGTCAGCCAAGGCGGGCCTCCTCGGAATGCCCGCGACGTTCGAGAAGCAGGTGCGGCGGATGCTCCAGGATCGCCGCTCGGAGGCGCTCGCCACGCGCTTCGCCGCGCAGTGGCTGCGGCTCCAGGACCTCGACAAGATCCGCCCCGACGCGCTTCTCTATCCGTACTACGACGCGACGCTCGGCGAAGGCCTGCGTCGGGAGACCGAGCTCTTGTTCGACAGCGTGGTGCGCGAGGATCGCAGCGTTCTCGAGTTGCTGACCGCCGACTACACCTTCGTGAACGAACGGGTCGCCAAGCACTACGGAATTCCCAACGTGACCGGCGACGGCTTCCGGCGCGTCAGCCTCGCTGCGACGCCGCGGCGCGGGATCCTCGGTCACGGCAGCATCCTCGCGCTGACTTCGGTGGCCGACCGCACCTCGCCGGTGCTGCGCGGCAAGTGGATCATGGAGGTGCTGCTCGGCAACCCGCCGCCTCCGGCGCCGCCCGACATTCCCGCGTTCGAGGCCACGAAGGCGGTCTCGGCGAGCGGCAAGCCGCTCTCGGTCCGCGAGCGCATGGAAGAGCACCGCAAGAACCCGGCCTGCCGCTCCTGCCACCGCGTGATGGATCCGCTCGGCCTGGCCCTCGACAACTTCGACGTGGACGGCACCTGGCGGATCAAGGACAACGGCGTCGCGGTCGACCCGGTCGGCACGCTCTACGACGGCACGCAGCTGAACGGGCCGGTCGAGCTCCGCCAGGCCCTGCTGAATCACCCCGACTCGGTGCTGCGCACGTTCACCGAATACCTGATGACGTACGCGCTCGGACGCCGCGTCGAAGCCGGCGACATGCCCACGGTCCGCGCGATCGTGCGCGACGCCGAGAAGAACGGCCACCGCATGTCGGCGTACGTGCTCGGCATCGTGAAGAGCCCCGCGTTCCGTTCGAGCCTGCCGGCCAATCCGGCAATGCGCACCGCCGAGCAGCCGCCGCCCCGTGCCCCGAAAGGATTCTGAGGAGAGACCCATGTACCTCACGCAGAAACACGTCTCGCGCCGCACCGTGTTGCGCGGCGTCGGCGTAGGAATGGCGCTGCCGTTCCTGGACGCGATGCTGCCCGCGCGCACCGCCTGGGCGAAGACGTCGAACGGCAAGGTGCGCCTCTCCTGCATCGAGATGGTCCACGGCTCCGCCGGCAGCACCGCGATCGGCATCCAGAAGAACCTGTGGGCGCCGGCCGCGGTCGGCCGCGATTTCGATCTCACGCCGAGCAGCCTCTTGCCGCTCCAGCCGTATCGCGACTACCTCACGATCGTCAGCAACACAGACGTGCGGATGGCCGAGGCGTTCGACGCGCCGGAGATCGGCGGCGACCACTTCCGCTCGAGCGCGGTGTTCCTGACCCAGGTGCATCCGAAGCAGACCCAGGGCTCCGATGTCTACGCGGGCACCTCGTTCGACCAGTACTACGCGCAGCGCTTCGGCCAGGAGACGCCGATCCCGTCGCTCCAGCTCTGCATCGAGAACGTGGATCAGTCGGGCGGCTGCGCATACGGCTACGCCTGCGTCTACACCGACACGATCAGCTGGGCCTCGCCCAAGCAGCCGCTGCCGATGATCCGCGACCCGCGCGCCGCCTTCGACCAGCTGTTCGGCGTCGGCGCGACACCGCAGGAGCGCGCCCAGAATCGCCGCACCGACAAGAGCATCCTGGACTGGATCTCGGGAGAGGTGTCGCGGCTGCAGAAGGATCTCGGCGCCGCGGATCGGGCGCGGCTCTCGGACTACCTGGAGAACGTGCGCGAGATCGAGCGGCGCATCCAGAAGGTCGAGGCGGGCAACGCCAGCGGCGAGCAGCGCGAGATGCCCGAAGCGCCGATCGGCGTGCCCGACTCGTTCGCCGAGCACGTCAAGCTGATGTTCGACCTGCAGGCGGTCGCCTTTGCTTCGGACACGACCCGCGTCTTCTCGTTCAAGCTGGGGCGGGACGGCTCGGCGCGCGTCTATCCCGAGAGCGGCAGCAAGGGGCCGTTCCATCCCACCTCGCATCACCAGGACAAGGAAGACAAGATCGTCGAGTTCGCCAAGATCAACAAGTACCAAGTGGGCATGGTGCCGTACTTCCTGGAGAAGCTGAAGAACACGCCGGACGGCGACGGCACGCTGCTCGACAACACGCTGATCCTGTTCGGCTCGCCGATGGGCAACTCGAACCTGCACAACCACAAGCGTTGCCCGCTCTTCCTCGCCGGCCACGCGGGCGGCAAGCTCAAGGGCAACCTGCACGTGAAGGCCGCCGATGGAACGCCGATGGCGAACGTGATGCTGCGCCTCTTGCACGATCTCGGGCTCGACGACATGAAGAGCTTCGGCGACTCGACCGGAAGCCTGGACCTCTCGGGCGTAACCGTTTAGTCCTTTCGAGGAGCTTCGCATGGCGCGCAGATCACTGACGGCTTTCCTGATCGTCTGGACGTGCGCGGCGGCGCCGCTCCAGGCTGTACCGCCGCAGAGCGCGCTCGCCGAGGCGGTGAAACGGCGAGATACGGCCGGCCTGCGCGCGCTGCTCAAGCAGGGCGCCGACGTGAATGCCGCCGAGGGCGATGGGACGACGGCGCTGCACTGGGCGGCGATGAACGGCGACGTCGAGACGACGCGGATGCTCCTCTACGCCGGAGCCAACGTAAAGGCGACCACGCGGCTGGGCGGGCACACGCCGCTCTTGATGGTGAGCCGGCTCGGCAACGCCGCGATGATGAAGACGTTGATCGAAGGCGGCGCCGATCCGAACCAGCCGACGACCAACGGGACGACGCCGCTGATGCTGGCCGCGGCTTCCGGCAACGTGGACGCCGTCGCGCTGCTGCTCGATCGCGGCGCGAAGATCGACGCCAAAGAGAACGCCATGGGCGAGACCGCGTTGATGTTCGCGGCGGCCTACGGCCGCACCGGCGTCGTCCAGCTGCTCGTCGCGCGCGGGGCCGACGTCAAGGCGACCGGCAAGGTGGTGGATCTCTTCGCGTACACGAAGGAAGCCGAGGACGCGCTGGCCGCGGCGATCGGCAGGCGTCAGCTCGAGAGCCAGGGAACCCTCGACCCACAGGCGGCCGCGAAGCCGGCGGAATTGAAACCGGCGGCCGAGCCGGCGCCGGCTGCAAAACCGAAGGCGGTGCCGACCCCCAAGCCCGCGAAAGCCAAGGCATCGGGAAAGCGCGAGCCGGCGGCCAAGTCCGTCGCCGAGGCCAAGCCGGAGTCGAATCCCGAAGATGCCAACGCCACCGATCCGAGCGAGCCTGGGACGCCGGCGGCGGAAGCCAAGCCGGCCGCCGCCAAGCCGGCGGCCCCCGCGAAGCCGCCCGAGAAGCCCAAGGTCGCCGGCGTCGATCGCGGCTTCTTCTACAACGAGCTCGTCGGCTACACGGGCGGCCTGACGCCGCTGCATTTCGCAGTGCGCCAAGGGCAGATCGAGACGATCCAGGCGCTGCTCGACGCCGGCGCGGACGTCAATCAGGTCACCAGCGGAGACAAGACGAGCCCGCTGCTGATGGCCACGGTCAACGGCCGCTTCGACGTGGCGAAGCTCCTGCTCGAGAAGGGCGCCGATCCCCGGCTCGCGAGCGAGAACGGCGTGACGCCGCTGTATGCTGCGGTGAACGTGCAGTGGGCGCCCAAGGCGCTCTATCCGCAGCCGCGAGCCTACTTGCAGCAGAAGACGAGCCACCTCGACCTGATGGCGGCGCTCCTCGAAAAGGGCGCGGATCCGAACGCGCGCTTGAAGAAGAAGGTCTGGTATTCGGGATACAACTTCGACTTGTCGGGCGTCGACGAATCGGGCGCGACCGCCTTCTGGCGGGCGGCCTACGGCGCGGACGTGGACGCGATGCGGCTCCTGGTCGCGAAGGGCGCCGAGCCGAAGATTCGCACGCTGCGGCCGGTCGGCCGCCCGCGCACCGGCGACGGCCAGCGCGACGCGAAGGACGTCTCGGGCCTGCCGCCGGTGCCGGTCGGCGGCCCCGGCGTGACGGCACTGCAGGCCGCCGCGGGCGTCGGCTACGGCGAGGGCTTCGCGGCCAACTCGCACCGCTACGCGCCGGGGGGAATGCTCGCCGCGGTCAAGTATCTCGTCGACGAGCTGGGGATGGACGTCAACGAGATCGACCACGAGGGCAACACCGCCTTGCACCATGCGGCGGCGCGCGGCGACAACGAGATGATCCTCTACCTCACCGCGAAGGGCGCCAACGTGATGGCCACGAACCGCGAGGGCCGCACCACGGCGGACATGGCCAACGGCCCGGTGCAGCGCGTCGAGCCGTTCCCCGAAACGATCGCCCTGCTCGAGAAGATGGGCGCCAAGAACAATCGCAAGTGCGTCTCGTGCGACAACGCCGTCGCGGCCAAGACGGGTTCGAAGTAGCCACGCTCATCGCCGAGGTGCTTCGTCGCCTGCGCGCGCTGACGGCGCGCGAGCGCCGCCAGTGGGCGCTGCTCTCGATCCTGGGAGCGCTCGTCGCCGGCCTGGAGACCTTAGGCGGTGCCGCCGTCTACGCGCTGGTGGCGCTGCTGAACGATCCCGAAGCCGCGCTCCGCCATCCACGGTTGCTGGCGCTCGATCGTTTCATGCCTGCGCAGAGCACCGAGACGAGGCTCGTTGCGCTGATGGTGCTCGTGGCCGGCTTCCAGATCTTCCGGAGCGGCGCCCAGGTGGCTCTCGGCTATCTCCAGCGGAGGCTCTCCAACCAGGCGATCGCCGATCTTTCGACGCGGCTCTTCCGCGTCTACATGCAGGCCCCCTACGCGTTCCACTTGCGCCGGA
>Ga0075420_100005564_pt1 | contig 11097 bp, 14 predicted proteins | sample SoiMetdeltSBSDD4_FD_75296 | JGI IMG/M metagenome (GOLD analysis project Ga0075420, IMG submission 75296) | Bulk soil microbial communities from a Populus tree surrounding site in Tennessee, USA - Soil MetaG P. deltoides SBSDD4 | ecosystem: Environmental > Terrestrial > Soil > Tree plantation... | reverse complement strand
CGCGAATCTCCTCGTCGTCCTCGCACTCGTCTTCGATTGGAAATTGATAGATCGAGATTCTGTCCGGCAGGGCGTTGCCATATCCCCATCCCCGTTCCGGTAGTGGCGTCCCTTGATACAGCCCGAAGAGCGTGTCGTCCGGACCGATTTCCATTTCCTCCAGGACGTGTAGCGGCGGCTCGTCTTCGACGACGACGGCGACGTTGCGCATGGCGTCGCGAAATCGCTGAGGGATCTCACGGAGCGCTTCTTCGACGAGCCTGTTGAACCTCTCGCGGGTCATTTCTTAATTTGTCGCGGGGCCCCACCCCCGCGACCTGTCCCTCGCGCCTTTGGCGCTCGGGGTACTACTGGCGGCCGGGTGCTTCGAGTGGCATCGCTGCGTGGGGCCCCACCCCCACGGCCTGTCCCTCGCGCCTTTGGCGCTCGGGGTACTACCACCGTACGGGTGCTTGGAGTTGCATCCTTGCGGGGGCTATCGGCGCGGTGCCCGCGCGGCGGACGCCCCGCCTTGCGGGTCAGCAACGCATAGAAGTTGCAATCGAGACGCACCGCGCAGCGATCGCACAGCGGGCGGGGTTTGCAGATGCGACGGCCGTGAAGAATCAGGGTATCGGACGTTCGCGTCCATTCCTCCGGAGGCATCGCGGCGCAGAGCTGCTGTTCGACGATCTCCGGTTCGTCAGACTTGGCAATGCCGATCCGGTTCGCGACGCGAAGGACGTGGCGATCCACGGGCAAGCCCGGGACGCCAAGCGCATGGCCGAGCACGACGTTGGCCGTCTTTCGGCCGACGCCCGGGAGCTTGACCAGTTCGTCCATGGTGGCTGGGATCTCGCCGTCATGTTCGTCGACGACGGCTGTGGCCATTCCAACAAGCGACCGCGATTTCGCGCGGAAGAAGCCGGTGGACTGAATCTGCGGCTCGAGTTCGTCAGTCGATGCGCGCGCGAGCGTACGCGCATTCGGATACCGCTTGAACAGCGCCGGTGTGACCTGATTGACGCGCTCGTCGGTGCACTGCGCCGACAGGATCGTCGCAACGAGCAGCTCGTAGGCGTTGGTGTAATGGAGTTCGGTGTCGGCGTTGGGGTGTTGGCTGCCGAGCGCCTTCATGATCCGCCGCGTGTCGGCGGGAGATTTGGAAGGCGTGGGGATGCGTTTGCGCGGAGCATCGCGCTTGGCCATCCCCACATCTTACGATTTATTCTCGTCCGCCGGAGCGCGGTGGGACGGCGGTGAGCAGCGCGATGAGCGCTTTCGATCCACCCTTCTGCCGCGACGTACCGACCACGACGGTCTCGCCGACGTCCATGGTGAAGCTGGTGTCGATCACGCTCTGCCGCCGACCGCTCTGCAGGCCGCCTCGTGCCGGCCGCGATCCTTTTGCCATCCGCGCGTTGGTGTCGTCGATGCGTCGCTGAAGCGAACGGATCTCCAGCTCAATCTTGCTGAGCCCCGCATCGCTCGGTGACATGACGCCAACTTCCACTTTCTGCCGCTGTTCCTGGAGCTGCTTCTCGAGGAACTGCTTCTTGTCTTGGTACTCGGCGAGAGCCCTGGCGAGGTCCCTTTCGGCGATTCCCACCAGCGTTGGATCCGCGTCGCTGCCGGATTCGAGCGCGAAGCGGACGAACACCCGCGAGCCCTCGGCGCGTGACGCCGAGAGCTTCAGCTCGTACTCCTGGTCGTCCGGCCCACGCAGAATCTGCGTGATTGGATTCACCGGACGCATTTCCGGTGACGCCGACGGGAGTTGATTGCCGCAACACAACAGCCACGCCGCGTCGAGCAGCTTGTACGACTTGAACGGTAGGAAATCGCGCATGTCGGCCAATGCCTTGCGTGCGGCAGGCGGCACGTCGTCAGCGATGGAAGCCCCCTGCAGATCGCCGAGGACGAGGACGACGCTGAATCCCTGAGGCACGCTCGCGACGGACCGAGGCGTCCGCGCGGTGGGCTGGGGTGCTGTGCCGGCTTGACCGCTCTGAGCCGAACGAGGCGGCTGCGGTTGCGGCGTTGTTGCCTGCTGCGCAGACGCCGCCATCGGGGCGAGAACCGTCAGCACCGTTGCGAGCGCGGCGCGCCCGCTCTGCGTGATCATGGCATGGACTCCTGAAGGCGAAGCTTCTCGTCGAAGATCCAGATAATCCGGGTACCACCCGGCGTTGAAAACTGCAGCTGCCGGCAATCGACACTGCCGCTCGATCCTCCCGATCCCACGTCGCTTGACGCGAAGTCTGGACCGGAGGGTGACGATCGGTGACCCGCCAGCGCGCTCACCGCCATCATCAACAGTGCGAGCGCACCAACCGTAATCGGCCGCTGCCAGATAGGTACCAGTGGCACCGGCTGCGAAAGCGCATCCAGCATCTCCCGGCGCATCACCTGCGCCTCCGCAGGTGAGAGCCCCTCGATTCCTTGCGGCGCCTCCGTCTTCAACGGATCGCCCTCGCGAAGCAGCCTCCCTACGTCAGTCATGGTTCATACCGCCTTTTTTCCCGAATTGCCCGTTCACCGCCGCTGCGAGCTCGCGCCGGCCGATCGACAAATGCCAGCGGACGGTAACCGCCGCGAGCCCGAGGAGCCGAGCGATGGCGGGAATGGCCAAGCCCTCGATTTCGTAAAACACGAGAATCGCGCGCCGCCGCGGCGGCAACCTGTCCAGCGCCTGCCAGACGATCGATCGCGCGAGCAGCGAAGACTCCGTATCCGACGGATCCCCGCTGTCATGGATGAGCGTCGTCGCGCTTCGTTGCCGCACGGCCAGCTGACGCCAGCGATCCCGTGCGAGGTTTATCAAGACGCGGACGAGCCACGCCTCCTCATGCGACGCGCCCTCTGGCACGGACGAGGCGTGGCGCGCCGCCCGCAGAAACGTGTCCTGCACGAGATCCCGGGCATCCTCGGCGCTCCGAGACAGTCGTCGAGCCAGACGGTAGAGCCGCTGGTGGTGCGAGTCGAAGAGGGTGCCAAGCCGAGCCGCTCGGTCGTCGGCCGGCCGGTCCGCGGTCGCGCTCATCGCGATCGCCTGCCCGGTCATACCCTCACAGACGAAAAGAGGCGGGAAAGTGTTGGCGAGCCCATTATTCAGAGGTTCCGGGCTCAGTGCACCGGCCCTTTGTCCCAACTCGCACCGGTCGATTCGCTGAACACGCGCATGTGCTCCTGAAGCGCCGCGATCAGATTCGGGACAACCTGGAGCGGGACGGCAATCTTGGCGCGGACTGGCGCACGGACGACGTGCTCGGCCTGCGCCGCATTGATGTCTTTTTCCGAGAGCGGCAGGACCTCACAAAACGACAGCGTGAAGTCGAAGGGTGTATGAGAAATCGCGCAGAAATTCGCGTAGAGGCGAGGCGCATCGCCTGTATCGTCTGGCACGATAGTGAAGTTAATCTGCTTGCGTTCGTCCATGGCCGATTATGGATCGACGGCCTTGCGAACGGCGACGGAACCGCAGGCAGCTAATATTTGCGCATCACGCCGACAACAACGCCCTGAACCTGCACTTGTTCCGCCGCGTAGATCATCGGCTGGAGCGCGGGATTGGCCGGTTGCAGCCGGATTCGCCCCTGCTCACGATAGAGCTTCTTGAGCGTGACATCGGATCCGTTCAACAGTGCGATCACCATCTCGCCGTTGTCAGCAGTCCGGCGATCCTCGACGATGACGTAATCGCCGTCGCGAATCTGCTCGTCGATCATGGAATCACCGCGGACGCGCAGCACGTAGCTATCGCGCTTGCCGACAAGATCCTCGGGCACGGCAATCGTTTCGCTGCCAACGACGGCTTCGATTGGCGCACCGGCTGCGACGTAGCCAAGCAGTGGGAGCTCCACCGCGCGACCACCAAGTCGCGTGGGCACCAGCTCCACCGACCGGCTCCTATTCCAAGCGCGCTTGATGAACCCCTTTTCTTCGAGGTTAGTCAGGTGCTTGTGAACCGTCGCCAGCGATGACAGCCCAAACCGCCGGCCGATCTCTTCGAGGCTCGGCGCGTAGCCGTGCTGCTGGATGAAATCGTTGAGGTAGTCCAAAATCTCGCGCTGGCGCTTTGTCAGTGGCAGCATGAACGCGCACTATACGCAAAAGAAAAGCGAAAGTCAAACGGCGTTGCACGTAACTTCGTCCCAGTCAGCGCGGTCTAACGTCATGAGACCTGAGAGCTTGTCATGCGGCAGATCGAACGAGTCGAGAACGCGCGGTGTTAACACGGCTGTGGATGGGGCGCGTGTCGCCTGACTGGACGATCCGCGTCGGCCCAATCGAGGGCGAGGCTCAGCAGGCCTCGTCGGATCGATGGGCCGTCCTCGACGACGCGCAGCTCGTCCGTGCGTGTGTCGACGGCCACCGCGAGGCGTTTGGCGCAATCGTCGAGCGCCACCGGCGACAGGTGTATCAACTCTGCTACCGCTACGTGGGTACGCACGAAGACGCCGCGGATTTGGCGCAAGACACGTTCGTTCGAGCATTCAAAGGCCTGCGCGGGTTCAAAGGCCAGTCGTCGATTGCAACCTGGCTCTATCGGATCGCGGTCAACGTCTGCTTGAATCGACTGGCCTTGAAGACGCCTCGCCCGGAGCCGCTGCTCGCTGACGATCGGCCTGATCTTCAGGCGGTGCGTCCGGACGCGGCACTGCTTCGCGCGGAGCGCGCTGCGGAGGTGAGGGCGGCCATCCAGCAGCTGCCGCGCAAGCAGCGCGCAACGTTAATCCTTCGGGTTTACCATGAGCTGCCACACGAGGAAATCGCCGCGATTCTCGGCAGCTCGGTTGGCGCCACCAAGGCCAACCTATTTCACGCGCTGGCGAACTTGAAGAAGCTTTTGCGATGACGCACTTGTCAGAACTCGAGATCGTCGACCAGATTGAAGGTGCGCTCCCTCCGGCGCGCGCCGCACATATCGCGGACTGTTCGGTCTGCCGCGCGAAGATCGAGCAGATCACCGAGGCACTCGCCCGCGCGCATGCAGTCGAGATTCCGGAACCGTCGCCGCTCTTCTGGGAGCATTTTTCCTCACGCATTCGCAAGGAGATTGCGGAAGCGCCAGAACCGGGATCATCCGGATTGCCATGGGCCCAGACGCTGTCGTGGCAGTGGCTGGCTGCGAGTCTAGTGGTCGCACTCCTGCTCGGAGCTGGCGCGTGGCGACTGACGACGACGAGGGCCCCCGACACTCCCGCGACGGTCGCCAGTAGCGCTCCGTTGAATGCAGACGATCCCTCGTCGGTAGATGCCGGCACTGACGCCGATCAGGCGTGGGCCTTGGTCCAATCACTGGCCGACGAAGTCGAATGGAGCGATAGCGTGACCGCCGATCTCGCGGTTCGTCCGGGATGGGTCGACCGGGCCGCGCTTGATCTAACCAGCGAGGAGCGCAAAGAGTTGCTCCGGTTACTGAAGGCCGAGACGCGCATGTAGTGTCCGGCTTGAGCCGGACCTTGGAAGGATCCAATGCTTCGCCATGTTTTCATCGTGACGATGGTCGTCAGCACGATCGCCAGCGTCTCGGCGCAGACGTCAGCGCCGGCTCAACCCGCACCATCGCAGCGCGTGGCACCGCCAACCAACGATGCAGCGGAGGGGCTGCCCGAAGGGCAGTTGCTGGTGATGCTCGATAGTTACGCGATGTTTCAGGCGCAGCAGCAGCTCTCGATATCCGACGAGAAGTTCGGCCCGTTTGCCGGCCGCTTGAAGAAGCTCCAGGACGCGAGGCGGCGCAACCAACGCGAGCGTCATCGCATGGTAGTCGAGCTGAGAAAACTCTTGAACGCGCGATCCGCGACCGCCGATGACGACGCGGCCCTGCTCGCGCAGCTTGCGCGGTTAAAGGAGCACGATCGACGCGCTGCGGCAGAGCTGCAGCAGGCGTACGACGCGCTGGACGAGATCCTCGACCCTCGTCAGCAGGCCCGCTTCCGCCTGTTCGAGGAACAGATCGAACAGCGAAAACTGGAACTCCTCATGCGCGCGCGCGAGAAGGCCCGCCAAAGCCGCCAACGGTAGCCCGTGGCGCGCCCAGCCCGTGTACAATGGCTTTCATGGGTAATCGACTTCGTACCGCAGTTGTCCTTGCCCTGGGCCTGGCTGTTGCCGTTCAGCTCTCCGCTCAGAACCGTTTCACGAAGCAGGAGGCGGATCGCTTTCAAGCCAAGCTGGGACGCATAAACTCGTTCGCCAACACACCACCCTCGCCGGCGAAGAGTGCGTCGAAGGGAACCACGGCGACTGCAGCAACCGCCGCAGCCGCTGCTCCGGCTGCACAGACGACGCAGCTCACGGACGCCGAGCTGAACTCGTACCTACGATTCCATCTCAAGGATCAAGTTCCCGTCGGCATCGTCGAGCCCACGTTGAACGCGTTGGGTGATGGCCGCGTCGCTGGCGGTGCGTTGATCGATCTCGATGCGGTACGGAAATCGCGGAAGCGCGGCTGGACGGATCCGTTGAGCTATCTCTCCGGTCAGATGCCGCTGGCGGCCAGCGGTACTCTCACGACGCAAAACGGTGTCGGCCGCTTTCAGCTCGAAAGCGCATCTATCTCTGGCGTGACGATTCCCAAGAGCCTCGTCCAGGAACTCCTGACCTACTACTCCAAGACCGCAGAGAATCCGTCGGGCATCGGCATCGATGACCCCTTCGAGCTTCCAGCCAAGATCAAAGAGATCCGGGTGGGGAAGGGCGAAGCGTTGGTGGTCCAATAGACGCACTGCAGTCGTCGCTTCATTACCTCAAGGGCGTTGGCCCACGCCGCGCAGCCGATCTCCAGCGGGTAGGGCTTCATACCGTCGAAGATCTGCTGTACCGCTTTCCGATTCGTTACGAGGACCGCGGGCACTTTCAGACGATCGCGTCGTTGCGGCCCGGCGTTGCCGCGGCCGTGCTCGGCGACGTCGTCGCCTGCGGCATCCGGCCCACCCGTCGTCCGCGCTTCAAGATTTTTGAGTTATTGCTCCGCGATCGCACGGGCGCCATTCGCGCGATCTGGTTCAACCAGCCGTTTCTGAACGACGTCTTCAAACCGCATCAGCGCGTGATTCTGTTCGGGAAGCTTGAACTGACTCCGCACGGGCTGCAGCTCCAGAGCCCGCAGTACGAAATCCTGCCCGATGACGAGGCGGAGCAACCCGGAACACCGACCTCGGACTCCACGATTCACACGGGCCGGATCGTCCCGATCTACGAAAAGACCGGCACGCTGACGACGAAGATGCAGCGCGTGCTCGTGCACCACGCGATCGCCGATCTGCCTGACGTCCTTCCCGATCCGCTGCCGGCAGACGTGCGCGAGCGGCAGAAGCTGATCGATCGGCGAACCGCGCTGCACGACGTCCACTTTCCGGCCGAGAACGCGTCGGTCAACGAGCTGAACGCGTTTCGCTCCCCGGCTCAACGGCGGCTGATCTTCGAGGAGTTCTTCCTCTTTCAATGCGGTCTGGTGCTTCGCAAGCGGCGGGCGGATGCTGAGCGCAAGCCGCGATCGGTCGTCATCACGGACGAGATCCGCGAGGCCGCGCGCCGTGTGCTGCCGTTCCGTCTTACGGGCGATCAAAAGAAGGTCATCGCCGAGATCGTCGAGGACATGAAGCGGCCGCATCCGATGAACCGGTTGCTGCAGGGCGATGTCGGTTCGGGAAAGACAATCGTCGCACTAATGGCGGCAATCGTTGCCATGGAGAACGGCTTTCAGGTCGCCTTCATGGCACCCACCGAGATCCTCGCCGAGCAGCATTTCATCAGCATTCGCCGCCTGCTCGAGTCGTCGCGCTTCCGCATGGCGCTGCTGACCGGAAGCACGTCGAGCCGGAAGCGGCGTGAAACACAAGCGGAGCTCGCCGGCGGCTCCATTCATCTCGTCGTCGGTACGCACGCCCTCGTGGAAGATCCAGTCGCGTTCCGCGAGCTCGGGCTGGCGATCATCGACGAGCAGCACCGCTTCGGCGTCATGCAGCGCGCCGCGCTGCGAGCGAAGGGGATGCATCCCGACATTCTGGTCATGACCGCTACGCCGATCCCGAGAACGCTGGCGTTGACGACGTACGGCGATCTGGACGTGTCGGTGATGCGCGAGATGCCGCCAGGACGCAAGTCGATCAAGACGATCGCCAAGCCCGAGTCACGCCGCGATGAAATCTACGACTTCATCCGGCAGCAACTGGATGCCGGCCGTCAGACGTATGTGATTTATCCGCTGGTCGAAGAGTCCGCCAAGGTCGATCTCAAGGCTGCGACGGAGATGGCGGATCACCTGCAGCAGGATGTCTTCCCGGCGTATCGCGTCGCGCTGCTGCATGGACGAATGAAGCAGGACGACAAGGACCGCGTCATGCAGGCATTTGCCCGTGGCGAGTTCCACATCCTCGTCTCGACCACCGTCGTGGAAGTTGGCGTGGACGTGCCGAACGCGTCAGTGATGGTGGTCGAGCACGCCGAGCGGTTCGGGCTCTCGCAGCTGCACCAGTTACGCGGTCGCGTCGGGCGGGGCGTGCATCAGTCCTACTGCGTCCTGCTGTATCAGTCGCCGCTGAACGAGAGCGGGCGCGAGCGGCTAAAGGCACTCACTGACACGACGGACGGTTTCATCATTGCCGAACGCGATCTGGCGCTTCGCGGGCCAGGTGATTTCTTCGGCACGCGGCAGTCGGGAATGCCGACGCTTCGCGTAGGTGATCTCCTGCGCGATCATCAGTTGATGGAGGAGGCCCGCCGCGAGGCCGTCGCCGCGCTCGACTCCGAACAACACGCCGCTCTTGCCGCGTTCGTTCGCTCGAATTGGGAGCAGCGATTCGGGTTGGTGGGTGTCGGCTGATGCGCATCATCGCCGGCACGCTCAAGGGGCGCCGGCTGACGCCGCCGCGCTGGGACGGCCTTCGGCCGACGTCCGACAAGCTGCGCGAAACGTTGTTCAACGTGCTCGGACCGGCGGTGGAGGGTCAACGCGTGCTCGACGCCTACGCGGGAACTGGGGCAGTAGGCATCGAAGCGCTGAGCCGGGGCGCCACGCACGTGACGTTCGTCGAGAGCGACCGCCGCGCGGCGGATCTCATCGAGCAGAACCTCTCGCGCTGCGGCGTCAGCGACCGCCATGCTATTATCCGCGTTGAGTTTGCGCGCGCCAGGCAGCGACTCACGGGTGCGGATTTCGATGTCATCTTCCTCGATCCGCCGTACGGAGCGGACGAGTTGGTGAAGGCTCTGAAGACCGCCGCAGAGCTGGCATCGGGCCACTCGTTGGTAATCGCCGAGCACGCCAAACGCGACAAAGTGCCGGCAAACGCGGGGCCGCTCACGCTGACCCGCGACCTGGTGAGCGGCGACAGCGCCCTGGCGTTCTATCGGTACCGGACTAACGACTAGCCACTAGCGACTACGATGTCACCAGTTGTTGCGATCTATCCTGGCTCGTTCGATCCCATCACGATGGGCCACGTGGACATCATCCAACGCGGCGCACGACTTTTCGATCGCATCGTGATTGCCGTGCTGATCAACGCCGACAAGGCACCGCTGTTCTCGGTGCCTGAACGCGTGGAGATCACCCGGGAAGTGTTTCGCGACAGGGCCAACGTCGAGGTGGATACCTTCGACGGGCTCCTGGTGGATTACGTTAGACGACGGCAGGCCAGCGTGATCGTCAAGGGCCTGCGCGCCGTATCGGATTTTGAGTACGAGATGCAGATGGCGCTGATGAACCGTCGCCTCAGCCCCGAAGTCGAGACGGTGTTCATGATGCCGACCGAGCCATACACCTACGTCAGCTCGCGTCTCGTGAAGGAAGTCGTCGCGCTCGGCGGGTCCGTGAAGGGCATCGTGCCGGAAATCGTTGAGCGGCGTTTGCGCGAGAAGAAGCTCGCGCGGGAGACCTTGAGGGCCTGACATGTTAGCTGCGCGCGCAACACGGATCGCTGTTTCACCCACGATGAAAGTCGCCGCCGAGGCCATTGCGCTGAAAGCCAAGGGCATCGACGTGATTGATTTCGGCGCCGGCGAGCCGGATTTCCCGACGCCCAAACATATTGGCGACGCGGCCAAGGCGGCCATCGACGCCAACTTCACGAAATACACGACCAACTCCGGCACGGATGAACTCAAGAAAGCCATCGTGGCCCGGTACACGACCGACTACGGCGTCGAGTACGCGACCAATGAAGTGATCGTGACCGCGGGCGGCAAGCAGTCGCTCTACAACGCGGTCATGGTCCTCTTTGGCGAAGGCGACGAGGTCATCACGCACATGCCCGGCTGGCCCACGCTGGTCGAGCAGATCAAGCTCTCGGACGCGACGCCGGTGATCGTCCACGCGCACGCCGAGGACGGGTTCAATCTGCGCGCCGAGATGTTTCTCAACGCCCTCACCCCGCGGACTCGCGGCATCATCATCAATTCGCCGGGCAATCCCACCGGAGCGCTCATCAGCGAAGCGGAGCTCGAGGCGCTAGCGAAGGAAGCGGCCAAGCGCGGCATCTGGATCCTGGTCGATCTCTGCTACGAAAGGCTCATTTACGATCCGACTCCGCACAATCTGCCCGCCATCCTGACCAGAACGATGCGGGACAAAACGGTCCTGAGCGGATCCGCGTCGAAGGCGTATGCGATGACAGGCTGGCGCTGCGGCTGGACGCTGGCGCCGAAGGAAGTCATCGCCGCCTGCAACGCGCTGCAAAGTCACTCGACGTCGAACGTCTGCTCGATCACGCAAAAGGCGGTCGTCGCGGGCCTGACCGGCTCGCAGCAGTGCGTCACGGACATGCTCGACGAGTACCGTCGCCGGCGCGACCAGGTTTGCGCGTGGCTCTCGGCGGAGCCGCGAATTCGGTTGGTCAAACCGGCCGGCGCGTTTTATCTGTTCCCGGATGTGTCGGAATTCCTCTCACCCGATGGGACTCGAACGACTGCCGAGCTCGCGCAGTCGCTCCTGGACGGTCCGCGTGTTGCAGTCACACCCGGTGAGGCCTTCGACGCGCCGGGCTTCATCCGGCTGTCGTACGCCGCCTCGATGGAAGACCTCGAACGCGGCGTGAAGAAGATCATCGAGCACATGCGCTCGCTCGAAGGGCACTCCAAGCCCGCGACGGTGTAAGCCACGGACGCTCT
>Ga0075420_100005562_pt1 | contig 11098 bp, 9 predicted proteins | sample SoiMetdeltSBSDD4_FD_75296 | JGI IMG/M metagenome (GOLD analysis project Ga0075420, IMG submission 75296) | Bulk soil microbial communities from a Populus tree surrounding site in Tennessee, USA - Soil MetaG P. deltoides SBSDD4 | ecosystem: Environmental > Terrestrial > Soil > Tree plantation... | reverse complement strand
CCTATCGCTTCCTCGGTCGAGTAGCCGAACATGCGGGCGGCCCCGTCGTTCCACAGTCGGATGAGGCCGGCGGGGTCGGTCACCACGATCGCCTCGGGAGATTCCTTCACGACCGCCGCGGCGAGCCATTCCTCGGTCACACCCATCGTGCCGCTTTCCGTCACGCCACACTCCGTTCCTCGTTGATCGGTCGCTGGACATCTTCGCAGCGGACCTCTAGCATACGCAATATCGAATACTGAATACAATCTGGAAACTTATCGAGGAGGGACCTGTGCTGCTTCGCCAGCTGGAGTACTTCGTGGCGGTGGCCAGGGAACGACACTTCGCCCGTGCGGCGGAGAGCTGCTATGTGTCGCAGCCTGCGCTGTCGACCTCGATCGCCAAGCTGGAACGCGAGCTGAGCGTCACCCTCATCAATCGCGGGCAGAACTTCGAGGGTCTGACGCCAGAGGGCGAACGGCTCGTCGTCTGGGCCAAGCGTGTCCTCGCCGAGCATGACGCGCTCAAGGCCGAAGCGGCTGCCATGCGGTCCGGAATCTCCGCAACACTGCGGTTGGGGACTGGTCCCACGGTGTCGACGACCGCGGCACTTCCGGTGGCCGCATTCTGCGCACTGCATCCACTGGCCAGGGTCAAGGTCTGCTCACGGCTGTCATCTACGGAGTTGCTACGCCAACTGCGTGACTTCGAATTGGACGCCGCCATTGCGCATTTCGGCCCGGATGACCAGTCGGGCCTCGAGGTGGTGCCGCTCTACGAGGAACAGTATGTGCTGTTGGTGTCGGGCGAGCAGCTCGTGCCCGCAGCACGGACCATCACTTGGGCCGAGGCCGCACAGCTGCCGCTGGCCCTGCTGACCCCCGATATGCGCTTTCGCCAATTCATCGACAAGGCGTTCGCCGAAAGTGGCGCAGTGGCGGCACCCCAAGTGGAAACCGATTCCGTGGCATCGCTTTATGCACACGTGGCCACGGGCGCATGGGCGAGCGTGGTGCCGCATACCTGGTTGCGTGCGATGCCGGTGACGGGAGCGGCGCGAGCCATCCGCCTCGTCGAGCCGGACACCAGGGCACAGATCTCGATGGCGATCCACGCGGCGACACCCGGTTCGGTTGCGGCTCGCGCGTTCCTGAACGTGGCGGTGGGAACGCCGCTGAACGACATCTTCGAACTCCACGGAAAGGACCTCGTCCACGTCGCTTGATGCGCGCAGCGGACGCAACGTCGCTTTGGCCCGTCGTGATAACCGCCGTTTATCAGGCAATTGCAGACAAGTCTTGGACGCGCGTCGTGACGACGCGGAAAGTTAACTCCAACAAGGGAATAAGCGCGAACAGCCAGGAAGGGCACACCATGACCATTGCTTCCCTGCCGGATACGGAGGTAGAGCACACCCCCGAGCCGCACGAGCCGGGTGCGCTCACCGATGGGATCCATCTGGTTGTCGACGCGCTCAAGCTCAACGACGTGGACACCATCTACGGGGTCGTCGGGATCCCGATCACCGATCTGGCTCGTCTCGCGCAGGCATCGGGCATCCGCTACATCGGGTTCCGTCACGAGAGCGACGCAGGCCACGCTGCGGCCGCGGCCGGCTTCCTCACCCAGAAGCCCGGCATCTGCCTGACGGTGTCGGCTCCGGGCTTCCTGAACGGGCTTGTGGCGCTTGCCAATGCCACCACCAACTGCTTTCCGATGGTTCAGATCTCCGGGTCCAGCGAGCGGCACCTGGTCGACCTGCAGCGCGGTGACTACGAGGAGATGGATCAGCTGGCGGCGGCCAGGCTGTTCGCCAAGGCGGCCTACCGAGTATCGCGGGCCGAGGACATCGGCCGCGGCATCGCCCGCGCGATCCGCACCGCGGTGTCCGGTCGTCCCGGTGGCGTGTACCTCGACATTCCGGCCGCGGTGCTTGGTGAGGTGATCGACGCGGAGAAGGCGGCGGCTACGTTGTGGCGGGTCGTCAATCCCGCGCCACGTCAGCTGCCGGAGACGGAGATGGTCGATTCCGCAATCGATCTGCTCGCGAACGCGAAGCGGCCGCTGATCGTGCTCGGCAAGGGCGCGGCCTACGCGCAGGCCGATGAGCAGATCCGCGAGTTCGTCGAGACGACCGGGGTGCCGTACCTGCCGATGTCCATGGCGAAGGGGCTGCTGCCCGACGACCACCCGCAGTCTGCGGCCACCGCCCGATCGCTGGCCCTGAAGCGGGCCGATGTGGTGATGCTCGTGGGGGCTCGCCTGAACTGGCTGCTCGGCCATGGCGATGCCCCGCAGTGGAATCCCGACGCCAAGTTCATCCAAGTAGACATCGCGGCCGCCGAGATGGACAGCAATCAGCCCATCGCGGCCCCGCTCGTCGGTGACATCGGCTCAGTGATGGAAGCCCTCCTGGAACGGGCGAAGCCAGGTCAGATCACTGTGCAGACCGAGTGGCGCGAAGAGCTCACGGCCAAGTCCGACTCGAACGTCGCCAAGATGGCCGGCCGCCTCGAGGCCGCACTGACCGCACACCCGATGAAGTTCCTCGGCGCGCTGCAGGCCATCCGCGATGTGCTGCACGACAACCCACAGGTTTACGTCGTCAACGAGGGCGCCAACGCACTCGACCTGGCGCGCAACACCATTGGCATGCAGGTGCCTCGGCATCGGTTGGACAGCGGCACGTGGGGTGTGATGGGCATCGGCATGGGCTACGCGATCGCCGCCGCCGTCGAGACCGGCGACCCGGTCGTCGCGATCGAAGGCGACAGCGCATTCGGGTTCAGCGGAATGGAGCTGGAGGCGGTCTGCCGCTACAACCTGCCGATTGTCACCGTCATCCTCAACAACAGCGGTGTGTACCGCGGTGACGACGCCTCAACGACGTCCGATCCGGCGCCGACGGCGCTGCGAGCCCGGCACGAGTACATGATCAAGGCCTTCGGTGGCAAGGGATATCAGGCGACGACACCCGCCGAGGTCGGCGCCGCGCTGCGGGAGGCCCTCGCATCCGGCAGGCCCGCGCTCATCGACTGCGTCATCGACCCCTCGGACGGAACCGAGAGCGGCAACATCGCGCACCTGAACCCCAAGGGCATCACCGCAAAGCACTGAGCTCTCCCGCACCGACACGATCAACAAACGACGAAAGGAAACGTGTCATGACCGATTTGCCGCTCTCCGGGATCAAGGTGATCGACTTCACCGGGGTCCAGGCCGGCCCGGCGTGCACCCAGATGCTCGCCTGGTTTGGCGCCGACGTCCTCAAGGTCGAGCGCACGAGCGGGGGTGACGTCACGCGTAATCAGTTGCGCGACATCCCCGAACTGGACGCGCTGTACTTCACCATGCTCAACAGCAACAAGCGTTCACTGGCGATCAACACGAAGTCACCCGAGGGACTCGAGGTGATGGAGAAGCTGATTCGCGGTGCCGACGTGCTCGTCGAGAACTTCGCACCCGGCGCCATGGACCGCATGGGGCTGTCGTGGGACAAGATCCAGGAATGGAACCCGCGGCTGATCTTCGGCTCCGTCAAGGGATTCAACGACGACTCGTCGTGGAACGACCTGAAGGTCTACGAGAACGTCGCCCAGTGCGCCGGCGGCAACGCCTCGACCACCGGGTTCTGGGACGGGCCACCGACCGTGGCCGGCGCTGCCCTCGGTGACAGCAACACCGGCATGCACCTGCTGATCGGCATCCTCACTGCGATCATTCAGCGCGACAAGACCGGCAAGGGTCAGAAGGTGTCGGCCGCAATGCAGGACGCCGTGCTCAACCTGTGCCGTGTCAAGCTGCGCGACCAGCAGCGGCTGGAAAAGGTCGGCTACCTGGAGGAGTACCCGCAGTGGCCCAATGGTGAGTTCGGTGATGCCGTTCCCCGGGGCGGCAACGCGGGCGGCGGTGGCCAGCCCGGCTGGGTCGTCAAGTGCAAAGGCTGGGAGACCGACCCCAACGCCTACATCTACTTCACCATCCAGGAGCAGAACTGGAAGCGCACCGCCGAGGCCATTGGTCGGCCGGAGTGGGTGGAGGACCCGGGCTACAACACCGCACGTGCCCGCCAGGACAAGATCTTCGACATCTTCGCCGAGATCGAGAAATGGCTGGCGGACAAGACGAAGTGGGAGGCGGTCGACATCCTGCGTGAGTGGGAGGTGCCGTGTGCGCCGGTCATGTCCATGAAGGACCTCGCCGAGGATAAGGATCTGCGCAAGAGCGGAAGCATCGTCGAGGTGGAGCAGAAGGGCCGGGGTACCTACTTGACCGTCGGCAGCCCGATCAAGTTCTCGGAGTTCAAGCCCGACATCAAGGGTGCGCCGCTGCTCGGCGAGCACACCGACGAGGTGCTTGCCGAGTTGGGCTACGACGCGGACACCATCGCCGCATGGCACGAGAAGAAGATCGTCGTCTAACCCGCCCGCCCGGGTGAGAACCGCCCCAGGTCCCCTCCTGGGGCGGTTCCGCCCTTTCTCTTAGGAGGCGTCCGCCATGAGCATGACCCTTGTCCGAGAGATTGCCGCCAGCCATCGAGGCCAGCGTGGTGCACTGCTTCCGATCCTGCATGCGGTTCAGGAGGCCTTGGGATGTGTGCCGCCGGAGGCGATTCCGGTGTTGGCTGACGAACTCAACCTCTCCCGTGCCGATGTGCATGGGGTGGTCTCGTTCTACCACGACTTCCGTTCTGCGCCTGCCGGTCGCACCACCGTTCGCATCTGCCGGGGCGAGGCCTGTCAGGCGGTTGGAGCCGAGCGACTCGTGAGCCAGCTGCAGGACAGGTGCGGTATGTCGCTGGGGGAGACCAGCCGCGATGGCTCGCTGACCGTCGAGCAGGTCTTTTGCTTGGGCAACTGTGCCTTGGGCCCCGCCGCGCAAGTCAACGGCCGGCTCCGCGGCCGACTGGACGAGGCGCGCCTGTCGGCTATCGTCGATGAGGCGGTCGTGCAATGAGCGCGCCGGTGACGGTGTATGTGCCGAGCGATTCCGCGGCGCGGTCCGTCGGTGCCGACGAAGTCGCTGACGCCCTGGCGAGCGCCGCCGCACGTCAGGGACGCTCGATTCGATTGGTCCGCAACGGTTCTCGCGGACTGTTGTGGCTGGAGCCACTGGTCGAGGTTGAGACGGAGGACGGGCGCATCGGCTACGGTCCGGTGGCCGCGTCCGATGTCGACGGCCTGGTGTCCGGCGGATTGTTCGACGGGGCCGAGCTCCCACAGCGGTTGGGAGTGGTTGACGAATTGCCCTGGCTCGCCGCGCAGAATCGGGTCACGTTCGCCAGGATGGGCGTGACCGATCCGTTGTCGCCCGATGACTACCTGCGCCACGGCGGGATGGTGGGACTTGTTCGCGCACTGGAGCGTTCGCCCGAGGATGTCGTCGCGGAGGTCACCGACTCCGGCCTGCGCGGCCGCGGCGGGGCAGGCTTTCCCGCAGGCATCAAATGGAAGACCGTGCACGACTGCGTTGACGCGCTGAAGTTCGTCTGCTGCAACGCCGACGAAGGCGACAGCGGCACCTTCGCCGACCGGATGCTGATGGAGGGCGATCCGTTCCTGCTCATCGAGGGCATGACGATCGCGGCCTACGCAGTCGGCGCCACCGAGGGCTACGTCTACATCAGGTCCGAGTATCCCGAGGCGGTGGCCACGATGCGTGCCGCCATCGAGATCGCCTACGGGCGAGGGTGGCTCGGCGACAACGTGCTGGGCTCGTCGCTGAACTTCGACCTCCAGGTACGGGTGGGCGGCGGAGCCTACATCTGCGGCGAGGAAACCTCCATGCTGGAAAGCCTCGAGGGCAAGCGCGGAATGGTGCGCGCGAAGCCGCCGATTCCGGCCATCAATGGTCTGTTCGGCAAGCCGACCGTCGTGAACAACGTGCTCACACTCGCCACCGTGCCGACGGTCCTCGCCCACGGTGCGCAGGCGTATCAGCAACTCGGCGTGGAGCGTTCGCGCGGCACACAGGTGTTCCAGCTCGGCGGAAACATCAAACACGGCGGCATCGTCGAGACGGCGTTCGGGATCACGCTCGGCGAGCTCGTCGACGGCTACGGCGGCGGCACCCGGTCCGGTCGGCCCGTGCGTGCGGTCCAGGTCGGCGGGCCGCTCGGGGCATATCTGCCGAGAGCCAAGTTCGACCTGCCGATGGACTACGAGGCGTTCGTCGCCGCGGGTGCGATGGTCGGCCATGGCGGCATCGTGGTGTTCGACGAAACCGTCGACATGGCGGCCCAGGCCAGGTTTGCGATGGAGTTCTGCGCGGCCGAGTCGTGTGGCAAATGCACGCCCTGCCGCGTCGGTGCCGTGCGCGGCGTCGAGGTCATCGACCGAATCACAGCGGGCGAGCACCGCGACGAAAACCTGGCCCTGCTCGAGGACCTGTGCGACGTGATGACCGAGGGCTCGTTGTGCGCCATGGGCGGGTTGACCCCGATGCCGGTGCGCAGCGCGATCGAACATTTCCCAGACGACTTCTATGCCAGGCACGCAAGCGCGAAGACGGAAGGTAAACCATGACGTTGCTCAAGGAACCCGACTTCGGCACCCCGGCCAAGGACGGTCCGGCGTCGGTCTCGCTCGAGGTCGACGGGATGCGCGTCTCTGTTCCTGAAGGCACATCCGTGATGCGGGCGGCGGCGATGGCCGGCGTCGACGTCCCCAAGTTGTGCGCCACGGACCGGCTCGAAGCGTTCGGCTCCTGCCGGCTGTGTCTGGTCGAGATCGACGGCCGCCGTGGCACTCCCGCGTCGTGCACGACACCGGTCGCCGACGGGATGGTCGTACATACTCAGACGCCGAAGGTCGCCAAGCTCCGTGAGAACGTCATGGAGCTCTACATCTCCGACCATCCGCTCGATTGCCTCACCTGCGCTGCCAACGGTGACTGCGAACTGCAGGACATGGCGGGGGCGGTCGGCCTGCGTCAGGTCAGGTACGGCTACGAAGGTGAGAACCACCTCGACGCGGTCAAAGACCAAAGCAATCCGTACTTCGACTTCGACCCGTCCAAATGCATTGCCTGTTCCCGTTGTGTGCGGGCCTGTGACGAGATTCAGGGCACGTTCGCGCTTACCATCGAAGGCCGGGGCTTCGACTCGAAGGTGTCACCCGGTGCGGGCGAGTCGTTCATGGACTCGGAGTGTGTGTCGTGCGGCGCCTGCGTGCAGGCGTGCCCAACGGCCACCCTGCAGGAGAAGTCAGTGATCCAACTGGGGATGCCGTCCCGGTCGGTGATCACCACGTGCGCCTATTGCGGCGTCGGCTGCTCGTTCAAGGCGGAGTTGCGCGGTGACGAGGTGGTCCGCATGGTGCCCCACAAGGATGGCGGCGCTAACGAGGGCCACTCGTGTGTCAAGGGGCGGTTCGCCTTTGGCTACGCAACGCACCCGGACCGGATGCTGCGCCCGATGGTTCGCGAGAAGATCACCGACCCGTGGCGTGAGGTCGAATGGGACGAGGCGATCGGCACCGTCGCCCGCCGGATGCTGGAGATCAGGCAGCGGCACGGCGCGGGGGCGATCGGCGCGATCACCTCGTCGCGGTGCACGAACGAAGAGGTCTACGTCGTCCAGAAGATGGTCCGCGCCGCCTTCGGCAACAACAACGTGGACACGTGTGCGCGAGTTTGCCACTCGCCCACGGGATATGGGCTCAAGCAGACGTTCGGTGAGTCGGCAGGCACGCAGGACTTTCGTTCCGTGGCGCAATCCGACGTCATCATGGTGATCGGGGCCAATCCGACGGACGGGCACCCGGTCTTCGCGTCCAGAATGAAGCAGCGGCTGCGCCAGGGCGCGAAGCTCATCGTCGTCGACCCGCGTCGTATCGACCTGGTGCGTTCGCCACACATCGAGGCCGACCATCACCTGCAGTTGAAGCCCGGAACGAACGTGGCGGTCGTCAATGCGATGGCGCACGTGGTGGTGACCGAGGGCCTCGTCGACCAGTCGTTCGTGGGGGAGCGGTGCGAGGGATTCGACGAGTGGGCCCAGTTCATCTCGGGCACCGAGAACAGCCCCGAGGCCGTCGAGTCGATCACCGGCGTGCCGGCCTCAGAGCTGCGTGCGGCCGCACGGTTGTACGCACAGGGCGGCAACGGGGCCATCTACTACGGGTTGGGGGTGACCGAACACAGCCAGGGCTCGACGATGGTGATGGGCATGGCGAACCTGGCGATGGCGTGCGGCAACATCGGCCGCGACGGTGTCGGCGTGAACCCGCTGCGCGGCCAGAACAACGTGCAGGGCTCCTGCGACATGGGGTCGTTCCCGCACGAGCTGAGCGGCTACCGGCACGTGTCGGATGACGCGGCGCGCAAGGTCTTCGAAAACCTATGGGGAACAACGCTCTTGGCGGAGCCGGGGCTGCGCATTCCGAACATGTTCGACGCCGCGATCGAGGGAACCTTCCGGGCCCTCTTCGTCCACGGTGAAGACATCGCGCAATCCGACCCCAACGTGAAGCATGTCCTTGCCGCACTGGGTGCGATGGAGCTGGTGGTGGTCCAGGACCTGTTCCTCAACGAGACCGCGAAGTTTGCGCACGTGTTCCTGCCTGGTGCGTCGTTCCTGGAGAAGGACGGCACCTTCACCAACGCCGAACGCCGAATCAACCGGGTCCGTGCGGTGATGAAGCCGAAGAGCGGCAGGCACGAGTGGGACATCGTCTGCCAGATCGCCACGGCAATGGGCTATCCCATGCAGTACGACCACCCGAGCCAGATCATGGACGAGATCGCATCTGTCACGCCGACGTTCACCGGAGTGTCGTTCGACAAGCTGGACGAGATGGGCAGCGTCCAATGGCCGTGCAATGAGCAGGCTCCTGACGGCACTCCGATCATGCACGTCGACGCATTCACCAGGGGGCTGGGCAGGTTCGTGCCGACCCCGTTCGTGCCGACCGACGAGCGCAGCACACGCCGCTTCCCGCTGATCCTGACGACGGGCCGAATCCTGAGTCAGTACAATGTCGGAGCGCAGACCCGGCGCACGGCGAACATCGCCTGGCACCAAGAGGATGTGTTGGAGATCCATTCGCACGACGCCGAGGTGCGCGGCATCGAGGACGGCGATGAGGTCACGTTGGCCAGCCGAGTCGGCGCAACGACGTTACACGCGCAGATCTCCGATCGGATGCCGACCGGCGTCGTGTACACCACGTTCCATTACCCGGTGACCGGAGCGAACGTCGTGACAACGGAGAACTCCGACTGGGCGACGAACTGCCCCGAGTACAAGGTGACGGCTGTTCAGGTCACGCTCGCCCATCCGGTCTCGCATCTGAATGGCGAAGCGGCCGCCGACCGTGAGCTGGCCGTCGGACTCGTGGATTGACATGTCGCACGACGAGGCAACCGAGATCAGGCTGATCAACAAGATCGTCGTCCATTTCGCCTACCTGCCCACCGAAGAGGCGGTCATAGAGGTCGCCAACCACGTCAGTAGGTTCTGGGATCCACGCATGAAACGACGACTGTTCGAGCTTGTCGACTCGGAGACAAAGGATTTCGAACCCGTTGCGGTGGCCGCGACGGCGCTGCTGCGCTAGCCGTTACGAGTGACGTAGCACTTGAGAAGGAAGTGATCGAGACTCGCTGACTGCTCAGTTTTGACGCGCGTACAGCCGATGGGCGCCCCCGAGTTCGCGGGCAATGTCGTTTTTTTTGGGGCTGTCTCACTGCGGTTTGAACATCGTGAATGAGGCAAACTATTTGTGCGACAGAGTATTGAGACAGCTCGACCTGGGCGAATCGGCCAACTCCGTGCACGTCGGCAATGTCTCAAATGGTCTATTTCGAGACGCCAGTACGGGGAATTTACCGGACGCCCAGCGTGCGGAGGTGTTCGATCATGGTGTCGACGGCCGCTTCCAGCGGAGCGGTGTCTCGGCGGACCTGGCTGAGCAGCAGGCCGCCCTGGATGGCGGCCAGCGTCGCGAGTGCCAGGTTGTCGACCTCGGTGCCGTCGGGTAGTTCGCCGCGAGCGGCAATGGCCTTGAGCCCGTCGCGAATCATGGTCTCCCACTGAACAAACGACCGCGCGACCTGCGCGCGGGCTAGCGGGTCGGTTTCGGCGAGCTCGTTGGCCAGCGATCCGATAGGGCAGCCGCCGACAAAGCCCAGCCGCCGCATTATGTCGACCATAATGTCGCGCCACCGGCGCAGGTCCTCAAGGCATTCCAGGCGGTCCAGACCCAGATGCTGAACGGCGAGGACCCGGTCGGTCTGGAAGTCGATAACTGCTGCGACCAGGTCGCCTTTGTCGGCGAAGTAGTGATACATCTGCGAAGTGCTCACCGCAGCGGCTTCCTGGATGTCCTCGATGGTGGTGCGGGCCACCCCACGCCGGGACATCAGTTCGGCGGCAGCGGCCACGATCCGTTCTCGGGTCGCGCGGCCCTTGGGGGTCAGCTTCTCTGGTGCAGTGGTAGGCATCGGAGCGGCTTTCTACTGGAGCGATCGCATGCTGTGGGTTGGGGTGCGAACTGACCCGTCACATCAGCCTCTCGTCGATCTCGTCATGGTCTTGTCACCATTGGAGCCCGATGAAAATGGAGTGTCAACTCCAAAATCTAATGCACCGAGTGCTCAGCCGACACTTTTTGGAGTTGACACTCCATTTTTCTCGATGCAAGCTCGCGTCGTCTCGCAAGTTCGAACCCTGCCGGAAACCGTTGTGTGGCACCGGCACACATCTGAAAGGCTCTTTGATGACGACCGCTGCTAACACCAATACCACCACGATCGCCGATCGCGTCGCCAAGATGGACGCGGGGAGGGCGGGCCAGATCCCCGACGAGGTACTCGGTGTGTTCGGCGCCGAGCAGGCCGGCCTGGATGCCCGCGGCATCCCCACCGGCATCGCCGAACCCGGCGACACGCTCGGCGATTTCGACCTGCTCGACGTCCACGGCGCGCCGATCACACTGTCGGCCGCGCTGGGCGGGCGCACCGCGGTGGTCGTGCTCTACCGCGGCGCGTGGTGCCCCTACTGCAATTTGGCGCTGCGCGCCTACCAGGACGACCTCGTCCCTACACTGGCCAACAAGGGCGTTGCGCTGGTGGCCATCAGCCCGCAGAAGTCCGACGGCTCACTGTCGGCCCAGGA
>Ga0075420_100005561_pt1 | contig 11098 bp, 11 predicted proteins | sample SoiMetdeltSBSDD4_FD_75296 | JGI IMG/M metagenome (GOLD analysis project Ga0075420, IMG submission 75296) | Bulk soil microbial communities from a Populus tree surrounding site in Tennessee, USA - Soil MetaG P. deltoides SBSDD4 | ecosystem: Environmental > Terrestrial > Soil > Tree plantation... | reverse complement strand
AATAATTTCTTGGTAAGCCTGCGGAAAATGCTGTTCGATAAGACGGACGGGGTCTATACATGCGCGTACCCAATAGCGACCAATAGGCTGCCTATAGGGCGTTGGTATGGACAATAGGTGATCCACTAGGCTGTCAAAGACAGCGTAGTGGTCTTCACGCAGTGAAGCCCAAAAATCGGCATCGCCAAAAAGGCTTACATTATTAGCCACGTGACCCTTCACCGTTTGCAAAATATTGTGTTGATTTCGTATAATTTGCCGGGCAGTATCCATATACGCCTCTTTAGGTGACGGGCTATCACTATGTGTCTTGTGTTCCAAACCCGGAGTGTGCACACTAGAGTGCAGTGAATCTAGGTGATCACCAAATACATATTTAGCTTCTTCTAGCAAAGCCGTAACGCCAAAACGCTGAACGATACTATTTAGACTATCCCTATAATTCTGACGCTCCATCTGTGGATGATGTGACGAAGCTGTTTCGAAATTGTACCACCGGGAAGCTTGCAAGCCGCCAAAGGCAATACCTATCAGCTGGCGAGCAGCATCCCTTTTAGCGCCAGCACTAGGATCACCCTGGGCAAGCGAATACTCGCCTATCGAATCGTGACGGCTTAATGCGCTGTCTGGCACGCCCCCTGCCCTAAGGATCTCATACAAATGCGGCAGGATGCGCTCGGGGTCACTCGCCAAAAAATCACTAGCCCGCCTGCGGCCATTGCGCGGATTAATCGTAAGGAAGACAAACGGCTCTTCGGCAACCAGGCTACCACACAGCCTCAGCGTGCCATCACCATACACTTCGGCATAGCGGTATCCCTGCACACCAGGCTCACCACTAGCAGCGGCATAGATAGGTACGTCGTAACCGCCGTAGCCATCTATGTCTGAAAAGTCATACTGAGGGACCTCCACCAAATGAGGAACGTTCATTACTTTATTATACAATATAAATACTAATAATGCACATTTACTAACCTCTGGTTTTTTGGTTCGGCCAGGGAAAGTTTAGGTCTCGTTGGGCGAATTGCCGTAAGTATCGGTGTACAGGGATACACCTAGATGGGGGTAGTCGCGCCGTCCGCGATGTTCACCAGTTCGGCGGTTCTTCGCAGCCTGAATAATGCCGCAAAGGAAACGAACGTCATCATGAGCGACGTTACCCCTAAATGGTTCGCTGGAAAGGTCAATACTTAACCGACCCGTGGACAGATTAGCGTCAACTACCGTTACCCGACTATGGGCATAGCTGCGCTCGTCATTCCCTTCGAGCCTTGCTGAAAACCCAAACTGAGGGCTGGCAAGCTCAAGGTGCGGATTGCGTGTAAGCGCACGAACGCAATGTAATATATCGTCGTACACACTTCCACTACCTGATTGGCTTATAGAGGCAACAGAGGTCTCTATGGCGCTAGTATCGGCATCCTCTTCCGGGATTTGGCTCACGATAATGTCGGCAATTGGCCGAGAGGCGATGGCGTCTTCTCTGCCAGCTCGAGTTGGGTAGTTAATTATAGTTCGAACACCGTAGGGTTTTAGGTATCCGGCTAAATGGTGCTCGGCTAGACCGGTCTTTTCTTTATGCCAGGCTGCTGCCTCCGCTGCTGCACCGGCAAATTTATCGTCTTTTTCTGCGAGTTTTGCTAAAACATCGAGGCGAACGACAGTCATTGGCAATACTTCTACAAGCCTATCAAGCTGTTCCAAAGCCTCTGGCGTGCCCCCCGTAAGCAGATAATTGCCCGCGCGTTCAACCGCATAACTTCTGCGGGTAAGGTCGCGGCTTGTAAATTCAGCCACTACGTCACGTAGTGTGGGCATAACCGCGGCCTGCATTTGCGCTTCACTTCCTACAGGTGCAACAGCCACTAGCCTTGCTATGTCAGGGAGCTTGCCTCCTATGGTTCCGATGCTTAGAGCGGCCAACTGCCCAAAAGTCGGGTCATCAACCCGAACGGCGGCGTCTTTATCTAGCCACAGACGCTTTGGATCTTCTATAATCTGGCGGACGGTTTCGGCGTCGCCATGCCCGGCAGCAGCAGTTGCTAGATCCAAATAGGCAAAACTGTAAACGTTTAGGTTAGTTTTGCGGGACAGCCAATCAAGCCATGCCAAGCTGCGTTGGCGGACATCGTTCGCCACTTTCGGATCGTCCATTTCATAAGACGCGCTAAAATCGTTCTTAACACCTTCAACAATGGAACCCGCGTCGTAATCAGGGTCAAAGCGAAGACGTTCTACAGCCAACGACCCGAGTTGCTCCGGCCAACGAAGACCTGGGCGCGGCGCCGCATCACGATAAAGGCCAGTACGCAACTCTGTTGCACTTGTCAATGCTCGTTCTACAAATAAAGGCTGCGCTGTCTCTGCGGGATCGGTCATATAACTCCTTTTAGTCTACTCAATAGGTTCCTATGGATGCATAATATACCATAATACTGCCGAGCATCCTACTCTAATTGTAGCCGTGTCACAAATGTGATGAACGCCCTGTACTCATTTGCAAGGGCTTGCCCTATTCCCAAATTGCACCAGCCAGCTAAAGTCTAGTTCCTTCTCAAAGCAATTGTAAACCAGTCGGTCTTGCCCATTTTTTGATGAGCTTCGTGGATGGCCGAAAATTCATTACCTGCTAGCTCTTTAATCAATGCAACATTGTAGTAATAGAACATTCGTTCGCCATATTCGTCCTTTTTTGCTTTTTCGGTATAGGTATCGCCCTCTTTAAGAGATATGTAGAAAATCCCGCCTTGGCGGATGGCTTTAGCAGCTTTTTCAAACACCACTTTCAGGTCGGCTTTATTGATGTGCAATAGCGATGCAAAAGCGTACATGACATCAAGATTGCTTGGATACTTGTAGGTTAGCGCCGCGGCCCGCACAAAAGGGGCTTGCGGCAGCTTTTGGCGTGCAATCTGGAGAAGCCCTTCGGAAGGGTCAAAGCCTTCATACCATCCCACTCGCTTGATAATTTCCACTGCGTCCCGACCATCACCGCAGCCTACTTCTACCACCCTGGCACTACTGGTTGCGTTTGCGAGTTCCAGCGCTAACTCAATATCATCAACTCGCGGCCCAATACCTTTAAAGTATTTGGCCAGTGCTTCGGCCGACTTATTATAAGTTTTGATTGTTCTAGAATTCCAGTTCATTTGCATAACTATACATGACTATAACAAACACGAGCTTTCCTTGAGCCAGGGCTATACACTTTCTACTAGCTAAACCGACGTACGGCTTACTTGCTAGCTTCTACCACAACTTCAAAGCCGCCATACGCCATTCGTTGCATGTCAAATGGCACTACGAAATCCTTATAGTCCGAGGATGATTTTTCCATATCTTCCATCACTTTTTTGTTGACTTCATCACGATGTTTCTTTGACTCGAACACAATAAACGAAAACCAGACGTTTTCATCATCGGCCGCTCCTGTCATCTCCCGGAATGATCTGCTTTTCTGCCCGCCCATATCTTGTTGTTTAAGATCGTCGCCACGGCATTCAAAGTAGCTCAACGCGCCGTGTTTCATCCATGAATCACGCCCCTCCTCTGCCATTTTCCGGTATTCCGCTTCTTTGCCTTTTGGCACCACAAGTACAAATCCGTCAACGTATTTACCCATAGCGATTACTCCCCACTTTTATTAATTTACTACTTCTAATTTTATCACTAGGACACTATCAAGCGTCTTTTTAAAGTCCCACTTTACCCAGTAAGACTAAAAATACACCTAAAGCTAACTATTCCAGGGCTCAAAGAGAGCCTTTGCCGTAGTGTGGAATGCCCCTTTTAGGTCGCCCGGATGGTCACGAAGATACTTAGCGGCCCGCACCCCTTGGTAAACAGACCAAGGTACGCTTATTTGCCAGTTCCATGACTTGCCACCGTCCGCCATCAGAGTCCTCTCGACCTCGTACAAATCCTCCGGGTCCCTACTACCCATAAAGTTAACCAGACCAGCTGCTGCATTGCGCTGAACATCGCCATTCTTAGGGTAAGAATAGTTGTGGGGGGTCCAGCCGTGGCCCATCGGGTTCAATCCCATATCGCTCATCCTAATATGCCCTTGCGTAGGGTAAGTCATCTTTTCATACCATTCAGGGTCAATAAGTTCTAAACCGGCAGCCTCAGCTTCTGCCATAGCAGCACGCATGACACGGCTAGCCGGCTCAATGCTAGTAGCACCCATAACGCCGCTAACCAGGCCATTAATACAGATCGCTCCTTCGCCTTGAGAAATAGTAAATCTTTCCAGGACACTTGGGTGGGGGTCACAAATAACGCGATCGCCGACTCCTTCGCTCAAAGCAGCCCGCTTTAAAAAGTCTATGCCTTGTTGAGACATGATATGCAATGTGTCTTGTGGCGCTTCGGCAGCTTCCGCTAAGCCTAAGTTTGGAATATACATGTTGCGCAAGCATATCACTATATTGATACATTGTAAATTACGCCACCTAGATAACCACAAGCTTGATTTTATTCCACAGTAAGACGGCAGGCCTCCTATTTGCTATCATAACTGACATGGGTGCAAGTGCTTGGCAGCTACATCTAGAGTCTATGGGTAACTCTACGATTGAGGGCGCATAGGATATCTGATGAATACATTAAAATGCCCTAAACTACATGTCATTACCGGCGATCTGGACGATACACTTGTCGCAACCCAAAATCAGCCAGAGCGATTGCGCCGGGAAAGCGACGAAGCGCTACTCCAGATAGGCCAATTGGTTACCGACCTACGCACGCAAAGCAAAGCATACTTTGGGTCAGCGACAGGCCGTAGCTTCGCTTCTATACAAGAGCTGGCCGCCGAACGTCCTGCTTTTAAACAAATGCTTCCTATAATGGATTTCCACATTGCATCGGTTGGGACAGCAATATATGCACGACAAAAAGGTGCCACCGATTTTACCCATGTACCGGGCTGGCCAAGGGTTGGTTTGTGGGATCGTGGGGCTATTGCAATTATACTTTCTACCCATCCGGACCTTACAGCCCAAGAACCCGCAGCACAGGGAGAATATAAAATTAGTTATCGAACAGAAAGCCGTGAGGAAACTTCCCTGCATGCGTCCCGGTTACGTTGGTATCTGGGCCAAACAGCGTCACAAGCCGAAATAATTGTGTCGGGGCACCACCCATGGCGATTTGTCGATGTTTTGCCTGCAGGGATTCATAAAGGAAGCGCTCTGCTGCAACTGCCACAATTACTCGAGAGCGACTCAGGCCATACCGATATCGTCGTGCCGGAATATTCTATATGCCGCGTAGCCGGTGGTGACAGCATGAATGACCAAGCACTGTTAGCTGCGGCCGATGTTGCAATCATCCCCAGCAATGCCCAACCGGATTTACGAAACTGGGCAGAAAACACCCCGCTAGTAGGTTCACTTTACACTGCAGAGGGACACTGTGCAGTTGGCTTTTTACAAGGCCTGCGCCAACACCTCTACGGCAGCTAAACAGACTGGGCTAGTCGCCACTTGTGAGTTGCATAAACCTTTCCCCTGTCAAATCTGATACAGAACCCGGGTTAGCATATTTTTTACTTCAAAAAGAGGCTTACTAGAACTACGCTTCTGGCTGAGGCTGAGTAGCCGGTTCGTAGGCTGGCTGCCCCATATCGGCGCGCGACAGGGCCTGGGTGTGAAGGTAGGCGCCACCGTCATTTGTTTCCAGGCAAGCAGTATCGCCAATGAAGTTAAAAGGATGGCCGACTCGACAACCGGCCACAGCGCAGGCGCCAGCCCACACGTCGCCGCGTACGCAGCCCGGGTAGCTTTCATATATTTTTTGGTTAGTGTCATGGGGGCGTTGTGTCATACGAAATATACTCCTGAATAAAAATAGTGCGCTTGATACACTTTGTTCGAACACCTTTTGGGGTGGATAAATCCTATTGTTAAGCTCCTCTGAAATCAACGAACATGCAATGTTTATGATTATAAACTAAAGTGGTTAGTATAACAATTTAATCTAGCTGCTGATTTAATATAGGTGTTTGGGGATAGCAATCTGGTGCTAATCAACTTTTTTGGTATTATAAACATAATCAATTCTGTAAATAGAAATACATTTAAATATGGCTGGGAATAACAAGAAAACAAATGGCAGTAATATCACGGGGCTTCTAAATGTATTTGCTAAAAAGCCAGAACAAGACCCAGGAAGTCCAAGAGTATCAAGCACCGAGACACAGCAACACGCTGGGATTACCTGGATAGACGTTCAAGACCCTGAAAGCGGAGGCCTTGCCGGCATCGGCAAGCAGTACGACCTCCAAGCAATACACATCAATAAATCACTGCAAATCAGCCATATTGCGAGAATGGAAGTAGAAAAAAAGTATATATTCCTACTGCTTCATTTTCCATATCAAGATACTGGCACAAATAAGGTGACAACCCGCCAAGTAATGATATTTTTGGGCAAAGATTACCTAATAACTGTCCACGATTCAGAAACTCAAACTGTGCGTAGGCTATTTGAATCGTACAAGGATAAAAGTGCAACCGAAGCAAAATCATCAGCCCGAATATTATTCCACTTGATTGGCAAAATGCTAGAAGATGTGGAGAGTTTAATCCAGGCTGTTTCTATAGAATTAGACGAAATTGAAGATAAAGTATTTGATAATGAAACCTCGGACGCACAACAAATCAGCCAGCTTAGACACAAGATAATGCGACTCAGAAGAACCCTTGCGACACAAAAAAATGTACTTGAAGAACTTGATGCCATAATTGATAAGTTCGCCGACGAACACCTAGAGCGTTATTACACGGCAAACACCAACCGCAGCATTAAACTCTGGGAAACTGTTGAAGAAGCTCGTGAAACGATAGAGATTTACAAGGATGCCGATTTTACCAGTAGCCAGGAGCGCACAAATGAAATCCTGGCAATTTTGACCATAATTTTCACACTTGGCATACCCGCTACCGTCCTAGGCACATTTTACGGTATGAATATCTTGCTCCCTGGTGGCATTGAAACTGGACCTTGGACATTCTTTGGCAAATATACAACACTTATACTTGTATTATCAGCTTCAATCACTCCAGCTTTTGGAATGTATATTTACTTCAAAAAAAGGAACTGGTTTTAGTGAGTCATTTGGCTATCTCTGTGCCATTCTACTGTCTGCATTAAAGGTTTGAGTCTTTTTGGGTTAAAGCAAGGACGCTCATTTTTATGGCGTTTTACAGAGCTAGCTATATTAAAAAATCATTGGTGCCCTTGACGCACTTTGTTTCGAACACTTCTGAGGTGGTTGGGTCACTTAATTTTAAGAATCTGGCAGCATAAGTGACGAGCAGGCCTATATGCGGCCGCCCGTCCAGCTCTGCCATACCCATGAATTGGTCAATGTATAGGCTACTAGATTGCCATCATTTTGCACGAACAGGTCAAACGCATTATTTGTTCCCGTGTACCACAATGGCCATCTATCAGCCCGGTAGACCACGATATTGCCGTCGCCCTGTACTTCCAGGTACGCTCCAGCATTTCCATTAGTGCCAGAACTCCAGAGGACGTGATAACCAGGGCTATATAATACGAGATTGCCATCGGTCTGCATCAATAGAAAATAGCGCTTATCTGCCGACTTCAGATATTCGCCTGGGTTCAGCCGCTGATATTGGTTTAAATGGTCGGTGCCCTTGTAAGTCCACGCCGGTTGGCCGCCGGTGCCAGACTGCCATTTCCATTGGCTATTTGTGTCATACCCCACAAGATTGCCATCGGTCTGCATCGTAAATCTCGTTACAGAATTAGTACCAGTCCACCACAATGGCTGTTCATTAGGTGCATAAACCACAACATTGCCGTCTCCCTGCACTACTAGATAAGCGCCCGGATGACCGCTGGTACCAGAATTCCATTGAGCTATCGATAACCCCCTGTATACCACCAAGTTGCCATCCCCCTGCATGAGCAGTACCGACTGGCCGTTCAGGGACGTAAGATATTCGTTTGGGTTCAACCTCATGCCGGTCGTCAACTGAGTGACACCCTTGAATGTCGCGTTACCAACTCCCGGATAAGGAGTATCGCATGTCTGGGCCGTAAATGGCGTTCCGCTCCACTGGCCTTGGTTAGCAGTGCCGACGGGGCCTCCGTCGTATAAGTCTGGCAAGCCGCACATTCTCAACCCATGCGCGCTGTCGAATGGTATGCCCGGGTTTGCGGGCGTTGTTTGCGGATAACAGTTTGGCCCCTCCCAAAACTGGAAATGTAAATGGGCCGTTCCATTATTCCTCAGAAGCCCGGCCCCCGCAATGGTGCCGACGCTTTGACCGGCCGCAACAGGGATCCGAGGATTCGAAGGGCCACGTCCGGGATCTGGAATCGTAAGATTGATATGAGTCAAATCATAGCTTCGACTCCCGGTATTAATGCATAGCGTTCCAGTTTCCGCCCAATAACCGTAAATCGTTCCGCCTGCGGGTACACGGACCGCTCTGCCAGTCGAGGCGTTTACATCGCCCGGAATATAAAGGTCTAAGCCAAATGCGGAAACCCCATTGTGCGAATTGTTAGGCCCCGACTTGTAACCTTGGAAGATAGTCCACGACGATCCAATATCAAACGGGGCCTGCATATTACCAGGTGCGGCATGTGCGACTTGGGTAATCCCCAAAAACCCTATAACCTGGGCAAACGCAAAACTAACAGATAACAGAATTACTTTGACGCGGGTTAATTTATTCATTTACAGCCCCTCTGTTACATATTGTAATGTCAGATATTCTAGTACCTACTGACCTCGCCCTGCACTAGACAAATACTACCACGAAGCAATCAGGAATGTATATTTTGGAATAAGGGGAAGAAAAAGACGCCAAAGCGTCTTTAAATTCCCATGCGGTGCCCTTGACGCACTTTGTTTCGAACACCTTTTGGGTTAATTCGAGTCAGACAATCAAAATCTTCTGACCTAACAACTAAGCCTCGCGGCTATAGCATACTGAAGAAAATAACGATCTACACTTGCGATATCACTAGGAGTAGACTGTTCGTCATAGATAGCATGCAAAAATTGATTTGCGCGCAACACCTCTTTAGCTCTTATGGATTTACGTTGAATGAGCGAATCAACTGTGGCATCAAATAAGCCTAACGCTCTTACCACCGCGTACTCGCAATCCTGGGACCTGTTTTGGCGTTTTGCGCTTAGAGATCGGCCGACCTCACTGTAAATATTTCCCATTTGTTCAAATATACTCAGACCGCTTATGATCTATAGTGTAGTCTGCGGTTTTCATGCTTTGACGTGGACGAATATTAATCATCGAGTCGAATTCAACAAAATCATCATGTCCTTACTTCAGTCCCTAGGCCGCCTTGGGACTTTGGCTTTACTATTCTCACAAGACTGCCTGATGATTTGCTCAAGGAATAGCAATCAAAATTGAAAAAATTCTGGTTGGCCTAAGCTTAATCCTCATGCTATTATTTGCATAAATGGCACAAAAGAATGCCCATAATGCTAGTCCCAGATTCATTACCATAATTGGTATCGTTTTGGTATTGGCATTTGTGTTTTTTTCGTGGTGGCGATACTCAGCAGAAGTCGCTTTAGACGCTCACCCAGACTTATCTTATGTCCAATATGCCAACCAGTATTTCGGCTGGGTGCTGCAATCCCAAGCTGCGTTCGGCGCATTATTGTTCTTGGGGGGAGTTACTGGCTTAATTATTTTAAAAGAGCGCAAGTTCCTTATGTATTTAAATTGCCTGCTACTTGCTGGCGCTGTTGTAGGTTCTGTAATTGTTGCCGAAAGCTTTAATGCGACCCCAAATGGAAAACCCAGCTCTTACATATCGCTAAACTGCGGACGCGGTACGCAATTGGTTTGGTCGCATGATTTACCAGCTCAAGGTTTTCCTTGTACGGCCACTGCGCAAAACTATGGCTGGCCGCAACCAGTAATGACCACATATACAGATGTTAGAGGCAGCTCGGCCCCGGTTAATTATTTTGAGTATCCTGACCGGCAAGATATTGGTATAGGTGGAAGATTCTCTAAAGATAGTACCTACATTAACTTCTTTATCATTACTGCCGTGCAAATGATTTGGTTTATTGGCATTACCCATCTTCCCTTCACAAAGTTCAACGCCTGGCGCAAAAAGCGCGAAGGCGTGACTACATGTATTGTTGCGACAGGAGCACTGGTAGTTGCGTTATTGTTTGGCCTGGTGGGGGTTATCATTAACGGTTGATGATGGGGTTGCTGGTATCGGGGCGGCGGGTCATGTTTAGATCGGTCTGGGCTGATGTTTAAGACTTACGATAAGGAGAAGCATGAAACAAGTAACTATTACATATTGCGTGCCTTGCGGATACATTAAGCGGGCCAACCTGGCGGCCGAGGCCTTAAAGGCTCATTTGGATGTTGACGTCGAATTAGTACCGGGCAAAGGCGGCATATTCACTGTTGAGGTCAACGGCAAGGTTGTGGCACGCCGCACGCAGAACCACTTTCCGGATACCGACGAAATCGTCACTATCGTCGCCGAGCAATGAGTAAACGCAGCTATAGGGGGCCTCACCGTCTATTTTAGACGCTGTTAATCATTTTGCGTGCGTCCTTGTTCATAATCAATAAAGTAGCCTTCATTCTCTAGTACGCTTCGTGCATGCGGGTTGTATTCAACAATGCGCTGAATACGTTGCCTGATTTTGCGCATCTCGTCCGGCGCTAGCTTTAGTAATACTTCTTGAAGCAGGCCCTCTTTGGCATAGTGCTAAAGTCAAGCGAATGGATTTTTGCAAGTAGGGTTGCAGTTGCGGTAGTCATTTGTTTGTTTGGGGTGGCCATCTTGCCACGAGTATAGGATGTTGCCACATACCTATCTTTGCCATCAGTTAATACATATGAGTTACCAGTTAAGGCTATGTAAGGGGCGACGGGCAGTTTTGCGTCGGCTAGATAGTGGCGATACACCCCCTCTAACTCAGTGTTGATTGCGGTGTGGCCTTGAAGTTTCTTAACAACAAAATCTTGCTCGCTCGTTTTAACAAGATAGTTTTCGTTGCCCGGCAAAACGACTATTTCGGGCTTCGAATCAACCCCAAGAGCAC
>Ga0075420_100005559_pt1 | contig 11098 bp, 9 predicted proteins | sample SoiMetdeltSBSDD4_FD_75296 | JGI IMG/M metagenome (GOLD analysis project Ga0075420, IMG submission 75296) | Bulk soil microbial communities from a Populus tree surrounding site in Tennessee, USA - Soil MetaG P. deltoides SBSDD4 | ecosystem: Environmental > Terrestrial > Soil > Tree plantation... | reverse complement strand
GCCTCGATGAGTTGTGCGGTGATTCGGACCCTCGGCCCGTCCTTGCGCACGCTCCCTTCGAGGACAGACGCGACACCGAGCTGTCGTGCAATATCGCGCACCGACAGGTTCCGTCCCTTGAACGAGAACGAAGACGTCCGGGCGGGCACGCGAAGTTGGGGCGCCCTTGCCAGGGCGTTGAGGATCTCCTCGGTGATGCCGTCGCTGAAGTAGGCCTGGTCCTGCTGCGGGCTCAGGTCCTTGAACGGAAGGACTGCCACGGACCGCGGGTCCACGCCGGCAGCGTCCCTGGTTGTGGGTGGCGCTGCATCGCGCAGCGGCGACGTCGCCGCATCGCGGACGACGGGCAGCGTCGCGACCGCCCCCACGACAACGACGCTGCCAACGACGGCCGCCGCGACGGCTGATCGGGAACGCCAACTCCGTCGCGATCTCTCGGCGACCTCACGTGTAGTGAGCGGTTCACCTGCGGACGCGGCATCGAGGTCCGCGATCACGTCGGTCGCGCTCGCATAGCGTCGATCCCGATGCTTCCGCAGCAGGCGCTGCACGACGACGTCGTACGCGACCGGTACCTCGCCACGGAGCATCGATGGCGAGGGTGGTTCCTCATTGAGGATCGCGTAGACGGTGCCCAGATCGTGTCCGCCACCGAACGGCTGCCGGCCCGCAACCATCTCGTACAGGACGACGCCTAACGACCACAGATCCGTACGGCGGTCGACCGGCTTGCCCTCGACCTGCTCCGGGCTCATATACGCGACCGTCCCCGGACGCAGCCCGGGACCTGTGAGCGACAGGTCGCTCACCTTCGCCAGCCCGAAGTCCAGGATCTTCACCGTCCCATCCGGCAGGAGCATCACGTTCCCGGGCTTGAGATCGCGGTGGACGATACCGACGTCGTGCGCGGCACGAAGTGCGTGGAGGATCTGGCGGGCGATGCGGGTTGCGTCGGCAACCGTTAGGCTCGAGCGTGCGAGGCGCGACTTCAACGTCTCGCCATCGTAGCACGCCATGGCGAGGAAAAGGTGCCCCTGATCACTCGTCCCCACCCCGTGGACGGTGCACACGTTCGGGTGATCCAACGACGACGCCGCGCGCGCCTCCTGGAGAAACCGCTCCTTCGCGAGCGGATCCAGCGAGTACTGCGGGAGGAGAAACTTGAGTGCGATGTCGCGCCCCAGGCGCGTGTCCTCGGCGCGATAGACGACGCCCATGCCGCCGATGCCGAGCACGTCGCGAACTCGGTACTGTGACACGGTTTGGCCCGCGTACCCGAATGGATCCGACGCGACGGTCCGGTCGTCAACGTCATCCCCGCCAGCGGGCCTGCCGTCGGGCGGAATCTGCCCGAAGGCATCCGACAACAGATCGAAGCGCCGCAAGACTGCATCGGCGTCCGTCTCGGCCTTGAGCAGATCGGCGACCCGCTGCGCAATGTCCGGATCGCGAGCCTCGAGTGCAGCGAGCTCCGCGTCTCGCGCCGGCGGCGGGAGCTCGCTCAGCGCCGCGAACGCATCCTTCAGCCGAGACCAGCGCGCGGCATCCATGAGCGCATGTCGCGCGTCAGAGGACGAGCTCGCTGCTCAACTCAGCGGCCAGCCACGCTCGCGCGAATCGGAGCTCGCGTTTCACCGTGGCGAGCGAGACACCGACCGCGTCAGCCGTTTCTTCCAGTGACAGCCCACCGAAAAACCGCTGTTCGAGTATCTCGCTCTGACGGGGATCGACCTGCTCGAGACGCTGCAACGCGTCGTCGAGGTCCGTAAGTGCGTCGGCCTGCGAGTCTGAGATCGCCAGTGCGTCAGTCAACTCGGCCGCGGCCGCGCCCCCGCCGCGGCGTGCGGCACGGCGCGCCCTCGCATGGTCGATGAGCAGTCGCCGCATCACTCGGGATGCCATGGCGAGGAAGTGGGCACGATCGCGGAATCGTGCGCGGCGCAGGTCGACGAGCTTGATGTACGCCTCGTGAACAAGGCCGGTGGTGTTCAGCGATGGACTCGCATCCTCGTCTCGGAGCCGATGGTGCGCAACGCGGCGCAGGTGGTCGTAGACCATCGGTACCAGCTGGTCCAACGCGGCCCGATCCCCTTCGCTCCACCGTTGGAGGAGCCGAGTGACGTCGGACGGTGTTGGGGGCATTGACACCCGTACGGACGGGAGGGGGACGGTCGTCGAGAACCCACTGGCCAGTATGAAGCCCCGTACACAGGGACGCTAGCCACGGCGTTTCGACTTCGTCGAGCGTCGTGAGCCGTTTTCGCCGCTGTTTACGCCGAACAGTTGAACGCACCCGGCCGCGCCCGGGCCGCGAAGACCTCAACTCTTCGGAGGACAGCATGTTGCGAGTTCACCGCACGTTCGGCGGCCATCCCCGACTCGAGCGTACAGTCGCCCGGCTGAGCATGACTTTCATCGTGCTCAGCGCGGGCTGCGGCGAGGAGCGTGTCACCCCGACCGAGGCTCTCCGGGTGCCAACCACCTCCTCGGCCGAAATGGGGTCTGCGCCGAGCCAGGATGCTGGCATCGCGGAGCTCGTCGCGATCGCGACCGCCGCCTGGACCGCGAAGGACCCGATTGCCTATGCGTCGATCTATGCCGAGGATGCCCTGGTCATAAGTCCGGTCGGCACGTTCCTGCTGGGTCGCGAAGGGGTACGGCAGGGACACGTCTTCCTCTTCAGTGGGCCGTTCGCCGGCAGCACGCAGACGATATCGATCACTGGCGTGCGCTTTCTCACGGGCACGATCGCCATCGTCGATCAGGACGTCACGCTCACCGGCTACGCGTTTCTCCCACCGAACGGGTTGCGCGCGACGTCACCCGGCGTGGTCCGGAACACCGTGCGCTGGGTCGTGATGAAGCGCGGTGGCACGTGGGAGGTCGTCGCCCAGCAGATGACGCCGATTCCACCGGTGTCTTGAGGGCGCTATCGGACGTGTGCGCCCGTTCGAGCGGCGGGCGCGGTTACTGGCTGCGCGTCACTTCGCCTTCTGCCCCACCAGGCGCGCGGCTCGGTAGCTCTCGGACGGGTCCGAGAGCCGCCACGTACCCCCGTCCTCCGACACCTCCTCGGCAAACTGCGGAGTGTCACCTAACGCGGTGACGACCTGGCGCAGTCGAGGAGGTGCGTCGGGACGGTTCGCCTGGGTGTAGAACACCCACGGGCCTCTAGTAGGAGGGAGCGACTACGGCGCGCGGGCGAGCGTGACGCGTCCTTCGCGCATCCTCAGGTCGTAGATGGAATTCGACTTCAGGTGAAACTCTGCCTCGGCGGTGCTGTCGTCGAGCGCCGTGACGACGAGAACCAGCCAGTTCTTCGCGAATGCCGGGTCGGATGCGATCGGGCGCTCCAGCTTGGCCCTCACCTCGACGTAGTGGCGCGTGGCTTTCATCTGCACGCCTTGCAGCGCGACGCCGGCGACGCGCCCTGTTCCCGAGCGATCTCGCTCGATGTGGAGGACGAATGGAACGGAGTCGACTTTCTGCCGCAGCTCGGCATTGTAGAAGGTGCCGGTTCCCGACCAGCGACCGATCAGCTTGTCCGGGTCTATACTCTGCGCGCCGCCAGCGCAGAACGGGACGACCACGGTGAGCAGCGTGGTGACGAACAATCTCATGAGTGAGCTCCCGATAGGGATAATGAGGAAGCTCCTTGGCCTGTCGCGTCGCGACCATACGTCGCATGACGTAGATGTCGCAGTCGGGGCAGCGGCGGGATCGGCCATGCATCTGGCGCCCCGACGATGCCCGCGCGATCACGGCTTCCTGGACGCCGCCTCCAGCACTCGGACGATGGCCTGATTTCCCCGCCGGCGTGCCGTATCGATCGGCATCGCGCCCTGAGTGCTCGCGATCGACGGGTCGGCTCCCGCCGCGAGGAGAGCGGAGAGCGCGTCGGCCGCGCCGGCTTCTGCCGCGTGATGCAGCGGCGTGAAGCCCGTCCTGTTCGCGAGGTCGATCGTGGCTCCGAGCGCGAGCAGCGCTCGCACAGCCCCGACATGGTTCCCGAGCGCGGCGTAATTGAGCGCGCGGCGGTTCGCCTGCGGGTCGAGCGAGTCGACCTTGGCGCCGGCGCGCACCGCGGCCGCGAGGCCCGAGGTGTCGCCATTCACCGCCGCGATCCACAGACTCGCCTGCGCGTTAGGCGCCACGGCCCGTTCGACCTGCGCGAGCATCGAGTCGAGTGCAGAGCGCTCGAACGCTCGTCCGGCGCGGATCACCGCCCGGATGCGCTGGGTGTTCGCGATGTTCGCGAGCGGATTCGCATCGAGCAACACGAGATCGGCGAATCGACCGGGCGCCACGGTGCCGAATTCGGCCGCGCGATCGAAATACTGTGCCGGCGTCGACGTCGCGGCGCGCAGCGCCTCCGCCGGGGAGAGCCCGGCTTTGACGAGCTCCCCGAGCTCGTCGTGCACGCTCGCGCCGGGAAACACGAACGAGTCACCAGCGTCGGTGCCGAGAATGACTGGCACGCCGGCGCGGTACGCGTCGTTCGTCAGGGTGAGTCCCTTTCGATAGAAATCCATGTAGCTGCGACGACCCGCAGGCGACGGGTCCGACGCCACCATGCCGCTCGCGTCGGCAAGCCACGCCAGTCGCTGCCGCGCCGGGATGTACTTCATTCGCGGGTCGTTCCGAAACGCCGAGTCGTGCGCGAGCGCGTCCATGCGTCGCGTGACGTGCGTGGGCGCAATGTAGGTGCGATTCCGCGCGAAGGTCCGGAACACTTCGCCGCACAGACGCGGGTCGTACTCGTCCACCATGCGCTGCCGCACCGCGGTTCCCGCGGGCAGCTGACCCTTCCGCATCGAGTCGGCGCCAAGGAAGCAGTTGAACAGGAAGATTCGCGAGTGCTCGATGCTCTTCTGCCCTGCGTTCGACAGCTCGAGCGCCGAGAGCGAGCCCGGCTCGTGCCCGCCGAACGTGATGCCGAGCCGGCGCGCTTCTTCAGTGAGGCCGAGATACCCGTCGCGCGAGACGTTGTTGTAGATCTTGATGAGATCGTACCCGCTGTCCTTGAAATACTTCGCGAGCGCGCGGCCCTCGTCACGCGAGCGCGCCTTGAAGAAGGGCGGCATCGAGTCGGTAATTCCCGCCTCGCCGTTCACGCTCCAGCTCGCGATCGCGAGCACGCGCGGGCCGACAAGGGTGCCATTTCCGGTGGCGATTTGCAGCTGGCGCATGCGCGCGAGTCCCGGCAGGTCACGCGGAGCACCCATGATGCGAAGGCCGGTGACGCCGTGCGCGGTGAAGAGCGGAAGCTCGAGCATCAGCGGATTCCCGCTGCCGCCGATGTGCGCGTGCATGTCCCAGAGCCCGGGGATGAGGTACCGACCCGTACCATCGATGGCCCTGGCAGTGCTGACGAGCTGCACGCGCGAGGTCGGCGCGACGGTGACGATACGGTCGCCCTTCATCGCGACGGTGTAGCCGGGAAGGGCCCGGCCGCGCTCGACGTCGACGACAGCGACGTTCGTGATTGCCAGGTCGGCGTCGACAGGAGATGCGCTGCGCGGCGCCGAAGCGCAGCCGCCAACGGCCGCTGTCAGGACAAGCGCCGCAAGCCGCGGTGGGCGCGTGAGCATAATGTCGTCGATTCCGAGGTTGATGCCGGACTAGCCGACCCGATAATGCAGCAGCGCGTGGCCGCTCGGGTATACCCGACTCTCAGTCAACGTCAGTGCTCGCCTCGCGGTTTCACGCCCCAGGAGCGGGATGCCGGCACCGAACACCACCGGATTGAGCTTCAGGATCAGCCGATCCACGAGGCCAGCCGAGAAAAGCGCGCTCGCGAGGTGAGCACCGCCGCAGAGCCAGATCGCCTTCCCGGGCCGGGCCTTGAGGTCGCGAGCCACGGCGACGGGATCGTCACTCGTTAGGGTGACGTTCGGGTCGGGGCTGCCCGCCAAGGTCCGCGAGAAGACATACGATGCCAGGCTCGGATACGGGTTCGTTATCGACTCGCGGAGGCCGACCTCGTAGGTCTTGCGGCCCATGAGCACGGCATCGAACGAATGGGTCGCCTCGGGAGCCGCCGGGCCTCCCAGATGCGCCGGGAACGTCTCAGGAAATCGGGCGCGCAGTTCGGCGCCAAAGCCATCGTCCCACGGGAACCCGCCGAAGGAGCCGTCGAGGTGAGCGATGAACCCGTCGACAGTCGAGGCGACGTAGTACACGATCTCACGCATGTTGCCCTCTCCCGCGTCGGACCTTCACGGGAAGCGCGGGCTTGCACAGCCGCCCGCGCGCTCAGCGCGCCAACACGGCCTCATCGGCGTGCTGGAGACGATCCCGGGTGCCTAACAACAGCTCGATCGCATCGGCGAGGTGCTCGTCCGTCACGTGGTGGTCGCCGCGCTCGACCCGCAACCGGTGCGCGGCCATCAGCACGTCCACGTCGCGAAAGCCTTCCGGGGTCTCGAACTTGTAGCACGCGAGCTCGATCTTGAGCCCGTTCGCGTCCTGCAGGTAAATCGAGTCCATGAACCCGCGATCGCGCTGGATGAACTCGATGCCGCGGTCACCGAGACGAGCCGGCACCTGCGTGAACGTCGCGCGCGACACGTTGAACGCGAGGTGTTCTACGCATCCCACCTCACGCGGCGCCGGCCGACGCGCATCCTCCCGCGATTCGTTCGTGAACACGGTGAGCAGGCGCCCATCGCCGGGATCGAAGTAGAGGTGGTTCTCGTCGGGTTTCCCGAGATTCGGCTGCTCGAGCACGAACGGCATCCCGAGCACGCCCGACCAGAAATCGATTGCGCTCTGCTTCGTCGACCCGACGATGGTGATGTGGTGTACGCCCTGGACCTGGATCTTCTTCATGGCGGACTCCTCTAGTTCCCGGAATGCGACGGTGACCAACCATAGGAAGAAGCCAGACGACGAACCCGTCGTCAATCTTCAGCCGTCAGGTCACGGCTTTGCGTGCGCTCGGAAGAACGCCCAGATCACGTCCGTCGCATCGAGGGCCGTGCTCGGCGCGTCGCCGAGCCGTGAGCCGCTTCTGCCGCCGGGCCACGCGTGTCCGTTGTCCTTGACGCTGTAGATCTCGACGCCAACCGGCGACGGACACTCGTGGCGCCCCACGAGATATGCACCGCGGTCTTCGGTCCGAAGCGTCCCGGTGCAGGCGTTTGCGTGAGCCCAGAATCGCGCCTGATCGAGGGAGGGTCTCGTCGGTGTGCCGTCCCACGCCTGGCGTCCGCGTCCTTCTGACGGCCCGCCGCCATAGGGCACGGACTCGTCGAGCATCCCATTGATCATGATCGCCGACACCGGCGAACGCGGACGGCGCTCGTCGCCGAAGACCGCTCCAACGACCGGCGCTATCGCCGCGATCTCGTCCGAGAGCTCGATCCCCAGCCGGTGTGCCATCATTGCGCCGTTGGACATGCCCGTGACGTACACCCGCTTGCGATCGATGCGATGGGTGACGGAGAGCGTGTCGATGAGCGCGCGGATGAAGCCGACGTCATCGACGCGCTGCTCCATGGCGTAGCCACAGCAGTGACCGGCGTTCCACGTGAGCAGCGGAGCGCGCCGCGACGTACCCTCCGGGTACACGACGATGAACCGCTCTGCTTCGGCTTTGGCGGTGAAGCCGGTCATCGCCTCGGCGTTGCGGGCGTTCCCTCCCCCACCATGCAGCACGATGACGAGCGGCAGGCTGCCGCTCTCGCGAGCGATTGCGGAAGGCAGCCGCAGGACGTAGGTCCGTTCGCGTCCTCCGTGTCGGAGTGTCTGTTGTTGCGCGGAGTTGGTCTCGCCGCGTGCGGCGCGCTGAGCACCACAGCCCACGATCTGGAGCAGGCTGGCGAGGAGCAGCAACGTTATGGCAGGCTTGGGTCTCATAATCGCATCGGTTGACAGGTCCGGGCCCTCGAACGTTAACGTGAGGGTCGACTCGACTCGCCCGGAGAGGCCATGCTCTTTCGGCAGGACTCGCTCGATGGAATTCGTGAAGGTCGCATCACGCTCGCATTTCGGCGCTGGCGACGCCCCACCGTCAGGACGGGCGGGACGATTCTTCTGCCGATCGGCCAGCTTCAGATCGTCGAGATACGACAGATCGCCGAGTCGGCCATCGGGGAAGAGGACGCGAGACGAGCGGGCTATGCCTCACGTGCGGCATTGCTCGACGAGCTCGCGGGTCGTGACGGGGCGCTCTACCGTATCGAGCTCGGCGCGTTAGGTCCCGATCCGCGGATCGCGCTCCGTGCGCGGGCGTCGCTCGCCGACGGTGAGCTCGCGACGCTCAGAGCGAAGCTGGCGAAGCTCGACGCCAGCGCGCCGGGTGGGCCGTGGACGCGTCGGTTTCTCGAGCTGATTCGTGACAAGCCGGCGATACGTGCCGGCGACCTCTGTCAGGTCGTCGGCATGGAGCGCCTGTTCTTCAAGTCATACGTCCGAAAACTGAAGGCGTTAGGGCTGACCGAGAGCCTGGACGTCGGGTACCGGCTCTCGGCGCGAGGTGAGGCGGTGCTGTCAATGGGATGATCGCACGCATCGCCAGCCGGAGTCGCTCTGTTGGATAGTCACGCACTCGTGCGCCCACCGTTCGCAATGCGCTCGAGGTCCGCCGACGAGTATGCCGGGCGACGATCGCGTTAGGCCGACGATGACCTTCGCGGAAATACCTCATCCCGCCGAGACGGATTGTGAGAAAACTCCCGGCGGGTCGGTGGTTGTAGGATTGTGCTACCTGCGGACGTGATGAGCCGGCGTAGAGGCCAGCGCTCGCGGTTCGGATCGGAATATTATCGTTGTGCGATCGCTGTGACCCGCCGCCTCTGGCGCGAACCGCATACCGGGGGAATACTAGGGTCCCTGTGGCGGAGGCTGCAGACTGGGTAGAGCCCCACCCTGCTCAGGCGCCTCGCGGACTCGCCCAACCACCGCGGCTGTTCTTCGCGAGCATTCTCCGAATTGTGAGGGCGCTGTGAATTGCCACCGATTCCGCGTTCTACTCGCCACGCTCGGTGCCGTGGTCGCCTGTTCCGACCCGCTGCCGGTCGAACCGCCTCCGCCTCCCACCCTCAGCGTTACGCCCGCGGCCAATCGGGGGCGAGTACCGGGTCGAGTCCTTGTGCGATTTGTGCCCGGAACCGAGAGCGCACCGATCGTCGCGGCGCACGGTGCGGTCCGCGATCGTGCAATCGGACCGGGAATCTGGCGTCTGACCGTTCCAGCCGGCCTGGAGACCCGCGTCGCGGAAGCACTTTCTCGCAATCCCAACGTCGTCTTTGCCGAGCCGGATTACACTCCGCGACTGCTCGAGCAATGCACGACGAATTGCATTGTCCCGAACGATCAGTGGTTCGAGCGCAAATGGGACCACCACAATGATGGGGACGTCAACTTCCTGTTCCGGATCCAGACCGGTAAGGTCGACGCCGACATCGATTGGCTGGAGGGGTTCAACTACGTCGGCCCCACATTCGCGGGTACCGCTCGTATTGGGATCATTGATTCCGGAATCCGCGACAGCCATCCGGATCTTTGTTCAAAGGTTGTGGCCGGCCATGATTTCTTCAGCGGCAACCCGACGCAGGTCGATCAACATGGGCACGGGACCCATGTCGCCGGTATTGCCGCCGCCTGCGCGAACAACGGGATCGGCGTAACGGGAGTCGGCTATCCGGCGGGTATCACACTCCTCGCAGCCAAGGTGTGCGACGCGGCGGGCGAGTGCAGCGCCTCAGCCATCACCGAGGCGATCTACTGGGCAGTCGACAATGGCGCCAACGTGCTCAACCTGAGCCTTGGCGACACGGTTCGCTCGGAGAGCATTCGTACGGCGATCCAGTATGCGGTAGCGAACAACGTGCTTCCCATCTGCGCAGCGGGAAACGATGGTAGGCGCGGGATCTTTTATCCGGCGGCCGAGCCCGAATGCCTCGCAGTGACTTCTACCGATTGGGCGGACGCACTCGCGAGCTACTCCAATTACGGGCCCGAAGCAGATGTCGCGGCGCCGGGCGGCGATGTGGAGGATCCGTTCGTCGGCACGAGCTTCATCCTTTCGACCTCGAACGACGGCAGCTACCAGCCAAATGTCGGCACGTCGATGGCGGCGCCGCAGGCTGCCGGACTGGCGGCCCTGCTGTTCGCTACCGGCATGACAAACGCGGCCGACGTCCGCGAGCGGCTTCAGTCCAGAGCCGACGATCTTGGGCCGCAGGGCTGGGACGAGAAGTTCGGTCACGGCAGAATCAACATGTTCCGTTCGGTCGACGGGCTGCTGGGAGAGGGCTGGCATAACGAGGTGCCGACGGCCTCGTTCACGTTTGGGCCGGCGGCGCCTGGCACCGGCGAGACAATGCGGTTCGACGGTGGCGGGTCGACCGATGCCGACGGGACGATCGCGAGCTACGCCTGGAACTTCGGCAACGGCGTGACGGCGACCGGCGCGGCAGTCCAGCACTCCTACCCGACGGCGGGCAGCTACGTCGTGACCCTCACGGTTACCGACAATGGCGGGGCGACGGCGCAGGCGACGCAGACGGTGGTGGTGAGCGCGGCCCCGGGCGGGCCGCGCCCTGCGGCGGTGCTGCGGCTGAGCGCGGGGAGCCTCGCCGCGCTGGCGAACAACGACCCGGTGGCGAGCTGGCCGGACCCGGCGACAGGCCGGGTGGCGACGGCGCCCAGCGCCGCGGCGCGCGCGGTGTACAAGACCGGGCAGACGCCGGCGGGGTCGGCGGCGGTGCACTTCCTCGGCGACGACTACTACGAGGTGGCCGACGACCCGGCGCTGGAACTGGACCAGAGCAGCACGGTGGTCGCCGTGGTCGCGCTCGATCTGCTCACCTCCGGAAGCCAAACGCTCGTCGCGAAGCACACTGACGCCGACAAACCAGGCGCATACTTCGGGGCCATTAGCTCGGCCGGGAAGCTACTGGTGGACCGGCCCTACAAGCAGTCGGGGCCACGCTCGTCCGGCGGGGTGGCGGCAGGGCCGTTCCGCCTGTTGGTGATCCGGGTGAGCGGGGCGCGCGTCGACTTCCGGATCGACCGGGCGGCGGCGGGGAGCGGGGCGCTGCCGACGGGGGTGGCGGGCAACAACCCGCTGCGCGTGGGGGCGGTGCGGGCG
>Ga0075420_100005557_pt1 | contig 11099 bp, 10 predicted proteins | sample SoiMetdeltSBSDD4_FD_75296 | JGI IMG/M metagenome (GOLD analysis project Ga0075420, IMG submission 75296) | Bulk soil microbial communities from a Populus tree surrounding site in Tennessee, USA - Soil MetaG P. deltoides SBSDD4 | ecosystem: Environmental > Terrestrial > Soil > Tree plantation... | reverse complement strand
AGTCGCCTGTCACCGTCATGCCGCCGCTGCCGAATCGTCGCAACGCGGAACTGTTTCTGCTCGGCTTCGCCGCGCTGCTCACCACGGTGGCGCTGCTGCTCGTCGAGGCCAACCAAGAACAGGGCCTACATTGGGATCTGGCCCAGTACGCCGTCGCCTACCTCGCGCTGTTCACCGGTGCGCACCTGGCGATCAGACGGTTCACCCCGTACGCCGATCCGCTGCTGCTGCCGGTGGTCGCGCTGTTGAACGGCCTCGGTCTGGTCATGATTCATCGCCTGGACCTGGCGGCGGGCACGCCGATGTCGAAAGGCTTGGGCGGCACCGCCAATCAACAGATGTTGTGGACGCTGGTCGGCGTGATCGGTTTTTCGCTGGTGGTGATCTTCCTGCGCGACCACCGCATGTTGGCCCGCTACGGCTACGTCTGCGGTCTGACGGGATTGGTCCTGCTCGTGATTCCCGCGGTGCTACCGCGGTCGATGTCCGAGCAGAACGGCGCGAAGATCTGGATCCGGCTGCCGGGCTTCTCAATTCAGCCCGCCGAGTTCTCCAAAATCCTGCTGCTCATTTTCTTCGCCGCGGTGTTGGTGGCCAAGCGCAGCGTGTTCACCAGTGCCGGCAAGCACTTCCTCGGCATGGACCTGCCGCGGCCGCGTGATCTGGCTCCGCTACTGGCGGCCTGGATCGCCTCCGTCGCTGTGATGGTCTTCGAGAAGGACCTCGGCACCTCGCTGCTGCTGTACGCGTCGTTCCTGGTGCTGGTGTATGTGGCCACCGACCGGTTCAGCTGGGTGGTCATCGGGCTGGCGCTGTTCGCGGCGGGAAGCGTTGCGGCGTATTACGTTTTCGACCACGTCAAGGTCCGTGTCGAAACCTGGCTCGACCCGTTCGCCGATCCCGACGGCGCCGGGTATCAGATGGTGCAGTCGCTGTTCAGCTTCGCCACCGGCGGCATCTTCGGCACCGGTCTCGGCAATGGTCAGCCCGGCACCGTGCCCGCCGCGTCGACCGACTTCATCATCGCCGCGATCGGTGAGGAGCTCGGGCTGGTCGGCTTGGCCGCAGTGCTGATGCTGTACACAATCGTGATCATCCGCGGCCTGCGGACCGCGATCGCGGTGCGGGACAGCTTCGGCAAGCTGCTGGCCGCCGGCCTGGCTTCGACGCTGGCGATCCAGTTGTTCATCGTGGTAGGCGGTGTCACCAGGCTGATCCCGCTGACCGGACTCACCACCCCGTGGATGTCGTACGGCGGTTCGTCACTGCTGGCCAACTATGTCCTGCTGGCGATTCTGGTGCGCATCTCGCACGCCGCCCGCCGCCCGATCGTCACCCGGCCGCACTCGCAACCGATCGCGGCCGCGGGTACCGAGGTGATCGAGAAGGTATGAACACCTCACTGCGCCGCATCGCCGTGACAATCATGGTGCTGATCGTGCTGCTGTTGGCCAATGCCACAGTGACACAAGTGTTTACAGCCGATGGTTTGCGCGCCGACCCGCGTAACCAGCGGGTGCTGCTCGACGAGTACTCCCGTCAACGCGGTCAGATCTCCGCCGGTGGGCAGCTGCTCGCCTACTCGGTATCGACCGACGGCCGGTTCCGTTTCCTTCGCGTCTACCCCAACCCGCTGGCCTACGCCCCCGTCACCGGCTTCTACTCGCTGAGCTATTCGAGCACCGGCCTGGAGCGGGCCGAGGACACCATCCTCAACGGCTCCGATCAGCGGCTGTTCGGTCGGCGGCTGGCCGACTTCTTCACCGGCCGCGATCCCCGCGGTGGCAACGTCGCGACCACCATCAATCCGCAGGTGCAACAAGCGGCCTGGGATGCGATGGAGGACGGCTGCAACGGTCCGTGCAAGGGCGCGGTGGTGGCGCTGGAGCCGTCGACCGGCAAGGTCCTCGCGATGGTCTCGTCCCCGTCGTACGACCCGAACCTGCTTGCCACTCATGACATTCAGGCACAGTCGGCCGCGTGGCAGAGGCTACGCGACAACCCTGACTCGCCGCTGCTGAACCGTGCCATCTCGGAAACCTATCCGCCGGGGTCCACCTTCAAGGTCATCACCACGGCTGCCGCGCTGCAGTCCGGCGCCACCGTCAACACCCAGCTGACCGCTGCGTCCCGAGTCACGTTGCCGGACAGCACCGCAACGTTGGAGAACTATGGCGGTGCGTCGTGCGGCGCCGGTCCGACCGCGTCTCTGCGCGACGCCTTCGCGAAATCCTGCAATACCGCCTTCGTCCAGCTCGGCCTCAACACCGGCGCCGACGCGCTGCGGTCCACCGCGCTGGCGTTCGGTCTGGACAGCCCTCCGCCGACGATTCCGCTTCAGGTGTCCGAGTCCACCGTCGGCCCGATCACCGACGCCGCCGCCCTGGGTATGTCGAGCATCGGGCAGAAAGATGTTGCATTGACGCCGCTGCAGAACGCGCTGGTCGCCGCGACCATCGCGAATAAAGGGGTGACCATGCAGCCGTACCTTGTCGATAGTCTGAAGGGACCCGACCTCGCGAACATCAGCACGACGGCTCCGCGCGAGGAGCGCCGGGCGGTGTCCGAGCAGGTCGCGAATACACTTACGGATTTGATGGTCGCCGCCGAGCAGGTGACGCAGCAGAAGGGAGCCATCGCCGGCGTGCAGATCGCATCGAAGACCGGCACGGCGGAGCACGGTACTGATCCGCGCAATACCCCGCCGCACGCCTGGTACATCGCCTTCGCGCCGGCATCGGCCCCCAAGGTTGCGGTCGCTGTCGTCGTGGAAAACGGTGGTGACCGGCTGTCTGCCACCGGCGGTGCCGTGGCCGCGCCGATCGGGCGCGCCACGATCGCGGCGGCGCTGCGGGAGGGATCATGAGCTTCCCGAAGACGAGCGCGAGTGAGGATCGCAGCGAGGAACGAGCGAGGACCGGTGGGCCCACGCCCGCAGGGCAGGGGACGAGCGGGAGTCGAGGCATTGATTCCCGAAGGCGACCGCGAGTGAGGATCGCAGCGCGGGACGCGCGAGGACCGGTGGGCCCACGCCCGCAGGGCAGGGGACGAGCGGGAGGCGAGCAATGAGCCCCCGCGTGGGAGTGACACTGTCCGGCCGCTACCGGCTGCAGCGGCTGATCGCCACCGGCGGCATGGGCCAGGTGTGGGAGGGCATCGACTCCCGCTTGGGCCGTCGCGTCGCCATCAAGGTGCTCAAGGCGGAGTACTCCACCGACGCAGAGTTCGTCGAACGGTTCCGGGCGGAGGCCCGTACGGTCGCCATGCTCAACCACCCCGGCATCGCAGGCGTGTACGACTACGGCGAAACCGAGATGGACGGTGAGGGCCGCACCGCGTACCTGGTGATGGAACTTGTCAACGGTGAACCGCTGAACTCCGTGCTGAAGCGCACGGGCCGGCTGTCGTTACGGCACGCGCTCGACATGCTCGAGCAGACAGGCCGCGCCCTGCAGGTCGCGCACACCGCCGGCTTGGTGCACCGCGACGTCAAACCCGGCAACATACTCATCACGCCGACAGGGCAGGTGAAGCTCACCGACTTCGGCATCGCCAAGGCCGTCGACGCCGCGCCGGTCACCCAGACCGGCATGGTGATGGGCACCGCCCAGTACATCGCACCCGAGCAGGCGCTCGGCCACGACGCCACCGCGGCAAGCGACGTGTACTCGCTGGGAGTTGTTGGCTACGAATCGGTTTCGGGCAAGCGGCCGTTCACCGGCGACGGCGCACTGACGGTCGCGATGAAGCACATCAAGGAGACGCCGCCGCCGCTGCCGGCCGATCTTCCGCCCAACGTTCGCGAACTCATCGAGATCACGCTGGTGAAGAATCCGGGCATGCGGTATCGCTCCGGCGGCGCGTTCGCCGACGCGGTGGCCGCGGTGCGGTCCGGCCGTCGTCCACCGAGGCCGAATCAAGCGCCGTCCATCGGCCGGGCAACACCAGCGGCCGTGCCATCCGCCGCCCAGGCACGAGCCGCCGCCGACCTCACTGGCCGGGCTCCCGCGACAGCGGCCCGGGCACGGCCTGCGACAGGCAGCCACCGCACTCCCCCGCCTCGGCGCACGTTCTCGTCCGGGCAGCGCGCGCTGCTGTGGGCGGCGGGCGTGCTCGGCGCGCTGGCCATCGTCATCGCCATATTGATCGTCCTCAACGCGCAGGACCGCAAAGACCAACAGTCACCTTCACCGACGGTGACGAATACGATCACCGAGACGACCCCGTTCCAGTCGCCGTCGGCGATGCCCGGTTGGACCGATGAGGGCACCTTCCGTCATGGTGGACTAGAGATCGACGCGATCGCCCCAGAACAGACATGGAAATGACAACCCCGCAGCACCTGTCCGACCGATATGAACTCGGCGAAATCCTCGGCTTTGGTGGCATGTCCGAGGTTCATTTGGCGCGCGATCTGCGGCTGCACCGCGACGTGGCGATCAAGGTGCTGCGCGCCGACCTGGCCCGTGATCCCAGCTTCTATCTGCGGTTCCGCCGCGAGGCGCAGAACGCCGCCGCGCTGAACCATCCGGCGATCGTCGCGGTCTACGACACCGGCGAGGCGGAAACTGCGACCGGGCCGCTGCCGTACATCGTGATGGAGTACGTCGACGGGGTGACGTTGCGCGACATCGTGCACAATGAGGGCCCGATGCCGGCCACGCGCGCGCTCGAGGTGATCGCCGACGCGTGCCAGGCCCTGAACTTCAGCCACCAGCACGGCATCATCCACCGCGACGTCAAACCCGCCAACATCATGATCAGCAAGAACGGCGCGGTGAAAGTGATGGACTTCGGCATCGCCCGCGCACTGGCCGATGCCAACAGCGTCACGCAGACCGCTGCGGTGATCGGCACCGCACAGTACCTGTCGCCCGAGCAGGCCCGCGGCGAGAAGGTCGACGCACGCTCCGACGTGTACTCGCTGGGTTGCGTGCTGTACGAAATCCTTACGGGCGAGCCACCTTTCATCGGAGACTCGCCGGTCGCCGTGGCCTATCAGCATGTGCGTGAGGATCCAACGCCGCCGTCGCAGCGGCACAACGACATCTCGCCGGAACTCGACGCCGTGGTGCTCAAGGCGCTGGCCAAGAACCCCGACAACCGGTACCAGACCGCCGCGGAGATGCGTTCCGACCTCGTGCGGGTGCACAGCGGCGAGGCACCGGAGGCACCGAAGGTGCTCACCGACGCCGAACGCACCTCGCTGATGTCATCGTCGCGGCCCCCTTCTGACCGGACGGAGCCCATCGATCAGGTCGGCCGCCCGCAGGCTGCGTACGACGACAAGGACGAGCGCAGCGGCTCGGTGGGTCGTTGGCTCATCGCGGTGGCCGTGCTGGCGGTTTTGACCGTCGTGGTGACCGTCGCGATCAATATGTTCGGCGGCAGTACCCGCGATGTTCAGGTGCCTGACGTGAAGGGCAAGCTGGAGAACGACGCGATCGCGATATTGCAGAATGCCGGCTTCAAGACGACGACCGAGCGGAATCCGGACTCGACGATCCCCCCGAATAAGGTCATCGGTACCGACCCGAGCGCAGGCACGTCTGTCGGCGCAGGCGACGAGATCACCCTGAACGTGTCAACGGGCCCCGAGCAGCGCGAGGTCGTGGACTGCAAGGGTGTGAGCTACGCGGACTGCGTGCAGAAGCTCAGCAATGCGGGCTTCGGCAAGTTCAGGGCGTCGCCGTCACCGTCCACACCAGAGATGAAGGACAAGGTGCTGGCCACCATCCCGCCGGCCAACCAGACATCCGCGATCACAAACGAGATCACGATCGTGGTCGGCTCTGGGCCTGAGAGCAAGCCGGTCCCCGACGTGAAGAACCAGACGGTCGAATCGGCGCAGTCTGTGCTCAGTGCGTCCGGCTTTACAAAGCCTGTCGTGGTCGAGGTTGACAGTCCGTCGCCAAAGGGAACGGTCATGGGCACGCTTCCCCCGGCGGGCGACATCGTCCCGCTGGACAGCGTGATCCAGGTCCAAGTGTCTATGGGCAACCAGTTCGTGATGCCCGACGTGCGCGGCGGATTCTGGACGGACGTCGAGCCGAACCTGCGCAACGCTTACGGCTGGACCGGCCCGCTGATCCGGGGGCCCGACGTGCAGAACAGCGGACAGCGGACCAACGCGGTGGTTACTCAGAGCCCGGCGGCGGGCACGCCGGTCAAGTTCAGCGACCCGATCACGCTGGCGTTCGCGTCGTAGCGGCCTGCACGGCGTTGGCCACCTCGTCCTCCAACTGACGCACGAGGGTTTCGTCCGGCGCGGCACCGCAGAAGCCGAGCCAGTTGGCGAGCATCCGATGCCCGCCTTCGGTGAGGATCGACTCGGGGTGGAACTGCACGCCGTGGATCGGCAGCTCGGCATGGCGCACACCCATGATCACCCCGCCCTCGGTGCGCGCGATCACCTCGAGCTCGGCGGGCACGGTGTCGGGCAGGATCGTCAGCGAGTGGTACCGGGTGGCGGTGAACGGGTCCGGAAGGCCTTGCAGCACACCGGCATTCGAGTGGAATACGGTGCTGGTCTTGCCGTGCAGCAGCTCAGGTGCGCGGTCGACGGTGCCGCCGAACGCGACGCCGATGGCCTGGTGTCCGAGGCACACGCCAAGCAGCGGGGTCTTCGCCGCGGCGCACGCGTTGACGAGGGGGATGGATGCGCCGGCCCGCTCCGGCGTGCCGGGGCCGGGGGAGAGCAGCACGCCGTCGAACTGCTCTGCGGCCTTGGCGATGTCGGCGTCGGTGGCCAGACGGTCGTCGTCGTTGCGCCAGACATGCGCGTGTACGCCGAGCTGGCCCAGGTACTGGACCAGGTTGAACACGAAGCTGTCGTAGTTGTCGACGACCAAGACCTGCATCAGCCCAGGCTACTGGCGCCCGCGACTCAATAACCGAGGGGACCGGCTGGCTTTGCGAATTTCATCCGCACGGGCTCGGTGTGGCCGACGAGGTCCACCTGCGGCCGCGGTTCTTCGGTGTAGCCCAGCCCGAACCGCACGACGTACTGCTTGTACAGGATCACCAACGGTGCCGCCGCCAAGGCCGCCTGCATCGCGGCTACGTCTCCGATCGCGGTGATCACGTACGGCGGGCTGTAGGTGCGGCCGTTGAGCAGCAGCGTGTTCCCGACGCACCGCGGTGCCGACGTCGCGATGATCCGCTGATCCTGCATCTGGACGCCTTCGGCGCCGGCGCTCCACAACGCGTTGAGCACGGCCTGGATGTCCTGCTGATGCACCACCAGGTCGTCGGGGGAGGCGTCCCGCGGGAAGCGGCCCTCCGCGTCGCGCTGTGCGTCGTTGAGCGTGACGACGAGGCCCGGCCCCCGCATCGGGTCCAGTCCCGCATCGACCGCCAGCTTGTCCGAGCGGTTGGTGATCGCCGCCAACGCCGCATCCGCGCCGGGCGAGCCGCCGTGATGGTTGTCGACCGTCGACACCAGCGAGTCCCGCTGAGCCGTAAGCCGATCCACCGACTGCTGGGCCTCGCGCACCAGGTCGACGAGCCGCGGCGCGTCGCTACGCCGGATCTCGCTGCCGCCGGAGACACCGTGAGTAGCTGCCAGCAGCAGCCCCGCCAGCAGGCAGACCACCGGCACACCAAACCGCCAGGCGGAACGGCGGCTCGGCTCCATTGGGTCGCCTCCACGAATTCTTGGCTGGCCTATGCCTACGTTAGGCTCGTAGTTACATCGTCGCACCGTGTGACGCAGAGTGTCCGCGAAGGTACCCATGCCCAAGTCCAAAGTCCGCAAGAAGAACGACTTCACCGTCAACCCGGTGAGCCGGACGCCGGTCAAGGTCAAGTCCGGGCCGTCGAGCGTGTGGTTCGTGGTGTTGTTCTGCAGCTTGATGCTGATCGGGCTGGCCTGGCTATTGGTGTTCCAGCTCGCTTCCAACGCGATCCCGTGGTTGGCCGAGCTCGGTCCGTGGAACTACGCCATCGCCTTTGCTTTCATGATCACCGGCTTGTTGCTCACGATGCGCTGGCGTTAGCCCCGCCGACCATTGGTATGAATTTATCTTGGCTTCCGCGCGTTACCCGTTTAGCAACCTTGCGGTCATTAGATCACACTGATGTGATTCATCCCCATTGGGGATAGCACTTGTGGATAACCTCATTAGCAACGGTAAAAGGGTGTTAATTGCCGATGCAGCAAACTGAATGGAGCCCACCCGCGCTCGGAATCGCAGCGTGCGGCATATTCGGACTTATCTTGGCTATCGCGACTGTGACCCTGATCACAGATGCGCCCGGGCGCATCCTGATGGGGATTGCCGCGACCGGTCTGCTTGTGTTTGCAAGCCTCTCTTGGCGTGCCCGGCCGAAACTGGCAATCAGCGACGACGGGCTTATTACCCGCGGCTGGTCACGCACAAACCTCTTGCGGCGCGACGACATCAAGATCATCCGGATTACCGAATTCCGCCGCCTGGCCCGCAAGGTACGGCTGCTCGAAATCGACACGACCGATGACCGGCTGCTGGTCTTCACCCGATGGGATCTGGGCACCGACCCGCTGAACGTGCTCGACGCATTGACCGCCGCCGGCTACGCCGGCTCTCCCTGACCCGCTCTCGTCAGGAGACTGTGATCGACTCGATCACCACCGGATCGGTCGGCCGGTCACTACGGTCGACAGCCGTGGTGGCGATCGCGTCGACGACCTTCTGCGACTCGGGATCGAGGACCTCGCCGAAGATCGTGTGCTTCCGGTTCAGGTGCGGCGTCTTGCCGACCGTGATGAAGAACTGCGAACCGTTGGTGCCTGGCCCTGCGTTGGCCATCGCGAGCAGATACGGCTTGTCGAACTGCAGCTCAGGGTGGAACTCGTCGGCGAACTGGTATCCCGGACCGCCGCGGCCGGTGCCGGTCGGGTCGCCGCCCTGGATCATGAAGCCGTCGATCACACGGTGGAAGACCGCGCCGTCGTAGAACGGTCCCGACGAGCTGCCTGACGCGTTCTCGGTGCTGTAGTCCTTCGTCCCCTGCGCCAGTCCGACGAAATTGCCGACGGTCTTGGGGGCGTGGTTTCCGAAGAGCGCGATCTTGATGTCACCGCGGTTGGTGTGCAGGGTGGCGGTCGCTGTCTGAATGGGGCTCGTCACGGGATGACAGTGTGCCACCCGCCGCCCAACGGCCTCCGCGGGGTGCCACTTGATGGCAGGCTGGATATGGATTGACGATCACGCCGCGAAAGAGGTGGACATGAGCTCGAAGACGGACGTCCGGTTGACCCCGAGCCAGCGGCTGGGCCGCGGCCTGAAGTACACCGCGGTCGGACCGGTCGACGTCACGCGTGGCACGGTCGGGCTCAGCCTGCAGGGCGCGCAGTCAGCCGCCGACCGCATTCGCCGCAGCATCGACAAGGGCCGGCTGGCCAAGGAGCTCGAGGGCGCGCAAGAGAGCATCGCGCAGGAACTCGCGGCGGCCCAGGAGGTGCTCGCGAACCTGCCCCAGGTCATCGCCGACGCGCGCAAGCCCAAGCGCAGGCGTCGACCCCTCCTGCTCGCCGCGGTGGCCGTGGTGACGCTGGCTGGGGGAGCGGTGGCGTTCAGCATCGTGCGCCGGTCGATGCAACCCGAACCGTCGCCGCTGCCGCCCAGCGTCGACGTGGCTCCCAAACCGTAATTTGCTGTAGGTGCGCGATGGCTGTCTCGGTCTTTGACCTCTTTTCGATCGGCATAGGGCCGTCGAGTTCGCATACCGTCGGTCCGATGCGCGCCGCAGGTCGGTTCGCGCGTCATCTCGCCGATGACGGATTGCTGCCGAGCGTGGCACGGGTACGCGTCGAGCTATACGGCTCGCTGGGCGCCACCGGCGTCGGACACGGCACGCCTGGTGCGGTCGTTCTCGGGCTGGAGGGCAGCGAACCAGAGGCGGTCGACCCGATCGTTGCGAAGGGCAGGGTCGAGGAGATCAACACCGGCGGCAAGCTGCAGCTAGCTGGCAGCCACACGATCCAGTTCGACCACTCCGCTGACATCGTTTTGTCGTTGCGCGCCATGGATTTTCACAGCAATGGCATAGTGTACTCGGCATTCGATGCCGACGGTGCCGAAGTGAGCCGTCGTGTGTACTACTCGGTCGGCGGCGGGTTTGTCGTCGACGAGCACGAGGCGAAGTCGGGCCCGCGCGAGGACGCTGCCGTTCCGTATCCGTTCAACACGGCCGAGGAGCTCGTGCGGCTGGCCACCGACAACGGCTGCAGCATCGCCGAACTGATGGCACGCAATGAGTCCGCCTTGGGCCGTCAGGCCGATGTGCGGGCCGGCCTGCTGCGGATCTGGGCGGCGATGCGCGCATGCGTCGACGCTGGCCTGGCCGCGACTGGCACGCTGCCCGGGAAGCTGCGTGTCAAACGCCGCGCGCGTTTGCTAGCGGATACGCTGGATCCCGACGATCCGTTGTACGCGATGGATTGGCTGACGGTGTACGCGCTGGCGGTCAACGAGGAGAACGCCGCCGGCGGCCGGGTCGTGACGGCGCCGACGAATGGCGCCGCGGGCGTCATTCCCGCTGTGCTGCACTACTACTGGCGGTTCGTCCCCGGTGCGAGCGACGACGGCATCGTTGAATTCCTGTTGACGGCCGGTGCGATCGGTCAGCTGTTCAAGGCCAACGCTTCGATCTCCGGCGCCGAAGTGGGCTGCCAAGGTGAGGTCGGCTCCGCGTGCTCGATGGCGGCCGCTGGGTTGGCGGCGGTGTTGGGCGGAACGCCGGCGCAAGTGGAGAACGCCGCGGAGATCGGTATCGAACACAACCTCGGGCTCACCTGCGACCCGGTCGGCGGCCTGGTACAGATTCCGTGCATCGAACGCAACGCGGTCGCGTCGGTCAAGGCGATCACGGCAGCGCGAATGGCGTTGCACGGGGACGGAACTCATCACGTCAGCCTCGACACCGCGATCAAGACGATGCGCGACACCGGTGCCGACATGAAGGACAAGTACAAGGAAACGTCGAAGGGCGGGCTGGCCCTCAACGTGGTGGAGTGCTAGTTAGCGAATGCCGACGGCGCGTTGCGGTCCATCACGTCACGTCGCCTCGTGTGCGCATCGCGCAGGAGTGAGTATCCGCGGGCCGGTTTCGGTGAT
>Ga0075420_100005555_pt1 | contig 11100 bp, 12 predicted proteins | sample SoiMetdeltSBSDD4_FD_75296 | JGI IMG/M metagenome (GOLD analysis project Ga0075420, IMG submission 75296) | Bulk soil microbial communities from a Populus tree surrounding site in Tennessee, USA - Soil MetaG P. deltoides SBSDD4 | ecosystem: Environmental > Terrestrial > Soil > Tree plantation... | reverse complement strand
GCTGCGGCCACCATCGAGATGGCGGTGATCGTCTATCACCACATGCCGAAGTTCGGCTGGAGCCAGGGCGGCTACGAGTATCCGCTGATGTGGGGCTTGCTCATGCTCGCCATCGCGCTGCGCGGCGGCGGCCCGTACTCGCTCGATCGGCGCATCGGCAAAGAGCTATAATCCGCGCCTCGCGCCCGTAGCTCAGTTGGATAGAGTACTTGGCTACGAACCAAGGGGTCGTGGGTTCAAATCCTGCCGGGCGCGCCAATCAATCGGGGGGCTTAGCGTGAGCTAGGCCCCTTCGTTTTCATGCCGCGCCATCGCATCCGACGCATCGTCCGCTCGGCCTTGCGCAAGCTGCGCAGCGCGCCCCCCGGCCTGGTGGCCCTCGGCGCGCTGCTCGCCCTCGCTGCCCTCTGGCTCGCGGTCAACGGCCTGGTGCAGGTGGTGCGCAAGCCCTCCGAGCTGTTCTTCCCGGTGAGCGGGGTGCTGCACAAGTCGCCGACCGAGACCTGGCGGCACTACGAACCGATGTTCCGCGCGCATGCCACCGCCGTCGTCACAGCCGACCTGCTCGCCGCGCTGGCGCAGGTGGAGAGCGCCGGCAATCCGGTGGCGCGCACCAACTGGCGCTGGCGGTTGACCGAAGATCCCTTCGACGTGTACCGGCCGGCCTCGAGCGCGGTCGGCATGTTCCAGATCACCGACGGCACCTTCCGCCAGGCGCGGCGCTATTGCATCCATCACCACGCGGTGGTCGAGGACGGCCCCTGGCACGACTGGGATTCCTGCTGGTTCAACAGCTTTTACTTCCGCGTGGTCCCCAGCCATGCCGCGGAGATGACCGCGGCGTTCCTCGACCGCAGCGTGGCGCGCGTCCTCGCGCGCCAGAAGGTCGCCAAGGCGACGCTGCGCCAGAAGCAGGAGCTGGCCATCGTGATGCACCTGTGCGGCGCCGGGGCGGGAGAGGTGTACGCGCGGGGCGGCCTGCGGCTCGCCGCGAACCAGCGCTGCGGCGGGCAGGACGTGCACGCCTACGTCGAGCGCGTGCGCGCCATGCAGGCTCAGTTCGCGCGCCTGGCGGAGCGCGCCGCAGCGCCCCTGCATCTGGCGTCGGGCACGGGCACGGGTTACCCTTCGCGCTTCAAGGAGGCAGCATGACATCCCTCGCCCGCGGCCTGGTGGCCGCGTTTGCAGCGCTCTGGCTCGCCTCGGCGGCCGCGCAACAGGCCTACCCGACGAAGACGATCCGCTTCATCGTCACCTTCCCGCCGGGCGGCAGCTCGGACCTGATCGCGCGCGCCATCGCGCCGGTGCTCTCGGACCGGCTGCGCCAGTCCGTGATTGTCGAGAACCGCCCGGGCGCCGGCGGCAACATCGGCATGGAGATGCTCGCCAAGTCGGCGCCCGACGGCTACACCATGGGCCTGGGAGCCGCCGGCGCGCTCGCCGCGAACGTCAGCCTGTATCCGAAGCTGCCCTACGATCCGCGCAAGGACTTCGCGCCGGTCTCCAACGTGGCTTTCGTGCCGTTCTTCATCATCGCCCATCCCTCGCTGCCGGTGAACAACCTCGAGGAGCTGATCGCGCTGGCGCGCGCCAAGCCCGGCGAGCTCCTGCTGGGCTATGGCGGCAACGGCACGGCCATGCACCTCTCGGGCGAGCTGTTCAAGCTGATGGCGAAGGTGCAGATGGTGAACGTGCCCTACAAGGGCAGCGGCCCGGCGGCGCAGGACACGCTGGGCGGGCAGTTGCCGCTTGCCGTGGTCGACGTCGCCTCGGCCCTGGCGCAGGTGAAGGCCGGGCGGCTCAAGGCGCTCGCCGTCACCAGCGCCAAGCGCATCGGCGCAGCGCCCCAGGTGCCCACGGTGGCGGAGGCTGGCCTGCCGGGCTACGACGCCACCGGCTGGTTCGGCGTGGTGATGCCCGCGGGCACGCCGGCCACGGTCATCGGCCGCATGAATGCCGAGCTGGTCGCGGCGCTAAAGCGCGCGGATATCCGCGACCGCGTGATCGCCGCCGGCGCGGAGCCTTCGCCGAGCACCCCGGCCGAGTTCGGCGAACTGATCCGCACCGAGATCGACAAGTGGGCGGAGGTGGTCAAGCTCTCGGGCGCGCGCGTCGACTGAGCGTGGCGCGGCGCAAGATTCCGATCCTGCCTTCGAGGGTCACGGTCGAAGGCCTGGATCGCGCGCCGCACCGCGCCTTCCTGCGCAGCCTGGGCGTGCACGGCGCGGACCTGGGCAAGCCCTTCGTCGGCGTTGCCTCCACCGATGGCCGCGTCACGCCCTGCAATGCGCTGCTCGGCGAGTTCGCGCGCGAGGCCTGCGCGGGCGTGCGCGCTGCGGGCGGGGTGCCGTTCGACTTCGCCTCGATCTCGGTGGCCGATTCGATGTCCATGAACCACGCCGGCATGCGCTACTCGCTGGTGTCGCGCGAATTGATCGCCGACGGCGTGGAGGCGGTGGTGCGCGGCCATGCCTACGACGCGCTGGTCGCCTTCGCCGGCTGCGACAAGACCCTGCCCGGGATGATGATGGCCATGGTCCGGCTCAACCTTCCGGCGGTCTTTGTATATGGTGGCGCCGCGCTTCCCGGCCGCTGGCGGGGCAGGGACGTGACGGTGCTCGACACCTACGAGGGCGTGGGCGCGGTGATGGCGGGCGACCTGCCGCAGGCGCAGCTCGACGAGCTGGAAGCGGTTTGCCTGCCGACACTGGGATCCTGCCCGGGGCAGTTCACCGCCAATACCATGGCCATGGTGTCGGAGACCCTCGGACTCGCCCAGCCGGGCACGGCCACGCTGCCTGCGGTCGCGGAAGGGCGCAGCGCAGCCGCGCGCGAAGCCGGCGCGGCAGTGATGCGCCTGCTGCGCGAGGGTGGTCCGCTACCCAGGGAACTGGTGACCCGCAAGAGCATCGAGAACGCCTGCGCCGCCGTGGCCGCCACCGGGGGCTCGACCAACGCCGCGCTGCACCTGCCGGCGATCGCGCACGAGGCCGGCATCCGCTTCGATCTCGACGATTTCGCCCGCATCGCCAGGCGAACCCCGCTGATCGCGGACATGAAGCCGGGGGGGCGGTACCTCGCCAAGGACCTCCACGCCGCGGGGGGCGTCTACAGCGTGCTGAAGGAGCTGCTGCGGCGCGGTGCCTTGCACGGCGATTGCCTGACGCTCTCCGGCAGGACTCTGGAGCAGGCGCTCGAAGGACAGGGCGGCGCCGACGGCGAGGTCGTGCACCGCGAACCGCTGTCGCCCGACGGCGGCCTGGTGGTGCTCAAGGGAAACCTGTGCCCCGACGGCGGATTGATCAAGGTCGCGGGACTCAAGTCCCTGGTGTTCGATGGCCGGGCGCGCGTGTTCGACAGCGAAGAGGCCTGCGCCGCGCAGGTGCGCGCGCGCAAGCTGCGTCCGGGCGACGTGCTGGTGATTCGTTACGAAGGACCGCGCGGCGGTCCCGGGATGCGCGAAATGCTCGGCGTCACCGCGCTGATCTACGGCCAGGGACTGGGCGAGAAGGTGGCGCTGGTGACCGACGGGCGCTTTTCCGGCGCGACGCGCGGCATGATGGTCGGCTACGTCTGCCCCGAGGCGGCGGCCGGCGGGCCGATCGCGCTGGTGCGCAATGGCGATCGCATCACCATCGATGCCCGCAAGGGGCGGGCGACGCTGCAGGTGTCCAAGGCCGAACTGGCGGTGCGGCGCCGCGCCTGGAGAGCGCCGCGGCAGGCGAAGCTGTCGGGCGCCCTGGAGAAGTACGCCCGGCTCGTCGGCCCCGCGAATCGCGGGGCGGTGACCCATTCCGGAGGTGGAATTTGAGTGCTGCAGTGCATCTGGGGTTCATCGGTACCGGACTGATGGGCCGCCCGATGGTCCTGCGCCTGCTGGCCGCGGGCTATCCGGTGTCGGTCTGGAACCGGAGCGCGGCCAAGCTCGAGCCGCTGCTGTCGGAAGGCGCGCTGGCGCAGTCTTCGCCGGCTGCCGTGGCACGTGCCGCGGACATCGTGATGATGTGCGTGACCGACCAGGGGGCCGCCGGGGAGGTGCTGTTCGGTCCCGACGGGGTCGCCGCAGGCGGCGCCGCCGGCAAGCTGGTGGTGGATTTCTCCAGCATCGCGCCGGCATCGGCGCGCGAGTTTGCCGGGCGATTGGAGCGCGAATGCGGCATGGGCATGGTGGATGCACCGGTTTCGGGCGGCACGCGCGGAGCGGAACAGGGCACGCTCGCCATCATGGCGGGCGGCAGGCCCGAACACATCGAGCGCGTGCGGCCGGTGATCGCCCATCTCGCGCAGCGCTTCACGCGCATGGGCGAAGCCGGCGCCGGACAGGTGACCAAGTTGTGCAACCAGGTCATCGTCGGCAGCCTGCTGCCGGTGATCGCGGAGGCCGTGCGGCTGGCCGAGGCGGCGGGCGTGGACGCCAACTCGCTGCCGGGTGCATTGCAAGGCGGCTTTGCGGATTCGCTTCCGCTTCAGGTATTTGGCGCGCGCATGGCGGCGCGCAACTTCGATCCGCCGCTGGGATCGGTGGCGATCATGCTCAAGGACCTTGAGAACGCGGCGACCGTCGCGAAACAGACGGGCGTGCCGTTGCCGATGGCGCATTGCGCTGCGGAACTTTATCGCCTGCTCGTTGCGCAGGGACGCGCCGAGCATGAACCGAGCGCGCTGGTCGAACTGCTCGAAGGTAAGCGCGCGTAAAATTTTTCACGGATGCCGCGCGCGCATTGTGTTCGCGCTGCGATGTCATTAATATTCACGCTCGTTCGCGCAAGGGGGAGAGTGCGTGGCCATGCGATCCGTCACCAAAGCCGATCTGGTCGAAGCGGCCGCGCGCGCCGGCAACCTGAGCAAGTCGAGCGCCGGCGAAGCGGTGAACGCGGTGTTCGATGCAATCGTGTCGGGCGTGGCGAAGGGCAATCGCGTCACCGTGGTCGGCTTCGGCACTTTCCTGCCGCGCAAGAGAAAGGCGCGCGCCGGGCGCAGTCCGCTGAACGGCAAGGAGATCCGCATCTCGTCCAAGACGGTGCCGGCATTCGCCGCCGGGCAGGGCTTCAAGGACCGGGTGGACAACCGCTAAGCCGGGGCCGCATTGCAAAGCGCAGGGAGCCTTGGCAGAATCGCTGCCCATGGACCACCTGCTGATTCTCACTCTCGACAGCCATGGCGTGCCGCACCGCTGGGTCAGCTGGCAGCAGGCCTGCTTCTACTACGCCAAGAACCTGGTCGCCTGGACGCTGGGCGAGCGCACCTTCACGTTCCGCGGCGGCATTTCGCGCCTGACCGGCGAGCGCTCCAGCATCACCGCGCATTCGATCATCGCCATCCGCGGCAAGGCGCTCGCGGCCAAGGGTTTCAACCAGGTACCGCCGCTCAACAACCGGGAATTGTTCCGGCGCGACCGCCACACCTGCGCCTACTGCGGCCATGAGTACGGCTATTTCCGGCTGACGCGCGACCACATCACGCCGCTGTCGCGCGGCGGGCGCGACACCTGGATGAACGTGGTGACCGCGTGCCGGCACTGCAACGGCCACAAGCGCAACCGGTTGCCCGAGGAGTCGGGCCTGGAGCTGATGTACGCGCCCTACGTGCCGAACAAGGCGGAGTACCTGATCCTCACCAACCGCCGTATCCTCGCCGACCAGATGGAGTTCCTGCGGCAGCACGTGGCGGCGCACAGCCGCCTGGTCCTGGCCCCTGCCTGATTTCTGGCGCAACAGCGGTTACCACCTGCTGCAGAAGGATGCGGCGGGGCGCCTCGCCGTCACCGACGATTTCCTGCGCGCCTTCTACCTGCGCCCCGAAGTGCACCCGGTGGAGGAGTCCTGCGACGCCGAGCTGCGCCTGCATGCCGGGCTGATGGCGGCGCCGCGGCGCGCGGTCGGCGCCGCGGAGATCGACGCGGTCGCGGACGAGGATGCGCGCCACAACTACCGCGTGCTGCTCGCGTTTCGCGACCGGCTGCTCGCGGCGGGCACGGTCGAAGGCTGCTACATGGGCCTGTTCAAGGGCGCGATCGACGTGCCGCCGCTATTCATCGAGCAGCTGGCGCACGTCATCGTGCGCAACCTGCTGCAGGATTGCGACGACCCGCTGCGGCTGCGCGCCGCCGAACTGTTCTTCCGCGAGCAGAAGGCGACCCTGCAGGACGGGCACGTGCTGCTCGCCGACCTGGAGACCGTGGCGACGCACGCGGCGGGGAACCGTTACGGCAACCTGGGCAAGCTGATCGTGGAGGCGCAGGGCACGGTCGGCACGGTGGACCTGGACGTGCTCGACCGCGCGAACGCCGCGCTGTACTGGGAGCGCGAGTCGCGCCACGACACCGTGATCAGTCTCACCTACGGCAGGCCGGCGCTGGACGCCCTGTGCCGCGTGCTCGAGGCCTGGGTGGCGCATTTCCACGGCCTGCAGGTGAGCGTGAAGCCGCTGCGCCACATCGAGGAAGGACGCTGGGCCTGGCACATCGGCCTGGATGCCGAGTCGACGGAGATCCTGAACGCGCTGTGGGCGGGCGGCCAGGTGGATCCGGGACGCCTGCGCAACATCGTCGCGCTGTTCGGCCTGCAATTCTCCGACCCGGCGGCGATGCGCCAGGACATCGCCGGGCGCACCGTGTACCTGGCGCTGTCGGCGAACGCCGATCAGGAAGTGCGCATGAAGCCGCAGAACCTGCTCACCAATCTGCCGCTGCATGAAGCCTGAGTACTGGGACCGGGCGAAGAGGGCGCTTGCGCGCCGCGACCCGGTGCTCGCCGCCATCATGCGGCGCCACCCCCGGGTGCACCTGGTGGCGCGCGGCGAGCCGTTCCAGACCCTGGCGCGCGCCATCGTCGGCCAGCAGATCTCGGTGAAGGCGGCGCAGTCGGTGTGGAACCGCGTGCTCGAGGTGGCGCCGGCGATGACCCCCGCCGCAGTGCTCGCGGTGCGGCGGCCGCGCCTGCGCTCCTGCGGGCTGTCGGACCGCAAGACCGAATACATCGCCGACCTCGCGCGCCACTTCGCCGAAGGGACGGTGCACCCGCACCGCTGGCCGCAGATGGACGACGAGGCGGTGATCGCCGAGCTGGTGGCGGTGCGCGGCATCGGCCGCTGGACCGCGGAGATGTTCCTGATGTTCAACCTGCTGCGCCCCGACGTGTACCCGCTGGGCGACCTCGGGCTGCTGAACGCCCTGCGCAGGAGCTACTTCAACGGGCGCAAGGCGCCGCTGTCGCGCCTGCGCAAGCTGGGCCAGGCCTGGCAGCCCTGGCGCTCGGTGGCCACCTGGTACCTGTGGCGGTCGCTCGACCCGGAGCCCGTAGAATACTGACCACTGGTGGCCGCGACCCCGCTGGCTGCCGGAATCGAGGCGCCCGCGGCGATGCCCATCCGATTCTTTCCCGAGGACCGCGACCAGGCGCTGAGGGTCCGGCGCTACCTGATCGCCTCGGGGACCACGCTGCTGGTGGTCCTGGTCTACTGCGTGTGCTACTGGGCCGGACTCATGGCCTGGCCGGTGCTGGCGGCCGGCATCGCGTTCGCGGCAGTGCGCGCCGTGCTCTTCTATGCCCTGTTCCGCACCGGCGCCAATCGCCGGTTCCGGGACCCCAGCCTCACGACGGAGCAGATCGTCTTCGCCACGTTGAACACGGCGCTGGTCATGTTCTTCGCCGAGCAGGCGCGGCCGGCGCTGCTGCCGATCTACGTGGTGCCGTTCCTGTTCGGCGTATTCCGGCTGCGGACCAGGGAGTTCCTCGGGCTCGGGCTGGTGGTGCTGCTGATCTTCGCGGCGATGCAGTATGTGTCCGCGCACCTCGGTTTCGCGCGGGTCGACGCCGCGCGCGACATGGTCGACTTCGTGGTGGTGGCGGTGGTGGTGCCGTGGTTCGCGGTGTTCGGCGGCTACGTGAACGGGCTGCGCACGGAACTGGGCGGCGCCAACCGCAAGCTCAAGGCGGCGCTGGAGCGCATCGAGAAGATCGCGATTCGCGACGAGCTGACCGGGGTGTACAACCGCCACTACCTCGCCGAACTTCTGCAGCAGGAGAAAGCCCGCTTCGACCGCGGCGGCGCGGTGTTCTCCGTCTGCATGCTCGACATCGACCATTTCAAGGCGGTCAACGACGCGCACGGCCATGGCGCCGGCGACGCCGTGCTGAGGCAGTTCGCCGAGACCGTGCAGTCCGCGATGCGCCGCGCGGACGTCTTCGGGCGCTACGGCGGCGAGGAATTCCTGCTGGTGATGCCGCAGACCGCGCTCGACGGCGCCGCCGCGTCGGCCGAGCGCATCCGGGCCGCGGTCGAGAGCTGCGCCTGCGCGGCCCTGCCGGCGGGGCGGCGCGTCACGGTCACCATCGGCGTGGCCACCATCGCGGCGGGCGAGGACAACGCGGCGCTGCTGGCCCGTGCCGACGAGTGCCTGTATCGGGGCAAGGCGGCGGGCCGCAATCGCGTCGTCGCGGTGGGCTAGAATCCGCCCCGTGAAAACCACCTTCCTCGACTTCGAGCAGCCGATCGCCGAGCTCGAGCAGCGCATCGAGGAATTGCGCTTCGTGCAGGACGATTCGGCGGTGGACATCTCGGAGGAGATCCAGCGGCTCACCAAGAAGAGCCAGGCGCTGACCAAGGAGATCTACGCCAAGCTCACGCCCTGGCAGGTGGCGCAGGTTGCGCGGCACCCGCAGCGGCCCTATACCCTGGACTACGTCGGCATGCTGTTCGCCGGCTACGAGGAACTGCACGGCGACCGCACGTTCGCCGACGACGCCTCGATCGTCGGCGGGCTGGCGCGTTTCGACGGCCTGCCCTGCATGGTGATCGGGCACCAGAAGGGCCGCGACACGAAGGAGAAGATCGTACGCAACTTCGGCATGCCCAAGCCGGAGGGCTACCGCAAGGCGCTGCGCCTGATGAAGCTGGCCGAGAAGTTTTCCCTGCCGGTGTTCACTTTCGTGGACACGCCCGGCGCCTATCCGGGCATCGACGCCGAGGAGCGCGGGCAGTCGGAGGCCATCGGCCGCAACCTGTATGCGATGGCGGCGCTGCGCACCCCGATCATCGCCTCGGTGATCGGGGAGGGCGGCTCGGGCGGCGCGCTGGCGATCGCGGTCGGCGACGTGACGCTGATGCTGCAGTACGCGACCTATTCGGTGATCTCGCCCGAGGGCTGCGCCTCGATCCTGTGGAAGAGCGCCGACAAGGCGCCGGAGGCGGCCGAGACGCTCGGCATCACCGCCAACCGGCTCAAAACCCTGGGCCTGGTGGACAAGGTGGTCAGCGAACCGCTCGGCGGCGCGCACCGCGACCCGCAGGCCGCGGGGCAGGCGCTGAAAAAGGCGCTGGCCGAGGCGCTGCGGCAGCTGCGCGAGAAAAAGCCCAAAGAGCTCGTCGAGGAACGCCTCGAGCGTCTCATGAGCTATGGCAAGTACAAGGAAGCCGCCGAGCGTTGACGCGGCCGGCCTGGCGCTGCGCGGCAGGCGGGTCGCCGTCGGGCTGTCGGGCGGCGTCGACTCCGTCGTCCTGCTGCACCTGTTGCGCGACGCTGCGCCGCAGCTCGGATTCGTTCTGAGCGCGGTGCACGTGCACCACGGCCTGAGTCCGAACGCCGGGGCCTGGGCCCGCTTCTGCAGGAGGCTGTGCCGGGCATGGGGGGTGCCGCTCACGGTGCGCCGCGTGCGGGTGCGGCGGGCAGGCCAAGGCCTGGAGGCGGCGGCGCGCGAAGCGCGCCGCGCCGTGTTTGCCGGCTTGCCGGCGGAGGTGGTGGCCCTGGCGCACCAGCTCGACGACCAGGCCGAGACGGTGCTGATGAACCTGCTGCGCGGCACCGGCCTGCGCGGCGCGAGCGCCATGCCCGCCGCGGGGCGCCTTGGAAGAAAGATCCTGTGGCGCCCGCTGCTGGCGGTGCCGCGGCGCGCGCTCCTCGCGCATGCCCGCGCGCAGCGGCTGCAGTGGGTCGAAGACGAGTCCAACGGGGACGAGGCGCTGACGCGCAACTTCCTGCGCCGGCGCGTCGGCCCGCTGCTCGAGGCGCGCTTTCCGCGCTGGCGCGAGAGCCTGGCGCGTGCCGCGCGGCATTTTGCGTCCGCCGAGGCGTCGGCCGAGCGCGCCTTGCGCGCCTTCCTCGGCGCGCAGGGCCTGCGCTCGCCCAGCGCAGCCAAGCTCGTCGAGATGCTGCGGCAGTTGACCGGGCGGGGCGCGCGCACCGCCATCGCGCACGATGGCGCGGTGCTGCGCGCGTACCGTGGCCGCGTGTCGGTGGAGCGGCCCGGCGCGCCGGCGGAGGAGGTGCGCCTGCGCCCGGCGCGCGGGCGCGGCATCGACGCGGCGCGGCTCGAGCGCGGGCGCGTCAGCTTGCGGCTGCGCGCGGGCGGCGAGCGGCTGCAGCTCGATCCGCGGCGTCCGCGGCGCACGCTGAAGAACCTGTTTCAGGAGGCGGGCGTCGCGCCTTGGCAGCGCGAGCGGCTGCCGCTGCTGTATTGCGATGACGAGCTGGTCTGGGTGCCGCAGCTGGGCATCGCCGCCGGCTGGCACGCCCCGCGCGGAGCGCGCGGCCTGGTGCCCGAGTGGCGCCCGGCTGCAGCGTAAGCCATTGTTTTTACGCGAGTCGCGGGCTGTCCATGCTAGAATCGCGGCCAGACTTTTTCGGCAATCCACGGAGATTGGGGAATGGCAGTCCAGCGCACTTTGTCCATCATCAAGCCGGATGCGGTGAAGAAGAACGTCATCGGCAAGATCATCGCGCGCTTCGAAAGCGCGGGGCTGCGCATCGCCGCCGCGCGCATGATGCACTTGTCGCGTGCGGAAGCGGAGGGCTTCTACGCCGTGCACCGCGAGCGGCCGTTCTTCAAGGACCTGGTCGACTTCATGATCTCCGGCCCGGTGCTGGTGCAGGTGCTGGAGGGCCGCGACGCGATCGCGGTGAATCGCGAGCTGATGGGCGCCACCGATCCGCAAAAGGCCGCCAAGGGCACGATCCGCGCGGATTTCGCCGACTCGATCGACGCCAACGCGGTGCACGGCTCGGACGGACCGGAAACGGCGCGCAGCGAGATCGCGTACTTCTTTCCGGCCTGCGAGGTCTTCGCGCTCTGACATGAAGACCAACCTTCTCGGCCTGGACGC
>Ga0075420_100005554_pt1 | contig 11100 bp, 9 predicted proteins | sample SoiMetdeltSBSDD4_FD_75296 | JGI IMG/M metagenome (GOLD analysis project Ga0075420, IMG submission 75296) | Bulk soil microbial communities from a Populus tree surrounding site in Tennessee, USA - Soil MetaG P. deltoides SBSDD4 | ecosystem: Environmental > Terrestrial > Soil > Tree plantation... | reverse complement strand
GGCCGTGCCGGCTTGGTCCATGTCGCCGCAGCTGTCGCCGTCGAAGTCGCTGACGCCGGTCGAGTCGTTCACCAGGTTGAAGTGCTTACACACACCGGTGCGAGCGTTCCCCGCGTCGTCGGCGATCCAGATCCCGATGTCGGTCCGCTCGGAGCTGGCGCCCTCGACGACGTGTGCCCGCAGGCGCAGCTGGAGGACGTCACCAGTCTGACACGTGACCGGCGGGCTATAAATGATCTCGGGCCCACCGTTGATACTGTATGAAATAACGTCGGCGGTCGCGATCTTGACGTCCTCCGACGTACAGCCGCCCGACGCGAGCGACTGATTCCCCACCGAATCTTTCAGTTGCTGCAGGAAGCCGGCCTTGAACACGTCGGCCGCGAAGCAGCTTCCGGTGCTGTTGAACGGATCGTTCGCCAGGAAGTTGGGGCCGTTTGGCGCAGTCGCGTTCGGTGGCGTCACACCTGACTCGGTACACGCCCCCAGCACTGCAAGCGCGAGTGCGGCGATCGACAGGCCTCGCGATCGCGTGCTCGCCCTTGGTCCCGCTCGTCGAAACCGGTTTGGAAATGCCATTGCGGTGTCCCCCTTGAAGTGGATTCGCAGCTTTCCCGCTACCGCTTACGTCGTGCGATGGATGCCAAGCGGGCGTAAGCAGTCAGGCAGGCGCCGTGTCAACCCACCCCGGCCGCGAACACTCCTTGCACCGTTCGACCAGGTGCGCCAATCACTCCGCCGGAGTCAGAGTGGAGATTCCGCAGGTACGATCGTCGTCCCCGCGAAACGGGGTCGTGGACGGAATGCGGGTTTGCTCACCGAGTCCGTCGGGGCCCTGCGCACATGTAAACGGCAAGGTATGCCCACACGGTTATGTCCGAGTTAGAATCCTCGAACGGGGGAACCGATCGTTGTTCGCGTGAGCCTATGACGGTCAACTGACGCACGGCCCGTTGGGAACAAAAGCTTCCGGAGCCGCTCGCCCCCGCCATCCGGAAGTACTGCCCCCACGACAGGAGCCACCTCTCCAATCAGACGGTTGGTTTCCAACCCTGCGACGGAGGAGAGGTTAGGGCGGAGTTAGGCAGGCCTTCCCTACATTCCCCGGAAGGTCGAGGAAGTCGCGGTGTGCGCACATTCTCACGACACGTCGTGTCGTCCCTCGCGACCCGGCCAAACAAGAACGACCTTGTGTTTCTACGCGAGCGATGACCAACAACTTTTCTGTGCAGGGCTTCGAAGGAAGGAACCGGTCAAATTGTGCTCTGGCGCACAATCTTATTTTCCGCTAAGCTAACCGCTCGTATCGGCCTCGCCGGAATCCCGACCGGGCTCCCCTACCTACCGCGTGCTACATCTTCGAATCCTGGGCGGCGCAGCTGTCCTCGCGTCTGACGGTGCTCTAACCGGTGCCGCCGGCCGTCGTCGCGCGCTCGCGCTCCTCGCGTTAGTCGCATCCGCTCGCGACGACGGGTTAGCTCGCGATCGCGCGCTCGCCCTGCTCTGGCCCGAGCTCGATTCCGATCGCGCCCGGAATAACCTCAAGCAGCTGGTCTTTTCGCTGCGACGAGCGCTGTCGCCCGACGTGTTCGCTGCAACCGGATCGACGCTGAGGCTCGACCCCAACGTCATCACGGTCGACGTCTGGTCATACGAGAAGGCGATTGCAGACGGCCAGCTCGAGAACGCGGTCGCCCGCTACGGCGGACCGTTCCTCGACGGGTTCAGCGTCCCTGGCCTCGTCGAGTTCGAGCGATGGGTAGAGGGCGAGCGCGAGCGACTCGCTCGCGTGCACGCCGAGACGCTCGATACGCTCGCCGAACGCGCGAAGCGCGCCGGTCAGGTCGAGATTGCCGCCGCCTGGCGGCGCCACCTCGCTGCACTCGATCCGCTCAGCGCCCGTAACGCGGTCGCGTTCGTGCGCGCGCTCGCCGACTCGGGTGACATCCCGGGGGCGCTCCGACATGCCCATCTGTTCGAGCGACTCGTGCGGAGTGAGCTCGATACCGATGTCGGTCCGGAGATGCGGCTCCTCGTCGCACAGCTTCGGATGCGGTCCGATCCTTCGGCCGATCGGCTATTGCACAGCGACGAGCTGGCAATGCTCACGACCGACGCGCGGTCGGCGAGCACGGCCGAGCATCCTGCAGCACCGACAGCTCCGCCGGCGACGCCGGCGCCCGTGTCTCGGGCTGTCCGTATGGCCCGGGCGTTCAGGAGTTGGATCACGCCGACGAGCCCGCGCCGTATCGCCATCATGGGGCTCGCGGTGGCGAACCTGAGTCTGATCGCGTTGGTGGGGAAGATCAGGTTCATCTCACCGCAAGAAGCGCTTGGCGAGATCGCTCCCGATTTTCCCGCGACCGTCGCGGTGTTCACGTTCGACGGTCGGGCAGGAGCGCTCACTGGCGAGCTTGGCCGCGCCATCGCGGAGCTGCTGTCGACCAGTCTCGATGGCGGCACCGGGCTCACCGCGATCGCCGCCTCGAGCGATCTGCAGCCAGCAGCGCGAGCCGTCGGCGGCGACTCCATCGCCATCGATAAGAAGAGCGCGGCGCAGGCGACCGAGCAGCTCGGTGCGCGGCTGTTCGTGCTCGGCCGCATCGTCGAAGTGGGCGGTCGCCTCCGTCTCATCGCGACCCTTCATGATCGCCTCCGTCCCGAGATCACCATCACGCAGGCATCGGCGAACGGAACGGCGAGCGAGATGTTCGAGGTCGTCGACCAGGTCGCGGCGCAGCTGCTCGCCGGACGGTTCCCGGGCACGCGTGGCGCGCTCGCGCGTGAAGCCGCGCGGACGACGAAATCCCTCCCCGCCGCCAAGGCGTACTTCTCGGCCGAGCTGCATCTCAGCGCGGGACGATTCTCGGCCGCGGTCGATGCACTGCGCGACGCGGTTCGGGCGGACACGGGATTCGCGCTGGCCTACTATCGGATGAGCCACGCGACCGAGCTCCTCGGTCGCGATGCGGAGACACGCGCGGCGGCCGAGGCCGCGCTACGCGGCGCGTCCCGCCACGACGACCACTACCGCCGCGTGTTCGTCGCCGCGGTCGCCCGGCAGCAGGGGGACGTCGATGCCGCAGAAGATGTGTACACGCGGCTCACCGTCGACTACCCTAACGACGCCGATGCCTGGTTCGGACTCGGCGAGGCGCTGTTCCACCTGAACCATCTCCGCGGTCGTCCGGCGACGGCTGCGCGTGACGCGTTGCTCAAGGTGGTCGAGCTCGACCCCCGCCACGTCGAAGCACTCACCCATCTCGCGCGCGTCGACGCGCTTCGCGGCGATACGTCCGCGGCGAACGAATGGCTGCGTCGCGCTCGCGAGCAGGCGAAGAACGACGACGTGCTGGGCCGGCTGGCGCTGCACGTGCGCGCGTTCGGCGGGGCACCGTCGGTCGGGATCGTCGATCGCATGCGTCTGCAACGCGCGAGCATGCTGCATCGCGGGCCCGGGCCGAGCGAGCTGCTCGTTGCCAGCGGTCCCGAGGTCACCGAGCGCTTCGCCGGACAGTTCCTCAATGCCGTCGTCGCCGGGGATCTCGCCGCGTACGGTCACCGCCTAACGGCGTACTCCGACGCCGCGCGTGGCAAGTTCCGGAGCGCGCTCAAGCACCTCGATCAGGCGCAGGAGTGGGACGTCGATTCGGACATGGAGGTCCGGTCGCTGATCGTCGTTGCCGGCGCCGCGGCGCTCGACTCGGCGACGATCGCGCAGACGCGGCTCGCGATCGAGCGATGGAAGCCGTCGTATCTTCACAACCTCGATCCGTCGGGCGACGCGATTCAGCGCGCACGTGTTCACGCGCTGCTTCGGCAGCACCGGCTCGGGCTGATCGCGCTACGCACCGGCGACCTCGCCGCGGCGTCCGCCATCGCCGTGCGGCTCGAAGCGGAGCCTGATTCGGACAACGTTGCGACGGCGCGTGTGTTGGCGACGAGCCTGCGCGCACGACTCGCCGCCGCGGCCGGCGACTCCGCGCGTGCACTGGAGCTTCTCTCCGATGTCCGGTGGGGTGGAGCGCGGCGTGCCGCTGCCGCCGAGCCGCTGGAGAGGCTGTTCCGAGCCGATCTGCTTGCTGCGGCGGGACGGCCCCAGGACGCCGCACGCTGGTACGCGACGTTGGGAGAAGGAGCGCCTGACGAGCTCCCGCTGCTCGGCTTCGCCTCCCTCGGTCTCGCCCGCGCCTACGACCGGATGAACGACGCACCGACGGCGCTCGAGCACTATCGCCGCACCATCGACCTGTGGAAGGATGCCGATGCGCCCCTTCGAGCGCTGGCGGATGGGGCCGCCCAGCGTGTCACGGCGCTCGCGGGGCCAACCCGTTAGGCGCCACCGCCCCGACAGAAAGCAACGGCGACCCGGGGTTGGGTCGCCGTTCTCATTCCAGTGCTACGACCGCGAGCGCGATCAGGGCGGGGTTGCTTTTCGCTCGTAGACGACGCGGCCACCGACGGCGGTCAGCGCGACGCGCGCGTCGCGGAGGCTGTCCAGCGCCACACGGGTGAGGTCCCGATCGATCATGGCGAAATCCGCGAGCGCCCCAGCCTTCAGGATGCCGCGTTCGGCGTCGTCGAAGGCGGCGTAGGCGCTTCCGCGCGTGTAGGCGCGCAACGCCTCCTCGACGGTGATCTTCTGCTCGGGCACCCAACCCGACGGGTTCCTGTCGTCGATCGTGCGGCGCGTGACAGCGGCGTAAATCCCTTCGATCGGTGTCGGCGGAGCCACGAACCAGTCACTGCCGAATGCCAGCGTGGCCCGGGCGTCGAGCAGCGATCGGAAGGCATACGTTCCCTTGGCTCGCTCCGCTCCGATGACCTTGTCGGCCCATCGCCCGTCATCGATCGCGTGATATGGTTGCATGCTCGCGATGACACCGAGCTGGCCGAACCGTGCCATCTCGGGAGGCGCAATGTGCTGCGCGTGCTCGATCCGGAAGCGCCGGTCTCGCGGCCCGTTCTCCTTCGCCACGCGCTCGAAGATGTCGAGCTGGGTGCGGATCGCCTTGTCGCCGATGGCGTGCACTGTCACGTGCAGTCCGGCCTTATCCGCTCCGGACACCCACTGATAGAGGTTCTCCGGCGCGTTCACGAAGAGACCCGTGTCGGTCGGCACGTCGGTGAACGGCTGGAGCATCGCCGCCGTGTGCGAGCCTAACGACCCGTCCACGAATCCCTTCAGGAGGCCGATCCGCACCCAGCGATCGCCTCGGCCGCGCGCGGCGACCGTGTCGCGGAGCTGTTCCCAGCTCGCCAACGGAACCGCGGCGTAGATGCGCGTCGCCATGCGGTTCGCATGGCGCGCCCGCTCGAAGATCGCGAGATCGCGCCACGAGCCCATGTGGTGCACGGACGTCACGCCCTGCTCCGCGACGTACGCCATTGCAGCATCGAGCGCCCGGTCCTCGAGCTCCGCCGGCGGGTCAGGCAGGGCCGAGTCCACGGCGTCCATCGCGTTGTCCTTCAGCACGCCCGTGGGCTCGCCGCGGGCGTCGCGCACGATCGTGCCGCCGGCAACGTCTCGCGACCCGCGAGTCACCTTTGCGGCCCGCAATGCGGCCGAATTGGCCAGCGCCATGTGGCCGTCGAGGCGATTCACCCACACCGGGTTGTCAGGCGTGACCGAGTCGATCCAGTCGCGGCGCGGCAGCTCCCCGCCCCAGCGCTCGTGGTCCCAGTCGCCGCCCGTGATCCAGGCTCCTGGGGGGGCGGTCGCGGCGAAGGCCTTGATACGCGCGATGAACTCCGCCGGGGTTTGCGCGTCGCGCAGCTGCACGGACGAGAGGCGGAAGCCGCCGGCGACGAAATGGACGTGCGCATCGATGAAGCCGGGGACGACCATCTGGCCGCCCGCGTCGATGACGCGTGCGTCACCCGCCATCTTTCGGATGGAGGCACTCGAGCCCACGGTGGCAATGCGGTCGCCGCGAACAGCGATCGCGTCGGCCCACGGACGTGTGGAGTCGCCGGTCCACACGCGCGCGTTGACCACGGCGAGCGTGACCGGCCCGCTTGCGGAGTCCCCGGCCGCTCGTGGATCAACGTCGCGCATCTGACACGCGATCGAGCCCAAGCCCAACAGCGCGGTGACGATCGAGCTCGAAGCGGGACGCACGCGTCACCGTCGCTCGATTGCGTCGCGAACGTCGAGCAGAATCTCGAAGTACAGCTGCTCGCGCCGGTAGGCGAAATCGAGCGTAGCCATCTGTGCCGAATCACCGGTGGCCTTGGCGCGCTCGAACGCTTCGCGGTACATCTCGTCGAGGTTGGCGAGGATGCGATCTCTGGATCGGGACATGCGCGTATTCTGGATGGCTCTGGGAGTGAGACGCGGGGGCTCGTCGGCCGGCTCGTCGCGGTCACGATCGAGCGAGTCGAGGAGGTACCGTCGAGCGGCGCCCATCATGAGACGGCGCGAGCTGAGAGGATCGGTCATTGAAGCGTGAAGAGGTCTTCGCTCGCGACGGGTATCGGTGCGTCTACTGCGGCGAGGTCTTTCCGGCCGACGAGCTCACGCTCGACCATGTGCAGCCGCGAGTGAAAGGGGGGGACCGATCGGGTGGCAACTTAGTGACGGCCTGCGGGGGGTGCAACGTACTCAAGGGACACCGGCGGCTGGCCGACTTTCTCCGATCGACGCCTGTCGCGTACGCGAACTTCCGGCGATACGCGCGGCACGTCTGGGCCAGGCACCTGCGGACTTTGGAGGAAGAGATCGCGGATCAGGGACGGACGTGACTGCTTGCCGGGTGGCTGATCGCTCGGGCTGGTGGTTGGGGGGGATGCTGGTGGGTGCCCGGCGATGCCTGGTGACGTCATGCTTGGAACCAAGTTCCGCGCCCGTGTATAATTAGGCCAGCAAAGGGGAGTAGCTACGCGGGCTCGAGCCCGCGCGATCGGATCGTCAAGACTGCGCCAAACGATGGGCGCACGGTCCGGTTGGGTCGCACAACGATCAGGCGAGACCTTCGCGGACGACGGGCCGGAACTGGCGGCCCGACGCGCGAGGGGCTCGCCTTTCGCGCATCAGGACCCAAAGAGGAGACGAGGAGCAGCTCACAATGAACAACGTCAAGGTGTTCGTACTGATGGCCGGGCTCACCTCGCTGTTCGTCGCCATTGGCGGCTACTTCGGGGGGCAGTCAGGCATGCTCATGGCCTTCCTGTTTGCCGGGCTCATGAACTTCGTCATGTACTTCGGCTCATCGAAGATGGTGCTCCGGATGTACGGGGCGAAGGTCGTGACCGACCGGGAGGCGCCCGAGCTGTACGCGATGGTGGACCGGCTCCGTCAGCGCGCGGGCTTGCCTATGCCCACGCTCGCGATCGCGCCGCACGCGCAGCCGAACGCGTTCGCCACGGGGCGTAACCCGGAGAACGCCGTCGTCGCGGTCACCGAGGGGATCCTCCAGCTCGTGTCGCGAGATGAGCTCGAGGGCGTGATAGCGCACGAGCTCGCGCACATCAAGAACCGCGACATGCTGCTGCAGACGTTCACGGCGACGATGGCTGGTGCGATCAGCAATCTCGCACATTTCGGGCTGTTCTTCGGCGGCCGTGATGATGACGATTCGAATCCGGCGGCGGGATTGCTCATGGCGATTCTCGCCCCGATCGCGGCGATGTTGATTCAGTTCGCGATCAGCCGTCAGCGTGAGTTCAAGGCAGATGCGGTTGGTGCCGAGATCAGCGGACGGCCGCAGTCGCTCGCGAACGCGCTGCGGAAGCTGGATGCGGCGGCGCATCGCGTGCCGATGCACGTCTCGCCGGCGGTCGCGCCGCTGGCGCAGGTGAATCCGCTGGCGGCGTACGGCGGTGGCATGGCGAAGCTGTTCTCCACGCACCCGCCGACGGAGGAGAGGGTTGCTCGGCTGATGCAGCTCGCAGCGTAACTCGGTTCAAGGGGTCAGGTTTCTTGAAACGGCCGTTTCAAGAAACCTGACCCCTTGAACCTTGAACCCTACTCAAGCCAGTCAGCCGGGTGAAAGTCGGTGAAACACGGCCTCCTGCACGATCTGCCCGTGCTTCAGGTGCTCGACGACGATGCGCTCGAGCAGCACTGGCGTAACGCCCGCGTACCAGATCCCTTCCGGATACACCACCATCACCGGCCCGCCGGCGCAGACGCCGAGGCATGGGGTCTCACCGCGTTTTACACGGGTGGGTCCGAAGAGGAGGTCCTCGCGCTCGAGCAATGACGCGAGGAGGCTGTAGAGCGAGCGGCCGCGGCGATCGGGCGAGCAGAAGCTGCCGGTGCAGATGAGCACGTGGCGCGAATACGGCTCCATGCGCGCGACGTTGCGGCCGGGGTCAACCATGCGGACATAAGCTAGCGACCACTGGAGCGCGGGGTGGAGTCCGCTCCATTAGGCGGCTATCATACACCGTTCATGGCTACCCCCGAAGAGTTCTTCGCCATCGACATTCGGGTCGGTACCGTGACGCGGGCGGAACCGTTCCCCGAAGCGCGCAAGCCGTCCATTCGACTGTGGATCGACTTCGGCGGGGAGATCGGAGAGCGGAGATCGAGCGCGCAGCTCACGCATCACTACACGCCGGAGTCGCTCGTGGGTCGCCAGGTCATCGCGGCCGTCAACCTGGGCGACCGTCGCGTTGCGGGCTTCGTGAGTCATGTGCTCGTGCTCGGTGCGATGCCGAGCTCACACGAGGTCGTGCTCCTCGTGACGGAGCGACCCGTGGAGAACGGCACGCGCATCGGCTGACCCACGCGTAAACGTTAGGCGCTGCGGCGCGGCCTCCGCGACGAGCGCATGGTAACCCACTCCCCAGGAGGAGGCATCGATGACCGCCGCCGCAACCCCTGCAACCTTGCCTGCCATCGACCAGAAGGGGTACGCCCACCCCGAGATGCTCGTGAGCACCGACTGGCTCGCCGCGCACCTCGATGATCCCAACATTCGGATCATCGAGAGCGACGAGGATGTGCTGTTGTACGACATGGGGCACATCCCGAAAGCGCAGAAAGTCGACTGGCATGCGGACCTCAATGACTCCGTCGTTCGCGACTACGTGAGCCGCGAGCAGTTCCAGGAGCTCCTCCGCTCGAAGGGGATCGACGAGAACACGACCGTCATCTTCTACGGCGACAAGAACAACTGGTGGGCGACGTACGCGTTCTGGGTGTTCCAGCTCTTCGGGTTCAAGAATGCCCGCGTGCTCGACGGCGGGCGCACGAAGTGGGAACAGGAAGGCCGTTCGATGGTGACGGACGTGCCGTCCTTCACACGAACGAACTACACGGCGCCCGAGCGCGACGACTCGAGGATCCGCGCGTTCAAGGATCAGGTGCTGCAGCACATGAGGGGCAGCGGCAAGCTCGTGGACGTTCGCTCGCCTGACGAGTTCTCGGGGAAGAAGACCCACATGCCGGAGTATCCGCAGGAAGGCGTGCTGCGTGGTGGACACATTCCGGGCGCGCGAAGCGTCCCGTGGGCGAAGGCAGCCAATCCGGATGGCTCGTTCAAATCGGCCGAAGACCTGCGCACGATCTACGAGAAGGAACAGGGGCTCAAGTCGACCGACGACGTCATCGCGTACTGCCGCATCGGCGAGCGCTCGTCGCACACGTGGTTCGTGCTCACCTACCTCCTCGGCTACGAGAAGGTGCGGAACTACGACGGCAGCTGGACGGAGTGGGGGAACAGCGTCCGCGTGCCCATCGAGATCGGGCCCGGCGGGACAGTGTGAACCGAAGTCGGAGCTGTTAGTCGTTCGTCGGTGGCAGTCATTACACTTCAGCCACCGACAACGACTAACAGCTGCGAGTGAGACCATGAGCGAAAACACGAGTTCCGTGGCGGAAGCCCTCCCGACGCCGCCGCCGGGCGGGAAGCCGCCATCCAGGGTGACGGTGGAGTGGCAGGGCGCGGGGACCATGGCCTTCACCGGCGGGGTCGCGTCGGGCGGGCCGACGATCCAGCTCGACAACAAGGGCAAAGCTGGACCCGGACCGATCGGCACGCTGCTCATCGCTCTCGCTGCCTGCACCAGCGAAGATTTCCTCACCATCCTCGAGAAGCGGCGCACCCCCGCCAGCTCGCTTCGCCTCGAGATCGAAGGGAAACGTGCGAATGAGGTCCCTGCCCGGCTGACGCACATTCACCTTCACTACGTCGTGGATGGCGAGGCGATCGATCGGGCAAATGCGCTGCGGGCGATCGAGCTCGCGGTGACGAAATACTGCTCGGTGCGCGATTCGCTCGACAAATCGATCGAGATCGTCTGGTCCCTGACGTTGAATGGGGAGAGTGACCCTGTCGCCTGACGCGGCCGGTCTATATCTACCGGCGCTGACCCATCGCCGAGCGGTCCGGCGTATACTGGTGGGCGGCTTGCGCCGTCGATCCGGTCACCTGAACCACCGCACGTCCACTCAATGAGCCGGTCGTTGTGCAGTCGGGTTCTCAGCATCGCGCTGACGCTCTGGATGTCGCTCTTCATGGGCGAGTCCGAGTGGATCGTGCGCTGCCCGGCACACGACGGGGCGTCGCACTCGGCCGCTGGGGCCGAACACGACCACGGGTCGGCTGACCACTCCTCCGCGCCCAGCGACGGCACGGGCCACAGCTGCTCGTGCCCGGGGCCGGGTTGTTGTCCGCCCGCCATCGCTGCCGTTCCTCAGCGCGAGATGGATTTCGCGCGCCTCGTTGCGGTGCACGAGGCGATCGCCACAGCGACGCTCGAGCTCTTTGCGGAGACGAGCGAGTATCTGCATCCGCCCGCCACTGCCCCACCCGCCGCGGAGCTCGCGCCTCTGGCCTGAGCCACTCGCCCGGCGTCGCGCCTAACGCGCGCGCGGGGTCTCGTTACAATCGGTTCAGAACCTGCCCGGGCTCCGGCCCGGTTACCGGCGCGAGCGATTCTCGACGCTCCTGGTGGCTCCGCGCGCATGGGCGCGCCATGGGACCACCGCAAACGGAAACGAGAACACTCCACAGTGGACTTTTCATGCAAGACAGAGGGTCTTGTGGTCGGGGACTGCTCAGCGCGGTTGTCCCGCTGCTCGTAGCATCCTCCGGCCTTCAGGCGCAGGACGTCGGCGCGATCGAAGGGACGGTCCGCGCAACCGGAAGC
>Ga0075420_100005553_pt1 | contig 11101 bp, 7 predicted proteins | sample SoiMetdeltSBSDD4_FD_75296 | JGI IMG/M metagenome (GOLD analysis project Ga0075420, IMG submission 75296) | Bulk soil microbial communities from a Populus tree surrounding site in Tennessee, USA - Soil MetaG P. deltoides SBSDD4 | ecosystem: Environmental > Terrestrial > Soil > Tree plantation... | reverse complement strand
GACGCCGACGACATGACGAGCGAACGTGACGCGCATGACTCCTCCTTGACGCAATCAGTACCGTTCACTCTTCCCGGTTCTCTGTGCTCGGTTCGTGTTCAGGTTCGTGTTGTTTGAACGTTCGTCTGAACGTGTGAACCTTGAACCGAACGTGAACACGAACTGAGCACCGAGAAGTTAGAAGTGTGAACGACGTGCCTTACCGTCGACCGTTCCAGCGTTCCGCGATCCACTTGCCGCCGCGCGTCAGCGCGTCGACGTAACCGCCCATCTCGTAGTGGCCCAGGCCGTCGAGCGCCTCGAATCGCACGGGCTTCCCCATCTTCTCGAGCTGCCGCGTCGTCCGCTCGTCCGGCTCGAACGGCACGACCTGATCCTGGCGGCTGTGGATGACATACGTCGGAATCTTCCCGAGTCGATCGAGCGGTTCGTCACCGGACGATCCAGCTATGGGAATGGCGGCGGTGAACAGATCGGCATGGCGCGACGACATGAACCACGTGCCGCGCCCGCCCAGGCTGAATCCGGTGACGAGAACGCGGCGCCGGTCGACGGCGTACTCTTTCATCACATTCTGCAGAAGAGCCATCACCGCCTGCTCCGCGGCAGGATCGCTCCACGATCTCGTCGGGCAATCCGGCGCGACGATGATCGCATTGAGATCCTTCAACGCCGGCGACACGATGCCGCGCATGAACGAGAGGCCGTAGTAGGGCGTTCCCTGGCCACCGCCCGGGTGCAGCGCGAGGATGAGAGGCCGCGGCTCACCGTTGGTATAGCCCGCAGGCACGGAGATGCCGTACAGGATTCTCCCGGATTCCGGCGCGACAAACGTGCGCTGAAGTACGGCTGGCGCGGTGGACTGGCTGAGGAGCGCAAAGAGTGCTGACGCCAGAAGGATCATGTCTGCCTCTCGCTGATCGACAAAAAATCTAGAGTGCCTGAGGTGCCTGCGATTCTACTGCGCCAGCTGCGGAATCGAGTTGACCGCCGGCGGCCGCGGCCGCGTTTGGACGAACGCATAGATATCTGCCAGTTCCTGGTTCGACAACACCTTCTCGGTATACGGCGGCATGTCGCCCGTCGGGTTCCGCACGTATTGTGAGAAACGGGCGAACGGGATCGGGTCGGGTCCGAGGCGTGGCCCCGCCTGTCCGCCCTGCGCCTGATTCGAGTGGCACTGGTAGCAGCCGATCTTTGCGTACAGCGCGGCGCCGGCCTCGGCGCGTCCCGCCGAAGCTTCAGCGGAGCCTGGGGGGACCTTGCTCGCGGACGCCGATCGCACGAACGCAAAAATGTCGGCCAGTGCCCGGTCAGAAACAACCTGCGCACTTTGCGGCGGCATAGTGCCGGTGGGCTTGCGGACGTACGCGACAAAGGCAGGCAGTTGCCGCGTCGTGCCGGCTATGCGAGGACCTGCCGCCGTTCCCTGTCCGTTGGGTCCGTGGCACGCCTCACAGCCCGCTTTCGCGTACATGGCCTGACCTGCGCCGACATTAGCGCCCGCAGTTTCTTGCACCACGTAGGCCGGGTCCTTTCTGCCTTCGCCAAGGCTACGGCGGACCGCCGAGGCTTGAGCGGAGGCTGGTTGGACCCGGTTCGCCTGCGCGGCCAAGAGGACCCGCCCTACGGCATCCACACCCGGTGTCGCTGCGAAGACCGCGAAGATGAACACGAACGGAGAACCAAGAACCGAGAACCGTGAACGACGCCTGTTCATCTACCGCACCTGCGTGACGACGTCGACGAGCGCGGGTTCGCCGCGTTTGACGACGGCGATGGCGCGCCGCAGTGCGGGCGCGAGATCGTTCGGATTCGTGATCGGTCCCTCCGCGTAGACGCCCATCGACTGCGCGAGCTTGGCGTAATCGATGTTCGGATCGGTCAGCTGACTGCCGATGATGCCGCGATCGACGCCCCGGTTCCGCGCGTTGCACATCCTCTGCACGTGCATCAGCTCCATGTGATACGCACGGTTGTTGTTCATGACGCTGAGAATGGGAATCTTGTGGTGCGCGGCCGTCCAGAGCACACCCGGTGCGTACATCATGTCGCCGTCGGTCTGAATCGCGACGGAGAGCCGGCCGTACTTGCGGTTCGCGAGAGCGCCGCCGACCGATGCGGGCGCGCCGTATCCGATTCCGCCGCCGCCCGCGTGTCCAAGCCACTGGTACGACCTGTCGAAGTTCCAGAGTCGCCGCGGCCAGTTCGTTTGATCGCTGCTGTAGTAGCTCGACACGAGCGACCAGTCTTCGTTCTTGATCTGTGCCCAGATCTCGGCGCTCAGGCGTCCGGTGCTCACCGGACTCGCGTCCCAGGCGTACGAGGCCGCGGTGCGCGACGCCTCGGCTGCGGCCCGGCTCGCCTGCGCGAGATGGATGCCTCGCTCCTCGTACACGCGCCGCCGATCCGCCGTTGTCAGGCGCTTCACTGCCTCGATCAGCGCCGGCAGGGTGGCTTCGCCATCGGCTGCGATCGCGAGATCGACTTCCTGCAGGCGCCTGAAGTCCTGATAGTTTGCGCGAATGTAGAGGTCACCCGTTGAAATGGAGATCAATTTCGCAGCGGGTTTCGCCACTCTGCGTGTGGATCGGTGCAGCTGATCCCGCAGTGCATTGACGGTGCCCCAGAAGTCCACGGGCTCGAGCCCCACGATGACGTCGGCTTCGGCGACGGCCGCGCGAGCCCGCTGCGTCTGGTTGAGCGGGTGGCGCGAGGGGAAGTTCATGCGGCTACCCTGATCGATGACGGCCGCCTGCAGCGCCTCGGCGAGCTCGACGAGCAGCTTCATCCCGTTGGGTGTTCGTGCGAGCCTGTCCGCTACGAGCACCGGATATTCGGCTGCGACCAGCATTCGCGCCGCCTGCTCCACGGCGCCACGCTCGCCCTGCGGCGGGACGGGCATCGACAGCTTCGGAATCGCGAGTCGCTCGTCTTTGGAGACCGGATGCTCTTGAAGTCCTCCGTCGAGCACCATGACGACGGGTGCCATCGGAGGCGTGAGCGCGATCTGATACGCGCGTACCGCCGATTCGGCGAAGTGCCCCAGGGACCATGGGAAGTCGTCCCACTTCGTATAATCGCGGACCATCGCGGCCGCGTCCTGGACGCCGTGGTACCACTCTGCGCCCCGCCGGAGTGCCGCATCGGCGTGATTTCCGAGGATCACGTACACGGGCACGCGATCGCACCAGGCGTTGTAGATGGCCATCGACGCGTGCTGCAGGCCCACGGTTCCGTGCGCCATGACGGCGAGCGGCTTGCCCTCCGCTTTGAAATAGGCGTGTGCCATGGCCACTGACGATTCTTCGTGACAGCAGGTGATGAGCTCCGGCCCTTTGTTGCCGCCATGGTTCACGAACGACTCGTGCAGTCCGCGGAAGCTCGAGCCCGGGTTGGCGCAGACGTATTCGAAGCCGAGCGACCTGAACACATCCACCATGTAGTCGGAGCCGCAGCGCTCGTTGTCGGCCAGCACCTGGACGTCGGCCGGGGGAGCGGTCTCGGCGGCCAACGTGAGCGGCGGGGGCGGCGATTGCGCTGGCGCTGCAGCGACCTGGCCGGCCTGCGCCGCAGCGACGGCCGGCGTGCCCACCAGCGCGGCGCCGGCGAGCGCGCCTTTCTGCAGAAACTTTCGACGCTCGAGTAGGGTTCCGCCTTGGCCGGGGCTACGGCGGACAGGGTGTTTCGAAGCCTTCGATCGGGGCATTCGGAGGGCTCCTTCAATGGGGCTCTGGGCCCAGAGCCTAAAGCCTAAAGCCCAATGGCTCAGAACGCCAGCCGAAACCCCAGCCGGAGCACCCGGCGCTTCGCGTAAACACGTGCGTTAACTTCGCGGGATGACTTGAATCTCGAAAAGCCTGGGCCACAGCTTGCCGGTAACGAACAGCCGGTTATTCGGCGTGTCGTACGCAATTCCGTTGAGAACGGCCTCAGGTTCGAGCTTGTACGCGACTGACATAAGACCACTCAAGTCGATCCATCCAACGACCTGTCCCGATTGCGGTGCAATCCTGGCGATTCTATCGGTGTGCCAGATATTCGCGTAGATTTCTCCACGCACGTACTCGAGCTCGTTCAGATCCTTGATAGGAGTCTTGCCGTCCCTCACCGTCACGCGCCTCGTTTCGCGCGAGGTATTTGGATTGATGAAGCGAAGAGTGTCCGTCCCATCGCTGAGGATGAATTCGCGCCGATCGTGAGTGAGACCCCACCCTTCCCCCGAATAACCGAACATGCGCAGCGGCTTGAAGCTGACCAGATCGTAGACAAAGGCGACTTGGGACCGCCAGGTCAACTGGACCAATTGCCCGTTCCACTCCGCCAGGCCTTCCCCAAAGTAAACAGCATCAAGACGATGCTGTTGGACCACACGGCCGGTTTTCAATTCGACTTTGCGGAGCGTTGATCGTCCGTACTGACCCGTACTCTCAAACAGAAACCCGTCTCGGAAGATCAAACCTTGTGTGAACGCCTCGGCGTCGTGCGGGTAGACATTCACCACTCGATAGCCATGGGTTGTAGCAGTCTGTGCAGTCGGTGCAGGGGCAAGTGCAGCAAACGATGAGGCAACCGCCAGAGTCACTGCAACCGCCGAAAAGTTAAGTTCCATACGAGACGAATCCATTCGCCACGGAAGCTGATACTCCGCGGGCTGCCCCTCGTCAAGCGCCGAAGACTTCAAAGTACGTTGGAAGCAGCAACCGCGTCTCGCGGAGTTCAGCGAAAACGGTGCCGATGTACACTCGTGCGGCAATGAAAGCGCTTTCGATCCTGTCCATCGCCGCAGCGCTCGTTTTGTTGACGCTGTCCGCCGATGTGCGGAGCCAGACAGGACAGGTCCCGCTTCCCGACGGTCCGGGCAGGGACCTCGTCATGGTGACGTGTGGCGAGTGCCACAGCGTGAATCTGATCCGGAACTCCTGGGGATACTCGAGGGAGGGCTGGCAGGCATTGTTTTCGTCAATGGTGGCGATGCCAGACATCCAGGCCTCGGCGGTGGCTGACTATCTGGCCACGAACTTCCCCGAGAAACCGTCGACGCCTCAGGCTGTCCTCATTTCTGGCCCGGTGCAGGTGAACATCCGGGAGTGGCTGCTGCCGACGCTCGGTCAACGGCCGCACGATCCTCTGGCGATGCACGACGGGTCGATATGGTGGACGGGCCAGTACGCGAACAGGCTCGGGCGTCTCGATCCGACGACAAGCGCTGCGCACGAGTACCCGCTGCAGACGGGCAACTCAGGACCACACGGTTTGGTGCACGATGCCGACGGCAACATCTGGTACACCGCGATGAGCGTGAATCGAATCGGCCGCTTCGATTCAACGACGGGCATCGTCACGGAGTATCCGATGCCCGATCCACAGGCGCGCGGCCCGCACACGCCAATCTTCGACCAGCGAGGCGTCCTCTTCTTCACGCTGCAATCCGGTCATGTCGGACGTCTCAATCCCGCCACGGGTGAGGTGACCGTGGCGAGGACGCCGACGGCCAACACGTACCCTTACGGGATCCAGGTGAATTCGAAAGGCATCCCCTGGTACGTCGACTTCAACGGCAACCGCGTGGGCAGCATCGACCCGATGACGATGGAGATCAGAGAGTACCCGTTGCCGAATGCCGAGTCGCGTCCACGCCGAATCGCGCTGACACCGGACGATGCGGTCTGGTACACAGACTATCCACGGGGCTACCTCGGGCGGTTCGATCCGGTGACGGGCGAGGTTCGCGAGTGGCGTTCGCCGGGAGGTCCGCGGTCCCAACCCTATGGCATCGCGTCCGTCGGCGACGTCCTCTGGTACAGCGAGTCGGGTGTCAAACCGAACACGCTTGTGCGCTTCGATTCCCGGTCCGAGACCTTCCAGACCTGGACGATCCCTTCAGGCGGCGGTGTCGTGCGTCACATGATGGCTACGCACGACGGCAACCTCGTTCTCGCCTGCAGCGGCGTGAACCGGGTTGCTTTGGTAGAAGTTAGGAGTCATGCAGCGCCGCCGCCGCCCCACGCTCACTGAGCTAGTGGATAGATCTTCAGGTCGTCCTTTCGTGCGTGCGGTTGTCACGTGCGCGTTGCTTTTGGCAGCCGTAGTTGGCGGGACCAGCGTTCACGCCCAGCCACAGGGCACCACAGGTACGCTGATTGTCTTCGTTCACGGCGAAGACGGACCCATCGTCCAAGCGGAAGTGCAGGCAGGTCCGGCCAGCGGTGTCACAGGGGAAGATGGCCGCGTCACTCTGACGGTTCCCGTGGGGCGAGTGGACGTGATCGCAACCCGCACGGGATTCGATCCGGGCGCAGCGCCTATCCAGATCGTGGCGGGTGTCGAATCCAGGATGGAAATCGAGCTGCAGCCACAATCCGCGATTGAAGAGACCATCGTCGTCACCAGCACTCGTGCCGAGCGGCGCATCGAGGATGAGCCGTTGCGCGTCGAGGTTGTTCCGGCCGAAGAGGTGGAGGAAAAAATCGCGATGGCTCCCGGGGATGTCTCGATGCTCCTCGCCGAGACGAACGGGTTGCGCGTGCAGGCAACGTCGCCGTCGCTCGGCGGTGCGACCGTTCGAATTCAAGGGCTCAGCGGTCGTTACACGCAGGTGCTCGCTGATGGCCTGCCTCTGTACGGCGGTCAGTCAGGGTCAGTGGGCATTCTTCAAATCCCGCCTATGGATCTCGCGCAAGTGGAAGTCATCAAAGGCGTCGCGTCCGCGCTCTATGGCATGTCCGCTATCGGCGGCGTCGTCAATCTCGTATCGCGCCGGCCGGTGCAGGGTGCTCCTGTGCGAGAGTTTCTCATCAATCGCACAAGTCACGACGGCACCGACGGCGCGATCTGGATTGCACAGGCACTGAACGAGCGGTGGGGTTTCACGACGCTCGGTGGCCTACACATGCAGAACCGTTCAGATCTCGATGGTGACGGGTGGACGGACTTACCGATGTTTCGACGGGTGCAGGCGCGACCGCGGCTGCTATGGGACAACCACAACGGCCGCTCTGCGTTATTCACGCTGGGCGGAATGAGCGAGCAGCGGCGCGGAGGTTCGGTGCCCGGTGCTACGCTCCGCGATGGAACCACCCAGAGCGAGAACCTGGATACGACGCGGATTGATGCAGGCTTCGTCGGGCGGTTTCTCACGAGCGGCGGTCGAATACTGGCAGTGCGCGCAAGCGCCGTGACACAGCACTACGACCATACCTTCGGCACGGTTCGCGAACGGAGTCGGCGAGGCACCTGGTTCGGTGAAACATCGATGACCGCCACGAATGGAAAAAATACCTGGGTCGGCGGTGCTGCGGTTCAGCGGGACAGCCTGCGTTCCACGGAACTGAACCGGTTCGACTATGGCTACACGACGGCGGGGGTATTCGGACAGGATGATCTCGCCGTCAATCAGCGAATCATCCTGTCCGCGAGCGGTCGGGTGGATGTGCACAGCGAGTTTGGGACGTTCGCGAGCCCGAAGCTGTCGGCACTGCTGCGACTCGGCGGCGGATTCACGACGCGCGTATCGGGCGGTGGCGGCCATATCGCGCCCTCGCCGTTTACGGACGAGACGGAAGCGACCGGGCTGACGCCGCTTGCGCCGCTCGGAAGGCTCGAACCCGAGGACGCGTTCAACGTGTCGGGCGACGTGACCTGGAGCAGAGCTCCCATCGAGGTGACTGCGACAATGTTCAGATCGCGCATCCGAAACGCGCTGATGTTTGAGGAACTGGAAAGCGGCCCGTTTGCCGGACGGATTGTGAACGCAAGGCAACCTACCCGAACGACCGGCACTGAGTTGATCGCGCGTCTTCATCAAGAAGACTTCGACGTCATCGTGACGCATATGTTCATCTGGTCGACCGAGTCAAATCTCGAGGGGGGCGGTCGGCGCGAAGTGCCGCTGAATCCCCGCCACACCGCGTCCTTCGACCTGCTGTGGGAATTCGGATCGTCGCAGATTGGAGTGGAGGCGTTCTACTCGGGCCGGCAGGCACTCGAGGACAATCCGTATCGAACGCGAAGTAACGATTACATCTTGCTGGGCTTCCTCTTCATGCATCGATTAGGCGCTGCGATTCTCTATGTAAACACTGAGGATCTCAGCGACGTTCGACAGACGCGCCACGACCCGTTGCTGCGCCCACAACCGCTACGCGACGGCCGCTGGTCGACCGACGTCTGGGCGCCGCTGGAAGGCCGGACGATCAATGCGGGGTTGCGGTTCCGATTCTAAAGTCACGTACTTTGAACTTACCTTGAACTTTGAAGTTTGCACTTTGTACTTATTTGACATTCTTCCCCTGGGGACCTACCGTATCGCCCAACCTGCCTCATCGGCAGCCACATCTCGGACGGAGGCTTTCGCGATGTGAACGGCACCCAGACGCATTCGCGCTGAGTCTTGATTGGAGGAGCACATGTCATTGCGTGTGAATCCGAGGATTGCTTCGTTGACTCTGACGGTCGGACTCGCAGGCTCACTCACGTGGGTCAGCGCACAGCAGGGCACCACCGGCACTGTCGCGATCGACGCCGACGACATCGGTGGGGTCGTCACCAGCTCCAAAGGTCCTGAGGCTGGCGTCTGGGTCATTGCCGAAACTACCGAGCTGCCGGCCAAGTTCGCGAAGATCGTCGTCACCGACGACCAGGGGCGCTACGTGCTGCCGGATCTGCCGCGAGCCAACTACGAGGTATTCGTTCGCGGCTATGGGTTGGTAGATTCCCCACGAGTTCGCACCGCAATTGGACAGCGCCTCGATCTCAAAGCGGTTGTCGCGCCGGACGGCCGCGCCGCCGCGCAGGTGTATCCGGCAAATTACTGGCTCGGTCTCCTGGAGATCCCGCAAGGTGAGCACCCGGCGAAAGAGATCGCGCTCGAAACGAAGGCGTGCTTCTCGTGCCACCAGGTCGGCACCCGTGCAACCCGTGAGTTGACGAAGGGCGTTGGCTCGTACGCCTCGAGCCTCGAAGCGTGGGATCGGCACGTGATGATGGGGCCCAACGGGGTCAATATGAGCGGCGTCTTCAAGGGCCTCGGCGCGCAGCGCAAGGCGTTCGCCGACTGGACCGATCGGATCGCCGCCGGCGCGTTTCCCGAAGCGCCACCTCGTCCGACAGGTGTCGAGCGCAATCTCGTCATCTCCATGTGGGACTGGGCGCTGCCCACCAGCCGACGGAGCGATGCAGCCGGCACCGATGAGCGCAATCCAACGCTGAACGCCAACGGGTTGATCTACGGCGCGATCCAGACCTCCGACATTCTCGCGGTGCTCGATCCGAAGACGAACTCGACGACCGAGATCAAGATTCCGTCGAATGGACCGGTGCTCGATGGGAATACGCCGCGCTCGCCTGTGTGGGGAGACGAGAAGATTTGGCAGCGCCAGGCCGACCCTCGCAGCGTGGTGATGGACTCCAAGAGTCGCGTGTGGGTGACCGCACGGATTCGCGCCCCCCAGCAGCAGCCGGCGTTCTGCAAGGACGGCGCGACGAACAAGTTCGCCAAGTACTTCCCGCTGCCAGGCCCGAGCAACAGGCAGATCCAGCTGTACGACCCGAAATCGAAGCAGTTCACGCCGATCGACAGCTGTTTCGCCGCGGACCACAACATGTTCGACGAGCACGACGCGCTCGTCTTCGGTCAGGAGAACGCAATCGGCTGGGTGGATACGGTAGCGTTCGACAAAACCCGCGACGGCGCCGCCTCGCAGGCGTGGTGCCCGGGGGTGATCGATACCAACGGCGACGGCAAGATCTCCACCGGCTGGACCGAGCCCAAGGAGCCGGTCGATCCGAAACGAGACCACCGGATCGAATTTGGATGCTACTCGATCGGCATCAGCCCGACCGATGGCAGCATCTGGTGCTCAGGCATCGAGCACGAGGACACGACGCTCGTCCGCATCGAGCGCGGGGCCAACCCGCCGCTCTCGTGCAAGGCCGAGGTGTATCAGCCGCCCCCGTCGACGATCCCGTTGCCATACTCGGGAGGCCTTGCCGTCGACAGCCATGGCGTCGTGTGGCAGAACTGGCGCGGCGTCCACGAAATCTTCAGCTTCGACCGCCGCAAGTGCAAGGTTCTGAACGGACCGACGGCTACCGGTCAGCAGTGCCCCGAAGGATGGACCGTGTACAAGAAGCCCGGCCCCACATTTAAGGGCCAGCCGGATCTCAGCACGGACATGTTGTACCTGACGAACATCGATCATCACAACGCGCTCGGTCTCGGCGAGGACGTCGTGCTCGGTGGCGACTTCAATGCTGATTCGTTCTTCGTGCTGATGCCCGAGAAAGGCCAGATGAAGGCGCTTACTCTGCGCGTGCCTTATCCGCTCGGATTCTCGCCGCGTCATGTGGCCGGTCGGATAGACGATCCGAAAGCGGGGTGGAAGGGCCGCGGGCTCTGGTCGAGCTATTCGATGTACACGCCGTGGCATCAGGAAGGCGGCAAGGGCACCAGGCCGAAGGTCGTGAAGCTTCAGATGCGACCGACGCCGCTCGCGAAGTAGCCGACGGACGTCGTCGCCTGGTGCCGGTCAGTGGGCGGCCGCGGCCGCAGAGGCCGCGGCTGCCCCAGTTGCGCATTGCCGATGTGTCCGGCTGGTGCGTCTCGGCGCTGCACGCCGGAAATCTCAATGCGGCTTTCGCCGTGTCGCAGCCGTAGAGCGCAGGCTTTAGCCTGCGCGGCCAGAGATTGACGATCGCGAGGGATCGCGCACGCTGAAGCGTGCGCTCTACCTGAGACATCACGGATCGCGAGACACTGATTCGCCCGACAGTCCGGCTAAAGCCGGACACTACGTACGCCACTCACACGCTCGACGAAGCGCGCGCCGCGACGGTGATTTCAATCGGCGTGGACTGCCGGAGCGTGTTCGTCACCTGACACGCCCGCTCGGCCATCGATACCAACTTCTCGAGCAGCTCGCCGTCGGCACAGATCGCTTCGACCGACAGCGTGAATGACGTAAAGCGTTCGGGCGAGCCGTCCATCGTCCCGTTCACGGCCACACGGAGCTGGCTGATCGGCGCCTCGCGCGCGCGAATCGCCGCGAGCAGATGGCTCGAGAAACAGCCGCCCAGCGCCACGAGCTGGTATTCGCCGCCG
>Ga0075420_100005552_pt1 | contig 11104 bp, 10 predicted proteins | sample SoiMetdeltSBSDD4_FD_75296 | JGI IMG/M metagenome (GOLD analysis project Ga0075420, IMG submission 75296) | Bulk soil microbial communities from a Populus tree surrounding site in Tennessee, USA - Soil MetaG P. deltoides SBSDD4 | ecosystem: Environmental > Terrestrial > Soil > Tree plantation... | reverse complement strand
CAGCCGTCGACCTGGCTCGACGTGATCCGCCAGGAGTACCTCGACGACTTCGTCCGTGCCGGCGGCGCCGCCGTGAAGGTCGCCGTCGTCGAGGACGAAGCGGCTCGTCGACGCCTTCGTGATGCGCTATCGCAGCTCGGGGAAGCCACCGGGTACCGCGTTGCCCACGTCGACGCCGCCGAGACGAAGGTCCAGATGGTGGATCGGGTCTTTCACGCCGTCGCTCGCCAGATGCCGTGGGCGCAGACCGCCCGGGCCTTCCTCGCGCGCACCATCGCCGAGAACGGCTACCAGCTCCCGCCCGACCCGACCAACCTGACCCTCGCCGCCGTCGCGGAGGTCAACGACGTGCCGGAACGCCGACTCCACACCAGCATCACCGACAGCCTCTGGCGTGACCTCTTCCGCGACTACGCGATGAGCCAGGAGTTTCGTTTGGCGATGGTCCGCCTCTGCCGGGCCCAGCTCTCGCCGGACGACGAGCCTGCCGTCACCGAGGCCGTGATGGCCTGGCTGCGCGGCGAGCTGCGCCGGATCTCCGAGGTCAAGCGTGCCCTGATCTTCCAACGGATCGCCCGGCACAACGCGCGCCACATGCTGGCATCGCTGGCCCACTGGCTACGCCGGACCGGCTCCTCCGGCCTGCTCCTGGTGCTGGACGTCGCCCGCTGCCCGCTGGCGGTCCCGCGCGAGCAGCGCGACGACGGCGTCTACTACAGCCGGCCGGCGACGTTCGACGCCTACGAGATGCTGCGCCAGCTCATCGACGGCACGGACGACGTCGAGGGGCTGTTCGTCGCCGCCCTGACCGGGCCAGAGTTCACCACCGACCTTCGGCGGAGCTACGTCCAGTATCCGGCCTTGCACTACCGCCTCGCGGACGAGGTCCACGATCAGTACCGCCCCAACCCGCTGGCCGCGCTGGTGAGGATCGCCGATGCGCCCTGACGATCTCACCGTGCCGTTTCCTGAGGCGGAACGCTTCGGGAGCGCCGGCTTCCCGGAGGCAGCGGCGACGGCGGAGCCGGTCGGGTCGTCGCCCTCGGGGCTGGCGGTGCCGGACGGGGGAGCGGTCACCCGCGTCCAGGCCCGCCGCGCCATCGAGGCGTTGCGGGCCGGCGTCCCCAACCATGACGCCGTCGTCGCGCTCGGCGGCGGCCAGCCCCGGATCGAGGCCCGGTTCCGATCGCTCCTCGATCACGCTGCCGACGACGTTGCGAAGGGCACCCAGGCTCCCGGCCTGCTGGTCGCCGGCGACTTCGGCACCGGCAAGTCGCACCTGCTCGAAGCGCTGGAGCAGCTCGCCCTGCGGGAGAACTTCGTCTGCAGCAAGATCGTCGTCAGCAAGGAGACGCCGCTCCACGATCCCGACAAGCTGCATCGGGCGGCGATCCAGGCCGCCGTTGTGCCCGGGAAGCGCGGCAATGCGCTGACCGAGATCGCCTTCAGCCTGAAGTACGACAGCCAGGCGTATCACGATCTGGTGGCCTGGGCCGGACAGCCGTCCAGCGGCCTCGGCTCGCGCTTCCCGGCCTCGCTGTTCATCTTCGAGCGGACTCGTGACGAGGAGGTCCGCGATCGGATCATCGCCTTCTGGGGCGGCGACCCGATCGATGTCCGCCAGTTCCGGGGCTGGCTGCGCGACCAGGGGGAGGCCGCGACCTACCGGCTGGAGCGCATCGGCCGGCGCGACCTCCCGCTCCAGTATTTCAGCTTCACGAGTCGGTTGATCGCGGCGGCCGGCTACGCCGGCTGGGTGTTGCTGGTGGACGAGCTCGAGCTGATCGCCCAGTACTCCTTCAAGGCTCGCGCCCGGGCCTACGCCGAGTTGGCGCGCTGGTCCGGACGGCTGCGCGGCCAGCGCTGTCCCGGCCTGGTGTCGCTGTTCGCGATCACGCAAGATTTCGCCACGCTGGTGCTCCACCAGCGCAACGACCTGGAGCGGATCCCGGGCCGGCTCCGCGCGACCGAGAACGACGCGGACAGCGCCATCGCCGACGGCGCCGAGGTCGGCATGCGGCTGATCGAGCGCGACCGTCTTCCGCTCAGCCCGCCGGACCTGCCCGGTCTGGACGAGCTTCGGGCGCGGCTCAGGACACTCCACGGCCTCGCGTACGACTGGCAGCCGCCCGAGGTCGACGCCGGCGAGCGCGCAACCTCGACGAGCATGCGCCAGTACGTTCGCCGCTGGATCAATGAGTGGGACTTGCTGCGGCTCTACCCGGACTATCGCCCGTCGATGGTCGCCGAGCGCTTCGAGACCGACTACGCGGAGGACCCGGACCTGGAGCGCGCAGCGGGCGGGGGCAGCCCGGAGACGCACTGAGGGACGCTCGTGCCGATCGCCTACCGTGACGCCGCCGACCTCGACGAGCTCGGCCTCGCCAGCTACCTGCGCATCGAACGCTCGGCGAGGGGCTCCACCTATCTCGGAGCGCTCTTCACCATCAACGCCCGGGGCGAGCCGATCGAGCTGGTCTACAATGCGCTCGAAACGCCGCAACCGCTCCTCTGGCGGCCGGCCGATCTGCGCCGCCACGCCGAGCGGCGCCTCACCACCTCGCTGCTGAGCGTCGCCGAAGCGGTGCCCCGGCTGCTGTTCTGCCCGGCGGACGAGGTTATGGTAGACCTGTTTGGCCGAGACGTCCAGGTCGACATGCCGGTCGGTCGGCTCGAGCGACCGGCCGGCGCCCCCTCCGGCCCTGATGACACGACCGGCGAGCTGCCAGTCATTCCGGGCTCGGTCCACGTGTTCTGGCAGCCCGCCCCGCCGGCCGAGGACTCCTCGGAGCGCGCCCTGTTCGAGCAGCTCAGCGCGCGCGGCCTGCTGCTGGAGCCGTTCGACCGGGCCGGCGATGCGCTCCGCGAGATCTACGGCCCCCGCCCTGCCGATGGGTAGCGGTGCATCGGCGGGTCAGCCTTCCTGGTGGCGTGACGCCGGCGACCAGGACGACCGCGCCCGCTGGCTCGGGCTGATCCCCCGGCCCGTCCGGCTCGCCCTGAGTCAGCCCGAGCGCCGCGAAGGCGACCGCCCGACCCCCGATAACGCCCGTCGCCTCGCTATCGCCGATCCGGCGATGATGCTGCCCGGCCGTCACCTGGTCACGGTGCCGGGCCTCGCCGAGGCCGGCCGCGTCGATCCCACGCTCCGCCTGCCGGCCGGGGCTCCGCGCGGACGGGTCGACCTCGCCGGCATCCGCCTCGACGATCAGCCTGCGGCCGACTGGTGGGACGCGCCGCGCGGGGAGGGCGACGGCCTGCTGGAGGAGCGCCCGTTCCGCGAGCGCGAGGTCCCGCTCTGGCGCCGTCTGGCCGTCGCGCTCCAGCTCCCAACCTATCTGCTGCTCGACCAGGCCGGCCCGATCGAATGGCCTGAGTCGCTCTTTCCGTATCAGCTCGACGGCGTGCGGGCGCTGCTCCAGCGCGATGCCCTGCTCCTCGCCGACGACATGGGGCTCGGCAAGACGATCCAGGCCATCGCGGCGCTCCGGATTCTCGTTCTGCAGCGTCGAGCCGAGCGCGCACTGGTCGTGGCGCCGGCCGGCCTGCTCGCCCAGTGGCGCGAGGCGATCAGCCGCTGGGCACCCGAGCTGCGCCTCTCGACGGTGCGCGGCCCGGCCGTCGAGCGCGTTTGGCAGTGGCGCACGCCCGCGCACGTCTACCTCGTCAGCTACGACACGCTCCGCTCGGACACCACCGCCAACCCCTCGTCCCCGCCGCGCCGCCAGACCTGGGACGTCGTCGTCCTGGACGAAGCCCAGCGTACCAAGAATCCGGAGTCGGACACGCATCGGGCGTGCAAGCAGCTCCCCAGGAATCGCACCTGGGCGCTCACCGGGACGCCGCTGGAGAACAGCATCGACGATCTGGCGGCCGTGCTGGAGCTGGTGCGTGGCGGTCCGGACGATCCCGCTCCGACCGGCCTGCTCAGCGGCCCGGCCCTGCGCGCTCGTCAGCGCGAGGTCCAGCTCCGGCGGCGCCGCGCCGACGTCCTGCCCGAGCTCCCGCCCAAGACCGTCACCCGCGTGCCCCTCACGCTCACCGGTCGCCAGCGCGAGAGCTACGAGCGCGCCGAGCGCGAAGGGATCCTCGGGCTACGCGAGCGCGGCGATGCCGTTCGCGTCGAGAACGTCCTGGAGCTGATCATCCGCCTCAAGCAGATCTGCAACGTCTGCCCGGTCAGCGGGCGCTCGGCGAAGCTCGACGACCTGGCCGGGCGCCTCGACACCCTCCAGGCCGAAGGGCATCAAGCGCTGATCTTCACCCAGTTCGTCGACGAGCGCCACGGCGCCAGGGCGATCGCTCGCCGGCTTCAGGCGCAGCGCCCGCTGCTCTACACCGGCAACCTGACGCCTGCGGAGCGGGAGGCCGTCGTCACGCGCTTCCGCGATCAGCCTGAGCATGCCGCGCTGATCCTCTCGCTGCACACCGGGGCCGAGGGGCTGAACCTCCAGGCGGCCTCGTACGTCTTCCACTTCGACCGCTGGTGGAACCCGGCTCGCGAGCGCCAGGCTGAGGGCCGCAGCCACCGCCTCGGCCAGACCCGGCCCGTCCACGTCTACACCTACGTCTGCGAGGACACGATCGAGGAACGGATCGACGCGACCCTCCGAAGCAAGCAGCTCCTGTTCGACGAGGTGGTGGACGGGGTCAGCCTCGATCTGACCACGGCCTTCGATCGGGATGAGCTGTTCGACCTCGTCGGCCTTACGCCACCCCCACGCCACGGCCGCCCGGACCGATGATGCCGCGCACGAGGTTCTACTACCGCGATCCAGAGGCCCCACGGCCGGCGTTCTACACCCTCGGCGTGACCGCGCTGATCGAGCGTGACGGCAAGCTCTTGCTGGAGAGACGGCGGGACACCGGCCAGTGGAACCCACCGGGCGGCAAGGTGGAGCTCGATGAGTCGCTGGAGCAGGCGCTCCGCAAGGAAGTGCTGGAGGAGACCGGGCTGACTATCGCCGGCTACAGCCTGTTCGGCACGTTCTCCGATCCGTCGCGCATCGGGCAGTTCGAGAACGGCGCCGTCATCCGCTTCGTCGTGCTCGCCTACGTCGTCCGGGTGGACGACTTCTCGACGTTGTGCTGTAGCGACGAGTCGCTCGAGCTGCGATTCTTCATCCGCGACGAGCTCGCCGACCTGGATATCGTCCCGACCGGCCGCGACATCGTGGAAGCGTACCTCACCCGGAAGGCACCGGTCCTGGATTGACCGGGCATCACCAGAGTCGGTAGCGCTGAGTGAGAGACGCATGAGCAGCGTGTCACGCCGACTCACGGGACCTCTCCGGCAACTCCAGTCTCAACCCGTCCGAATCGTATCACCGAAGGCGACTCATGTAACTATGCGTCAGAACGAGACCGTCGGCACCGCCCGCTCGGCGGGGTCGTCCAGCGCGAACGGATCGGCCGACCGGAACCCGAGGCTCGCGGCGAACAGCACCGCCGGAAATTGCTGCTGCGCCGTGTTGTACCCCATGACCGCGTCGTTGTAGTGCTGCCGCGCGAAGGCGATCCGGTTCTCAGTTGAGGACAGCTCCTCCTGGAGCATCAGCATGTTCTCGTTCGAGCGCAGCGCGGGATACGCCTCGGCGACCGCGAACAGCGAGCGCATCGCCCCCGTCAGGGCGTTCTCGGCCGCCGCTCGGGCGGCCACGTCGTCGCCGGCCGCGATGGCGCTGGATCTGGCCTGCGTCACCCGATCAAGCACCTCGCGCTCGTGCACCATGATCCCCTTCACCGCGTCGACCAGGTTCGGCACCAGGTCGTGCCGACGCTTCAACTGGACGTCGATCTGCGACCAGGCGTTCTGGACCCGGTTCCGGAGACCCACCAGGCCGTTGTAGATGACGATCGCGACGGCCGCCACGACGGCGAGCACCACGACCACCAGTCCGACCAGCCCGAGCACCACACTCAGCATGACGGCCCCCTCGGCGCTGTCCCCGTCCGCTAGAACAGCACCTCGAACACGAGGTAGACGATCCCCATCGGGATCATCATGAACACCAGCACCAGCCCCGTCGAGAGCAGCACGACGATCCCGAGCAAGAAGACGATCAGCGCGATCAACGGGCTCATCGCGGCGATCAGCACCCAGTCCTGCGCCGACCACCGGCGCGGGCCGGCCAGGGCCGCCTCATCCACGTGCGCGCCCATTGCGCGGAGCCGCTTCAGCCGGCTCTGGAGCGACGGGTGGACCGAGACCCAGCCGAGCTGCCCGATCTCCGACTCGTCGATCGCGCGCGACGCCTCGTCCTCGGCCAGGAGGCGCTGCCGGTAACGGTCGCCGGCCCGCAGCCGGACCGCCATCCGGTCCACGCCCGATGTGCCCCCGCTCTCCCGCTCGACCTCGGCCTGAAGCTCGGCGACGTCGGCCTCGCGCGCCCGCGCCCGGTCGGTCACGCCGCCGCCGACGACGAAGAGGTGATCGGCCCAGGCGCCGCCCCTGATCCCGCCGCCCCGGGCCAGCAGCCCCTGGAGCCCGCGCGCGATCCCGTCCGGGTTGCGCGTGAGCTGGACCGCCGTCGCATCCGCCAGGAAGCGGCGCGTGCGCCAGGTCCAGGCGAGCAGCGGGCTGATGAGGGCGAACACCATGACCATCAGGGCCGTCTTCGCCAGGCCGGCCGCCGCCCAGATCGGGAAGAGGGCCCAGACGCGGACCTTCAAGAGCCACCCGCCGACCCCGCGCAGTTCCCGGTGCCGGGACTCGTCGTTGCCCAGGACGATGTCGACGTCCTCCATCTCCATCATCGAGACGCGCGAGCCGAGCAGCCGGGCCGCCTCGGCCGCGCGCAGGGCCGCGTCGCGCCCTTCCGTGTCGCGCACCACGGCCCAGAGCCGCCAGAGCGTCTGCCGCGCGGACGAGCTGATCAGCGCGTCCAGCAGCGTGTTGACCAGCCCGAAGGTTCGTAACACCGTGACCATCGAGAGCGCGATCCCGAGGTCGCCGTTGCCGATCGCGGCGATTTGGTGGGCGAGGACGCCTTGCGTCTCGTCGCGGTCCATCTCGTCCAGGAGCCGACGCGACACGACCACCACCGCGTCGTCGGGTCCGGACCCGACGACGGCGGCGTTCGCGATCTGGCCGTCGAGCAGCATCACCTTCGGAGCGGGCAGGCCGGCGGCGATCGCCATCTCTTCGACCACGTTGACGAGCTGGCGCTCCTCCAGGTCCGTCGGGTCCGGCTCGCGCGCCCCCAGCCCGATCACCAGGCCACCGACCCCTGCTCCCGAGAAGAGGCGCCGTAGCAGCGTCCAGAGCCCAAGCATTCCGAGGACGCCGGGCAGCAGCAGGCAGGCCGCGCCGAGCAGCGCCGCCCCGACCGTCGACCAGGGCACCGGCCCACGGTCGCTCGCCTCGACGGCGTTGAAGATCGCGCCGATCGCCCAGGCGACCGAGCGGTAGAGCTCCGGCACCGCCGGCGGTATCGGCACGACCAGGCTCGCGAGCTTCGTCAGCAGGATGATCGCCAGGAAGATGATCGGCGTCACGACCAGCGAGAGCGGCAGGCCGGCCAGGACCACGGCCAGCGTCGAGACGGCCGTCAGGCGCCAGGTCTGCCGCCGATGCCGGGCCTGCTCCGCGAAGAAGCTCGCCCGATCGGCCGGCCCGGCGACGTGCTGCCACGGCCCCGGGCTCGCCGTGCGCCGGGCGGGTGGTTGGGCAGCGGCCGGCGCGCTGGCGAGGGTGGGGCCGCCGGGCGCCTCGTCGACGGGCGCCGGATGGTCCGCCGACCGCTGGCCGAGCCGTCGCCGCTCGGCCAGCCGCGCCCCGAGCGGGCCCTCGGTGGCCGAGCGCGTCGTCGTCGGGGGCGGGCTCTCGGGGGCCTCGGCGTGGCGACCGACGTCACTCGTCAGGCGCTCGTCCAGGCGAGGCTCGGCAGTTCGCTCCTCGTCCTCGTCCTCGTCCTCGCGCCCGGGAGCCGTGGGCTCGGGCCGCGCGAGACGCTCCCGCGCGCGCGGGTCGATCGTGGACGGGCGTGGAGTTGGAACGTCGTCGTCGATCACGGAGGTGCCGGTCCCTCGCTTCAGCGCCGTCGCCGCGCAGCGCGCCCGGTTACAACGGCGCGCTGACGCCGTGCGGGCCTCTCCAGCCTAGCAGAGCGCGGTGTTTTCGGCTGTCATTCCGCCAACAACGTGCGGGGAGGAGTCAGGCGTCGGGAAGAGGGGAACGGCGGGACACCGACCCGTCGTTACGCGCCGTCTCCCGTGGTCAGGAGCTCGGTCTCCACGAAGGCGACCTCGAACGGGTTGTCGTTGAAGACCTCGTGTTCGACGCCGGCCGACCGGAAGTAGGCCTGCCCGAGCACGAGGTCGCCCGCCTGCTCGCCGGTCGCGGTCAGGATGCGGAGCCGGGCCGTCGTCATCGGCACGACGACGTAGTCGTGGGCGTGGCGGTGAAAGCCGGTCGAGGTGCCCGGCGGGAAACGCCACTCGGTGACCCGGACCAGCTCGTTCTCGACCTGGACCGTCGAGATCGCCAGTGGGCGGTCTGCAGACGCCATCACCCCTCCTGACCCCTGACTCCTGACTCCGCGTCTACGGCTCGTCGCCGTACTGGCGGATGCGGCGCGGCGGGAAGTGCTCGTAGGCGTGAGCCCGCAGCGCGTCCTCGTCCAGGTCGATGCCCAGACCGGGCGTCGTCGGGAGCTGGACGTAGCCGTCCTGCTGGAGCAGCGGCGGCCGCGCGATCTCCTTGCCGAGGCCCTCGAAGTTGACGAAGTACTCGGTGATCAGGAAGTTCGGCATCGTGGCGGCGGCGTGGACCGTCGCGGCGAGGCCGATCATCGTGCTGTTGTAGTTGTGCGGCGACATCGCGACCAGGTGGGCCTCCGCCATCGCCGCGATCTCCTTCAGCTCCAGGATGCCGCCGACGTTGCAGACGTCAGGATTCAGGATGTCGGCGGCCCGGCGCTCGAAGACCTCGCGGAACTCGGTCTTGGTGTACAGCTCCTCGCCGGTCATGATCGGCAGGTTGATCTTGCTCCGCACCTCGGCCATCGCGTCGAGGTTGCGCGCCGAGACCGGCTCCTCGAACCAGTACGGGCGGTACTCCTCGATGGCGTTGGCGACGCGGATCGCGTTGATCGGCGCCAGCCGGCGGTGGACCTCCACCATCAGGTCGACGTCCGGCCCCACCGTCTCGCGCATGATCCGGACGCCGTCGATCGCGTGCCGCTCCTGGTCTTTGTCGATGTGGGCGCGCCACGGGTTTGGGAACGGGTCCCACTTGAGCGCCGTGAAGCCCTGCTCCAGGATCTCCAGCGCCCTGGCCGCCGTGGCATGCGGATCCCTGCCGCCGTCGCCCCAGCCGTTGGCGTACACCCGGATCTTGTCGCGGCACGGCCCGCCGAGCAGGTTGTAGACCGGCTGGCCGGCCGCCTTGCCACAGATGTCCCAGAGCGCGTGCTCCAGGGCGCTAATCGCCGAGTAGCACTCCATCGAGCCACGCTTCCCGAGGAAGTCGTTGTAGGCGACGTAGGTGAAGTGCTTGATCGCCCAGGGGTCCCGGCCGATCAGGTAGTTGCCAAGCTCGTGGACCGAGATCTCGATCGAGCGGTCGCGGTCCTGCTGGGTGTACGCCTCGCCCCAGCCGTGGATCCCTTCGTCCGTGCTCACTTTGACGAAGAGCAGGTTCTTGCCGCGTCCCTGTGGATGGACCAGGAACGTCTCGACGCCGGTCACCTTCACCGTGCTGTACCTCCCATCTTGCGCCGGCAGGGTACCCCGGCCGAGTCGCGGGTCGCGAGTTGTGAGTTTCGAGCGGAGCTTCACTCGCTACTCGCCACTCGTAACTCGCTACTCGTCCGGCGGTACGCGGCTTGCGGGGCTTCCGGCCGGACGCGGCCGGATCGCCAGCCGGCCCGATCACAGCCTGGGGAGCGCGAACATGGAAGAGCAGTTCGAGGCGGGGACCACCGGCGGCACCAGCACGGCGGTCCGTGGCACCTGTGACGAGTGCGGCCAGACGGCGGCGCTCAGCGTCCGGATCGATCCCGAGAGCCCGCTCAGCGACACCGTGCGGCTCTGCCCGTCGTGTGCGCGCGCTCCGGAGCCGTTCTGGCACGACGACCGCTGACCCGGGGACCCGAGGCGCCGGCCCGGGTGTGCTGACAGATAGCCCAGATGAGGCATCTCTCCTTGACGGGCACTTCGCGTTAAAGCGAGAGAGTAGTACGCCTCGGAGCAGGGTCGTGAGGAGCATCTGGCTTGCGCTGGTGCTGGCGACGGGTGTCGCCGGCAGGTTGGTCGGCATGGCCAGCGCGCAGGGAGTCGCTCGGGTGCTCAGGAGCTGAGCCGGCGATATCCTGGCACCGGGCGAGGCCAGCCGAGACTCCGGCGTCCGGCTGCCGTTCGGGGTGGGGTCAATCGTCGGCGCGCGCAGCCTGCGCGAGCGCGTCGCCGGTCAGGAACGGCGGCAGCTCCTCGGGCTCGAATCCCTCGTTCTCGGCGGCCAGCACGATCTCGTCGGCCGTCCAGCCGTACTCGAGCATCTGACGGATGAGCGCCAGCGCCTCGACCTCGCTCGGGTAGGCGGCGACCAGGCTGCGCGTCTCCAGCTCCCAGACCTCGTACATCAAGCTCGTGTCCGGCATGTCCGAGGCGCCCCGCCCGGCCAGCGCGGTGCCCCGGCCGGGATCGCCGCCGATCGTGTAGTGGCCGGGGCCGGGCGTCGGCTCGGCGCGCATGCCGGCGCCGGGCAGGATGTTCAGCTCGGCGATGAACGAGCCGAGCATCGGCAGCCGCCGCACGACCCGGCACGCCTGCTCCTCGGACCCGAACACCGAGAGCCCGGTCCAGCGCCGTTGCACGTCCGGATCGGCGACCGGGCACGGGATCCCAAGGTGCAGCTTCGACTTGAAGTCGTCTTCCGTCGGCTGCGCGGTCGGCAGGATGCGGAAGAGGCGGTGGGGCTGCTCGCCGGACTGCCGGTCGCTCATTGCGGCTTATCCCCCTGGTCCCAGAAGAGCCCCATCCGGGCATTGGTTCCGCCGTCGACGTACAAGACCTGGCCGGTGATGAAGTCGGCGGCGTCCGAGGCGAGGAAGGCTGCCGCGTGCCCGACATCGGCCGGCGTGCCGACGCGGCCCCACGGCAC
>Ga0075420_100005551_pt1 | contig 11106 bp, 9 predicted proteins | sample SoiMetdeltSBSDD4_FD_75296 | JGI IMG/M metagenome (GOLD analysis project Ga0075420, IMG submission 75296) | Bulk soil microbial communities from a Populus tree surrounding site in Tennessee, USA - Soil MetaG P. deltoides SBSDD4 | ecosystem: Environmental > Terrestrial > Soil > Tree plantation... | reverse complement strand
GAGCGTTCGGTTCCCGAGCGCGAAGGTCGTCAGTCCGAGCGGCATCGTGTACAGCTCGGCGCTGTCGATGATGATGAGCGGGCCGAGCAGCTCCTGCCACCAGAACTGGAAGGTGAAGATCGCGACGGCGGCGACCGCGGGCCTGCAGAGCGGCATCACCACCTGCCAGTAGATCCGGAAGTGGCCGGCGCCGTCGATCCTGGCCGCGTCGATCAGCTCATCGGGGACGGCGGACCTCATGTACTGACGCAGGAGGAAGATCGAGAACGCGCTGCCGATGTTCGGGACGATCAATCCCCAGTAGGAGTTGAGCATCCCATTGCCGCCCTGCCCGTAGAGGTCGTTTCCCCCCATGAGCGGGATGTGCAGCAAGATCAGGTAGTTCGGGATCGAGAGCACCTCGCTCGGCAGCATCAGGGTCGCCAGCGTCAGCAGGAACAGGAAGTCGCGGCCCGGGAACGTCCGCTTGGCGAACGTGTAGGCGATCAGCGAGCTGGTGAACACGACCGCCACGGTGATCGTGGTCGTCACGTAGAAGCTGTTGAAGACCCATCGCCCGATGTTGCGGCCCGAGGTGAAGAACTGGACGTAGTTGTCGAGCGTCGGGTCGGGCGGGATCCAGCTCGGCGGGAGCCGGAACATCTGCTCGAGCGGCTGGAACGACGCGCTCACCATGTAGGCGAACGGTGCCATGAAGATGATCGCGATCGCGATCAGGATGAGATACCGCATCCATCGGGCCGGCCGGAACCGGCGTCGACGACGTTGCGTCCTCGGCCGGGCTGGCTCGAGCCCGGCCGGGACGGGCTGGCCCAGCTCGTGCTTCTCGCCGCCCAGGACGGTGCCCATCAGACCTCCACCCGCTTGCGGTACCACCGGAACTGGAGGTACGAGATCCCGAACAGCAGGATGAACATCGCATACGCCAGCGCCGAGGCGTAGCCGAACCGCAGGTACCGGAACGCGTTCTGATAGATGTAGAACACGACCGTCGTGGTCGCTCCTCCCGGGCCCGGCGGACCGCCGTTCGTCATCACGAAGATCGGCGTGAAGTTCCTCGCAGCTCCCACGGTGTTGATGATCAGGACGAAGATCGTGGTGGGCGCGAGGAGCGGAAGCGTGATCCGCCACAACCTCGTCCAACCCCCCGCGCCGTCGACGTCGGCGGCCTCGTACAGCTCCTGCGGGATCGCCTGGAGGCCGGCCAGGTACACGAGCATGCCGAAACCGGCCGTCTGCCAGATGCTCATCACGATGACCGCAGGCATGGCGGTCGACCGGTTCGAGAGCCAGAACACGGGCTCGTCGATGACCCCCAGGGCCTGCAGGTAGTAGTTCGCGAGCCCGTAATCGGCGTGGTACACCCAGGTCCACAGGAGCGCGGCGATCACGAGGGGCGTGATCGTCGGCAGGTAGTAGGCCGTCCGGAACAGACCGAGTCCGCGGATCTGGGAGTTCAACAACAGCGCGAGGCCGAGGCCCAAGATCGTCGACGGGACGACGGTCCCGATCACGAAGTAGGCCGTGTGTCCGATCGCCTCGTGGAAGTCACCGTCCTGGAGGATCTCGCGATAGTTGTCGAGCCCGACCCACGTTCGCTCACCGATAAGGTCCCAATCCTGGAACGAGAGGATGAAGGACGTGAACAGCGCATAGACGACGAAGATCGCGAACAGGATCAGCCCGGGGGCATGGAACAGGTACGCCGTCCACTCTCGCCGCATCTCTCGGAAGACGCCGCGGCGTTTCCGTTGAGGTGCCTGTGCCTGAGGTACCTGTGCCCTCGTGGCCTGCGCCAGTGGGTCGCTCCCGTCCGTCGAGCGGCGTGCGTCCCGTCAGGAACGCACGCCGCGCATCTCGATTCGTCCTCGTCGAACCCTCGGGGCCTCAGCCCTCGTCGATGATCTCCTCGCCTTCGGCGGCCGCCTCCGTGACGGCCTGCTCCGCCGGGATGTCGCCGTACATCGCCTCGCCGAGCTTCTCGTTCAGGACCGCTTCGACCTCCGGGTACCGCGGCTGGTCGACCGTGCTCGTCACGGCGCACTCCATGTCCTCGGCGAACCCCTCAAGGAACGGCTTGTTCTCCGAGAGCTGCTCGGAATTGAGGAGCGACTCCCTCGGCGGCAGGAGCGTCGTGGTCTCCTCGCCGATCGTCCACGCCGTCATGATCTCCGGGCTCGAGAGGTACTCGATCCAGAGCCATGCTGCGTCCTGCTGTTCCGAGGTCCCGAAGATCGCGAGGCTGTCCCCGGCGAGCGTCGTCGCGCAGCCGGCGTCGCCCTTGGGGAGCGGGGCCGTCGCCCACTGCCCCTCGATGTCGGGGAACTCGGACAGGAGCTGTCCGGCGAACCAGTTGCCGGCGATGTACATGCCGACCTTGCCCGTCGCGAACGCGACACGGCCGTTCCACGAGTCGGAACCGAGGTAGTCCGGTGGCGCGTAGTTCTGCGCGAGGTCGACGTAGAACTGGGCGGCCTCGACACCCTCCGGATCGTCGAACACAACGTCTTGCCCATCCGAGCTGAGCGTGTCCCCGCCCGCCTGCCAGAGCCAGGGGTACCAGTAGTACGCGGCCTCCGTCGAGAACATCGCGACGCCGTACTGCTGTCCCGACGGATCCGTGAGGGCGGCCGCGGTCTGCTCGAACTCCTCCCACGTCGTCGGCGGGCCCTCGATCCCCGCCTCGGCGAACAGGTCGGTTCGATAGAACAGGCCCGTCGTCTCGCCGTCGAACGGCAGCCCGTACATGCTGCCGTTGACGATCGCCGTGTTACGGAATCCCTCGACGTAGTCCTCGGTGGCGACCACGTCGCTGCCCTCGATGTACCCGTCCAGGTTCACGAGCGCGCCCCTGGTCGCGAGCTCCTGGACGAAGCCGGCGTCGACGAACGCGGCGTCGGGAGCGTTGCCGCCCGCGACCTGCGTCAGGACCTTCTCACGGGCGCGGCCGGACGGCACCGGCTCGAACTCGACCGTGATGTTCGGATGCTCGGCCTCGAAGTCCTTCTTGAACTTCTTCATCTGTGGCGACTCGGCTACGGAGGAGAAGACCGAGAAGCGGATCGTCACGGGTTCGGTCGGTTCCTTCGCGACGGTCGGCTCCACCTCCTCCCCGGTGGGGGTGGCCGGCTCCTCGCTCTCGCCACCGCCTCCCAGACAAGAGACCGTGACGAGCGCCAGCGCCACGAGCACGAGCGCCCATCGCCGAGGCTGAACGCGGCCAACTCTCACAACGCGCCCCCTTCCAGGAACGAACCTCGCCGCGGACCGCGCGGCCAAACCGATTTGGACCGCGCCAGCATGCCCACGGCCTTTCGGCGCTGTCAAGGCAGCGAGCATGGCCGCCGGTCTTGACAACCGCCGACCCGCGGGTTTCTCCTGTGGGCACACGTGAATCGGTTTGCGGACGGCCATCGGCGGGTCACGATCTCGGACGTCGCGGAACACGCGGGCGTCAGCAAGACCACGGTCTCGCACGTCCTGTCCGGCCGAAGGCCGGTCGCCGCCCCGACCCGCGAGCGCGTGGAGGGATCGATCCGCGAGCTCGGCTACCGTCCCGACGGGCTCGCGCGCAGCCTCCGGACCCAGCGCTCGCATCTCGTCGCGCTGCTGATCCCCGACATCACGAACCCCTTCTACCCGGTCCTCGCCCGAGGGTTTGAGTCCGGGATGGACGGCGCCGGGTACCGCGTCGTCATCTGCAACACGGACTCGCGGTCGGAGAGCGAGCTGGAGTTCGTCGGCGAGATGACGGACCGGCGCGTCGACGGGATCGTGCTCGATTCCTCGGCGATCGGCGTGGACCAGCTCCGCGAGCTGACGGGACCGTCGCTCCCGGTCGTCTGGATCGGCGCCGAAGGGTCCGTTCACCCGGGCATCGACTCCGTGAAGTCCGACGACGAGCAGGGTGCGTTCGATGTCACGATGCATCTGCTCCGAAGGGGATGCGTGCGCGTCGCGATGATCGACGGCACGCCGAACTCGGGGACGCCGCGCAACGCCGGGCATCTGCGGGCGTTGTCGGACGCCGGCCGGGGCAACGGCGCTCCGATCGTCCGGCACGGCGGCTGGACCCGCGAGGGGGGCGCCACGGCGATGGCGGAGCTCCTGGACGCCGGCCCGGCCCCGGACGGGGTGTTCTGCGCGAACGACCTGATGGCGATCGGCGCGCTCGACACCTTGCGTACCCGCGGCCTCCGCGTGCCGGACGACATCGCCGTCGCCGGCTTCGACGACATCGAAGCGGCCGCGATCGTGACGCCTCCGCTCACCTCGGTCGTGAACCCGGCGTTCGAGACCGGGCGCGTCGCCGGGGCGTTGCTGATGGAGCGTATGACCGGCGCCTACATCGGTCCCCAACGCACCGTGACGCTGCCGTGCCGGCTCGTCGCGAGAGCGTCCGCGTGACGAAGATCCATCTCGACACGGACCTGGGCTCGGACACCGACGACCTGTGCGCGCTCGCGATGGTGCTGGGGTGGCCCCACGCCGAGCTCGTCGGGATCACGACGTCGACGGACCGCGGTGGCCTGCGCGCGGGCTTCGTCGAGTACGCGCTCGCGCTCGCCGGCCGGACCGGGGTCCCCGTCGTGGCCGGCGCCGAGGGTTCGATCGGGGGGCTCTTCTGGCCGATCGAGATCCCCGACTACTGGCCCGAACCGATCGAGCCCCGCCCGTCGCCCGCCGGTGATGCGATCGAGCTGCTCGAGGAAAGCGCGTCGGAGGGCGCGGTGGTCGTATCGGTCGGCCCGTACACCAACCTGGCGATGCTCGAGTCGGCCAGGCCCGGGCTCCTGTCCTCGGCGGGCGTCGTGGTGATGGGCGGCCACCACACGACGTCGCGGCCGGGCTTGCCCGACTGGGGGATCCGCGACGACTTCAACGTGCAGCAGGATCCCGTGGCCGCGGCGATCGTCTTCGAGCGCTGCGATCCTATCGACGTGCCGCTGGCCGTGTCGCTCGAGGTCGCTCTGCGCGCATCGCACCTCGAGGCCCTGCGGGCCTCGGGGCCGCTCGGGAGATTGGTCGCGGACCAGGGCGAGATGCATGCGCGCGACCAGGGCCGGGTCGAGCTCTCCCGCGCCCACCCCGGGCTCCCCGACGATCTCCTGAACTTCCAGTACGACCCGCTCGCCTGCGCCGCTGCCCTCGGGTGGGACGGCGTCTCGGTCGAGACGCTCCGGTGCGCGTACGAGCGGGAGCCGGACGGGCTCCTTCGCATGACGCTCGCGGACGATGGCACACCGCTCCGGACCGCGACGGGCGTCGACGCCGCGAGCTTCGAGGCGATGTGGCTCGATGCCGTCTGTACGGCGTCGGCGACCGCGGCACCGTGAGGATCGCGCTCGTCGGCGGAGGAGGGTTCCGGACGCCGTCCGTGCACGACGCGCTCGTGCAGATCTCCTCGGAGGTCCCGATCGAGCCGCTCGTCCTCCACGACGTCGACGGCCGTCGCCTCGAACGCATCGCGGCGGTGATCGAGGCCGCGAACGGGGCGCGCGGCGAGCTCGGCGTCCGAACGACCACGGACCTCGATGAGGCGCTCGACGGCGCGGACGTCGTGTTCGTCGCGATCCGCCCGGGCGGCCTCGAGGCGAGGGTCGTCGACGAGGCCGTGCCGCTCGAGCTCGGCGTGTTGGGGCAGGAGACGGTGGGCCCCGGGGGCGTCGCGTTCGCGCTCCGGACGATCCCCGAGGTCGTTCGGATCGCGGAGACGGTCCGCGGGCGGGCGCCGGGCGCGTGGTTCGTGAACCTCACCAACCCCGTCGGCGTCGTCACGGAAGCGGCGCGGGTGGTCCTTGGCTCGAAGGCCGTCGGGGTCTGCGACTCGCCGACGGCGCTCTGGCGAAACGCCTCGGCGGCGATGGGCCGCAGCGCGACGACCCTTCGGCCCTCGTACGCGGGGCTCAATCACCTCGGCTGGCTCACCGCGCTCCGGGACGGCGACCACGACGTGCTGCCGACGCTCATCGGCGAGCACCTCGACGAGGTGCACGAGGCGCGCCTCGCCGGGATCGCCTCCGTCCGTGCGCGAGGCCTCATCCCGAACGAGTACCTCACGTACTACCGGGACACGGACGCGGTGATCCGCGCGTTCCGCCGGGACGGTTCGCGCGCCCAGGTCCTGGCCGCCCAGCAGGCGCGGTTCTACGACGCCCGGTCGCAGGATCCCACCGCGGCGCTCACGGCATGGCGTGCCGCGAAGGACGAACGCCACGGGACGTACATGTCGGAGGCTCGGGACCAGGGCGATCGGGGATCGGCGATCACCGATGAGGGGGGGCTCGGCTACGGCAACGTGGCGGCCGCGTTCGTCCGGGCCGTCGCGAACGACACGCGCGAGCGGATGATCCTCGGTGTCGGCAACGACGGGGCCGTGCCCTGGCTCGACAACAGAGCCACGGTCGAGATCCCGTGCGAGGTCGGAGCCGACGGCCCCGAGCCCGAACCCCAGAGCACCCTGCCACCGCCCGAGCGGGAGCTGATGGAACGCGTCCGCGAGGCCGAACGCGCGACGTCGGTGGCGGCCGAGACGCCGTCTGTGCGGTCGCTCGTCGACGCGATCGCCGCGCACCCCGTGGTGCCCTCCCGCGAACTGGCCGAGCGGATCGCGGACGCGTACCTCGAACGGCATGACGGGATGCGGGAGCGGTTCGCGTGACGGCGTTCGACGTCACGGTCGTAGGGGCGCCGTTCGTCGACCTGACCTTCTCCGGCCTCGAACGCCTCCCGCGCGCCGGTGAGGAGGTCGTCGGGGAGAGTCTGCGCGTCGGACCGGGCGGCACCGGGATGCAGGCGGTGGCGGCGTCGCGGCTGGGACTGTCCACCGTGCTCGTGTCGCCGGTCGGCGAGGACGCCGGCGGCCGGATGCTGCGCTCGATCTTCGCCGACGAGGGCGTGGTCTGGTTGGGTGGGGAGGTCGACGCCACGCCGACGACCGCCATCCTGTCGACGGCGCAGGGCATCGCGATGGCGACCGCGCCGATGGAGGCGGAGCCCTCGCAGGAAGAGGTGGCGGCCGTGGACGCCCGCGCGGTCGTCCTGTCGGTCGGCCGCATGAGGCTCCGGCCCCCGGAGGTCGCCGTCTACGTGACCACCGGGACGGTCGAGGTCGACGCCGGCGTGCGGCCGGACGCGACGGCGCTCGGGGACGCACGGGCCCTGATCCTGAACGAGCGCGAGGCGGTCGCGATCACGGGGAGGCGGGGGGCCCGCGAGGCGGCGGAGCGGCTCGCCGGACCCGGCGGGTCCATCGTCGTGACGCTCGGCGCGGGCGGCGCGCTCGCCGTCGAAGGCGGTGAGGTGGCGCGGGCGTCCGCCCCTCAGGTCGACGCCGTCGACGCGACCGGCGCCGGCGATCTGTTCGTGGCCGCGTACGTGTGGACCGACCTCGGGGGCCTCGACGTCCGGGGCCGGCTCGAATGGGCGTGCCTGTACGCGGGGCTCTCGGTTCGAGCGCTGACCGCGCTCGACGGCGCGCTCCGGCTCGAAGAGCTCCTCGCGGAGGGCGAGCGGAGAGGCCTCCCCCGGCCGCCGATCGGGCCTTAGGCCTTCACGATCATCCCGCCGTCGACGCGGAGCGATACCCCGGTCACGAACGACGACTCGTCCGACGCGAGGAAGACGACGGCGGCCGCCACCTCCTCGGGCATCCCGATCCTGCCGACCGGGTGCATCGCGTTCCACTCGGCAAGGAGAGCGTCGGGATCGTCGACCTCGCGGAGGATCCCCTCGTTCATCGCCGTGAGGATCGTGCCGGGGACGATCGCGTTCACGCGGATGCCCTTCGGGGCGTACTCGACCGCTGCCTGGCGCGTCAGCGCGTCGACGCCACCCTTGCTCGCCGCATAGCCGCTCCAGCCGACGAATCCGACGTGCCCCTGGACCGAGCTGGTGTTCACGATCGATCCACCGCCGGCCTCGAGCATGATCGGGATCGCGACGCGCATCCCTCGCCAGACGCCGGTGAGGTTGACGTCGATCACGCGGCGCCAGTCGCCCTCGCTCATCTCGCCCGCCGCGCCGCCGATCGCGACACCGACGTTGTTGAACATCACGTCCAGGCGGCCCCACCGTTCCACGGCATCCCCGACGAGCGCTTGCACGTCGTCCAGGCTCGTCACGTCCGTGCGAACGAAGATCGCGTCACCGCCTGCATCCCGGATCTCCCCGGCGCACGCCCGCCCTTCCACCTCGTCGACGTCGCCGACCGCGACCGTGGCGCCCTCGGCGGCGAGCGCCTTCGCGGACGCTCGGCCGATGCCGTGCGCGCCGCCCGTCACGACCGCGACCTTCCCGTCGAGCCGGCCCATCGCGCCTCCTATCCGCCCCGGAACCGTGGTTCGCGCTTCTCGACGAACGCCCGGATGCCTTCGTTCGCATCCGCGGTCCCCCGGAGCCGGGCGAGCGCTTCCTGCTCCAGCGTGAGCCCGTCTTCGAGCGGCACGTCTCCCGCGATCTCGACGAGACGGAGCAGCTCGACGGTCGCGAGCGGCGCGACCTTCGACATCGCGTCCGCCTTCTCGACGGCTCGACGGACCAGCTCGGTCGGTTCCACCACCTCCGACACGAGACCGAGACGGAGCGCGTCGTCGGCCGAGAGCCGACCCGCCGACAGCAGGACGTCCGCGGCGACGAACGGCCCCACGGCGCGCGTGAGCCGCTGCGACCCGCCGCCGCCCGGCGACAGCCCGAGCAGCCCCTCCGGCAGACCGAACACCGCGTTTGGCGTGGCGAGCAGGACGTCGCAGCAGAGTGCAACCTCGAACCCGCCGCCGAGCGCGTATCCGTTGATCGCTCCGATCACCGGCTTGCCGAACCGGTCGATCCGCGAGAACAGCCGGCGGCTGAACCGCTGGTAGTCGTCGAACGCTCCGGCGTCCAGCTCGGCGTACTCGCCGATGTCGGCGCCGGCGACGAACGCCCTGTCGCCGGCGCCGGTGAGGATCACCGCGCGGACGTCTGCCGCCGCCTCCGCCACGTCGAGCCGTCGCTCGAGCTCCTGCAGCATCGGCGTGCTGAGCGCGTTCAGCTTGTCGGGGCGGTTGAACGTCAGCACGGCGCACGGACCCCGGCGCTCTTCGAGGACGAGCGGCGGCGTCACGGGCCCATCGCGCCGTCGTCGCGCAACGAGGCGATCTCCTCGGTAGTGAACCCGGCCTCCGCGAGCACCTCGTCGGTGTGGTCGCCCACCGCCGGCGGTCCCGAACGGATGTCGCCCGGCGTCTCGGAGAAGCGCATCGGGATGCCGACCACACGGATCTCGCCGCCCGCCGGATGCTGCACCGTTCGGATCAGGTCGTTGTGCGCGACCTGCGGATCGTCGACGAGGTCCTCGAAGGCGTTCACCGGCGCGGCCCAGACGTCCTTCGTCGCGAGGATCTCGAGCCATTCGGCGGCCGGGCGTCCGAGCAGCCGGTCCTGGACGATCCGATAGGCCTCGTCCCGGTCGTCGAACGCCCGCCGTTCGTCGTCGAATGCCGCGAGCTCGGGTGCCCCGATCAGCTCGCCGACGACCGAGAGCGACGCCATCGCGATCGCGATCGGACGGTCCGCGGTCCGGTAGATCCCGAACGGCGCCGACAGCCAGGCGCCGCAGATCCCCGCCTCGCTGCGGTCGAACCGGCGCTGCATGTTCAGGAACGCCGCGATCTCCTGGCACTGGAGCGCGACGGCCGTGTCGAACAGGCTCACGTCGATGCGCTGCCCCTCGCCCGTTCGCTGGCGGTGGAACAGGCCGACCATCGCGGAGAACGCCAGCAACAACGCCGTGCTCGCGTCGACGATCGAGCTCCCCGACGGCGTGGGAGGGTCCCCGGCACGGCCGCCGTACGCGGCGAGACCGCTCATGGACTGGATCAGCAGGTCCTGCCCGGGACGCTCGACGTACGGCCCGTCCGGGCCGAATCCGGTCCCGGACACGTACACGATCGATGGGTTCACGTTCCGCACGTCGTCGTAGCCGATCGCGAGCCGGTCCATCACGCCGGGTCGGAAGTTCTCGACGACCAACTGCGATCCCTCCGCGAGCCGCAGCACGACCTCTCGCGCGCGCGGATGCTTGAGATCGAGCTCCACGCTCCGCTTGTTCCGGTTCATCGCGAGGAAGAACGGGCTCTGGCCGTCGAGCAGCTCCCCCATCGCCCGGAGACCCCGCTCCCATTCGCCGACGCCGGGGCGCTCGATCTTCACCACGTCCGCGCCCAGGTCGCCGAGGAACTGCGTCGCCCACGGGCCCATCATCATCTGGGTGAAGTCGAGGACCCGAACGCCTTCGAGCGCCCTCGTCACGTCTCAGACCTCCGATCGTCGTTCGGCAGGCTGGCCCGGTACCGCGCGTCGAGCAGGCCGAGGATCGCCCCGGCGTCGCCGCCGTCACGGAGCCACCCGGTGATCAGCTCGCCTCCCGAGTCCTGGAACCCGACGATCCCGTCGTACCGCGGCCGAAGGTACGCGGCGTCGAGCGCAGCAAGCGTATCCGCGAAGAAGCCCGACGACGCCGCGTTCACGGCGGCATCCGTCCATGCGGAACGATGCCCGGGCTGACCGCCTCCCTCCACGTACGTCGTCCGCTGGATGCGCGGATCGGCCGTGAAGCGCGCGTAGTCGATGGCCTCGTCCACGTTCGGCCGGGCGGCGGAGACGGCGAGTCCGGCACCGCCGAGCGTTCCGCGAGGCACCCCGTCGTCGCCGGCGGGCCCCGGCGCGAACCGCACGAGCTTCGGACGGAACCCCGGACGGGCGTAGTTCGAGTAGCCGAACGCGAGCGGGCAGTACACGATCTCGTCGGTGGTGCTCATCCGCTCGAGCATCCTCGGCGGGTTCCACGACGTGCTCTCCGGGTGCGCTGCGGCGACCACGCGGCGGAGGAGTTCGAGCGCGGGCGCGCCGACGTCCCGCCCGACGACGCGGTCCGCGGTCGCGCACGGCTCTTCGCCGATCGAGCGGCAGATCGCGAGGAACGCGAGCACCGCGTCGACGGGGATCGTCGGGAACGCGATGCTGGAGCCGATCGATCGCGCTCGCTCGCCGAGCGCCTGCACGTCGTCCCACGTCCGGGGCAGCTCCGCGGCGCAGCGTTCGAGCAGGTCGGGACGGTACGCGGCC
>Ga0075420_100005550_pt1 | contig 11108 bp, 11 predicted proteins | sample SoiMetdeltSBSDD4_FD_75296 | JGI IMG/M metagenome (GOLD analysis project Ga0075420, IMG submission 75296) | Bulk soil microbial communities from a Populus tree surrounding site in Tennessee, USA - Soil MetaG P. deltoides SBSDD4 | ecosystem: Environmental > Terrestrial > Soil > Tree plantation... | reverse complement strand
TGAGTCCCAGGCGGTCGCCGGTCTCCAGACTTCGTCTACGTCGGTGGGAGCGAGTGGGATCGTCAGCATACGTCCCCCGTATGTGGGACCGATCATGATGATCGAGGCACGGTGTCCCCGCTTGTTGGGCAGAAAGACGGGCTCGCCGTCAAGAACCTGACGAATCTCCCGCTCGCTGACGCCGTGCCTCGCGGCTTCGTCTGCGTTCCAATCGTCGATCTGGAGGTCAAAGATCCGTACACGCACGACCGTCAACCTGGGTACGTTGTACCGTGACCTCGGTGAGGCGAGCAACGGATCGTCGCCCGACGAGCCCACACTGGACGATCACGTCCGCTGATCGGCCATCATGTGGCGGCCCCGCGTCGTCGCGGAGGCGTCAGGAGGGACCGATGGCGAAGCACCCGTTCGAGCAGGTTCACGACCGCGTCTGGCGCGTGCCCTCGGAGTTCGAGGGCGGCACCGTCACCAACGTCTACATCGTGCGGGGCGGGGTCACGGCGCTGGTCGACACCGGCGTCTTCGGCACCCCCACGAACGACGTGACGCCGGCCCTGGCCTCGCTCGGGCTCTCGTTGAGCGACGTCGACCTGGTGGTCAACACCCACGGCCACATGGACCACCTCGGCGGCAACGCGGAGGTGAAGGACGCCAGCGATGCCGAGATCGCGCTCCACCGCAACGATCTGCCGCTCGCCGAGTCGAACGAGTTCCACGCCCAGCGCCTCAGAGAGCTGTACCCCGTGATCGACGCCGACCACCTCCGGCCGACCCGCGAGGCGCTGACGATGCGCCTGCTCGGCCGTGCGGTCGGCGTGGACCGGGTGCTCGACGACGGCGACGTGGTAGACATCGGCGACGACGTCAAGCTGACGGTCGTCCACTCACCTGGCCACACCGGCGGCTCGGTCTGCTACTACTGGGAGCAGACCGGGTTCCTGTTCACCGGCGACTCGGTCCAGGTCTGCAGCGTCCACGGCGGCGGGCTGCCGATCGTGGAGGACCCGGCCAACTACGCCGCGTCGCTGAAGCGCGCCCGCGAGATCCGCCCGAAGGCGCTGATGATGGGCCACGGCTTCCACGGCGGGCAGGGCGAGCTCGGGCCGGTGGCGCGCAACGGCCGCGTCGACGAGGTGTTCAGCGAGAGCCTGCGCACCCACGACGTGCTGAGCCGGGCGTTCACCCAGGCCGTCAAGGAGTCGCCCAACGGCTCCGGCGGCGACCTGGCGCGCCGCGCCGTCCAGATCGCCGACTCCGAGCTGCACTTCAAGATCGATCCCGGGCTGGACGGATTCCCGTACGGCTTCTTCCGGACGCTGCCGGGGTACCTCCAGATCGCCCGCGCCGCTGCCACCGGCTGATCGTAGGCCCGGTACGCGGGAGCATGCCGGGCGTCCGGACCGGCCGGACGCCCCGGCATGCGTGGCAGCGCGAGGAGGACATGATGACCGCCGGCCAGTTCGAGCAGCTCCACGAGCGCATCTGGCGCGTCCCTTCGGACTTCAGGAGCAGCGGCGTCGCGACCGCGACCAACGTCTACGTCGTGCGGGGCGCGATCACGGCGCTGGTGGACACCGGGGTCTTCGGCACCCCCACCAACGACGTCAGGCCGGCCCTGGCCTCGCTCGGGCTCTCGCTCGGCGACGTCGACCTGGTGGTCAACACCCACGGCCACTTCGACCACCTCGGCGGCAACGCCGAGGTGAAGGACGCCGGCAACGCCGAGATCGCCCTGCACCGCGCCGATGCGCCGCTCGCCGAGTCGAACGAAAACCACGCCCGGCGCCTGCGCGAGCTGTACGGGGCGATCGACGCCGACCACCTCCGCTCGGCTCGTGAGGCGATGACGATGCGCCTGCTCGGCCGAGCCGTCGGGGTGGACCGGGTGCTCGACGACGGCGACGTGGTGGACCTCGGCGCCGACGTCAAGCTCACGGTGGTCCACACGCCCGGTCACACGGCAGGATCGGTCTGCTACTTCTGGGAGCAGGCCGGACTGCTGTTCACCGGCGACTCGATTCAGGCCCGGGGCGTCCACGCCGGCGCCCTGCCGATCGTCGAGGCGCCGGGCTCCTACGCCGATTCCCTCATGCGTGCTCGCGAGATCCGCCCGTCGGCGCTGCTGATGGGCCACGGCTTCCAGGGGCCGGATGGGGCGCTCGGGCCGGTGGCGCGGGGTGGCGCGGTCGCCGACGTCTTCCACGAGAGCCTGCGAACGCACGACGTCCTGAGCCGGGCGTTCTCGGCCGCGCTCGACGATGCGCCGGACGCGTCCGGCGGGGACGTCGCGCGGCGGGCCGTCGAGATCGCCGGCGCCGATCTCCGGCTGCACATTGAGCCATCGCTCGGCTTTCCCTGGGGCTTCTTCTACACCCTGCCGGGCTACCTCCAGCTCGCCAGGATCGGCGCCTAACGCCAGGCCGTCTGTTCGGCTCGGTCTCCGGCTCGGTCCGCGAGCCGGACCACGGCCTCGTGGAGCGCCACCATGCCCGCCGAGGCGACGACCAGCAGCGTCGGGATCGCCTCCAGGCCGACCCTGGCCGCGAGGACCCCGGCGAGCGCCGGCAGCCCGGCGATGCCCAGGGCTGCCGCGCCAACCTGGAACCCGATGATCGTGGAAGCCTGCCGTGCGCCGAAGCGCAGCGGCGTCATGGTAATCATGGACGGGAAGACCGACGCGGCGGCCAGCCCCATCAGGACCAGGCCGGCGAAGCTCAGCCAGGGGGCGAGGTTGAGCCACAGCAGCACCGCGCCGATCAGCATCCCGACCATGCTCCAGCGCGTCAGCGTCGTCGGCGAGACGCGGTTGGCGACCAGGCCAGCCAGCACCCGGCCGACCGCCAGCCCGCCCCAGTAGGCGCTGACGGCGAGGCCGGCCGCCTGGGTGGAGACGCCGCGTCCCTCGACGAAGAGGGTGTAGGCCCAGCCGCCGGCCGCCGTCTCGATGCCGGTGTAGACGAGGAAGAGGAGGACGCTGAGCCAGACGGCTGGCTGCCAACGGATAGCCCCTTCCACCCTACCATGGGGCCCCTCAATCCCCACGGCCCCCAGCCCCTCCCCCGTGCGCGGGGGACGGGAGCCCGAACTGTCCAGCTCCCCCCTCTCCGCGCCGGAGAGGGGGGTTGGGGGGGTGAGGTCCGGCTCGGAGGCGACCTGCCACTGGCGCCGGGTCAGCAGGAAGCAGAGCCCGAGGAGGAGCTGTCCCGAGCCCACGACGACGTAGCCGAGGCGCCACGGCTGGCCGGCATTCAGGACGGCCATCATGATCGCCGGGCCGGTCGACGCGCCGACGCCGAAGCAGGCGTGGAGCCAGCTCAGCAGTCGCGGGCTGTGCGCGAGGGCGACGTAGCTGTTCAGCCCGGCGTCGATGGCGCCGCCGCCGAGGCCGGCCAGAAGGCCGGCCACGACGATCACGCCCCAGGCGGGCGCCAGCGCGAAGGCGAGCAGGCTGGCCGAGGTGGCGAGCGCGCTCAGCGCCAGCAGCATCCCGACGCCGATTCGCTGGACGACCCAGCCGCTGGTGAGGCTGGCCGCCAGGTAGCCGCAGACGGTAGTCAAGAAGAGCGCGCCGATGGCGTCCAGCGGCAGGCCGAACGTCTGGCGGATCGAGGGCCAGGCCACGCCGAGCAGGCCGTCCGGCAGCCCCAGGCTGATGAAGCCGACGAAGACCAGGACCAGCAGGGTGAGGCTGGTCTGGCGCGGCGCGGCGTGCTCGGGTGGCAGCGTGAGGGACGGGTCCGTATCGTGCGGAGCGCGACCCGGCCCGGTCGAGACGTCCATGTTCGCAGTCATGATCGGGGGCATCGCACAGCCCGGACCAGTCCCCGATACCGGGCGGTGTTCCATCGCCGATGGTGTCTACTCGTTCGCTGCTAGACTGAACGCCTGGGACCCACTCGGGCGTGTGAGGCGACGGTAACGTGTGGCGACCGCTCTACGTCCTCCCGATCGCCGACCCGCTGGCAGTCGTCGGCGACCTGCTGCACTGGCCGTCGCCGGTCCTCTTCGGGCTCTCGGCGCTCGGCGTGATCCCGCTGGCGGGCCTGATCGGGGTGGCCACGGAGGAGCTTTCGGCCAGGATCGGCCCGAAGTACGGCGGCCTGCTGAACGCGACCTTCGGGAACGCGGCCGAGTTGATCATCACCATCCTGGCGATCCGGCAGGGGCTCCTGCTGCTGGTGAAGGCCTCGATCACCAGCTCGATCTTCGGGAACTCGCTGCTGGTGCCGGGCCTGACGACGGCGATCTTCGCGTTCGTGGCGATGGATGGCCGCTCGAACTGGCTGGAGGGGGTGCAGCTCCTGGCGCTCTACGTCATCATCGCGGTGGTGTTCTTCTTCCTGCCGGTGACGGCCGGCACGACCGCCCCGGCCCATTGATCCGCGTCGTTCGTTGATGCGTTGATGATCACAATGACTGGACCGAAGGAGGGGGCAGGTCAGCCAATGGGATGGGAGGCACTTGAGCAGTGGGGTGACGACGTCGCTCGCATCGAACGGCTCGCTGGCGGAGTCGCCAACGACGTGTGGAGCGTGCGCGTTAACGGGCACCTTGCGGTCGGTCGTCTCGGCGCCAGGAGCGACGCTGATCTTGCGTGGGAGACCGAGCTTCTCCAACACCTCGACCGTGAAGGTCTGACCGTGCCGGTGCCGATCCCGACCACGGACGGCCGTCTGTTCGCCGACGGTGTGGTGGTGATGACCTACGTGGAGGGCGGACCGCCTGAGACGGAGGCCGACTGGCGTCGCGTGGCCGACACGCTCCGCGAGCTGCATCGGTTGACGCAGGGCTGGCCGCAGCGCCCCGGCTGGCGATCGTCGACCGACCTTCTGCGCGCCGAGACCGGGACGAAGATCGACCTCGGCGCGATGCCGCCTGAGGGCATCGCGCGATGCCGAGCAGCGTGGGCGCGGCTCGTCGGACGTCAGACATGCGTCGTCCACGGCAACCCCAACAACCCTGGCAACGTCCGAATGACCGCGGATCGGGTCGCGCTGATCGACTGGGACGAGGCGCACGTCGACGTCCCCGACCTCGACCTGGTGCTGCCCCACAATGCCGCCGGTCTCGCCGATGACGCGCACGACATCGCTGCGCAAGCGTCGGCCGCATGGGAAGCCGCCGTCTGCTGGGACGACGAGTACGCAGTCAAGCGGCTCGCCGAAGTTCGAGCGGTCTGAGCAGCGGCAGCGAATCGAGAGACCGCACTCAATGCCGGAGCTTTCGCTACTGGGCGTGGCGACCGCCCGACCCGAATGCCGTGATAGGCGCTCGCAGGGCTCGATGCCGTAGCCGTAGTCGATCTCATCAGGAGATCTCGACGGTGGCGCCCTCGCCGAGCTTGCGGAGGATCAGCTCGACGGGAATCCGGGTCCCTCGAATCACCGGCTTCCCGAGCATGACCTTCGAATTGACGTCGATGCGGTCGATGGACTCCATCGAGCCTGACCTCACTTCCCTCAGCCAGTATCGCTATGATTGTGCGCATGCGATCTGATGAGAGCTGTGCCGGGATCTGCGTCGGGCGATGAGCGGGGCCCGCGTCCTCGTCGTCGACGACGAGCCCGAGATCACCAGGGCGCTGCGCTCGATCCTGACCGCCCACGGCTTCGATCCGATCCTGGCCGCCTCGGCCGACGAGGGACTCGACCTGCTCCAGCGGCGGCGGCCGGATCTGCTGCTGCTCGACCTCGTCCTGCCGGATCGGAGCGGGCTGGACGTCACCCGAACGATCCGCCAGGAGCTTCGCCTCGACCTGCCGATCATCGTGCTCTCGGCCCACGGCGAGGAGGAGGGCAAGGTCCGGGCGCTCGACCTGGGCGCGGACGACTTCCTGACCAAGCCGTTCGGCGTCAACGAGCTGCTGGCGCGGATGCGCGCCGCGCTCAGGCGGGCCGGCGGCGCCCGGCCGGCCGGGGAGGCGGTCGTCGAGCACGGGCCGATCCGGATGGACCTGGAGCGGCGCGAGGTGACCGTCGAGGGTCGCTCGGTGCACCTGACCCCGAAGGAGTACGACATGCTGCACTACTTGCTGACCCACGTCGGCAAGCTGGTGACGCACACGACGCTGCTGCGCGAGATCTGGGGGCCGGAGTACGCCGACGCGCGCCCCTACTTGCACGTCTTCGTCGGGCAGTTGCGCCGCAAGATCGAGCCGGATCCCGCGCACCCGCGCTACATCGTGACCGAGCCCGGCGTCGGGTACCGCCTGGCGGACGCCTGACGCACCGGACTCGGGGGTGAAATCCTGACGCCTGGCTGGCGCCGCTCGCGCGAGCGACGGGACGCTCGTTCCTGATCGTCGGTCGAGTGGCACGAGAGTTGCTTTAGGAAATGCCAGAAGAGAGGATCTTTAGTCCCTCGGAGGCATTTTCCGATGAGTCAGGTCAACGTGAACCCCGGCGGCCCGCCGGTCAGCGAGGACACTGGCGATCGGACCGCCGCTGCCGGCATCAACTTCGCGACGATGCTGATCGTCCTCGCGATCGTCGTCGGCGTGCTCTGGTTCCTGTTCAGCGGCCCGATCGGCACGTTCTTCCGCGGCGGCAACGTCGACGTCAATGTCAATACGCCCAGCAACCCACCGGCCCAGACGCAGCCGGCGCCATCCAACCCGGGCGGCGTGACCAACCCGGGCGGCTCGACCAACCCGAGCACGAAGCCCTAATTCAGAGCAGAAGTCAAAAACCGAAGGCCCGCTCCCGTCGAGGGAGCGGGCCTCTCTGTATGCCCTCACCCCCAACCCCTCTCCCAGAGGGAGCGGGGAGTCTTGCTCCCTCTCCTCTGGACCGTGAGTGTAGGGGTCCCATGTGAGGGATTCTCAGGCGGTGGGCTTGATGTTCTGGTTCAGGCGGAAGAAGTTGGACGGGTCGTACTTCGTCTTGAGCGCCACCAGCCGATCGTAGACCGGGCCGTACGCCGCGCGGATCCGGTCGACGCCCTCCTGGCCGCCCTCCAGGTAGTTCACGTAGACGCCGCCCGAGGCGTACGGCTGGACCGCCTGCCAGACGCCGCGCGTCCACTGGATGTGCTGCTCGGCCTCGGCGGGGTCCGTCCAGCGCGCGATGATCAGGAAGTTGTAGTCCCAGTCGCGGTGGACGAACGCCGTCTCGTCGGCGGCGACGCGCCGGTAGGCGCCGCCGAACTGCTCCAGGACCATCGCCGTGAGCGGCGAGGGGACGGTGGTGAACTGGTCGACGAGGATGTCGATCGCCTCGTCCGGCAGGCTCTTGAGGAACTCGGACTTCCAGTAGTTCTGGAGGCCGAACGGGAACCCCTCGTCCATCAGGGTCTGCTGCTGCTCGTAGGCGATCGGCGCGACGAGATCCGCCATCGGGCCGGTGCCGTCCCGGAGCGGCTTCAGCAGCGCTTCGCCCTGCTCGATCGGCCCGTTGTAGCAGGCGATCAGCGCCAGGACCTTCGCGCCTTCCGGCGAGGTCAGCATCGCGGCGAAGACCGACATCTGGTCCGGCGCGGTCTGGTTGTAGTCGCGAAAGGTCCGCAGCACCTCCTTGGCCCGCTCGATCGGGTAGAGCAGCATGCCGCCCAGGATCGAGGTGACGGGATGGAGCCGGTACTCGAACGACGTGACCACGCCGAAGTTCCCGCCGCCGCCGCGCAGGCCCCAGAACAGGTCCGCGTTCTCGTCCGCGCTCGCGGTGACGATGCTGCCGTCCGCCAGCACCACGTCCGCCGAGAGCAGGTTGTCGCAGACCATGCCGTAGCTGCGGCCCAGCCAGCCGAAGCCGCCGCCCAGCGTCAGCCCGGCGATGCCCGTCGAGGAGATCGCGCCGCCGGTCGTGGCCAGGCCGTACGCCTGGGTCTCGCGGTCGAGCTCGCGCCAGGTCACGCCGCCCTGGGCGCGGGCCGTCCGGGCGTCGGGATCGACCCGGATCCCCTTCATCGGCGTGAGGTCGATCATCAGGCCGCCGTCGCAGATCGCGTTGCCGGCGACGTTGTGGCCACCGCCGCGCACGCTGACGAGCAGCCCGCGCTCGCGGGCGAACCGGACCGCCTTCGCCACGTCGCCGGTGGAGGCGCAGCGGGCGATCAGGCCCGGTCGCCGATCGATCATCCCGTTGAAGATGGTCCGCGCGTCGTCGTAACCGTCCTCGCCGGGCCGCAGCACGGCACCGCTGAGGCTGGCGCGCAGGGCGTCGAGCGCCGCGTCGTCGATGTCAGCCGCCGTGTTGGCCGGAAGCTCGAGCGTCATGATCCCCTCCTGCATCCGTGTCAGGGCTCGCAGAGCGTCTGGAGCGTCGGGGCCGACGGGACACGGCGTGCTCCGGGAGCCGTGCGACGTCGGCCGGGGGTTCACCATACCATCGGGCGCGCCCGGCAAACTGTGCTTAAGATGACAGTTCGCCGGGACCGGGCACGGACCGCGGGCTCGGACCTCCGGTCGCCGTCAGCCGGCGGCGACGGCACCACTCGGGGCGGCGGGAGCCTCGGGCACGGCGGGCAGCCGCACCACGAACCGGGTCCCGCCGTCCGGTGGGAACTCGGCTGCGATCGTCCCGCCGTGCAGCTCGACGATCTGGCGGCCGATGTAGAGCCCCAGCCCCATACCGCTCTGATACCCCTCGGCGTGGGCCTGGAAGAAGCGCTCGAACACCTGCCCCCGCTTCTCCTCCGGGATGCCGGCCCCGTGGTCGCGGACGGCGATCTCGACCTGCCCGGCCGGGCACGTGCGGAGCGTGACCTCGATGGCGCGTCCTCGGAGCCGAACTTGATGGCGTTGTCCAGGAGGTTCGTCAGGATCTGGTCCAGGCGCAGCGAGTCCACCCAGCAGGCGATGCCCGGCGGGGCCTGGACGTCGATGCGCTGGCTGGCCCGCACGGCCGCCGCGCCGGCCACGCGCTCCACCAGCTCGCCCAGGTCCACGACCTGCCGTATCAGGGTCAGCCGGCCGGCGTCCAGGCGCGAGACGTCCAGGAGCTGCTCGATCAGGCGGGTCAGCTTGCCGGTCTGCTGGGAGATCGCCCCGAACGCCCGCTCCACGGCCGGCCGCTCCGGCGACTCGTCACGGATGAGGCGCCGCAGCATCATCTGGGCGTGCGCGTGGATCGTGGTGAGGGGCGTCCGCAGCTCGTGGGCGGCGATGGCCAGGAACTCGTCGCGCTGGCGCACGGCGTCCCGAGCCTCGCGGTACAGGCGCGCGTTCTCGGCGGCCAGGTCGGCGCTGATGCGGAGCTGCGCGCGCAGGGCCTGCTCGGCCTTCGTGCGCTCGGCGATCTCGGCTTCGAGCGAGCGCGCCCGCTGGTGCAACCGGCTGATCGCCCGCAGCCGCGCATCCGGCTCGGTCAGCGTGGCGTAGCTCTCGGCCGGCACGACGCGGCCATGCTCGGCGCAGACGCGGTCGAGCGCGCCGGCGCGGCCCGCGCCGCTCAGGATCTCCAGCGGATAGGCGCAGAGCAGCGAGAAGCTGTACATCGCCCGGAGATCGTTCCAGAGCTGCTCCAGGCGGATCGCGGCCTCATACTCGCCGTTGGCCGCCAGCAGCGCCACCATCTCCCCGAACGCGCGCACCCGGCGACCGCCCGTCGTGACGTGCTCGATCGTCCGGCCCACGGTCGCCAGGAACAGCTCGGCGTCCGGCCGGCCGTCCACCATGAACCGGGCCAGCGTCTCGGCGGCGTCGAGCGCGAGGTACTGGCCGCGTGCGCGCGCGTCGTCCAGGTCCAGCCCGCCGGCCAGCAGCCGTGCCTCCAGGCCGTGGCGGTGCTCGGCGGTGGCGATGACGACGGTGTCGCCGAGGCACAGGCCCGGCCCGACGTAGCGCCGCAGCTCGTCCAGGAGGAACGGCGCGGCCTCGTAGAACTGGACGACGTGGCCGGACCAGGACGTACCGGGAGCCGCGGGCGGCGGGCTCACCACGAAGTCGAGGTCGCCGACGCGCGGCACCTCGGCCCCGGAGCGATGTGAGCGCAGCACGTCGGTCATACCACCCGGCAGACGAACACGGATCGGCGAGGCGTGATGCGCCCCTCGCGCTGCGCCCCACGCGAGCACCGCAAGCGCAGGAAGCGTGCCGCCGCTCGGCCGGTTAGCTGGGCAGCCGCACGACGAACCGCCAGTCACAGCCCGTCGTGCTGACGTCGAAGACGTACCGTCCGGGGAGGACGCTGAACACCCGCGCCTCGCCGGAGGCGGTGCGGTCGTTCGCGGTGTTGAGCGTGGTGTGCAGGACCAGCGCGCCGGGGTTCGGATCGTCCCAGCGGCGCAGGCGGCTGCCGACGTAGCAGCTCGTCCTGCCGCGCTGGCGCTCGATCTCCCAGCCGACGGCGTAGTCGCCGCCGGTCAGCTCGAACGGCCTGGTGGTGGTCGAGTCTTCGCCTTCGACCCTGATCGGCAAGGTGCTCATGACGGTCGGCGTTGGCGTGGGGATCGGCGCGACCGGCAGGGCCGGCACGCCCTGCGCGACCGGAGCCGTCGACGTCGATCCGGTTCCGACGCCGGTCCCGGTCCCGGCCGAGGCCACGACGGTCGTGGCGGTGTTCTCCCAGGCCAGGCGCGTGCCGGTGGGGCGGCTCTCGAGCCCGTTCGGGCCGTAGAGCCAGGTCGTCTGGCCGTCGCTGAACGCGACGATCAGGTCGCTCGGGCGGAACGTGAGCATGCCTTTGGTGGTCGGCTGGTTGAAGTCGCCGGAGTCGCTCCTGATGACCGCGCTGGTGCAATCGCCCATGCGGTCCCGGCCGATCAGGTCGCGCAGCATCAAGAACACCGGGGCGAGCTGGCAGGCCGCCGTCGACGTGGTCTGGGCCATGACGGGCCACGTCGAGAGGCCGGCCGCCGCGACGAGGCCGGCGATCAGCATGGAGAAAACCTGCCGCCGCATCGTGCCTCCCGAGGGTCTCTGCCTGGCTCCGGACTGGCGCAAGGCGACGACGACGGTGCCGCCCGTTCGGGGAGTTCTGAGAGGATCTCCCCGCGCCGCGCGCTCAGCCTACTCCGGGATGGCATCCGAAGGCAAGCCCCCAGGTCAACCATCAGACAATTGGAGATAAGACGGGTCGAGATCTTATGGTAAGCCGCACGGAGAGGTGCGGCGATGGAGCGGGTGTGGTATCGGCAGGATCGAGCGGTGGTGGAGGCGGCGCTGCGGGCCG
>Ga0075420_100005548_pt1 | contig 11109 bp, 10 predicted proteins | sample SoiMetdeltSBSDD4_FD_75296 | JGI IMG/M metagenome (GOLD analysis project Ga0075420, IMG submission 75296) | Bulk soil microbial communities from a Populus tree surrounding site in Tennessee, USA - Soil MetaG P. deltoides SBSDD4 | ecosystem: Environmental > Terrestrial > Soil > Tree plantation... | reverse complement strand
ACGGCTCCGCCACTACCTCAGCCCCGGCTGTGGCCTCGGCCTCTGGTTCGACGGCGGCTTCGGCCTCGGGCTCGGGCGCGGCTTCGGCCTCGGGCTCGATGGTGGCTTCGGCCTCGGGAGCGAGGATGAGGTCTGGCTCTGCCGCGGCTTCGGGTCCGGTGTCAACGACCGCCTCGGGTTCGGTCGATGTCTCTGGTGCCGAGACAGGTTCGATGACGTCGGCCAGCGGCTCATCTTCGGTCAGGTCGGCGCTTACTGCGGGCTCGGCTAGCTCGGTCTCGGCGGACTCGCCCGGTTCGGTAACCGCGTCTGGTGTGGCTTCAGCCGTCGCCTCAGGTTCTTGGACCGCCTCTGGCTCGGTGATGGCTTCGAGCGCGGTCAAGGTCTCAGGTTGGGCGGCGGCCTCAGGTTCGGTAGCGGTCTCGGGCTCGGCGGTGTCGGCTGCGCCCTCAGCGTCGACCGCGAGGTCGGACTCTGTGGCATCGGCGGTGGGTTCGGCCGTCTCGGCTTCGGTGGTGGTCTCTGGCTCGGCGATTGACTCTGGCTCAGCAGCAGCCTCTGGTTCGGTGGTGTCGGTTGCTGCCTCGTCGGCGGTCGCGAGGTTGGGCTCTGTGGTGTCAGCAGTGGGTTCGGCGGTCGCGTCTTCGGCGGCGGCCTCAGGTTCGCTGGTCTCGAGTTCGGTGGTGGCCGCATCGGTCTCGGCGGCGGCCTCAGGTTCGGTAGCGGTCTCGGGCTCGGCGGTGTCGGCTGCGCCCTCAGCGTCGACCGCGAGGTCGGACTCTGTGGCATCGGTGGTGGGTTCGGCCGTCTCGGGTTCGGTGCTGGCCTCGGGTTCGCTGGTCTCGAGCTCAGTGGCCGTCTCGGGTTCGGTGACGGCTTCTAGATCAGTGGCGGTCGCTGACTCGGTAGCGCCGGTCAGGGGCTCGTGTTCGGTGATGGCGTCAGGCTCAGTGGGAGCGTCGGCTGTGCCCTCGGCGTCGACCGCGAGGTCGGGCTCTGCAGTGTCGATGTCAGCGTCAGTGTCGGCGGTGGGTTCGGCCGTCGCGGGTTCGTTGGTCTCGAGTTCGGTGGTGGCCGTCTCAGGTTCGGTGGTGGACTCTGGCTCAGCAACAGCCTCTGGTTCGGACGTGTCGGTTGCTACCTCGTCGACAGTCGAGAGGTTGAGCTCTGCAGCGTCGGCGATGGGTTCGGCCGTCCCGGTCTCGGTGGTGGCTTCGGGCTCACCGGTCCCGAGCTCTGTGGCGGCTTCGGGCTCAGTGATCTCCACCTCCGAGGCGGCCGCCTCGGACTCGACGGCGGCAGGCGCCGGCTCGACGGAGGTCAGTGCGTCAACAGCCGGCTCGTCCGCGACGACCTCGACGTAAGCCGCCTCGGAGGTTGGCGCCTCGGCAGTCGGCGGCTCCAGGGAGGCTTCCGTCGAGGCCGCCTCGGCGGGCGGCACCTCTGGCACCTCGTCCTCGACCAGGTCATCCAGCACGACAGGGCCACGGGACTCAATGGACACTGGAGCATCCACCGGCTCGGCCTGCTGGTGCACCGCGGAGGTCTCCACTGCGAAAGGAGCCTCGGGTTCGGCGGTCATCTCGTCAAGGACGGTGGTGGGTGCGGGTGCCGGCGCTCCAGTCTCCGCAGTGGGCGCCGACAGCGTCTGGCCGGCCTGGCCGGCGGGCTCTTCGGTGTTGAGGGGGTGCATCACTGGTCCTTCCGTCCGCTCTGGTGGACGGCCGGCCTCTGCCGGTACGCCCGAGGTGCGCCCATGCCGGCAGGTCTGGACGCCGTCGCTCGCCGCGTCGAGCGGGCCCCCGATCCGCATGCGGAGACGGACCGGCCGCGGGCGACGGCACACCCGACAGAGGGATGGATTAGGCGCCTCGTCCAGACGTACCTGACGGGCAGGACCAACCTACCGCCAAGAATCGGCCAGCACAGCCCCCGAAGTCGCCGAGTTTGAGGGCGGTCACAGGGTGGACACGGGACAAGCCGGGGCGGCCCGTGGGGGAGAATCGTGAGCCGTGTCCGACACCTTCGATCCGGACGTTGCCGGGCGGCTGCGCCGCGACGCCTACGGCCCCGCCGTCCGCATGGTCCGCCAGGACGACTCAGGCGAGACCTCCGGCCACCGCCCGTGGGTAACGGCGGCCGCCCTCGACTGCGCCGTTGACGCGCTGCCGGTCGACCCGGACCACGGCTCCGATCGGCAAGGGAGTGACCGATGACGATGGGTGGCGTACGCCCGGATGAGGCGACGTTCCGGCGGCTGGCCCGTACCCACCGGGTTGTGCCGGTGACCCGGCGGCTGCTCGCGGACGGCGAGACCCCGGTGGGCCTCTACCGCAAGCTGGCCGGCGGGCCCGGCACCTTCCTGCTGGAGTCGGCAGAGCAGGGTACGGCCTGGTCGCGCTACTCCTTTGTCGGCGTACGAAGCGTCGCCACGCTGATGGAGCGGGACGGCCGGGGGGAGTGGCTGGGCGCCCCACCGAGCGGGGTGCCGACCGAGGGCGACCCGATCGAGATGGTCCGGCAGACCGTTGCCGAGCTGGCCCACCCGGCCCCGGACACCGGCGAGGATCTGCCGCCGCTCACCGGCGGGCTGGTCGGCTTCCTGGCCTACGACGCGGTACGCCGCTTCGAGCGGCTGCCCGACCTGACCGAGGACGACCTCGGCCTGCCGGAGCTGGGCCTGATGCTCGCTACCGACGTGGTGGTGCTGGACCACTACACCGGCTCCGCCCTGCTGGTGGCGAACGCGCTGGTCCCCCAGGGCTCCTCAGAGGAGGATCGCAGCGCCGCCTACCACCAGGCGATCGGCCGGCTGGACACGATGACCACAGCGCTGTCCCGCCCCCACGCGCCCATGGTCTCCACGGTCAGCAGGCGGCCGGTGGACCGCTTCACCAGCCGTACGCCGGACGGCGGTTACCCGAAGGCCGTGGAGGCGGCGAAGGAGGCGATCCGGGCCGGCGAGTGCTTCCAGATCGTGGTGGCACAGCGCTTCGAGCGGGCCACCACCGCCGACCCGCTCGACGTCTACCGGGTGCTGCGCACCACAAACCCGAGCCCGTACATGTACCTCCTGCGCTTCGACGGCTTCGACATCGTCGGCTCCTCCCCGGAGGTCCACCTGAAGGTGACCGGGCGGCGCGCGCTGCTGCACCCGATCGCCGGCACCAGACCCCGCGGGGCGACCCCGGGCGAGGACGCCCAGCTCGCCGCCGAGCTGCTCGCCGACCCTAAGGAGCGCGCGGAGCACGTGATGCTCGTCGACCTGGGCCGCAACGACCTGGGCCGGGTGTGCCGGCCGGGCACGGTGGCGGTGCCCGAGTTCTTCACGGTGGAGCGCTACAGCCACGTCATGCACATCGTCTCGACCGTCGTCGGGGAGCTGGCCGAGGACCGGTCGGCGTTTGACGCGCTCGCCGCCACCTTCCCGGCCGGGACGCTGTCCGGGGCGCCCAAGGTGCGGGCGATGGAGCTCATCGAGGAGCTGGAGCCCACCCGGCGCGGCCTGTACGGGGGCACGGTCGGCTACTTCGGCTTCGGCGGCGACCTGGACATGGCGATCGCGATCCGCACCGCACTGATGCGCAACGGCGTCGCCTTCGTCCAGGCCGGCGCCGGCATCGTGGCCGACTCCGACCCGCCGACCGAGGAGCGGGAGACGCAGAGCAAGGCTGCGGCCGTACTCGCGGCGGTCGCGGCGGCCGAGACGCTCCGCCCGGCGCGATGACCGCGCCCAGAGCATCGGCCGAGTCGCAGAGTATCGGCCAGGTCATGGACCGGCCCTGCTTGGAGCCGCACAGGCCCTCCGGGTGGAGGTCGCCGGAGCCGCAACCTTACATGATCATGGGTTCGCCCTTCCGTGGGTACGTTCTATCTAGACATTTGGTACGGTTCCAGCCATCGTCCCCTGCTGCCGTGACCGCATCGCGCCCAAGATCACGACCGCGGACGCCATATGTGCAGTCGTACTGCACATCTCGCGCGGCAATCGCGATCTTGAGAAGTGCGGGACGGCAGGAAGGGACAAACCGGGCGCGGCCGATGGATGAGGCGCCGGCTCGGGGTGCGGCGACCGGATCGGTCGTAGTCGTACAAGCGGTTGACCAGACGGAGCTGTCCTTCGTTGGTCCTGCGCACCCGGTCGCGCAGGCTCGAGGGATGCGGTTCCGACAGGCTCGAGAGGTGCGGTTCCGACAGGCCCGAGAGATGCGGTTCCGACAGGTCAGAGGCGTGCGGTTCCGGCGGGCCCGAGGGGTGCCAGATCCTATGGGCCCAAGCCGGGCTGGTCCCGCGGGACGGGCCTGATGAGAACAGCCGGTGAGCCCAACCAGGTGGAGCCGCGGACGCGCGGGCTCGGCGTCGCCGTGCTCGCGTGCCTTGCCGGCGCCGCGCTCGGGCTCTACGCCGCGACCCGGGTCTGGGCCGTCGACATCACCGCCCGGCCGGCCCCGCTGCCGCCGCTGGCCGACGAGCGCTCCGGCGCCGCGCTCGCGCCGTGGCTGCCGGCGCTCGCCCTGGTCGGGCTGGCCGGGGCGGGTGCGCTGGTGGCCACCCGCGGGGCGGGCCGCCGGGCGGTCGCCGTACTCCTCCTGCTTGTCGGGGTCGGGCTGGTCGCCGGCGGGGGGTACGGGCTCAGCGCGGCCGCCGGGGCCCGGGCGGGCTGGCCCACGGCCTGCCTGTTCGGTGGGGTACTGGTGGCTGGCGCCGGGGCGGCGGTGCTGCGCCGCGGCCGGGACTGGCCGGCGCTCGGCTCCCGCTACGACCGCCGCCCACCCGTCACCCGCGGTGACACTCCCGAGGAGCTGTGGGACGCCCTCGACCGGGGTGAGGACCCGACCGCCAGCTGATCTCCACGCGGTTGACCAGGCAAGCCTGCGGTAAGCAACTGCTGCGCAACAGGGGGTGAACATTATGCCGGACGGGTTGTGGTGACCGGCGCCATACCCCCGGCTCGGTCTGTTCCTTCCGGCCCCCTAGCATCGGGCCCATGACAGGGCAGGCGAGCGGAGCGGGCGAAGAAAGCAGCAGCGTGCTCGAAGAAATCCTCGCCGGGGTGCGGGAGGATGTCGAGGAGCGGCAACGACAGGTGCCGCTGGCCCAGATCAAAGAGCTCGCCGCGGCGGCCCCGCCGGCCAAGGACGCGTACGCCGCCCTGCGGGCACCTGGGGTCGGTGTCATCGCCGAGGTCAAGCGCCACTCACCGAGCCGGGGCCAGCTCGCCGAGATCCCCGACCCGGCCGACCTGGCCTGCGAGTACGCGGCCGGCGGCGCCCGCTGCGTGAGCGTGCTCACCGAAGGCCGCTGGTTCGGCGGCTCGCTCGCCGACCTCGCCGCGGTCCGCGCCTGCCTGTCCATCCCGTTGCTACGCAAGGACTTCATCGTCTCCAGCTACCAGGTGCACGAGGCCCGGGCGTACGGCGCCGACCTGGTCCTGCTGATCGTCGCCGCGCTCGACCAGAACGTGCTGGTGGGCCTGCTCGAGCGCATCGAGTCGCTCGGCATGACCGCGCTGGTCGAGGTGCACACCGAGGAGGAGGCGGACCGGGCCCTCGCCGCGGGTGCCCGGGTGATCGGTGTCAACGCCCGCAACCTGCTCACCCTCGAGGTGGACCGGTCGGTCTTCGAGCGCATCGCCCCCGGCCTGCCCAACAACGTCATCAAGATCGCCGAGTCCGGGGTGCGCGGGCCGCACGACCTGATCCGCTACGCGTCCGTCGGTGCCGACGCGGTGCTGGTGGGGGAGGGCCTGGTCACCCAGAAGAGCCCGCGGGAGGCGGTCGCCGCCCTGGTCACCGCCGGCTCCCACCCGGCGACGCCGCGCCCGGTGCGATGACCTCAGCCCAGCTGCTCTCCGCCGCTGGCCTGCTGCCCGACGCCGGAGGGCACTTCGGCAGGTACGGCGGTCGCTTCGTGCCCGAGGCGCTGGTCGCGGCGCTCGACGAGCTGGACGCGGCGCACCGGCACGCCCAGGCTGACGAGGCGTTCCAGGCCGAGCTCGGCCAGCTGCTGCGGGACTACGCGGGCGTGCCCAGCCGGCTCTACGACGCCACCCGGCTCTCCGCGCACGCGGGCGTACGGATCCTGCTCAAGCGGGAGGACCTCAACCACACCGGCGCCCACAAGATCCGCAACGTGCTGGGCCAGGCGCTGCTGGCCACCCGGATGGGCAAGCGGCGCATCGTCGCCGAGACCGGAGCCGGCCAGCACGGCGTCGCCAGCGCCACCGCGGCCGCGCTGTTCGGCCTCGACTGCGTCGTCTACATGGGCGAGGAGGACACCCGCCGGCAGGCCCTCAACGTGGCCCGGATGCGGATGCTCGGGGCGAGCGTGGTCCCGGTGACCACCGGCTCGCGTACCCTCAAGGACGCGATCAACGAGGCCCTGCGCGACTGGGTGGCCAACGTCGGGACCACCCACTACCTGCTCGGTACGGCGGCCGGCCCGCACCCGTTCCCGGTGCTGGTGCGCGACCTCGCCCGCGGCATCGGGGTGGAGGCGCGGGCGCAGTGCCTCGACCTGACCGGCCGGCTGCCGGACGCGGTCTGCGCGTGTGTGGGTGGCGGCTCCAACGCGATCGGCATCTTCCACGCGTTCATCCCGGACGCGTCAGTCGCCCTCTACGGGTTCGAGGCCGGCGGCGACGGTATCGACACGGGTCGCCACGCTGCGAGCATCACCGGCGGGGCGGTCGGGGTGCTTCACGGCACGCGTAGCTACCTGCTGCAGGACGCGGACGGGCAGACTGTGGAGTCGCACTCCATCTCGGCCGGCCTGGACTACCCCGGCGTGGGGCCCGAGCACGCCTGGCTGCACGACACCGGCCGGGCCTGCTACGCGCCGGTGACCGACGCCGAGGCGATGGACGCGTTCGCGCTGCTGTGCCGTACCGAGGGGATCATCCCGGCGATCGAGAGCGCGCACGCCCTCGCCGGAGCGTTGCGCATCGCGCCCGACCTGGGGCCGGAGGCGACGGTCCTGGTGTGCCTGTCCGGCCGCGGCGACAAGGACGTGGCCACGGCTGCGGAATGGTTCAAGCTGCTATGAGTGTGCTGCCGTGAGCGTCGCGGTCGCGTTCGACAAGGCCCGGGCCGAGGGGCGCGCGGCGCTCGTCGGCTACCTGCCCGCCGGCTTCCCGACGGTACCGCGGGCCGTCGCGGCGATACGGGCGATGGTGGCGGCCGGCGTCGATGTGGTGGAGGTGGGCCTGCCCTACTCCGACCCGGTGCTGGACGGCCCGGTGATCCAGCGGGCCAGCGAGGCGGCGCTGGCCGCCGGTTTCCGGGTACGCGACCTGCTGTCCACAGTGGAGGCCGTGGCCGGCGTCGGGGCGCCGGTGGTCGTGATGACCTACTGGAACCCGGTGGAGCGCTACGGCGTCGCCGCGTTCGCCCGTGACCTCGCCGCCGCCGGTGGCAGCGGCCTGGTGACCCCGGACCTCATCCCGGACGAGGCGGACGAGTGGCTGGCCGCCTCGGACACGCATGACCTCGACCGCATCTTCCTGGTCGCGCCCTCCTCCACCGACGCCCGGGTACGGGCCACCGCCGGCGCCTGCCGCGGGTTCGTCTACGCCGCCAGCGTCATGGGGGTGACCGGGGCCCGCGACGCCACCTCGGCCGTCGCGCCGGAGCTGGTGGCCCGGGTCCGGCACGCCACCGACCTGCCGGTCGGCGTGGGCCTGGGGGTACGCGACGGCGCGCAGGCCGCCGCGGTAGGCGCCTATGCGGACGGGGTGATCGTGGGCAGTGCCCTGGTCAGCTGCGTGGCCGACGCTCCCGACGACCTCGGTCCGCTGCGCGCCCTCGTCACCGAGCTCGCCGCGGGCGTACGGCGAAGTCTCTGACGCCCGCTGCTGGAACTGGGTATACTGTCTAGACTGTCTAGATAGGGGACTCTGGGATGCGTTGGCAGGTCCAAGAGGCGAAGCAACGGTTCAGTGAGGTGCTCCGCGCAGCGGAGGCGGGTGAGCCGCAGATCGTGACCAAGCACGGCGATGAGATTGCAGTAGTAATCGATATGGAAAGCTACCGGCGGCTGCGCGGTGAGGCGACCAGCTTCATGGACTATCTGCGAGCCGAGCCGTGGGTCGATGCGAACTTCGACGTTGACCGCACAAGCGACATGCCCCGTGAGATCGATCTGGCTGGCTGAGCGTGGCTTACCTGCTGGATACCAACGTCGTTTCGGAGCTACGGAAGATCACGCCGAACCTCCATGTGCTGGCATGGCGCCAAAGTCAGCGACATGCTGAGGCGTACATCAGCACGCTCGTTGTCGGAGAAATCAGACAGGGCATCGAAAGGGTCCGGCCACGTGACCCGGTCCAGGCCGATGCACTTGAGCGTTGGCTGGTGGGGCTGGTCCCGGCGTACCGGGATCGGATCCTGCCGGTAACCGTGGCCATCGCGGAGGAGTGGGGCCGGCTGAACGCACTGCCCCGGCCGCTTCCCGTCGTCGACGGTCTTATGGCTGCGACTGCGAAGGTGCACGGGCTGACCTTCGTGACGCGCAACGTGAGTGATGTCGCGCGAGCTGGAGTAAAGCTTCTCAACCCGTTCGAAGCGCCGTAGCCAGGAGATCCCAGATCACGGCGGCTACCGGACCGGAGCAGGCCGCGATGGCCCTATGGTGGCAGGCCTGAGTCACCAGATGACGCGGAGCTGGCGTGGGCCGCCGACGACCATGCCCGTGCGCCACGGCACCTCGCTGGCGGGGACGGCGAGGGTCAGGTCCGGGAACCGGGTGAGTAGCGCGTCGATCGCCACCTGCAGCTCCATCCGGGCCAGCTGGGCGCCGAGGCAGTGGTGCGGGCCGTAGCCGAAGGCGAGGTGGTTGTTGTCGGTGCGGTGGAAGTCGAGCGTGTCGGGGTCGGCGAAGGCGGTGGGGTCACGGTCCGCCGCGATGAGCGCGGGCAGCACGGCCTCGCCGGCCCGGATGAGCACCCCGCCCAGCTCCACGTCCTCGGTGGCGACCCGGGCGAACGCGGCGTGCGCCCGGTGCGGTACGTAGCGCAGCATCTCCTCCACCGCAGGCCCGACCGGCTCTGGCCGCTGCCGCAGCTGGCGGTGGTGGTCGGGTGAGGTGAGCAGCAGATAGCAGAAGTTGGCGATCTCGTTGGCGGTCGTCTCGTACCCGGCGACGAGGACCTCCGAGCTGAGCCCGACCGCCTCCTCGATGGTGAGCCGGTCCTCCACGTCGGCGGCGTGCATCAGAGCGCTGATCAGGTCGTCGGCCGGCGCCTCCCGGCGCTGGGCGGCCAGCCCGGCGAGGTAGCGGCCCAGCTTCTCCAGCGCGGCGACCGCCCGGTCGCGCGACACCGCCCCGGCGGACATCACCAGGTCTGACCACTGGCGGAACCGGCCCCAGTCGGCGTACGGGACGCCGAGCAGCTCGCAGATGATGATGACCGGCAGCGGCAGGGCGAACGACGGCACCAGGTCAGCGGGCGGCCCCTGCTTCTCGAGCCCGTCCAGCAGCTCGCTGACGACCTCGATGGCCCGCTGTCGCAACGCCTCTGTCCGGCGGACGTTGAACGCCCGGGCGACAGCGCGGCGCAGCCGGGTGTGCTCGGGTGGGTCCAGTGCTCGCCCTAAGCCGCTCGGCTCAGGCTGGGTAGCTGAGGCGGCGGGTCCAGGCTGACGTACCTCGCCGAGGGTGAGCTTGGCGTCCTCGCCGCCTCATAGCCGCGATCATGACACTTCATACGAGCTCCGAGACACCCGCGAGTTCTGGAACACCCGCTCATCGGCAGGTCCGGTCGTTCCCCGTATGGAGATCAACGCCTCTGACCGCGGCAGATGTGGGCGCGGAGTCGCCTTGATCAGCGCTTGTCGTGTGCGGCTGTCCGTGGGCAGGTCGCCCGGTCCCGACCTGGCTCACCATTCTGGGTTCTGGGCCGGTTTGAGGCTGTGACCTGCATGTTTCCGGTTCGCGAGAGCAGAGACTGCGCACTAGTCCAGGTCGTTGAGTTACTGGAGCTGCCACAGGTGCGGGTCGGTGACAACTGCGGCGCTGCAATGGGCGATGTGTGTGGCAGGGCGGATCGTCACGGAGGTCCGGTGAGCGTCCAGCAGACGATCTCGCCTCCGGTGCGTTCGGTGCCTATGGCACAGTCCTGAGTGTGCCGTTGGGCAAGCCGCCGGACTGGTTGCCGGCTTGGTGCCGTGACCATCTGGGCAGCGAACCCGCCGGCGTGCTGTTCCAGTCGCAGCAGGTCTCGATGGTGTTCGGTCTGCGGTTGGCCGGTGGCAGGGACGTCGTGGTCAAGGCGCGCGCCGCCGACGGCCGGGCCGCGTCGTGTGTCGCGGCACAGGCCCGGCTGTCCGAGCGGGGTTTTCCGTGTGCCCGGCCGCTCACGCCGGTGGTCGGTGTCGGTGTGCTGGCCGTGCACGCCGAGGAGTACCGGCCCGGCGGCGAGGTGTTGCGCGGGGATTCGCCGGGCATAGCCATGCGCTGCGCGGAGGTGTTCGCCCGGCTGATGGCCGAGCTTGCCGGCGTGGCCGTCGCTCCGCCGCTGCCGAGTCCGCCCTGGGTGCGCTGGGACCACACCGACTCTGGGGTGTGGCCGGCGATCGACGTTCTCGACAGCCGGGACCAGAGTGTCGTGTCCGAGCACATTGTCCAGACGGCTGAGCGCGCCCGGGCGCGGCTGCTGGCCGCCGGCTTGCCGTGCGTGCTCGGCCACGCCGACTTCGAGGCGCAGAACCTGCGGTGGCAGGGGCGGCAGGTGTGGGCGGTGCACGACTGGGACAGCCTGGCATGGCAGCCGGAGGCGGCGCTGGTGGGAGCGGCGAGCGGGTCGTTCGCCAGTGCCGGGCCGCCCACGCTGGCGCCGGTCGAAAGCTCCGAGGCGTTCCTGGCGGCGTATCAAGACGTTCGAGGGCGCTTGTTCACGGCCGGGGAGCTGGAGATCGCGTGGGCGGCCAGCTTGTGGATGGCTGCGTACAACGCCAGGGAGATGGCACTGTGCGGTGGCACCCCGGCGGGCGGCGATGGGTGCGGCTCTTCTGGAGTGACTGCTGGTCACGCGGCAAGGGTGTAGTCCTCGCGGCGCTGCTGGTATCGACTTTGATGTGTGCGTTGGTGTTCTTGTCGCAGGTGGAAGGCCCA
>Ga0075420_100005547_pt1 | contig 11109 bp, 9 predicted proteins | sample SoiMetdeltSBSDD4_FD_75296 | JGI IMG/M metagenome (GOLD analysis project Ga0075420, IMG submission 75296) | Bulk soil microbial communities from a Populus tree surrounding site in Tennessee, USA - Soil MetaG P. deltoides SBSDD4 | ecosystem: Environmental > Terrestrial > Soil > Tree plantation... | reverse complement strand
CCAGCACCTCAACGGCCGCCGTGCGGGCGCCGCGACGTTCATTCCGCTCGAGCACCTCGACGCGCGCTCGCGCCACACCGACGACGAAGAGCGCCACCGGGGACACACGTGGCTCGCGAAGGCGATCGGCGGTCCCGAGCCGCTGCTCGTGCAAGACCTGCTCGGCCAGGTCGCCGTGGTGGATGACCTCGACGCCGCCGAAGCCGCCTGGCGCCGCAACGGCGTCGTCGCGACCTATGTGACCCCGGCCGGCGAAGTGCTCTCGCCCGCGGGCGGATTGCACGGCGGCGCCGCCGACGACCGCAACGCGGACGACTCACTCCTCGCCCACTCGCTCCTCGCGCGCAAGCGGCAGCTGCGAGAGCTCGACGAAGAGGTCGCGCGGCTCATGGCCGACGTCGAAGCGCGGCAGCACGCCGCAGCGGCCATCTCCGCCGAGCTCACGGCGATCCGCACACGCCTCGGCAGCGTCGATCACGACGTCCAGGCGCGCCAGGCCGACCGGCTCGGCAGCGAAAAGGACATCGGGCAGGTGGCGCGCGAGCACGACCGCGTCCAACGTCATCTCCAAACGCTCGGCAGCGAGATCGGACAAGTGGAGACCGAGGCGCGGGAGACCACCGAGCTGCTCACGCGGCTCGAGCATCACGTCGAGGCCGCGCGCGAGGCCGAGGCCCGTCAGGAGTCGGCGATGGCCGCCGCCCGTGCCGCCATCGACACCGCCCAGGCGCGGGAGACCGAGCTGGTGGCCGACCTCACGGCGTGCCGCGTGGATGCCGCCTCGGTGGCCGAGCGCGCCGAGGCGCTCACGCGCGAGCTCGCGCGGCTGGATCAGATGGAGACGGACGTCACCGAGCGCGTCGGCCAGGCGCAGCAGCGACAGGCCCAGCTCGTCGAGCGCCGGCAGTGGCTCACCGAGGAGCGCGAGCGCACGGACGCGAGCGCCCGCGACGTGGCTGTCGAGCGTGACCGGCTCGAGACCGAAGCGCGTGGCGCGGGCGAACGGCATCAGACGCTGCTCGACGAGCTGGGCACAGTCGAGAGCGAGACGCGCGGCGTGCAGGCCGAGCTATCCCGCGCCGTCAGCGCCATCCACGACATCGAGCTGCGCGCTACCGAGGGACGCGTCCGCCGCGAGGAGCTCGCCCAGGACGCCTGGCGATCCTATGGCGTCGACGCCACGACGCTGCTCGCCAGCCACGATCCCGAGCGCGATCTCGTGGTGGCGCGCGAGCGCGTGAGTGAGCTGGATGACAAGCTCGCCGCGATCGGCGCCGTCAACCTCGTCGCCGACGAGGAATACCGCGAGCTCGACGAGCGGCTGAGCTTCCTCAAGACGCAATACGACGACCTGACCGCGTCGATCAAGGATCTCGAAAAGGCGCTCCGCGGCATGACCCGCACCGCACAGGAACGCTTCTCTCAGGCGTTCGCCGAGGTCAACCGCCACTTCGGCGAGATCTTCCAGCGGCTCTTCGAGGGCGGCCGCGCCGAGCTGCGCCTCGTCGAGGCTGAGGAGGGTGGTGACCCCCTCGACACGGGCGTGGAGCTGATGGCGCAGCCGCGTGGCAAGCGCCTGCAGGCCGTCTCGCTGATGTCCGGCGGTGAGCGCGCGCTGACGGGTCTGGCGCTGCTGTTCGCAATCTTCTACTTCCGGCCGAGCCCCTTCTGCGTGCTCGACGAGGTGGACGCCCCGCTCGACGACGCCAACATCCACCGCTTCCTGCGGGTACTGCGCGAGCTGACGAGCCAGACGCAGTTCCTCGTGATCACCCATAACCGCAAAACGATGGAGGCCGCGGACATCCTCTATGGCGTCACCATGGAGGAGCCCGGCCTGTCGAAGATCGTCTCCGTGAATCTTGCCGCGGCGACCGCACACGCCGGGTAGCGACGGGACACACCCGGGAAAGGTGAAAGGCGCGGGCGGGATAGGCTAGACTCGTTTTGCAGTGGCCTCCGTCGGCGAGCATCTCCGCGAGCTCCGTCAACGTCGAGGGCTCTCGCTCGAGGAGCTCTCGCGTACCACCCGCGTCCCCTCGCGCTACCTGGAGGCTCTCGAGTCCGACCAGTTTTCGGCGCTGCCGGCGCCGGTGTTCATCCGCGGCTTCATCCGGGCCTACTGCCAGGCGGTGAGCGCGCCGCCCGACGAAGCGCTTGCGATTTATGACCATCACGCGGGGGCGGCGCCGGCGGCCCCACCCGTGCGCGTCACCGCCCCCGCGGATCCCAGGCCGCCCGCCGTCGTCGAGAGCGAGGCGCGCAACCGTAGCGCGGTCCTGGTCAGCTTCGCGCTGCTCGTCGTCCTCGGCCTCGCGTTGTTCGCGGTAGCCGTCGTGACGCAGCCGCCACGCGAGGAACGCGCGGACCGCCGCACGCCCGGGGAAGCATCGGTCTCCGCGGTCACCTCCGTGCCCCCCTCGTCCGAGCCATCGGCGACCGCGGGCTCTCCGGCTGCGACTGCGCCGAGCACGAGTTTGCCGACCGCGACCGCGCCGAGCACGAGTCCCACTCGGCCAACGGCGAGCCCGGCGCCCGCGCCTGCCAACCCGGGTTCGGCGACCGCGACTCCGCCATCTCCGCCGAGGCCGACCTCGCCCGCCGAGCCCGTGGCGCGAACCACGGCGCCGATCCAGCCGGCCGCGCCCGCGACACCGGCTGCGCCGCCCGCACCGCCAGTCGGCACACCGGCGCCGCCCCCCGCCGCAGGCCCGGCAAGCACCGAGCCGGCGCGTCCGACTCCGCAGCCGTGGCTGCCGGACGTCCAGGCCGCCACGGGCGGTGTGGCCTCGCCGTACCGGCTGGTCGCGCGCGCGTCCGAGGCGACGTGGATCCGCGTGCGAACGGAAGATGGCCGTAGCACGGAGGAAACATTGCCGGCGGGACAGACGCGCGAGTGGGTTTCGAATCGTCCGTTCGTGCTCACAGTCGGCAACGCTGGGGGAGTGACGCTCGAGCTGAACGGACGGACCCTGCCGCCGCTCGGCCCGAGCGGCGCCGTCATCAGCCGCATCGTGCTGCCGCCTCAGTAGTCGCGGACGCGGGATCCCACGCTTCAGCGCGCCGACACGCTACACTGACGGGCGATGTCTCTCTTTTCCGGCCTCAAGGAGCGGCTGCGCGACGGGCTCAAGCGCTCGCAGGAATATCTCGCCTCCGGTCTGGCGACCGTGCTGGAGCCCGACCGTCCGATCGACGAAACACTCTACGAAGAGCTGGAAGAGCTGCTGATCGCCGCCGACCTCGGCGCCGCGATCGCCGCGGACTTCACGAATCGGGCGCGCGAGGAAGTGATGTTCGGGACCGTGACCCGCGCCGACCAGCTGCGGCCGCTGTTCCGCCGATTCCTCATCGACGCGCTGAAGCCCGCGGCGCGGCCGCTGACGCTGCAGGCGCGCCCCAGCGTGGTGCTGATGCTCGGGGTGAACGGTGCCGGAAAGACGACCACGGCCGCCAAGCTCGCCGCATCGCTGAAGGGCGACGGTCGACAGGTGCTGCTCGCCGCCGCGGACACCTTTCGCGCGGCCGCCATCGAGCAGCTCGAGACGTGGGGCGCGCGCATCGGCGTGGACGTCATCCGCCAGGCGGCGGGCTCCGATCCCGCGGCGGTGGTCTTCGACGCGGTGAAGGCCGCGCTGGCGCGACAAGCGGACGCCCTCATCGTCGACACCGCCGGCCGGCTGCACACGAAGACGAACCTCATGGACGAGCTCGCGAAGCTGAAGCGGGTCATTGAGCGGCAGTGTCCCGGCGCGCCGCACGAGTCGCTGATGGTGCTCGACGCGCCGACCGGTCAGAACGGCTTCGCTCAGGCGCAGATGTTCCACGAGGCCATCGGGCTCAGCGGCGTGTCCCTGACCAAGCTCGACGGCACCGCCAAGGGCGGCATCGTCGTTCGCATCGTCCGGGAGCTGAAGCTTCCCATCAAGCTGGTCGGTGTCGGTGAGCGCATCGAAGATCTCAAGGCCTTTGACGCCGAGGCGTTCGTAGACGCGCTGGTGCCGGCGTCCGCGCGCGGGGAGTCCGCGTGAGCCCGGAAGCGCTGATGCGCCGTGCGCTGGAGCTGGCCGAGCGCGGGCGCGGGCTGACATCGCCGAATCCGCTCGTCGGCGCGGTCGTCGTTCAGAACGGCGACATCGTCGGCGAGGGATTTCACGCGCGTGCTGGTGGACCACACGCCGAGGTCGTGGCCCTGGAGGCCGCGGGCGCACGCGCGCGCGGTGCGACGCTGTACGTGACGCTCGAGCCGTGCAATCACGTCGGCCGGACGCCGCCGTGCGTTTCGGCCATCTTCACGGCTGGCGTGACGCGTGTGGTCGCCGCGGCCGTCGATCCGAACCCCTTTGTCCCCGGCGGCGGCGCCGCGGCGCTGCGCGAGTGCGGCGTGGCGGTGGTGACAGGTGTCCTCGAGCGCGAAGCCGTCGCCCAGAATCGCGTGTTCTTCACCGCCATGCGGGAGCGGCGGCCGCACGTCACGCTCAAAGCTGGCATGACCGCCGACGGCAAGATCGCCGACGTGCACGGCGTGGCGCGCTGGATCACCGGCGAGACCGCGCGTGCGGAGGCGCACCGGCAGCGGAGCGAAGTCGACGCCATCGTCGCTGGCATCACGACCGTCCTGCGTGATGATCCGGCGTTGACGGTGCGCCGGGGCGAGCCGTGGCCGCGCGAGCCGTGGCGCGTCGTGCTCGATGCCGAGGCGCGCACGCCGCCAGGCGCGCGCATGATCACCGGCGCGACACCGTCCCGCGCGCTGATCACCGTCGGCGAGCGCGCACCGGCCGCCCGCGTCGAGGCGCTGCGCGCGGCTGGCGCGGAGGTGGTGCCGTTGCCGCTGCGTGACGGGCGCGTCGCCGTCGACGCCGTGCTCGCCACCTTGTTCGACCGGGAGGTCCGCGCGGTGTTGCTGGAAGGTGGCGGCGAAGTGCACGCGTCGTTTCTCGACGCCGGCCTCGTCGACCATGTGACGCTCTATGTCGCGCCGCTGCTGCTGGGCGGCCGCGCGGCGCCCGGTGTGGTCGGCGGTGCCGGCCGCGAGCTCAAGTCGGCGATTCGTCTCGGAGCGATGACCGTCCGCGCGGTCGGCGACAACTTGTTGATTGAAGCCGACGTGGAAAAGGTCGCCGACGATTCTTTGCCCGACCGTCGGGCGCCGGAGGCCCTGCGAAGGCGCCCCGACGGCAAAGTGGAAAAGGTCGCCGACGATTCTTTGCCCGACCGTCGGGCGCCGGAGGCCCTGCGAAGGCGCCCCGACGGCACATAGGAATGTTCACCGGGATCGTGGAGGAAGTCGGCAGCATCCGCGCCGTCGCGCGCAAGGGCGACATCACGCGTCTCGACGTCGCGGCGAGCCTCACGCGGGAAGGCAGCGACGTGGGCGCCAGCGTCGCGGTCAGCGGGGTGTGTCTGACCGTCGTCGAGCGTGCTCCCGACGGGCTGGCGTTCGAGATGGGGCCGGAGACGCTGGCGCGTACGTCCTTGGGCGCGCTGCGCCCGGGCGACGCGGTCAACCTCGAGCGGCCCCTCCGTTTTGGCGGCTCCCTGGGTGGCCACCTGGTCCTCGGCCATGTAGATGGGACCGGCACAGTAGAGGCCGTGAGCCGTGTAGAATCGACGGCGCGGGTGAGGATCGCACTTGGCGACCGGCAGCTGGCCCCGCTGTTGATCCCGCAGGGCTCGGTGGCCGTCGACGGTGTGAGCCTGACGGTGGCGGCGCTCGACGATGCGACGTTCGAGGTGATGCTGATCCCGCACACGCTGGCCGTCACGACGCTCGGCCGGCTGGTGGTGCGACAGGTCGTGAACGTCGAGACGGACGTGATCGGCAAGTACGTGCAGCGGTCGCTCGCGGTGAAGGGGGCATGATGACCGGCTTCGCGACCATCGAAGAGGCGATCGAGGAGATCCGGCACGGCCGTATCCTCGTGGTCGTCGACGACGAGGATCGCGAAAACGAGGGCGACCTCGTCATGGCCGCCGACAAGATCAGCCCCGAGGCCGTCAACTTCATGGTCACGCACGCCCGCGGGCTCATGTGCGTGCCGATGCTGGGCGAGCGGCTCGACGACCTCAAGCTCGGCATGATGGTCGCCGACAACACCGCGCCGATGGGCACGGCCTTCACGATCAGCGTCGACGCGCGTCGCGGCATCACCACCGGCATCTCCGCCTACGACCGCGCGGTGACGATCCGTGCCCTCGTCGATCCGCAGATGACCGCCGCGGACCTCGTCACCCCCGGCCACATGTTCCCGCTGCGCGCGATGGAGGGCGGGGTGCTGCGCCGCGCCGGCCACACGGAGGCGGCGGTCGACCTGGCGAGGCTGGCCGGCTGCTATCCCGCCGGCGTGATCTGCGAGGTGCTCGACGAGTCAGGTGAGATGGCGCGCCTGCCCCAGCTGGTCGAGCTCGCGCGGCGACATGGTCTCAAGCTCATCACGATCAAGGACCTCATCGAATACCGCACGCAAAAGGAAAAGCTCGTCAAGCGACTCGCCACCACGCGGCTGCCGACCGACTACGGTGAGTTCACCGCGATCGCGTACGAGGCGACGGTGTACAGCCGCGTGCACTTCGCGATCGTGATGGGCCAGGTGGCTGGCGACGAGCCGGTGCTCGTGCGCATGCACTCCGAGTGCCTCACCGGCGATGTCTTTCACTCGCTGCGCTGCGACTGCGGGCCGCAGCTCAACATGGCGTTGGCGATGATCCAGAAGGAAGGGCGCGGCGTGCTCGTCTACCTGCGGCAGGAAGGCCGCGGCATCGGCCTGCACAACAAGATCCGAGCGTATGGGCTGCAGGATCTCGGGATGGACACCGTCGAAGCGAACGCCGCGCTCGGCTTCAAGGCCGACATGCGCGACTACGGAATCGGCGCGCAGATCCTCGTCGATCTGGGCCTCAAGAACCTGCGACTGCTGACCAACAATCCGGCGAAGCGCGCGGGGATGGAAGGCTACGGCCTGACCGTCGTCGAGCGCGTGCCGATCGAGATTCCGGCGAATCCGGAGAACCGGAAGTATCTGAGCACCAAGCGCGACAAGCTCGGTCACCTCCTCTCGTCTCTGCCCGACTGATATGGCCGGGCGCGCGCCGTCACGGAGCCGGCGGGCGCGGCCGCGCCCGGGCGCGAGAATCGCGGTCATCGCCGCCAGGTTCAACGAGCCGATCACCAAGCGCCTGCTCGACGGCGCGCTGCAGGCGCTGCACACGGCGGGCGTCCCCGCGCGCGACGTCGAGGTGCACTGGGTGCCTGGTGCCTTCGAACTGCCACAGGCCGCGCTCCACGTCGCGCGCGCGCGCCGCGTGGCGGCCATCGTGTGCGTGGGCTGCGTGATCCGCGGCCAGACGCCGCACTTCGACTTCGTGGCGGGGCAGGCCGCCGCGGGCATCCAGCGCGTGGCGCTGGACACCGGCGTGCCGACGACGTTTGGCGTCGTCACCGCACTGACGGAGGCGCAGGCGTGGGAGCGCGCGGGTGGCGACGTCGCCAACCGCGGCGCGGAGGCGGCGGAGGCGGCGGTCGAGATGGTCTCATTCTTGAAATCGGTGAAGGCGCATGGGAAAACGGCGCAAGGCTAGAGAGGTCGCGCTGCAATTCCTCTATCAGCTCGATCAGACCGGCGCCGTGGATCCCACGCCGTTCGAGGAGGAGTTCTGGGCGCGTCATCCGGTGGACGCCGACGCCCGCGCCTTCGCCGCGTCGCTCGTGCGCGGCGCAAAAGCGGAGCAGAAGAAGATCGACGCGATCATTGCCGAGTCCGCCGAGCACTGGGGATTGGAGCGCATGGCCGTGGTCGACCGCAACATCCTCCGCATGGCCATCTTCGAGCTGCTCTACGAGCCCGACGTCCCCGGCAAAGTCGCGATCAACGAGGCCATCGAGATCGCGAAGAAGTTCGGCACCGCCGAGTCGAGCCGCTTCATCAACGGCGTGCTCGACCGTGTCCACCGGGAGCTGCGTCCGGCCTGAGCACGCCCCGCCCGTGAGGTACGCCATCCTGTCGGACGTTCACGGCAATCTGGAGGCGCTGCGCGCCGTGCTCGCCGACGCCGCGTCGCGCGCCGACGGCGTGCTCTGCCTCGGCGACAGCGTCGGCTACGGTGCGGACCCCGCCGCGTGCGTCGAGATCCTCGACCGCCGTGCGCGCGCGATCGTCGCCGGCAACCACGAGCACGGCGTCGCGGGACTGCTCGGGCTCGACTGGTTCAACGAGTGGGCGCGCGCCGCCGCCGAGTGGACGCGCGAGCGCCTGGACGACGAGCATCGCGCGTGGCTGGGCGCGCTGCCGCTGACGAACGAGGTGGGCGACGCCACGCTGGTGCACGCGTCGCCCGAAGCTCCGGAGGAATGGGACTACCTCGTCACGCCGGAGGAGGGCTGGGCGGCCTTCCCGTTCTTCACCACGCGCTGGTGCTTCGTGGGCCACTCCCACGTGCCCGGCGTGTGGTCGCTCGGCTCTTCCGGTCCTGACTTCGAGCCGCGGCCGGCGCTCGTCACCGCCGACGCCGGCCGGCGCTACATCGTCAACGTCGGCAGTGTCGGCCAGCCGCGCGACCGCGATCCGCGCGCGGCCTACGCCGTCTGGGACGTCGACGCGGCCCGCGTGGAGCTGCGCCGGGTGACGTACGACGTCGACGCCGCGCGCGACAAGATCGTGGCCGCGGGGCTGCCGCGTTTTCTCGCCGATCGGCTGGCCGTCGGCCGATGACGCGGCTCTGGGACGGCGCCCGGTACGCCGTCGTTCTGCTCGCGCCCGCGTTCGTGATGGCCCTCGCATTTCCGCGCACAGACTGGTCGCTCACGCCCTGGGCCGCGCTGGTGCCCCTGCTGGCCGTCGCCACCATCCGCACGCCGCGAACGGCATTTTTGTGGGGCTGGGCGTCCGGGACACTGTTCTTCCTCGTGCTGCTGCGGTGGCTGCAGTTCACGTTCCAGGTCTACAGCGCGATTCCGTGGCCGCTCGTCTACGGGCCGGTCGTCCTGCTCGCGGCGTACTGCGGTTTCTGGACGGGCGCAGTGGCCTGGGCGGTGTCATGGCTGACAGCGCGGCGCTCGGCGGCGCTCGCGCTCGCGCTGGCGCCGTTTCTCTGGGTCGCCGCCGAGTGGCTGCGCGGCCATCTCTTCGGCGGCTTCCCGTGGGGAACGCTCGGCTACTCGCAGTATCTCCGGGTGCGCGTGATCCAGATCGCGGAGCTGGCCGGTGTGCACGGCGTGTCGTTCGTTCTACTTGCCGTGAACGCGGCGCTCGCCGGCTGCATTGTCCTGCGCGGCCGTCAGGCGCTCGCCGGCGCGGGCGCGGCGGCGGTCCTCGTCGCGGCGACGCTCGTGTTCGGCAGCGTCCGGCTCGGCGAGACGCCGGCGTCGCCGACCGCGCGCGTGGCGATCATCCAGCCCTCGATCGAGCAGCCACTGAAGTGGGAGCCGCGCCACACACGCGAAACGCTCGGCATCTACTTCGCGCTGCTTCGCCGTGTCCGCGAGGACCGGCCGGCGCTGGTCGTCTGGCCGGAGACCGCGGCCCCGACGGTCCTGCGGCGCGACCCCGCACTGGTGCAGCGCTTCCAGTCGGCCGCGGCCGAGCTCGGCGCGCCGATGCTGGTGGGCAGCATCGACGAAGTCGAGGGACGGTTCCGCAACACCGCCTTTCTCATCACCGAGCAGGGCATCGTCGGTCGCTATGATAAGATTCAGCTCGTTCCGTTCGGAGAGTTCGTGCCGCTGTCGGGATTGCTCGGATTCGTGCGCGGCTGGGCCCAGTTCATCGCCGAGCTGGAGGCCGGCTCGCGCGCCGTGGTCTTCAATGCTCCGCCCGCTCCGTTCGGTGTCGTAATCTGTTACGAGGGCATCTTTCCTGATCTGTTCCGGCGGTTTGTGAGGGACGGCGCGCAGCTGATGGTGAACATGACGAACGACGCGTGGTTCGGACGGACGAGCGGTCCGGAACAGCACCTCACGATGTACCCCTTCCGCGCGGTCGAGCACCGGGTCAGCGTCGTGCGCGCCGCCAACACCGGCGTCTCGGCCTTCATCGCGCCCAGCGGCGTCATCACGCGCCGGCTGCACCTGTTCGACCGTGGCGTCATGACGGAGTCGGTGCCGCTGCGCACGCGGCAGACGCTGTTCACGCGGCTCGGAGATTGGCTCGGCCTGCTCTCGCTCGGCGTGAGCACCGCGGCGGTCGCCGGCAGCTGGCGCCGCGGGACGCGTGAGGCGGCGGCGAGCGCGTAGATGCTGAGCGATTTCCGGCGCGACGTCGCGGAGCTGACCGGCCGTGTCGACGAGCTTCGGGGGCATCTTTGACCTGCCTGCGAAGGAATCGCGGCTGGCCGTGCTCGACGCCGAGATGGCCTCGCCCGCGTTCTGGGACGACAACCGCCGCGCGCAGGAGCTGATCCGTGAGCGCGCCGACCTCGCGCGAGTCGTGGCGCGCGTGACCGAGCTTCACGGGCAGGCCTCGGACCTCGCAGTCCTGCTCGAGCTGGCCGCCGAGGCCGGTGACGACAGCGTCGACGCCGAGATTCGCGAAGGCCTCGGCAAGCTTCAGCGCGAGCTCGACGAGTTCGAGCTCAAGGTCATGCTGTCTGCGCCGCACGACGCGAAGGCCGCCATCCTGTCGATTCATCCCGGCGCCGGCGGCACCGAGTCGCAGGACTGGGCGCAGATGCTCATGCGCATGTACCTGCGCTGGTGTGAGCGGGCGGGCTTCAAGGCGGAAGTCGTCGACCTGTTGCCGGGTGAAGAGGCGGGCATCAAGTCGGCCACCATCGAAGTGACCGGCGATTACGCCTACGGCTATCTCAAGGGCGAGGCCGGCGTGCACCGTCTCATCCGGATCTCGCCGTTCGATGCGTCGAGCCGGCGTCAGACCTCGTTCGCATCGGTCGCGGTGACGCCGGAGGTCGACGACGTCGAGGTGACGATTCGTGAGGACGAGCTGCGCATCGACGTATATCGCTCGTCGGGCCCGGGCGGGCAGGGCGTCAACACCGCCGACTCCGCCGTCCGCATCACGCACCTGCCGACGGGCCTCGTCGTCGCCTGTCAGAACGAGCGCTCACAGCTCCGTAACCGCGACACGGCCATGCGCATTCTCAAGGCGCGGCTGT
>Ga0075420_100005544_pt1 | contig 11112 bp, 8 predicted proteins | sample SoiMetdeltSBSDD4_FD_75296 | JGI IMG/M metagenome (GOLD analysis project Ga0075420, IMG submission 75296) | Bulk soil microbial communities from a Populus tree surrounding site in Tennessee, USA - Soil MetaG P. deltoides SBSDD4 | ecosystem: Environmental > Terrestrial > Soil > Tree plantation... | reverse complement strand
GCGATGAAGGCCGCGGTGCGGCGCTTCGAGAAGCGGGCGATCCCGGAGCAGAGCCGTGCGGGGGGAGCCGGGGGCTAGCCGGCCTTCACCTCTTCCCCCCCGACGAGGGTGGTCAGGTAGTTCTCGTAGCCCATCTCCTCGATCTGGTGCAGCTGGGCCTCGAGCCAGTCGACGTGGTGTTCCTCCTCCTCGAGGATGTGCTCCAGGAGCTCGCGGGTGGCATGATCGGACACCTTGACGCACAGGTCGATGCCGGGGCGCAGGACCTCGATCGCCGCCATCTCCAGGCCGAGGTCGCTCTTCAGCTGGTCACGGACGTTCTTGCCGATGAACAGCCGGTCGATCTCCGCCATGTTGGGAGTGCCGTCGAGGAAGAGCAGCCGTTCCATGACGAGGTCGGCGTGCTTCATCTCGTCGATCGATTCCGTCCGCAGGCGCTTCGCGAGGACGTGGTAGCCCCAGTTGGCGCACATGCGGGCGTGCAGGAAGTACTGGTTGATCCCGGTCAGCTCCTTGCGGAGGACCTGGTTGAGGAGCGTCAGGACCTTGGGATCGCCTTTCATTCGGCCTCCGTCGGTGCGTGCGTCAGAGCGGCTGTCAGGAAGGCCGCAGTCTAAGAGAGGAGGAGCGACATGAGCAAGGGGAAGATCGCGATCCTGGTGGAGAACGACTACCAGGACATGGAGGTGTGGGTGCCGCTGTACCGGCTGCGCGAGGAGGGGTATCAGACGGTCGTCCTCGGCACCGGCGCGCCGAGCTACAAGTCGAAGCACGGCTATCCAGTCGCCGCCGAGATGAAGGCCTCCGAGGCGCGCGCCGCCGACTTCGCCGGGGTCGTGGTTCCGGGAGGCTGGGCCCCGGATCGACTGCGCATGGACGCCGGCGTCCTGCGCTTCGTGCGGGAGATCGATGCGCAGGGAGGGATCGTGGCGGCCATCTGTCACGCCGGCTGGGTTCTGGCTTCCGCCGGCATCGTCAAGGGACGTAAGGTCACCGCGTACCAGGCGATCAGGGACGACCTGGTGCACGCCGGGGCGACCTTCGTCGATCAGGAGGTGGTGCGGGATCGCAACCTGATCACCTCGCGCAAGCCGGACGACCTGCCGGCGTTCTGCCGCGAACTGGTCCGCGCCCTCGAGGCGTCGTGAGCGCAACCGGCATCGGGTCGTGAGCCAGCTCGGCGCCGGACCTCGGCTGCGCCTGGGGACCTCCTCCTGGACCGCCCCCTCCTGGGAGGGGCCGTTCTACCCGAAGGGGTTGCCGCCGGCCCGGTGGCTGGAGCACTACGCGACGCAGTTCGACAGCGTCGAGATCGACGCCACCTTCTACCGCATCCCGGAGGAGCGGACCGTGGACGGGTGGCGCGACCGCACTCCGCCCGGCTTTCTGTTCTCGGCCAAGGTTCCCCAGGTCGTCACGCACGAGAAGATGCTCGAGAACTGCCTCGAGGAGATGACCGCCTTCCTCAAGGTGATGCAGCGGCTCGGCGACCGGCTCGGGCCGCTCCTGCTGCAGTTCCGCTATTTCCGCAAGGCGGAGCTGCCGGACCCGAAGCCGTTCCTCGAGCGCCTGGAGCGCTTCCTGCCGTCGCTGCCGCCGACGATGCGCTTCGCCGTCGAGGTGCGCAACCGGGCGTTCCTCGGAGATCGGCTCTTCGATCTGCTGCGCCGGCAGGAGATCGCGCTGGCGTTCATCGATCACCCGTGGTTTCCGGGCGTCGGCGAGATGATGAAGCGCCGGGCGGCGCGCACCGCGCCGTTCTCGTACATCCGCTGGCTCGGGGATCGGGTGGCGATCGAGAAGCGCACCACCACCTGGGACGCCCTCATCGTCGATCGGCGCGCGGAGATGCGGCGCTGGGCGGAGGCGGTGCGGACGCTCCAGAGGGAGGAGCGGACGGTGCACGGCTACTTCAACAACCACTACGCCGGCTACGGGGTGGGGTCGATCCGTCTGTTCCGGGACATCCTGGACGAGTCCGCCGGAAACAGCGAACCCCCGGCCCGGAGTCCCGGCCCGGGGGTCGAAGTCTGACCGCGCCGGGGCGCCGCCCGGTCCTGCCGGGGTGCGGCCCGGTCGCCGGCTCCCCTGTGTCAATCCTTTGGCAGAATCGGTGTCCAGCGGTGGATCGCCCCGCGGCCGGACCTTATATTGCTGCCGCCGTCCGGGCAGGGTGACTGGCGTCCCGGATCGCGGAGGGGTCCGGCTTGTCGGTCGAGGGGGAGCGTCCACCCATCGCACGGGTGCGCCGCCGCGAAGTCGCGGCGGTGTGCGCATTTCTCCTCCTGAACCTCCTCGCCGGGCCGGTCGCGGCGCAGCCCGGTCCTGAAGCCACCCTTCCCCCCTCGGTCGAGTACCAGATCAAAGCGGACTTCGTCTACACCGTCGCCAAGTTCGTCGACTGGCCCGAGAAGGCCTTCGCGGGCCCCGGCGCCCCCCTCACCTTCGGGATCGTCGGGAGCGACGTCGTCGCCGACGCCATCGCCCAGGCGCTGCGCGGCAAGAAGGTGCACGAGCGTCCGATCCGCACCGTCCGGATCACCGACCTGCGCCGCGCCCTCGAATGCCAGATCGTCTACGTGAGCGAGTCCGATCCGTCCCGGGTGAAAGCTCTCCTCGAGGAGGTCGAGGCGGCGAGCATCCTGACGGTCGGCGAGGGGAGCGATTTCGCGGATCGCGGCGGCATCCTGGGGATCTCGATGCGCGACACCCTCGTGCAGTTCGAGGTGAACATGCGCTCCGCCGAGCGCGCCGGCATCGCCATCAGCAGCAAGATCCTCCGTCTGGGGGAGGTCGTCGGCGCGGCGCGGCCGGCGGCGGAGGGGCGCAAGTGAAGCGCTTCCGCGACCGGTCGATCACCCAGAAGCTGACCCTGATCGTGCTGTTCACGACCGGGGCGGCGCTCGTCACGACCTGCTGCCTGTTCCTCGGATACGAGTGGGCGACGGCGCGGGCCGGGATGGAGCGGGAGATCACGACGCTCGCGGAGTTCCTCGGCGCCAACACCAACGCCGCTCTGGCGTTCCACGATCGCAAGGCGGCCTCCGAGACCCTCTCCACGCTGCGCGCCCAGCGGCCGATCACGGCCGCCGCCCTGTACGACAACGACGGGCGGCTGGTCGCCTCGTATCGTCGCCTGGGACGGATGAGCCCGGCGCCGGCCACCCCGCCGTCGCTCGGCGACCCGGTCTGGGGCGGCGGGAGGCTCACCCTGACCCGGCCGGTCTTCCTCGAAGGGGACCGCCTCGGCACCCTGTGGCTCGAAGCCGATCTCGAGGAGATGGAAGGGCGGATGCAGCGCTTCACCGCGGTCGCCGCCTCGGTGCTCCTGCTCGCCGCCGGGCTGGCGCTCCTCCTCAGCGCCCGGCTGCAGCGCTTCATCACCGGGCCGATCGGCCATCTCGCCACGACCGCCCGGCAGGTGGCCGAGGAGAAGAACTTCGCGGTCCGCGCCCACCGCCAGGGGAACGACGAGGTCGGCCTGTGCATCGACGCCTTCAACGAGATGCTGGCGCAGATCCAGAAGCGGGACGAGGCGCTCAAGTCGACGCACGACGCCCTCGAGGTGCGGGTGCAGGAGCGGACGCGGGAGCTGCGCGAGAGCGAGATGGTCCTGCGGTCCTTCTACGACAGCACGCCGCTGATGATGGGGGTGATCGAGCTCGCCGGCGGCGACATCGTCCACCTGTCGGACAATCCCTCCACCGCCGCCTTCTTCGGCCGCACCCCCGAGGCGATGCGCGGGCGCCGGGCGAGCGAGATGGGCGTGCCGCCCGACGCGCTGAGCATGTGGGCCGAACGTTATGCCGAGTCGGCGCGCTCCGGCACCCCGGTGCGCTTCGAGTACGCGCACGGATCGGGGCCGGACTCCCGCTGGCTGTCGGCCACCGTCTGCCGCATCCCGCGCAGCGCCGGCGGCCGCGCGCAGTTCTGCTACGTGATCGAAGACGCGACCGAGCGCAAGCGGGCCCAGGTGGAGCTGCAGAAGGCGAAGGAGGCGGCCGAATCGGCGAGCCGCGCGAAGAGCGAGTTCCTGGCGAACATGAGCCACGAGATCCGCACCCCGCTCAACGGCGTCATCGGCATGACCGAGCTCCTGCGGGACAGTGACCTCTCGAGCGAGCAGCGCGAGTACCTCGACCTCGTGCACACCTCGGGCGAGGCGCTGCTCGCGGTGATCAACGACATCCTCGACTTCTCGAAGATCGAGGCCGGCCGGCTCGATCTCGATCCGATTCCGTTCCGCCTGCGCGACAGTCTCGGGGAGACGATGAAGGGGCTGGCCTTCCGCGCGCAATCGAAAGGGCTGGAGCTCGCCTGCCACGTCGGCGCCGGCGCGCCCGACGCGCTCGTCGGAGACCCGAGCCGCCTGCGGCAGGTGGTGATGAACCTGGTCGGCAACGCCATCAAGTTCACCGAGTCGGGGGAGGTGGTGGTGCGGGTGGAGCCCGAGCGCTCCGACGACGGGTCCGTCGATCTGCGCTTCTCGGTGCAGGACACCGGCATCGGCATCGCCGACGAGAAGCAGCGGACGATCTTCGAGGCGTTCACCCAGGCGGACGGATCGACGACGCGCCGCTACGGCGGCACCGGCCTCGGGCTGACGATCTCCCAGAAGCTCGTGCAGCTGATGGGAGGAAGGCTGTGGGTCGAGAGCGCCCCTGGCAGCGGCAGCACGTTCCACTTCACCGCCCGCTTCGGCCTGCAGGACGGGCGCGCGGGACTGCTGGAGCCGGAGACCGCGGTCAGCCTCTCTGGGGTGCGGGTTCTCGTGGTGGACGACAACCGCACCAACCGGTGGATCCTCGAGGAGATCCTGACGCAGTGGGGGCTCCGGCCGGTGGCCCTCGCCTCCGGCCCCACCGCCCTCGCGGCCGCCTCCGAAGCGCGGTCCAAGGGGGACCCGTACCGCGTCGCGCTCCTGGACGTCAACATGCCGGGGATGGACGGCTTCGAGACCGCGGAGCGGCTGCGCCGCGACGATACCGACGGGCGCACCGCCCTCCTGCTCCTCACCTCCGCCGGGCGGCGCGGCGACGCGGCCCGCTGCCGCGAGCTCGGGATCCACGGCTACATCACCAAGCCGGTGAACCAGTCCGACCTCCTCGACGCGTTGATGACCGTCCTCGACCCGGCGCGCGGGCAGACTCCAGCTGCGGCCCTCGTGACGCGGCACTCGCTGCGCGAGGAGCGTCGGCGGATCCGGGTTCTTCTGGCGGAGGACAACGCCGTCAACCGGCGCGTCGCCCTGGGCCTCCTCGAGAAACGCGGCTGCGAGGTGCTCCTCGCCGGCAATGGCCAGGAGGCGCTCGATCTGCTCGCAACCGGTCCGGTGGACGTGATCCTCATGGACCTGCAGATGCCGGAGATGGGGGGGCTCGAGGCCACGGCCGCGATCCGCGAGCGGGAGCGCGCGGCCGGCGGACATGTGCCGATCATCGCGATGACCGCCCACGCCATGAAGGGGGACCGGGAGCGCTGCCTCGCGGCAGGCATGGACGACTACGTCAGCAAACCGGTGCGGCCGTCCGATCTGTACGCCGCGCTGGAGCGGGCGCTTCCCGGAAGCGGCGTCCCGATGCCGCTCCCGGCGGTCCCGCCCGCGACGCGAGCGGCGGCGCGGTTGGTGGCCGAGGCGGCGCCCGGAGCGGCCGCGCGACCTGACGCAGTCGTGGACCGCGAGCAGCTCCTCGAGCGCCTCGAAGGGGACCTGCGCCTCCTGGCGGAGATCGTCACGCTGTACCACCAGACCTGCCCCGGCCTGGTGCAGGAGCTGCGCTCGGCGCTCGGTCGCCACGACGCGAACGGCGTCCATCGCGCCGCGCACACGCTGAAGGGCATGGTGGCCCATTTCGGGGCGCCGGACGCGACCCGCGCCCTGCTCGATCTCGAGGAGGAGGCGCGCGAAGGGTGGTCCGATCGCCTCGATTCCGCTGCGGAGACGGCCGTGCGCGAGATCGCGCGGCTGGACGAGGCCCTCGATCGGCTGCGGCGCGACGCCGCCTGATCTTCCGCCGCGGTGCCGCCTGACGCCCCGGCGCGGCGTCACCTTGGATACCATGCCGGCGTGGACGTCCGCCTGCTGCTCGACGACGCCGCCCGCCGCCACGAAGGGCGCCCCGCGATCCACTGCTCCGGCCGGTCGCTGACCTACCGTGAGGTCGCGGCGATCCAGGATCGGATGGCGGCGGCGCTCGACGCCGCCGGGGCGCGGGAAGGGGACAGGGTCGCAGCCTTCTTCCCGAACTGCCACCTCTTTCTCGCCGCCCATTACGCCGCGCTCCGCTCCAGCCTCGTCCTGATGCCGATGAACCTCCGTCTCGCGGGCCCCGAGACCGAGGCGGTGCTGCGGCGCGGCGGAGCGAGGTTCCTGCTCGGCGCGCCGGACCGGATCGAGCCGATCGAAGCGGCGCTCGCCGCCGGCACGTCCGTGGGCCGGCCGATCGCCCAGGACGACGGCTGGAGACTCGTCCCGGCGCCGACCGCGATCGGCGCCGGCGCCGCGGTTCCCGAGGAGGGGGCGCTTCTCTATTTCACCAGCGGCAGCACCGGCGATCCCAAGGGAGTCCTCCTGACCCTCGGGAATCTCGCGGCGCACGCGGAGATGACCCTCGCGACCCTCGGCTTCACGCCGCGGGACGTGTGGCTGCACGCCGCCCCGATGTTCCATCTCGCCGACGCCTGGGCGATCTTCACCGCCACCGCCGCGGGCTCGGGGCAGGCGTTCCTCCCGCGCTGGGACGGCGACGAGGCGCTGGCCCTGGCGCGCTCGGCGGGCGTGACGCTCACCAACCTCGTGCCGTCGATGATCCCGTCCTTCCTCGACGCCGCCGGGTGGCAGGCGGGCGGCGTCCCCTCGCTGCGGCTCCTCCTGAGCGGCGGCGCGCCGATTTCACCGTCGCTTCCCACCCTCATCGAAGCGGTGCTCGGCTGCGAGTACGCGCAGACCTACGGCCTCACCGAGACCTCGCCGTTCCTCACCTTCTCGCTCCTCGACGAGGAGGAGCGCCGCCTGCCGCCGGAGGAGCGGCGCCGCATTCAGGGGCGGACCGGCCGCCCGGCCCCCGGGATCGCCCTGCGGGTGGTCGTCCCCGCGGGGGCGGAGCGGTTCGAGGATGTCCCGGCGGACGACGCCACGGTGGGGGAGGTGGTGGTGCGCGGGGCCACCGTGACCCCCGGATATTTCGGCGACGCGGCGGCGACGAGCGAGGCGTTCCGCGGCGGCTGGTTCCACACCGGCGATCTCGCGACCATCGACGCGCGCGGCTCGATTCAGCTCGTCGATCGCGCCAAGGACATCATCATCAGCGGTGGCGAGACGATCTACAGCGTTGAGGTGGAGCGGGCCCTGCTCCGGCACCCGGAGGTGCGGGAGGCGGCGGTCTTCGCCGTTCCCGACGATCGTTTCGGCGAGGCGGTGCGGGCTGCGGTCGTCCTCGGCCCCGGCGGCGCCGCCGGCGCCGACGATCTCGCCGCCTTCTGCCGCACCCGGATCGCCGGCTACAAATGCCCGCGCGCCTTCGATCTCCTCGCCGCGCTGCCGCGCACCGGCTCCGGGAAGATCGACAAGCGGGCGCTCCGGGAGCCGCACTGGCGCGGTCGCCCGCGGCGCATCTCCTAGGAGCCTAGAGCGTTTCCGATCCGGCGCGCGCGAAGAAGCGCGCCACCTCCTCGATCGACGAGGTCCGCGGGCACGGCGGGATCGCCTCGAGGAAGCGCGCTCCGTAGGCGCGGCTCGTCAGGCGTGGATCGAGCACGGCGACGAGCCCGAAATCGCGGTGCGAGCGGATGAGCCGCCCGAACCCCTGCCGGAACGTCAGAATCGCCTCCGGCAGGCTGTCGTCGAGGAACGGGTCGCCGCCGCGGCCCGTGATGGCGGCGGCGCGCGCCCGTGCCAGCGGGTGGTCCGGCACCTCGAACGGCAGCCGGGTCACCACCACGGCGCGCAACGCCTCCCCCGGCACGTCCACTCCCTGCCAGAAGGTCAGCGCCCCGAGGAGCACGGCACGGCGCGAGGCGCGGAAGCGCTCGAGGAGGTCGGTCGCGGGAGCATCCGGGTGGTGCCGGAGGAGCGGCCGCTCGCGCATCCCCGGCTCCGTCATGAGGTCCCGGTGCACGCGATCGAGGAGCGCGAAGGAGGTGAAGAGCAGGAACGCCCCGCCGTCCGAGGCTTCGACGATGCGGCGGCACTCGGCGCTCACCGCGTCTCCCCAGGAGGCCGGATCGGATCCGGGATCCGGCATCCCGGTCGGAAGGTAGAGGAGCGCCTGGCGCCGGAAATCGTACGGCGACCCGAGCGCCTCGGCGCCCGACGCGGTGACCCCCAGCCGGTCGCGGGCGTGCGCGAACGATCCCCCGACCGACAGCGTCGCCGAGGTCAGCACGACGGTGCGCCCCGATTCGAAGAGCGCCTGGCGCAGCAGGGGCGCGACCTCGATCGGCGACACCGCGAGATCGACCTCCTGCGCGCCGCGGGCCTCGATCCAGTAGACCGCGTCCTGGCGCGACTGCGTGGTGAACAGATCGAGGCGCCCGCGCAGATCGGCCGCCCGCTGCCGCAGCGCCTCCAGGGCGCCGCGGCCGAACAGGTCGTCGGTCTCCCGTCCCGCCTCCTCGAGCGTCGTCTCGAGGTCGGCGAAGGCGGCGGCGAGGCCGCGGCGATCGAGCGCGCCCGGCGGCAGCGGGACCGCCGCCGGCGCCGCCCCCCTGACGCCGGGGCTCTGCGCGAGCCTCCGGGCGGAGGCGAAGTACTCCACCGCCGCCTCCTCCACCTGCCGCGCCGCCGCGGCGAGGCGGACCCCGCCCGCGACCGGCGTCCCCCGCAGGCCGCGCCCGCGACGGCCGCCGCGCGCGGCCCCTTCGGACCGGCCGCGGCGCGGGGGGACGATGTCGCGCAGGAGCCGCGTCACCGCACCGGGACCGAGGCGGGCGCCGAACTGCTGAGCGGCGGCCTCCTCCGCCCGGTGCGCCTCGTCCAGCACCACGACACCGTGCGGCGGCAGGATCCGCCCGCCGCTCGCGAGATCGAGGAAGAACAAGGCGTGGTTCACCACGACGATCTCCGCCTCGCGGGCCCGCGCCAGATCGCGGCGGTACAGGCACCGCTCCCAGAACGGGCCGCGCGCGCCGAGGCAGACATCCCGCTCGCGCCGCACGCGCGCCCACAGCGGCTCCGGCACCGGGAAGGGGATTTCGGATCGCAGCCCCGACACGGCGGTTGCGGCGTGCTGCTCCAGCGCTTCGAGGACGGCGCCGGCGTCGAGGCGCCTCGACTGCTCGAGGCGCTGCACGCAGAGGTAGTTCTCCGAGCCCATTAGGAGCGCGTGACGGAAGGCGATCCCCTGCGCCTCGAAGGCCCGCTCCAGGAGCGGCAGGTCCTTGCGGGCCAGCTGCTCCTGGAGCGCGCGGGTGAAGGTGGAGACGACGACGCGGCGCGACCCCTCTTCGGAGGCGCCGGCGGCGGCGTGCAGGATCGCCGGGACGAGGTATGCGAGCGACTTGCCGACCCCGGTGCCCGCCTCCACCAGGAGGTGCCGACCCGTCGCGAGGGCCGATGCGACCTGTTGCGCCATCGCGACCTGCTGGGGGCGCGGCTCGTAGCCCGAGAGCGCGCGCGCCAGCGGGCCCTCCGGGCCGAGGAACGACTCGATGGTCGGGCCGGGCGCCGCCGAGGCCGGCCCCGCGGGACTCAGTTCATCACCGGCGACAGGGAGCGCAGCTTCGGCATCTGCCGGCGCAGCGCCTCCCGGTCGGCCGCGTCCGGAGCGCGCTCGAGGTAGGCCTCGAGATCGGCGCAGGCCTGCCCGAAGCAGGCCAGGCGGAAATACAGCAGCCCCCGATCGCGCAGCCGCTCCGGATCCTCGGGGCTGAGACACAGGAGCGTGTCCTGCGCCCGGAGGGCGCGATGGAAGTCCTGCCCCTTCTCGTACAGGCGCTTCAGATTGACGAGCGTCCGCTCCAGGATGTCGCGGGTCCGCGCCCGGCGCAGGAACTCGCGCCGGAAGGCCAGCCGGCCGCCGAACTGTTCCAGGAGCCGCCGGCGGCACTCCTCCTCCGTCAGGATGCGGCCGCGATGGAACGGATCGAGCAGGATCTCCCCGCTGTCCCCCCCGTGGTCGCGCCAGCGGACGAGGAAATGCCCCGGGAAGGAGACGCCGTCGAGCGGCCAGCCGCAGCGTCGCCCGACCTCGAGGTAGACCGTCGACAGGCTGATCGGAATGCCGACGCGCCGATCGAGGACGTCGTTCAGGAAGGAATTCCGCGGATCGTCGTACGCCTCGACGTTGCCGCGGAATCCCAGGTCGTCGAACAGATACCGGTTCAGGTGGCCGATCCGGCTCATCGGCCCCTCCCCGCCGCGAAGCCTCCGGCACACCTCCGCCCCCATGTCGTCGAGCAGGGAGAGATAGCGTCCCACCTCCAGGTCCGGGTACTCCTGGCGGGCGATCAGGAGGGCCGCCTGGCCCAGGTCGATCGCCTCGTCCGGCAGCGCGAGGATGGCCGCGAGGGCCTGGCGCGGTGGTTTGGAGTCGCTCATCGAAGGGCCCGTCACAGGGGGCCGCCTATCATATCCACCGCGGGCCATTTTCCCTATAATGTGCGGTTTCAAACGGAGGGTCCGATGCCCGACCCGACGCAGCGCCGCACCATCCAGATCGGCCATAGCCCCGACCCCGACGACGCGTTCATGTTCCACGGGATCGCTTCGGGACAGGTCCCGGCGCCGGACGGCTGGGACGTGGTCCAGGTGCTGCGCGACATCGAGTCGCTCAATCGTCTGGCGCTGGAAGGGTCGATCGAAGTGACCGCCGTGTCGATCCACGCCTACGCCTATCTCGCCGACCGCTATGCCCTTCTGCCGTGCGGGGCCAGCATGGGGGACGGCTACGGCCCGATGATCGTGGCGCGCGAGCCGCTGTCGCTCGAAGAGGTGCGCGTCAGGACGATCGCGGTGCCGGGGGACCTCACCTCCGCCGTCCTGGCGCTGCGGCTGGCGCTCGGAGAGGTCCGGACGCGGGTCGTCCCGTTCGATCGCATCCTCGCGGAGGTGCGGGAGGGGCGCGCGGACGCGGGGCTCCTCATCCACGAGGGGCAGCTCACCTACGCCGGCGA
>Ga0075420_100005543_pt1 | contig 11115 bp, 12 predicted proteins | sample SoiMetdeltSBSDD4_FD_75296 | JGI IMG/M metagenome (GOLD analysis project Ga0075420, IMG submission 75296) | Bulk soil microbial communities from a Populus tree surrounding site in Tennessee, USA - Soil MetaG P. deltoides SBSDD4 | ecosystem: Environmental > Terrestrial > Soil > Tree plantation... | reverse complement strand
ATGGGAGGATGGTGGCATAGAAAGGGAAAAGGCAAAAGGCAGAAGGGAAAGGCCGAACCAGTCGAGGCGGATCTACCGTCTATACAGGGCGGGAAATGGTCACGAGGAGCATGTCATGTCCCTGAAAACAATTATCGCCGTAGTGTTCGCGGCTGCCGTCACGATTGCCTGGGTGCAGTCTTCCTCCGGTCAAGTGCAACCGGTGCCCGGTCCCGGCAGCGGCATCGTGACCGTGACCGGCAAAGTCGGCATTGATGATGTCGTCCGCGTCATGCCGGCGCTTGCCGACTGGAGAGTGATTGTTGGAAACGTGCCCGATGTCCGCGTGGTCAACACGCCGGCCGTGACGTTGACGCTTCCCACATTCGTGCGGGTGGGCGGTCACTATGAGATTACCTGGGGGCCAAATGAGCGAGAATCTATTCGCGTTGCCGAGACGCTCACCGGCGCCTGGGTGCGCACGGACACCGGTGGCCGCTCACGATGGTTGAACCTGGCACTCGCCAGAAGTGTCGAAGAGGTCAGGTAATCGGTTGCGCGAGGGGACTGCAATGAACATCCTCTGTTGGCGGCGCGACGTCACCTGCGGCGTCGCGATGGTGCTTCTGTCGCTGGCGCCAGGCGTGGCTGGCCAGACGCGCGATCCGAAGCCGGTTCCCCCGCAACCACGCGACCCTGTCACACCGGCGGTCGTCATGCCCCCGCGCGATCGGCCACCTGAGGCTCAGTCAGGGACCGCGACCATCGTCGGCCGCGTTATCGATGGCGTGACCGGCCGTCCCGTCGCACGTGCGCGAGTCAGGCTGACCGGCCGCGCGCCGCGCGGACCGATGCTCACCGACGCGAATGGCGGATTTGTCTTTACGAATCTTCCCGGCGGCTCTCACAACCTCGTCGCGGAGCGGAACGGCTACCTGAACTCGGTATTTCCGGAAACCCGGACGATCCGCAGCCGAACGCGACCCTGGGTGGTGGGAAACGGCGAGACCCGCGAGGACGTGGTGATCACGATGTTTCGCGGCGCGTCGATCTCCGGGCGCGTGATGGATGCGTACGGTGAGCCTGTTGACGGGGCAATGGTCATGGCGCACTCGACTGCCCGCGGCGGCCGCGGCGGGCTTCGCGGCCAAACGCAAACCAATGACCTCGGCGAGTTCCGCATCCCACGGTTGACGTCGGGCAGGTATGTGTTGAACGTGCGGCTTCAGGGCGGCTATCAAAACGATCCCGGCGACGAACCGTTGCCGCAGTCGCTGCCGACCTACTATCCAGGCACGCTCGTCCGCGAGAAGGCTCAGCTGATCGGCGTCGGCCGAGGCCAGTCGATCGCCGGAGTCGAGTTGACGCTCATCGAAGGCCTGCCGTCGATCATCAACGGCATGGTTGTCGTGCTCAGCGGCGAGGCCTTCAGCGGCGGCAGCGTCACCGCGCGTGCTGTTCGCGACTTTGCGGGGATTGATGGTGGTTCGCAGGTCCGGCCTGACGGATCCTTCCGGTTTCAATTGCCGCCAGGCGAGTACTATTTCGAGGCGCGACTGCGGCCAGGTGCGCCAAATCAGCCGCCTCCGATGATGCGGCCGGAGAACGACCTCTTTGGAACCGCGCGGGTGACGGTCGGCGGCGGCGGCCACGAATCGGTCGCCATCCTCGTGGGAAAAGGGGCCACCGCGTCCGGGCGCATCATGTTCGACGGCACAGCGCGGCCCCCAACCAGCCCCGGGTCGGCGCGGGTGCCGATCTTCAGCAGCGAGGGCCAAACCTGCCAGGGCGGACAGGCCACGATCGCTCCCGACTGGACGTTCAAAGCGGAGGGCCTGATCGGCACCTGCTCGGGCGCGATGCGACCCACCTTTGGCAACTGGACGGTGAAAGCCGTGATGTACCGCGGCAGGAACGTGATGGATGAGCCCTTCACGTTCGAACCAGGGCAGCACTACGGCGATATCCAGATCCAGATGACGGATCGCCGCTCCGAGATTCTCCTGCGCGTCAGCGACGAAAGCGGACAGATTACGCGCGAGTTTGTTGCCATCGCGTTCCCGACCGACCGATCGCGATGGATCTACTACCAACGTTACATTCAGACGTTCTCGCCGTCCCCGCAAGTACCGCCCGCGGCCTACCGTTCGGACTCCCCGCCGGTCGGGCCGGCGAGTCTACCGCTGATTGCGCCCTCAGGCCGACTGGTAGGTCTGCCGCCCGGCGAGTACTACCTCATCGCCGTGGACGACGTCGATTCCGAGGACGCCCTCGATCCTGTGATTCTCGAGAAACTCGCGCTGAGCGCCAGCCGGATCGTGGTGTCCGACGAAGCGCCGGTAGAGGCCAATCTGCAACGCCAGACGCTGACGAACGTTGTCCGTTGATGCGCGAGACACCCACCCCGCGCCTCTATAGCGATCTCGCGTCGTGGTGGTCGCTCCTCTCGCCGCCCGTGCACTACGTCGAGGAAGCGGAAGACTTGCTGCCACTGCTCCGCGAAGGCGTGGGCGAGTCAACGACCGCCACTCTCCTCGAGCTCGGTGCCGGCGGCGGCAGTCTCGCGTCGCACCTGAAGCCGTACTTCCGGTTGACGCTGACGGATCGCTCGCCCGAAATGCTGGCCAACAGCCGCCGCGTCAACCCCGAATCCGAGCACATCGTCGGCGACATGCGATCGCTCGATCTCGGCCGCGAGTTCGATCGCGTGCTGATTCACGACGCGATCATGTATCTGACCGAACCGGGCGATGTGCAGGCGGCGTTGCGCACCGCGGCGCGGCACTGTCGGCGCGGCGGCCGCCTCGTCGTCCTGCCCGACTGCGTGCGCGAGACGTTCACGGCCGCGACCGAGTGCGGCGGCGAAGATGGACCGGACGGCCGAGGCCTGCGCTACCTGCAGTGGTCCTGGGATCCGGATCCGGCGGATCACACGTTCGAGACGAACTATGCCTACCTGCTCCGCGAAGCCGACGGGTCTGTCAGGGCGGAACTCGATCGTCATCTCATCGGCTGCTTTCCTCGCGCCGACTGGCTCGCCTGGCTGGCCGATGCGGGATTCCGCACGTGGATTCACACTGATCCGTGGCGAGCTGACGTCTTCGTGGGAGATAAGTGAGTCGGGATTCGGGGTTCGGGACAACCCGGGAACCGGTATGATCACACCCAACCGTGCACATCAATACCGTCAAACAAGCGCTCAAAGCCGGCAAATCCCAGTTTGGTTGCAGCGTGCTGCAGCTTCGTTCGCCCGATGTGCTTCGCGCGTTGCGCGCGGCGGGCCTTGATTGGGTATTCCTCGATTCTGAACACGGGCCGTTCGACCTCGAGACGCTGCACGATTTGATGCGCGTGGCCGTGGGCGAGGGTCTTTGTCCGATCGTGCGTGTCAGCGAGCTGCAATATTCGTTGATCGCCAGGGCGCTCGATTGCGGTGCGCAAGGGGTGTTGCTGCCGCGCGTCGAATCGCCGGAACTGCTGGCGCAGGCCGTCAGCTGGACGCGCTATCCGCCGGTCGGCGTCAGGGGCTATGGACTCGGCGGGCCGCACCTTGGATACGAGCGCGTGAGCATCGCGGAGGCCGTGGCGCATTTCAACGAGCACGTGATGGTGGTGCTGCAAATTGAAACGCGGACGGCCCTCGAGCGGATCGACGAGCTGCTGGCGGTGCCGCACATCGACGCGGTGCTCATCGGGCCGGCGGATCTCTCCGTGTCGCTGGGCATCCCCGGCAACTTCGATCATCCCGACTTCGTGGCGGCAGTCGACAAGGTCCGAGAGCGCTGCGAGGCGCGGGGCATCGCGCCAGGCATGCACACACGATCGATCGACATGGTCAAGCAGTGGCGGGGACGAGGCCTCAGGCTCCTCAGCTGCAACAACGACATCGGCATGCTCTACGAGAAAGCCGTCGAGACCGTTGCGGCGCTGCGTGGGTGACGCTCAGCGCAGCTCTTCGATCGTAATGTCTTTGTAGGAGACCTGCGCCTTGCCCCCGCCGTGGATCTGCAGGCCGATCAGCCCGGTCTGCGGGATCGATTCGTCTCCTTCCGTGTAGTCGACGGTTTGGCGTCCGTTGATCGCCAGGCGGATTCGCCGCCCGTCGGCGCGAATCTCGTACTCGTTCCAGTCGTTCACTTTCAGGATCTGCGCAATCAGCGCGGGATCCGCTTGCACCAGCACTTTGTTGCGTCGTGACTCGTCGTACAGGCTGCCCCAGTACTTGTCGCCGAGATCCGCCTGATAGCCAACCATCTCGTGGGCGGGATCGACCGCACGCTGACTGCGGAACTGAACGCCGCCATTGATGAACCCGTCGGTGCCTTCCAGCTTGAACTTCAACCGCAGCACGAAATTGCCGTAGCTCTTCGTCGTCACCAAGAAATCATTCCGCGGCACTCGCTCGGTCAGCGACCCGCCGACCAGCGCGCCGTCCTGGATGCGCCATGTCTGCTTCGTGTCGCCTTCCCAGCCCTGGAACGTGCGGCCGTCGAAGAGGGCCACGGATGCTCCCGGCTTTTGCGTGGCAACGGACATCGCGGCGAACGCCGCGAGGAGGTAACAGGCGAGGGTGTGCATGGCGGCATTCTACCCGGACCGTGTGGTCCGAGATTTGGCGTATGCTCTCCGGATGAAATCCAGGTGGATGCTCGTGATTGCGGCTGCCGCCATTATCGGAACCGGCGGCGCCACGGCGACCCAACAGGGAGGCGGTTCGAAGATGTCCGAAGTGCGTTTGATGACGGTGGATCCGGGGCACTTCCATGCGGCGCTCGTGCAGAAGGAGATGTACCCGGGCGTGTCGAAGCGCGTGGACGTCTACGGGCCGCTCGGCTGGGACCTGTTCGAACACCTCAACCGGATTGCTTCGTTCAATCGCAGAGCCGAACGGCCGACCGCGTGGGAACTCGAAGTCCACACCAGCGCCGATTACTTCGAGCGAATGCTGCGCGAGCGCCCGGGCAACGTCGTGATCCTGTCAGGCCGCAACCGGGGGAAGATCGATCGCATCGCCGCATCGGTGAAAGGCGGCCTGCACGTCCTCGCGGACAAGCCGTGGATCCTCGAGTACACGGATTTTCAGAAGCTGGAATCCGTCCTGGCTGACGCCGACGCGAAGCAGCTGATCGCCTACGACATCATGACGGAACGCTTCGAGATCACGTCGATGATCCAGCGCGAGCTCGTCAACGATCGCGCCACGTTCGGGAGCGCCGTGCCGGGCACGCAGGCCGAGCCCGGCGTCTACATGGAGAGCGTGCATCACTTGATGAAAACGGTGGCCGGAGCGCCCAATATCAGGCCGACCTGGTTCTTCGATACCACCGAGCAGGGCGAAGGGGCCAACGACATCGGGACGCACCTCGTCGATCTCGTTCAGTGGACATTGTTCCCGGAGCAGCCGATCAACTACAAGGCCGACGTGCGCGTCCTGGCGGCGCAGCGCTGGCCTACCTGGATCCCGGAAGCGGACTTCAAGCGGGTCACCAACACGCCCAAGTTCCCCGACAGCCTCGCCAAGTCGGTCAAGGACGGCCGGCTGGAGTACTACTCCAACACGCTCGTCTCGTACGAGCTGAAAGGCATCCACACGAAGCTGAACGTCATCTGGGACTGGGAGGCGCCAGCCGGGGCGGGGGATACCCACTACGCGTTCTATCGCGGGACAAAATCGCGCGTCGAAGTGCGGCAGACCAAGGCAGACAAGTACATCCCCGAGCTGTACGTCGTCCCGGTGACCGCCGACGTGAAGAACGAGGTCCTGGCCGCGACGCAGAAGAAGATCGCCGCGCTGCAAGAGAGCTATCCAGGTGTGGCCGTCGAGGATCGCGGGGCGGAGATCAGGATCAGCATCCCCGCCACGTTCCGCAACGGCCACGAAGCGCACTTCGCGCAGGTGACGGAGAACTTCCTGCGTTACCTGCGCGATCCCAAGACGCTTCCCGCCTGGGAGCGCCCGAACATGCTCGCGAAATATTTCGTGACAACCAAGGGCGCCGAGCTAAGCCGCCAGGGTCCCCCGCAGCCGGCCTCGCGGATCGCGCCCCGGTAACGGCGGCTTCGGGCGTTTTCGAGAAACTCGCCCCGCCGCGCGCCGGACGGGGTAAACTCAACGCGCATTTCCCGCCACTCGGATACGCGGAGGGTCAGCTTCGTCCAAGCGAGGGGGGCGAACGATGGTTCTCACCAACGTTGGTTTCAGAAGCCAGCAGGCGCCGTGCGGCCAGATCGTTGACGGCGAGACCCACCAGGATCGGGATGAGGAGGCGCTCGTCACCCAGGAGCTGGACTTTGCGTGCGGCTGTCGCACGATCCAGCACGAGTACCACGACGGCAGTGTCAGTCGAAAAATCATCCACCACGACGGTACCGTGCTGGTGGATGAATTGCTGTTCGCCGAATAGCCGCCATGGCCGCCAGTCGGGACGTGTTGCTGGTGGGCGGCGGCGGTGCGGGTCTGCGCGCGGCAATCGCGATTGCTGAGACCAACCCGAAGCTGACGATCGGCGTCATCTCCAAGGTCTATCCGATGCGGAGCCACACCGTATCGGCCGAGGGCGGCGCCGCGGGCGTGATCCGCGCCGACGACAGTCTCGACGAGCATGCCTACGACACCATCTCCGGCGGCGACTGGCTGAGCGATCAGGACGCCGTGGAGGCGTTCGTCGAGGAGGCGCCCCGCGAGCTGCTGCGCCTCGAGCACTGGGGGTGCCCCTGGAGCCGTGAAGAGGACGGCCGCGTTGGCGTCCGTCCGTTTGGCGGCATGAAGAAGATGCGCACGTGGTTTGCCGCCGACAAGACCGGCTTCCACATGCTCCACACGCTGTTCCAGACTTCCCTCAAGTACACCACCATCGACCGCTTCGACGAATGGTTCGTGACGCGATTGCTCGTGGACGACGGCCGCGTCCGCGGCGTGGTGGCTCTCGACATCATGTCGGGGAAAGTCGAGGTGATCACCGCGCGCGCCGTCATCCTGTGCACCGGCGGCTGCGGCCGCGTGTTTCCGTTCACGACGAACGCCGCAATCAAGAGTGGCGACGGGATGGCGCTGGCCTATCGCGCCGGCGCGCCGCTCAAGGACATGGAGTTCGTTCAATACCATCCCACTGGCCTGCCGTTCACCGGCATCCTGATTACCGAAGCGGCAAGGGCCGAGGGTGGCTACCTGATCAACAAGGACGGCTATCGCTATCTCCAGGACTACAACCTCGGCAAGCCGGAGCCGAAACCGGTGCTGCGCAGCATGGAGCTTGGCCCACGCGACCGGCTCTCGCAGGCCTTCGTCAAGGAGTTCGAGAAGGGGCGCACGATCGCCACGTCTTACGGACACGTCGTGCATCTCGATTTGCGGCATCTCGGCGAGAAGGTGATCGACAGCAAGATCCCGTTCGTCCGCGAGCTGTGCCTGAAATACCAGAACGTCGATCCCGTCAGCGAGCTCATTCCAGTACGGCCGGTAGTGCACTACATGATGGGCGGTGTTCACACCGACATCAACGGCGCCACGCCGATCGAGGGTCTCTATGCCGCTGGCGAAGTGGCGTGCGTCAGCATCAACGGCGCCAACCGGCTCGGATCGAACTCGCTGCCCGAGCTGCTGGTGTTTGGCACCCGCGCCGGTCTTGCCGCGGCCGAATATGCCTCGCGTCCGTCGTTTGCTGGCACCGCCGTTCTCGCGCAGGGCCGTGACGAGCAGCGCCGGTTGGAAACGCAGTTCCAACAGAACAACGGCCACGAGCGCCTCGCCGTGATCCGCGACGAGATGCAGAAGACGATGGAGGAAAGCGCTGGGATCTATCGGTCGGGCGAGTCGCTGTGCCGCGGTGCGGATCGGCTGCGCACGCTGCGCGACCGCATGGCCGGCGTCGGTATCGACGATGGGAGCCGGACGTTCAATACGGAGCGCGTCGCGGCGCTGGAACTATCGTTCATGCTCGACGTCGCCGAGGCGATCGTCATCTCGGCGCTCAAACGCGAGGAATCGCGCGGCGCGCATCAACGCACCGATTTTCCGTCGCGAGACGACCAGCGCTACCTCGCGCATTCGCTGATCCACTGTCAGCCGGACGGATCGTCGCGCCTCGAGTACTTGCCTGTGACCATCACACGGTGGCCTCCGGCTGAACGCGTGTACGGAAAGTAGGGGGGCAATGGCCGAACGAATAACCCTGCAGGTCGCACGATATCGCCCGGAAACCGACACCGAGGCGACGTTCCAGGACTACGAGGTCCCGTGCCCGAAGGAGTGGGTCGTTCTCGACGGGTTGAACTACATCAAGGATCAACTGGACGGGACGCTGTCGTACCGCTGGTCGTGCCGGATGGGGATCTGCGGCAGTTGCGGAATGACGGTCAACGGCGAGCCGAGGCTGACCTGTGCGACGTTTCTGACCGACTACCTTCCCGGCCCAATTCGCGTCGAGCCGCTCCGCAACTTTCCCATCGTCCGCGATCTGGTCGTCGAAATCGGCGACTTCATGCGCAAGCTCGTTCGGGTCAAGCCGTGGATCATTCGCGATCACGAGCAGCCGCTGTCGGACGGCGAGTATCGACAGACGCCGGACGAATTGAGCGACTACAAGCAGTTCAGCATGTGCATCAACTGCATGCTGTGCTATTCGGCGTGCCCGATCTACGGTCTCGACCCGAAGTTCGTTGGCCCGGCGGCGATTGCGCTGGCGCAGCGGTATAACCTGGACTCGCGGGATGAAGGGGCCCGCGAGCGGCTCGAGATTCTCTCGGAGCATGAAGGCATCTGGGGCTGCACGTTTGTCGGCGAGTGCACCAAAGTGTGTCCGAAAAACGTCGACCCCGCCGGCGCCATCCAGCGCTACAAGCTCCACTCCGCTGTGGAATCGCTGAAGGCGTTCTTCATGCCGAGGGGAGCACCATGAGCGCTGGCTACACGCGCTATCACCCGCGCTGGTTGCGGCCGCGCGTTTCGACCTACTGGTGGCTGCGCCGCACCTCGTATCTCGCATTCATCCTGCGCGAGTTGAGCAGCCTCTTCGTCGCCTGGGCCATCGTCTTGCTCCTGCTTATGGCTCGCGCGGTGAACAGCGGGGAAGCGGCGTACCTGTCGTTCCTGCAGTGGGCGAGCCACCCCGCGGTGCTGACGCTGAACATCATCACGCTCTCGTTTCTGGCATTGCACGCGATCACCTGGTTCAATCTCGCGCCGCAGGCCATGGTCGTGAAGCTGGGCAAGTCGCGCGTGCCAGGCGCGCTGATTGCCGGCTCGAACTATGCCGCATGGGTCGTCGTCTCCGCCGGCCTGGCGTGGCTGATCCTGAGCGGAGGCTAGGCGATGACAACCCGTTCCGTCGAGCCGCTTCTGTGGACGCTGTTCAGCGCCGGCGGCGTCGTCGCAGCCATGGTGCTGCCGGTCCTGGTCTTGCTGTTCGGGGTTGCCTTCCCGCTCGGCTTGCTGACACCGCCCCCTCACGACTATCTACTATCGCTGCTGAGGCATCCCCTGACACGATTCGGCGGCTTCGTCGTGTGCCTGCTATCGCTCATCCACGCTGCCCACCGCTTCCGCTACACGTTGTATGACGGGCTGCAGATCAAGCATCTGAATGAAGTCATCAATGTGGGGTGCTATGGGGGCGCCATCGCCATTTCTGTGTGGGCGCTACTAATCGTTAGTCGCTAGTCGTTGGTCGTTCGTCGTGCGTATTAGCACTATCATTCGCACCATGAACGCTGCCGTCGTCGCCTTGATCGTGGCCTGTGTCGGGTTGCTGGAAGCTGGATTTCAGTCGGTGTCTCCACCTGTCCTGCTGAAGGAGGAGGTGCCGCAAGCCGACTATCGCCTTCGCTACGGTCCCGGCGACCTGCAGTTCGGCGAGCTGCGGTTGCCGAAGACGGGCAAGCCTCCGTATCCGGTGGTCATGCTCGTGCACGGCGGCTGCTGGGCGAACGAACTGCCGAAGCTCGATCCGCGCGCGGTCTCGCTCGATCTGCTTCGACCGATGGCCGCGGCGCTGGCTGACGCGGGCATTGCGACCTGGAACGTCGAGTACCGGCGGTTCGGCGACGCGGGCGGGGGCTGGCCGGGCTCGTTCGAGGACCTCTCGAAAGCGACGGACTATCTGCGAGAGCTGGCGCGCAAGCACGCCCTCGATCTGAAACGTCTGGTCGTCGCTGGTCACTCGTCGGGTGGGCACCTCGCGACGTGGATCGCCGCGCGGCCGAAGCTGCCGCCGTCGAGCCCGTTGTCGGCCAAAGAGCCACTTCCGGTGAAAGCCGTCGTCAATCTCGACGGCATCGCCGATCCCGCGGCGTTTCAACCAACGGAAACAAAGGTGTGCCCGATGCCGGCGTTGTCGCGGTTCCTCGGCGGCACGCCGGCGGAGTTCCCGGAACGCTATCGCGACGCCTCGCCGGTACCGTTCCTGCCGCTAGGCGTTCCGCAGGAGTTCATCGGCGGTTCGCTCGTACGCGGGCTGAAGGATCAGATCACGGCGTATCAGTCGGCCGTCCAATCGACAGGGGACGTCGTCACGATCACCGCGCTGGAAGGGGCGGGGCATTTCGACATGCTCTCGCCACGTTCGCCGCACTGGGCGACCGTTGTCGGCAGATTCCAGGCGTTGCTCGCTCAATCGGCCACCGGCCTTGCCGGTGAGCGAGAGGCGGTGCTCGGGGCTGTTCAGAAGTTCTTCGACACGATGACGTCGAAGGACGTCGCGGAGGCCACGCGGGTGTTGATGCCAGATGGCCGATTCGTGTCGGTGCGCGACGATCGTCCCGACCCGCGGCCGTCCACGATTCAGTCGTACCTCGACGGGCTGGCCACTCGCAAACAGAATTACGTTGAGCGCATGTGGGACCCAGAGGTGCGCGTTCAGGGGGCGATCGCTACCGTGTGGACGCGCTACGACTTCTGGGTCGACGGGAAGTTCAGCCACTGCGGCGTGGACGCGTTCGACTTGGTGAAGACGTCCGACGGATGGAAGATCGCGGGCGGGGTCTACACCGTTGAGCGGACCGGCTGTCCGCCGAGCCCACTCGGGCCGTTGAAGTAGAGCGCAGCGAAGGTTGGTGCCGGAGGTCGGAATCGAACCGACACGGGCGGTAAAGCCCACGGGATTTTGAGTCCCGCGCGTCTGCCAGTTTCACCACTCCGGC
>Ga0075420_100005541_pt1 | contig 11116 bp, 11 predicted proteins | sample SoiMetdeltSBSDD4_FD_75296 | JGI IMG/M metagenome (GOLD analysis project Ga0075420, IMG submission 75296) | Bulk soil microbial communities from a Populus tree surrounding site in Tennessee, USA - Soil MetaG P. deltoides SBSDD4 | ecosystem: Environmental > Terrestrial > Soil > Tree plantation... | reverse complement strand
TTTCGCGCCGTTCTTTCCTTTTGTTGTCTTTCTTTGCGGGTACCGCAAAGGCGCAATTGCCTCCGAACATCCAGGAAATCCGCAGGAAGGCGCTCGACGAGGCGATCCGCAAGGTCACGGGCGGCGCGCAGCTGCGCGAGGGACGCGTGAAGCTCGAGATCCCGCCGCTCATCGACAACGGCAACGCGGTGCCGCTTGCGGTTTCGGTGGAAAGCCCGATGACCGAGGCCGACCACGTGAAGGCGATCCACATCTTCACCGAGAGGAACCCGCAGCCCTACGTGCTCACGGCGCACCTCGGGCCGCGCGCCGGCCGCGCGCGCGTTTCCACACGCGCGCGCATCGGCGACACCGGCGCCGTGATCGCGATCGCGCAGCTCTCCGACGGCAGCTTCTGGACGCACAGCGTGCGCGTCATCGTGACCCTGTCGGCCTGCCTGGAAGAAGGATTGATCTGATGGCGCGCGTCGTCGTCAACGTGCCGGCCGAGGCGAAGCGCGGCGAGGTGATCGAGATCCGCACCCTCGCCGGCCACCCGATGGAGACCGGCTTTCGCCGCACGCAGCTCGGCGAGCTCATTCCGCGCGACATCATCCGCACGCTCGCCTGCACCTACAACGGCGTGGAGGTGTTCCGCGCCGAGCTGCATCCCGCGGTCGCCGCCAACCCGCTCGTCACCTTCACCACCGTCGCCACGGAAAGCGGCACGCTGGAGTTCCGCTGGACCGGCGACAACGGTTTTTCCGCCACCCAGAGCGCTTCGATCAAGGTCGTTTGAGGTTTTTCATCCTCCTGCTGTTCCCCGCCCTTCTCTGCGCGGGCGAGATTCCCCCGGCCGAACGAAAGAGCGGCTACGAGTTCATGGGCCGCGAGACGCGCGCGATGCAGGACGACCAGCTGACCGGCCCGGCCGTGCTGTGGCTGCTCGACGGCGAGGCGCTCTGGAAGAAGCTCGACTGCGCCGGCTGCCACGGCGATGCGCGCGCGAGCATGAAAGGGGTTGCCGCCCGCTACCCCGCCGTGGTGCAAGGCAAGCTCGTCAACCTCGAGCAGCAGGTCCGGCACAAGGCGCCGCAGCTCTCCTACGAAAGCCGCGACCTTTTGGCGCTGACCGCGTACGTGGCGCACCAATCGCGGGGAATGCCGATCGCTGTCGAGGTGAATGAAGGAAGTAAGGTGTATCTGGAATCCGGAAAGGCCTTTTTCCACTCCCGCCAAGGGCAGCTCAACCTGGCGTGCGCGCAGTGCCACGACGACAACTGGGGAAAGAAGCTCGCGGGCACCCCGATCCCGCAGGCGCACCCCACCGGCTACCCGATCTACCGGCTCGAATGGCAGACGGTGGGCTCCCTCGCGCGGCGCTTCCGCAACTGCCTCACCGGCATGCGCGCGGAGCTCCTTCCCCACGGCGCGCCCGAGCTCGTCAGCCTCGAGCTTTACCTGATGCACCGGGCGCGCGGCATGAAACTTGAATCTCCCGCGGTGCGACCATGAAGAAGCAAAAAACCATCACCCCGGTCGACGGCTCCGTCTACGTGGAGCGCGACCTTGCGTCCAACCCCGCGATCGAGCGCGCCCTCTTCCTCGCCGCGAAGGCGCAGAAGGCCTGGAAGCAGACGCCGGTCGCCGAGCGCGCCGCCATCTGCCGGCGAATGGTGGAGTGGTGCGTGCAGCGCGCCGACCAGCTCGCCGAGGAGCTTTCCTGGCAGATGGGCCGCCCGCTGAGCCAGAGCCCCGGCGAGTTGAAGCGCGGCTTCCACGAGCGCGCCCTGTACATGTGCGGCATTGCAGAAGAGGTTTTGAAGGATTTGGACGTGGGTGAGAAACCCGGCTTCCGCCGCTTCATCCGGCGCGAGCCGCTGGGAGTGGTGTTCGTGGTCGCACCCTGGAACTACCCCTGGCTCACGTCCGTCAACGCGGTCATCCCGGCCCTCCTCGCCGGCAACAGCGTGATCCTGAAGATGGCGGCGCAGACGCCGCTGGTCGCGGAGCGCTACCACGAGGCGTTCAAGGCGGCGGGGCTGCCCGCGGGCGTGTTCCAGTTCCTGCACCTCGACCATGCGCAAGTGGCGAAGGTGATCGCCGACCCGCGCATCGCGTTCGTCGCCTTCACGGGCTCGGTTCCGGGCGGCCAGGCGATCCAGCAGGCGGCGGCGCAGCGCTTCATTCCCACCGGCCTCGAGCTCGGCGGCAAGGACCCGGGCTACGTGCGCGCGGACGCCGACCTCGCCTTCGCGGTCGAGAACCTGGTCGACGGCGCTTACTTCAACTCGGGACAGTCGTGCTGCGGGATCGAGCGGATCTACGTGCAGAAATCCATCTACAAGGAATTCGTGGAGCGATTCGTGGAGCTCACCCGGCAGTACCGGCTGGGAAACCCGCTCGACAAAAAGACCAACCTCGGGCCGCTGGTGCGCACGCAGGCGGCCGAGAGCGTGCGCGCGCAAGTGCGCCAGGCGGTACGAAAAGGCGCGAAGGCGCTCCTCAAGCTCGACGACAAGCCCGGCACGCCCTACCTGCCGCCCGAAATACTGGTGAACGTCGACCACGGAATGGAGGTCATGACAGAGGAGACCTTCGGCCCGGTGGTGGGCATCCAGGCGGTGAAGGGCGACGAGGAGGCGATCGAGCTCATGAACGACAGCCGCTACGGCCTCACCGCGTCGATCTGGACGAAGGACGCGGAGGCGGCGCTGCGGGTGGGCGAGCGCGTCGAGACCGGCACCTGGTTCATGAACCGCTGCGATTACCTCGACCCGGCGCTCGCGTGGACCGGGGTCAAGGACTCCGGGCGCGGCTGCACGCTCTCGCGCCTGGGCCTGGAGGCGTTTACGCGGCCGAAATCTTTCCACCTGCGCCTCGCCTAGGAGGAACCTTGGAGCTGCCCGACAAGCTGAAGTACACCGAATCGCACGAATGGATCGCCGACAACGGCGATGGCACCGCCACGGTCGGCATCACCGCGGTCGCCGCCGAGCAGCTCGGCGACCTCGTGTACGTGGAGCTGCCGAAGGTCGGCGCCCAGGTCGCGCGCGGCGCCAACTGCGCCGTGGTCGAGTCGACCAAGGCCGCGGCGGAGGTCTACGCGCCGCTCACGGGCGAGATCGTCGCCGCGAACGACGCGCTCGCCGACGCGCCCGGCCAGGTGAACGAGGCGCCCTACGGCAAGGGCTGGCTCTTCAAGATCAGGCTTGCCGACCGCGCCGAGCTCGATAACCTGCTCGCGCGCGACGCTTACGCGAAATCGGCCGGGGTGTGAAAGACCTCGCGGATTTGCTCGACAAGGAAGGCTTCTCCCGCCGCCATCTCGGCCCGGGGGAAGCCGATCAGCGAGGGATGCTCACGACCGTAGGCGCGGCGTCGCTCGACGCGCTGGTGCGCGAGGTGGTGCCCGGCGACATCCTGCTCAAGCAGCCGCTCGCGCTCGGCGAGGCGAAGACCGAGGCCGAGGCGCTCGCCGAGATCAGCGCGCACGCGTTCCGCAACGAGCTCTGGCGCACGTTCATCGGCATGGGCTACTACGGCACGCATACGCCGGCGGTGATCCAGCGCAACGTGTTCGAGAACCCGGGCTGGTACACCGCCTATACGCCCTACCAGGCCGAGATCTCGCAGGGGCGGCTCGAGGCGCTGCTCAACTTCCAGCAGATGGTGATCGACCTCACCGGCCTGCCGGTGGCGAACGCCTCGCTGCTCGACGAGGCCACCGCCGCGGCCGAGGCGATGGCGATGATCCGCCGCAGCGCGAAGAGCAAGGCCGCCGCGTTCTTCGTCGACGCGGCGGTGCACCCGCAGGTGCTGGCCGTGATGCGCACGCGCGCGAAGTGGCTCGGCATCGAGCTCGTGGTCGGCGACGCCCCGGAGCCCGGCAAGGTCTTCGGCGCGCACCTGCAGTATCCGGACACGTTTGGGCGGATCCAGGATTTCACGAAGGCAATCCAAGAGATACATTCTGCTCAAGGGCTCGTATCCCTGGGCACGGACCTCCTCGCCCTCATGCTGCTACGCTCGCCCGGCGCGCTCGGCGCGGACATCGCGATCGGCTCGGCGCAGCGCTTCGGCGTGCCGATGGGCTACGGCGGCCCGCACGCCGCCTTCATGGCGTGCCGCGACGAATACAAGCGCTCGATGCCCGGCAGGATCATCGGCGTCTCGGTGGACGCCGCGGGGCGCCCGGCGCTGCGCATGGCGCTGCAGACGCGCGAGCAGCACATCCGCCGCGACAAGGCGACGAGCAACATCTGCACCGCGCAGGCGCTGCTCGCCAATATCGCCGGTTTTTACGCCGTGCATCACGGGCCGCGCGGCCTGGCGCGCATCGCCGAGCGCACCCACCTCATGGCGCGGCTTCTCGCGGCGTGCATCGGGAAGGCCGCCGATGGCGCGTTCTTCGACACCGTCGTCGCGGAGGTAAGCTCGATCCCGCAAGTGAAGGCGCGCGCCACCGCAAAGCGCATCAACCTTCGCTACGTCGACGAGCATCGCGTCGCGGCGAGCTTCGACGAGCTCACTTCCCTCGACGACGTGGCCGACGTCGCCGAAGCGATCTGCGGCTCGCGCCCCGACGTGGGCAAGCTCCTGAGCCGCCTGCCCGAGGCGATTCCGGCGTCGCTTCGCCGCGGCGATGCGGTGCTCTCGCACCCGGTGTTCAACCGCTACCACACCGAGACCGAGATGATGCGCTACCTCAAGCGCCTCGAGAACCGCGACCTGTCGCTGGTGCACTCGATGATTCCGCTCGGCTCGTGCACGATGAAGCTGAACGCGGCCGCCGAGCTCGCGCCGGTGTCATGGCCGCGCTTCGCCACGCTGCATCCGTTCGCGCCGCCGGAGCAGGCGCGCGGCTACACCGGGATGCTCACCGAGCTCGAGGCGATGCTCGCCGAGATCACCGGCTTCGCGGCGGTGTCGCTGCAGCCGAATTCCGGCGCGCAGGGCGAATACGCCGGCCTGCTCGCGATCCGCAGCTATCTCGCGGCGAAGGGCCAGGGCGCGCGCGACGTGTGCCTGATCCCGGCCTCGGCGCACGGCACCAATCCGGCGAGCGCGCAGATGATGGGCCTGCGCATCGTGGTCGTGGCATGCGACGAGCACGGCAACGTCGACCTCGCGGACCTCGAGCGCAAGATCGCGGAGCACGGCAGCCGCATCGCGGCGCTGATGATCACCTATCCCTCGACGCACGGCGTGTTCGAGGAAGCGATCGTGCGCATCTGCGCGCAGGTGCACGCCGCGGGCGGCCAGGTCTACATGGACGGCGCCAACATGAACGCCCTCACCGGGCTCGCCAAGCCGGCGCTGATCGGCGCGGACGTGTGCCACATCAACCTGCACAAGACCTTCTGCATCCCGCACGGCGGCGGCGGCCCGGGAATGGGACCTATCGCCGTTGCCGCTCATTTGAAGAGCTTCTTGGCAAATGCCGTTTCCGCCGCGCCTTACGGCAGCGCCCTCATCCTGCCGATCTCGTGGATGTACATCCGCATGATGGGCGCGAGCGGCCTGCGCAGGGCGACCGAGGTCGCGATCCTGAACGCCAACTACATCAAGGCGCGGCTGGGAAGGTACTTCCCGGTGCTGTACACGGGCGCGCGGGGCCGCGTGGCGCACGAGTGCATCCTCGACCTGAGGAAGCTGAAGGAGAGCTGCGGCGTGAGCGCCGAGGACGTGGCGAAGCGGCTCATGGACTACGGCTTCCACTCGCCGACCCTGTCCTTCCCGGTGGCCGACACGCTCATGGTCGAGCCGACCGAGAGCGAGTCGAAGGAGGAGCTCGATCGCTTCTGCGACGCGATGATCGCGATCCACGGCGAGCTCGAGCGCATCCGCTCAGGTCTTTGGGACCGCGCCGACAACCCGCTCAAGCACGCGCCGCATACCGCGCTCGAGCTCGCCGGCGACTGGAAGCATCCCTACAGCCGCGAGGAAGCGGCGTACCCGAAGGCGTGGCTGCGCGCGGCGAAGTACTGGCCGCCGGTGAAGCGCATCGACAACGTCGCGGGCGACCGCAACCTGGTGTGCACCTGCCCGCCGATCGAAGCCTATGCCTGAGCGGAAGACCGTGCTGCACGGTCTGCACGCCGAGCTCGGCGCGCGTTTCGTCCCGTTCGCCGGGTACGAGATGCCGGTGCAGTACCGCGAGGGCCTGCGCGCCGAGCACCTGCACACGCGCTCGCACGCGGGCCTGTTCGACGTCTCGCACATGGGACAGGTGCGCGTCACCGGCCCGGGGCTGCACGCGGCGCTCGAGCGCGCGCTGCCGCTCGACTTCGACGGCTGGCCGCCCGGCGCGCAGCGCTATTCGCTCCTCCTCAACGAGCGCGGCGGCGTCGAGGACGACCTCATGGTCACGCGCCTGGCGGACGAGGTGCGCATCGTGGTGAACGCGAGCGGCCGCGAGAAGGACCTCGCGCTCCTGCGCGCGCTCGCCCCCGCGCTTTCCTTCGAGCTCCTCGACCGCTCGCTGATCGCGCTGCAAGGCCCGGCGGCCGAGCAGGTCTTTGCACTCTTGAAGCCTGAAAGCAAATCGCTGGCTTTCATGCAGTCCGGCATGCTCGGCGACTGGCTGGTCTCGCGCTCGGGGTACACCGGCGAGGACGGCTTCGAGATCTCGGTCGCGAACGAGGAAGCCGAGACGCTCGCCCGCCGGCTGCTCGCCGACCCCGCGGTCAAGCCCGTCGGGCTCGGCGCACGCGACACGCTGCGGCTGGAAGCGGGCCTGCACCTGCACGGCCAGGACATGGACGAGAACACCACCGCGGTCGAGGCCAACCTGGGCTGGGCAGTGGCGCGCTCGCGCCGCGCCGGCGGCGGGAAGGAAGGCGGCTTCCCGGGCGCCGCCGTCTATTTCGAAGAAGCGAAGAACGGGACCGGCCGGCGCCTGGTGGGCCTCACCGGCGAGGATCCGGTGCCGATCCGCCACGGCGCGCCCATCATCGGTCCCGAGGACGCCGAGGTCGGAATCGTGACCAGCGGCACCGTCTCGCCCTCGACCCAGCGCGCCATCATGCTCGGCTACGTCGAGGTCCAGCACCTCGCCGGGCCGCTGTTCGCCTCGGTGCGCGGCGCACCGCGCCCGGTACACGTCTCCGACCTCCCTTTCGTCCCCAAGCGCTACAAGAAATAGCCCCATGGCCAAGCTCCGACACATCGCCATCACCGTCCCCGATCCCGAGAAAGCCGCGGCGTTCTACATGCAGGCCTTCGGCATGAAGCGCGTCGGCGACACCGACTGGGCCAACGCGCGCGGCGTCTACCTGAGCGACGGCACCATCAACCTCGCCCTGCTCCACTACAAGACCGAGGAAGCCGCGGGCGCGCGCGGCCGCGAGTTCGTCGGCGTGCACCACTTCGGCTTCCTGGTCGACGACGTAGCCGCCACCCGCGCCGCGATCGAAGCGGCAGGCGGCAAGCACTGGATGGGCGAGGCGAAGAAGGACGGCGGCTTCTACGAGGTCAAGTTCCACGACCCCGACGGCATCGCCTTCGACATCACCGCGAACGGCTGGACCGGCGCGAAGGGCTGAGGCCCTTCGTGCATGGGGCGGAACAAGACGTCTGTCACCCGGGTTTTCGACATATCACCTGGATGGGATGAGTACGGCCTTCCTCGATGTTTCGTAGCGCGTTGCGCGTCTTCTGGGGCGCGGTCTCGCCCATGAGCAGGTGGATTCCCAATGGCGGCAGCTCGCCTTTCTGTGCCTTCTCGATTGCGGCCTTGTAAGCGGCCGCATATTTTGCACCGGTGTCCTCCATCCGGATATCGACAAATCCAGCGCCCTCGAGATACGCGCGCGTCTCCGACGGCGTCACCAGGTAAGCGCCGCTTCCATCCATGGACCACGGCAGCGGGTAGTGCGGGTTCCCTATCTCGCCCAGCCCGTGCTCGGTGAGCGCGAAGAAGCCGCCCGATTTCAGCACTCGATATGCTTGAGCGAAAAACGTCCTGCGGTCACCGATGTTCATCGTGACGTGCTGCGTATAAGCGCCGTCGAAAGTGCCGTCCGCATAAGGCAGGCGAACACCGTCCCCCAGCTCTATCTTCACTTGCCCTTGCATCCGCAGCAGCGCCGTCAGCTTGTTAGCCACTTCCACGAAGGGTTTCGTGATATCCAGACCTGTCACCTGGCATTGGAAGCGCTTCGCGAGGTAGCGCGCCGGCCCGCCCAGCCCGCAACCAATGTCGAGAACATGCTGGCCAGCCTTGATCGGCAGCCGATCGGCAAGCTCGATGGTTGCAGGGAAGCCTCGCGCGTGAAAATGATCGACCGGCGCCAGATCCTCGACCGTAAGGCCATCCAGCGGCTTCGACATCTTGTTCAGAGCGGAGACGATCAAAGCATAGACGTCCCCCTTCCCCCAATGATCCGCAATCGCTTGTGTGTCTGTCTCGAGGCCGTCCAGAGCGCGGCGCGCAGGCAACGCAGGCCGGTTCTTGCGGTAGGAGTTCTTCACGGCGATCTTGCCGTCGCGAAAAGTGAACACGTCGCAGCCATTGACTTCCACTCGCGTACCGTCCGCTCTTGTTCCCGTGAACGTCCACTCCGAAACTCCGCGCTCGCCGTGCACGAAGTGGCGCGCGTTGCTCCAATGCGCATCGGGGAACGTCGCCCACACCTCCGCGTAGCCCGCGCGCACCGCCTCGCGGCCGACGTAGCGGGTTCCGCCAACTTCCGGCCCGGCCGACGCTTCGAACACGCAATCGTCGGTCATGAAGGACATCAGCGCATCGATGTCATGCCGGTTCCATGCATCCGCGAAGGCCTGCAGGACCGTTGGCGTGACCTCGGCGATCACTCGGGACATGCGACACCTCCATTCAGGTTGCCAATGAATTCAGCGCCGACTGGAACTCCTGCGATCTGCGCAGCATGAGCTCCACGGTACGGGGCGATCCATCCCGGGCTCGGAACCGGATCTTGAAGCGCGGCCTGCCGAAGCTCGGGATGACCTCGACGTTGAGTATGTCGCGCTTCAAGACGTAGTGCTCGAGGTCGTTGAAGCCGGCAGGGGTTATCCACTTGAACGCCGCGACCGGCTCGATCAGCAGCGCGTCCTTCAGTACCCGTACCACCAGGGCGTTGTTACCGCCGCCGAACCGGGTGAACAGGCTCTTGTGGGAGAACCCGGAAACGAAGCGCTCGGTAAAGCGCACGTCCTGCTCCGTATATGGAGGATGCGTCGGACCGCTCTTGTGGCGGCGCCATGCGAAGTACGCAATCCAGGCAACTACCCATAGAAGCGCAAGACCCGACAGCCGGTCGAAGTTGGCTTCCAGGAACTCGAGGATCACGGCGCCCGTTGATGGCGATGGCTCATAGCAAGCCGGGGTTGAGGAGCCAAGTGGACATTGTCAGTGCGACGGCGAACGTCACCCAGGCCAGGTAGGGAAGCAGGAGCACGGCGGCGACGGCGTTGAGCCGCCAGAACGACACGGCAGTGGCGACAATGAGGCACCACAGAAGCATGATCTCCGCGACCGCGAGGGCGCCCTGCTGCCACACGAAGAACACCCAGGTCCAGAGCGCATTGGCGCCGAGCTGGACGATGAAGAGCACGAGCGCCGTTCTGCCTTGTTCGAAGCCGTGTACTCGCCAGACGAGCCAGGCCGCGACGCCCATCAGGACATAGAGGACCGTCCACACGGGCGCAAACAGCCATCCCGGCGGCGCCCAGCTCGGGCGGACGAGCTGCTCGTAGAAGGAGCCGGCATTCGCCGACGCCACTGCGCCGACAGCGGCGGCAGCGAAGCTCAAGAGCAGCCACCCGAGCAGGCCGAGAACTTGCCGCGGTACGGATACCCTGGGCATGGCTACGAGGTGCGGCGGGTGCGATGCTTGAGTGCGTCGGGGTTCACTACCCTCGCGTAGTTGCCATCGAGATACGCCTCGATGATCTCCACGACTCCCTGCGCCATGGTGGCGTAGGTCAGGTCCGCCGGCCACCCGAGGTGCGAGGTCAGCACGACGTTGTCCAGCCGGCGCAGCGGCGAATCCGCCGCAAGCGGCTCCTCCACGAAGACATCCAGCCCGGCAGCGCCGAGCGCCCCTTCGGCGAGGACGCGCGCCAGCGCCCGCTCGTCCACGATTGCGCCGCGCGCCGTGTTGATGAGCACGCCGCCAGGCCCGATCAGGCGCAGCCTGCGCTCGTCGATCAGCCCGCGGCTCTGGTCGGAGAGCCGGAGCAGCACGCTGACGATGTCGGCTTCCGCGAGCAGCGCGTCGAGCTCCATCAAGGTCGCGCCGGAGCGCTCGGCGCGCGCGGCGTCGAGCGTGGGTCCCCAAGCGAGCACCTGCATCCCGAACGCGCGGGCAATCTCGGCGACGCCGCGTCCCATCCGTCCCAGCCCGAGGATCCCGAGCTTCTTCCCCGAGAGCGTCCGGCCTGCGAAGGAAGGCCACTCGCCCCGGCGCATTGCCTCGCCCGTCTGCGGTATGCGCCGCATCACGGCGATCATGAGCCCGACGGTGAGCTCTATGGTGGAACGCGCGACGGCGCCCATGGCTTCCATGTCCGACGACGCCATGCCCACCATCACGCCGGCCTTGGTGGCGGCCGCCATGTCGACGTGATAGGCGTGGTTGCCGGTCTGCGCGACCAGCTCCAGCCCCGGAACCGCCTCGAAGAACGCCGCGTCGAACCGCGTGCGCTCGCGCAGCGCGATCAGGATCGGGTAGTTACGCAGCCTTTCGACGGGCAATTTCTCGGTATGGACATCGACCGGAATGCGGCGGCGCAGGCGCTGAATGGCGGGCTGCGCCTCGAACACGCGGTGATAGTCATCGATGACGGCGACACGCATCCGATCCTCCGGCAAACTTCGGCTTCGTCATCCTACGCAAGCTTTAACTCCGGATACGGTCTATCCGGTTCCGTAACGTAGCGACGGGTCCATTGCAGACCGTCGAGCAAGCCCCGGAAACCCAGGAGCTCCTGAGATTCCGGAGCGGTGGCCCACCGATAATCCGAATGCTCCCACGCGAGCGCGATGCCATCCCCACCCTGCGCTCGTATCTGCCAGAAGCGCCCTCCGTTGAACCACCGGTCGGCTTTCTCTTGTGAGGTATGGAGCAGCAGGTAACGGACTGCGTCGGGATCGCGCCGGAAGACCCAGACA
>Ga0075420_100005540_pt1 | contig 11117 bp, 10 predicted proteins | sample SoiMetdeltSBSDD4_FD_75296 | JGI IMG/M metagenome (GOLD analysis project Ga0075420, IMG submission 75296) | Bulk soil microbial communities from a Populus tree surrounding site in Tennessee, USA - Soil MetaG P. deltoides SBSDD4 | ecosystem: Environmental > Terrestrial > Soil > Tree plantation... | reverse complement strand
CGTGTTCGGTGGTGCCCCCTCACCGGCACCAGTGACGAGGCTCGCATATCCGTCGCACGGTACCCACGCGGGAACTGCCGAAGGCGCAGGCAGGTGCGCCCATTCCCCTACGGTGACGGAGCCTGCTGCCACGCCAGGCGTAAGAGTCTGCGTGCAGCGTTCAGAAGGCGGCAACACGTCGATTGACAGACCTGGATAGGTGGCTCGTCGCGACGTCACCGTTTTGGTGGCGGCCTCGCGAACAGCATCGATCGTTGGCGCACTTGCCACGCTGCGAGCCGCGTCTTCCGCCGCCACGCGTACCTCTTCGATCAGCGTGCGCACGCGTGTTTGAATCAGGTACGAGCCGATGTTCGCAAAGAGCAGGACGCCGGCGAGCAGGAAGAACGCCACCAGCAGCAGCGCCGGGATGACGCCGATGAAGATATAGGAGAGGATGAGTTGTTGTCGTACTCGCCAGAGCAGACGCTGCCGTGCGAGGCGCAGCAGATGCGTCGCCAGCCCGGCGGCTCCGACGAGCAGGGCCACATCGCCAAGGCCATCCACGCCGCGCAGTATCGCCGCGGACAGCAGACCGGACATGCCTGCCGCCAGCGCGACGAGCTTCAGCGCGATGCCAATGAAAAGTGTGCGACCCGTGAACGTGCGGAGTGGACGCGAGCGTCCCTCATCGCGTGGGTGTCGTTGCGTGGCCGAATGATAACAGAGTACCCTTCACGCACCGTGAAGCTGCGCGAGTCGGCCCGCTTTGAAACCAAGTGCGTGCATGCGGGCCAGGTACCGGACCCGTCAACCGGCGCCATCATCACCCCGATCTACCAGACGTCCACCTACGTGCAGGATGCCCTCGGCGAGCACAAGGGATATGAATACGCGCGTACGCAGAACCCTACGCGTACCGCCTTCGAAGCCAATCTGGCCGCGCTCGAAAACGGCAAGGCCGGATTCGGATTCGCGTCCGGCATGGCCGCGACTGCAGCCGTCTGCCGCCTGCTCAAGTCGGGCGATCACGTCGTCGTCACGGATAACACCTACGGCGGCACCTACCGATTCTTCGAGCGGGTGCTGCGGAGCTACGGGCTGGACTTCAGCTACGTTGACACCGCGGATGTGCAGGCCATCGCCGCGGCGATAACCCCCGCGACGAAGATGCTCTTCCTGGAAACACCGACCAACCCGGTGCTTCGGTTGACCGACATTGCCGCCGCCAGCGAGATCGCCCATGCGCGCGGTGTCTTCGTGGTCGTGGATAACACATTCGCCAGCCCGTACGTGCAGCGACCGCTGGACCTGGGTGCGGACATCGTGGTCCACAGCACGACGAAGTTTCTGAACGGCCATAGCGACAGCGTTGGCGGTGTGGTGATCGCCACCAGAGACGAGCACATCGAGTGGCTACGTTTCGTGCAGAACGCTGAAGGCGCCATCATCGGTCCGATGGACGCGTGGCTCGTGCTCAGGGGTACCAAGACACTTTCCGTTCGCATGGAACGGCATAACGCGAATGGCCTCGCGCTCGCGGAATTCCTCGCAGCGCATCCCAAGGTTCCGACGGTGCATTACCCCGGCCTCCCGTCGCATCCGCAGCGCGCGCTGGCTGAACGCCAGATGCGCGGCTTTGGCGGCGTGGTCTCCTTCACGCTTGGATCGCTCGAACATGCGCGGACGCTTCTGAATTCGGTCAGGCTGATGGCCCTTGCCGAGAGTCTCGGCGGCGTGGAAACGCTGATCAGCCATCCGGCCACGATGACGCATGCTGCTGTGCCCACGGCTCAGCGTCAGAAAATCGGTATCACCGATGATCTCGTCAGGGTCTCTGTGGGCATCGAAGACATCGCCGACCTCATCGACGATCTCTCCCAGGCGCTCGACCGGATCTAGTGGCTTCCCTTCTCGACATTTTCCTGCACGTTGACAGGTACCTGCTCGACCTGGTGAGCACATACGGTGTACGCGTCTACGCGATCCTGTTTGCTGTCGTGTTTGCGGAGACCGGCCTGATCATCACGCCCTTCCTGCCCGGAGACTCTCTCCTCTTCGCGACCGGTGCGCTCGCAGCCGCGGGAGCGCTCGACGTCCGGGTTCTCTTCGTGGTGTTGCTGGGAGCAGCGGTCGGGGGCGACGCTGTCAACTACGCGATCGGCCGGTATGCGGGGCTCGGGATCATCCATCGCGTGCAGACAAACAAGACCTGGGGACGATTCGTGAATCCGGTGTACCTGGCGCGTGCGCACCAGTTTTTCGAACAACACGGTGGCAAGGCTGTGGTCCTCGCACGCTTCGTGCCGATCGTGCGGACATTCGTACCGTTTGTCGCCGGCGTAGCCGAGATGTCCTACCGGAGCTTCCTGCTCTACAACGTTTCCGGGGCGATTGCGTGGGTCGGACTCTGCCTCGGTGCCGGGTATGCGTTTGGAAACGTGACCCTGGTGAGGGAGAACTTTTCCCTGGTCGCGCTCGGCATTGTTTTCGTGTCGTTGCTGCCGATGCTCTTCGAGTATCTGCGGCACCGCCGCGGAACCGCGGTGCGGTGACGGAACCTAGCGCACCGATTCGCTGAGCCAGCTCAAATAGGGTTCGGACCCGCCGCTCACCGGCACGATCAACAACTCGGGCACCTCGTACGGGTGCAACTCGAGCAGCCTGGCCTTGACCGCCTCGATCCGCTCGGCGGTGGTCTTGATCACCAGTTGCTGCTCGCGAGCCGACTCTACGGCTCCCTTCCATCGATACACCGAGCTCATCGCCGGCAAGACATTCACGCACGCGGCGAGACGCTCGGACACCAGCGTCTGCGCGAACGACGAGGCGTCGGCCTCGGCATCGAGGGTCGTGAGGACGAGCACGGCCGCAGGGCGGGCGGAGTGGTCCATGAAAGGTGTCTCCTGATTGGTTGGCAGCGGGCAGTGGGCCGTTGACAGAAAAGTGCTTGTACGGGCGGTGAAAACGCGCTATTCTCGCATGAGTCTACGTGAGGAAACCTCGAGCCGAAACCGGATCCATCGCCGCGCGTCGCCGCCGGGCTGTTCAGTATGTCCTGGTGTTTGTCGGCTGCGTCCTCTTTGTGGACGCGCTTGTGGGCGACAAGGGACTGTTCGCGATGCTCCGCGCGCGCGAGGAGTACCGCGGGCTCGAAGTCTCACTGTCGCAGGCACGGGCAAAGAACGCCGCGCTCAAGGACGAGGCACGCCGGTATCGCGAGGATCCGGCAGCGATCGAAGACGCCGCCCGGCGTGTCGGCATGATCAAGGAGGGCGAGAAGCTCTTCATCATCCGCGACATCCTCCCGGATCTGTCCAACCGCCAATAGCCCGGCTCGCGATCTACCTCGAGAGCAAGAGGACGGCCTCCGCCAGTCGTCGCACTTCGTCCAAGTCGTTGTAGACCTGCGCCGAGATCCTCACCCACACGCGCCCGTAGCCGGCGTGTACCTGAACCTCGATCCCATGATCGAACAGCAAGGCGTCGCGCAGACGCGTGGCGCTGGTGGCTTCCCCGCCGAATGAGGGTGGCGCCGGAACCGTCGCCATGAATCCAATCTGCGACTCGCTGGCAGGTATCTTCGTCTCCCACGCGTCCGCAAGGAGCGACGCCCCCCGCCAGGCGAGACCGTGGTTGTATGACCAGACGGCATCTATCCCGCGCGCCTGCAGCAAGGCGATACCGGCTGGGGCGGCCAGCCACGGCGAGAAGTCTCGGGTTCCAACCCAGTCGAATTCCGCGGCGAAGCCCTTATCGAGCCCCCACGAGATGACGGCTGGGTGGAGATCGACTTGCGCCGCTTCGGAAGCCCAGAGGAATCCGCAGCTTCTGGGAACACAAGCCCACTTGTGCAGATTGGCGGAGTAGAAGTCCACGCCGAGCGACGGTATGTCGAGAGGGAGAACACCGGGTGCATGGGCCCCATCAACCAGCACACGGACTCCGCGCGACCGGCACAGAGCCGCCACCGCAGCCACCGGCAGGATCAGCGCGCTCTGCGAGGTGACGTGGTCGACGATCGCGAGGCGCGTGCGCGACGAAAGCACCGAGGCAACCGCGTCAACCAGGGCCTCTGGCGAAAATTCCGGATACGGCACCGTCACGGTGGTGACCGACGCACCTGCCTGCCGGGCGATCAGACGCGCCGCGTTCGCCACAGCGCCGTAACCATGGTCGGTGATGAGCACCTCGTCACCCGGCTCGAACCGAATCGATCTCAGCACCGCGTTCACGCCGGTCGTCGCGTTATCGACGAATACGAGGTCGTCCGGTTTCGCGCCGACAAACCGGGCCACCACCGCCGCCGCGTCGCGAACGGCTGAGGGCCGCTCGTGTCTGGCGCCTTCCAGACCGGATTGCTCGCGAAGCAGCACCTGCGAAGGCGCCCGCTCCGCTGCATCGCGAATCTTTCGCTGAGCCTCGAGAACGCGCAGTGGCGTCACACCGACGGTGCCGTGATTCAGGTACGTAACCGCCGGGTCCAGAGGCCATTCATGTAAGGACTCCCGTCCAAATGGCATGCCCTAGTATGCGTGCCGGCAGCGGCACAATGTCCGGAGGACATCCGTCAAATGGGGTCGCCTTGTACGTAGGCCGGGTCTTCAGCAGCCTTGTACGTAGGCCGGGTCTTCAGTAGCCTTGTACGTAGGCCGGGTCTTCAGACCCGGCGATCAGTACGTCACCCGCACGCGGTAGTTCAGCACCGTCGCGCCGTCCTGCGCCACCGGCACCGAGAACTGCGCGGCCCACGCATCGGTCTTCCGTGCTTCGTGTGTCGATCGGACGATGCGCCAGGTGCCACCGATCGGTTCGTTCACTTCGACAACCACGGGCACCGCCTTGTGGTTGCGGAGAGTCACCTCGTACTCGACCTCGTAGACGTTGCTGGCTATCTTCTGAAAATCGACCTGCTTGCGCTCCGAGACCACGTCGAAGGCGTTGCCGATCTTGATGTTCAGGACTTCGTCCTTCGGGGTGTGGCCGATGCGATCCTCGCCCACAAACTGGATGCCGCCCCTGGAGTCGGCCTGGTAAACACGCACCGTCCCCGCCGGCATCGGCATACCCAATCCGCCCTTCGTGTCGTTCTTGAACTGATAAAGCACCTGCACCACGTCCTTGAGCGGGGCGCCGGGGTGCTGCGCGTTGCGGTAGTAGAACGCCTGACCATCGACGACATACCGTTTGAGCACGGGCACGCCCGTCGCACCGAGCATGCTGACCTGCTTGGTCTCGTTGTTGTTGATGCTGGTCTTCCGCTCAAGCGTGTAGAGGTGATAGTCCGAGAACGACTCCTGCGACATCACCGCCCTTGCGTCGACAACTCGCACGGATTCTTGCACGGCCATCCGACCGAGCGCGGTCTTCACGCGATTGAGATCCCCAGCCACGAGCTGCAGCGTTGCGTGGTTGAACGCTGTGCCGCTGCCATTCTTGAGCGTCACCCATCCGTCAAGGTCGCTGAGTTTGTCGTCACGCGTGACGGTCAGGACGTAGTCGGCGTTCCACGAAAGGCTGGTCGCCAGGTACGACGCTTCAACGCGGTGGTTACTCGCGCCCTGATTATTCAGTGACCAGATGAGCGTCGGACGGGAATAAAGATTCCCCGGCAGTTCGGGGAATCGGATGTGCTCGGCTCGATAGCCGGTCACGATCTCACTTCCGATCTGCCAGACCGGCGCCTGATTGAAGCTGAGGAGGCGCGCGATCACCGACTCCTCCACCGTCGTTCCGTTTTGCTGCTTCGTGCGCACGAGCGTGACGTCGCGGCCGACATACTTCCGCAGCAGTTTGTCGGGTTCGAGCAGGTCGTATTCGTAGTTCTGCTCCAGCACGCTCAGTCTCGAGGGGTCCGTGAGCGATCGAAAGTGCACGGTCGCCGGATTCACGGTCGCGGCGATGTCCATGAAGTGCACGTCGGATATGCCTCGTGAGAGACGCATCGTGCGGACATCGCGGACGAGCGCGAGATCAGAGTTGTAGACCGTCAGGGACAGCTCGGTCTGATCATCGAGTGTTGATGTGTCCGTAACCGGCGCCTGCGCCGCAACGACTCTGGCCTGGGCGGCCGCGTTGACAGGTTCAACCGAGCGTGGGGTCAGGGCGCCGACGGCAAACAGTGCGGGCGCTACCATCCAGATGCGTGCAGCCATGGCTAGGCTCCTCCAATGCAGCCAGGCCAGACGCGTCAGGCGTCGATGTTATTGGCTGCTGTTCTTAGAACGGGGCAGGAGCAAAACCTTGCGCGGCGGGTCTGAAGACCCGCCCTACGTACGAAAGGGAGGCGGCACGTAGGCCGGGTCTTTAGACCCGGCGGAGATCGATCACTGACTCCAGGTCATGCCCTGATCGTCGGTGCGGAACGTGCGGCCGTCTGAGGACGTCACCGTAGCGGCGCGAGCACTCGTCGCCAGCACGCTCGCGAGGTCGATGGTTTCCGGAAATGGCAGACGCCGAAAGGTCGTGCCGTCGGTGGCAACCCACACGGCGCCTCCGTTGCCTACCAGCCAGCAGATGCCCGCACCCGGCGCTGAGCCGGCACGGATCCCGCCCGATACCGGAGCCGTTCCGGCTTGCCACGTTGCCCCGGAATCGATGGAGTGCTGGACGGTGGCACCAGCGGCGACGCGCCAGCGCTCAGCTCCGGTCGCAGACCGCACCTCGAGGGGCTCCACCGTAAAGGCCCGCCGCGCTTCAACAACCGGGGCCACGCCCGAGACGATGACTGTTTCTGCCACCGAACCGACTCCCGGCGCTTGCGCCTCGCGGGGCGCCGAGGCTGGAGGCGCCGCGGGCGCTGACGCCTGTGGACGAGACGCTTCGGCCGAGAGCCCTACCGTTTCTGACTGCGGCGCACGCCCCCGCTCCTGCACCTGCTCCTCGCGTGGCGAGGCCGCATCACGGGCGACGTTTCCCTGAGCCGCCGGGGGTGGCGCCGTTTTCTCAGACGGAGCAGTGTCGGCGCGTGCCTCTCGTTTCGCGTCGGACTCAGGGGTGACGGAAGGGGGTACGGCTGCTGGTGTTGCGGACGCCACCGCTGCCCTCGACTGCGCCAACTCCGGCGCAGGCTGCGCTGGGGGCCTCGCGGCCACGTAGATAGCGACGGCAGCGGCGGTCCCGGCGATTGGTACCAGCCATCCCAACTGCCACCGCTTCCACAACGACTCGACCGGAGTCGGTGCAGGAATGCTTCGGACGAGCGTCGCCATCGCGGCCTGACAGCGGGAGCACGAAGACACATGCGCCTCGACCTGTGCGGCAGCGCTTGAGGGCAGCGTCCGCTCGACCCACGCGGCCATCGTCTCGGCGTCCACGCAGCCAGCATCTGCTGCCTGGAGTCCAGACAACGCGCGGGATAGCAGAGGGTCCATCACCGGGTCGCGGTCGTTTGCGGGTGCCACACTCTCCTCTTACCTGGAACGATCCGGCACCGAATCCTTGCGAGGCTCGGCCGTGCCCAGTAGATCCCCGATGTCCAGCGCGCCGGCATCGTCGACGCCTTGGGCCAAGCACTCGACGATCTCAGGGGCAGCCATGCCGTGCCGCCTGAGTTCGTCCTCCACGTCACGCCGCACGTCTCGGCGCGTCCGCGTCAGGTGCCGCGACACTGTGGCCTCATGCTCTCCGGTCATCCGGCCGATCTGCGCCAAAGTCAAATCCTGCGCATAGTAACAGGCCAGGCGCAGGCGGTCGCGCGGAGTCAGACGCTCAATGACCGACGCCAGAGCCGCCATCAACGCCGCCACGTGTCTGGGGCGATCTGGGTTGACCGGCGCGGGGGTCGCGGCGAGCGGTCGCGTACTTTCGTCCGGGAGCGGCTCCAACCGCCTCTCGGAGCGCACCCGATCGACGTTCCGTTGAGACAGCACCGAGCGAAGCCATGTCGAGAGGCTGCTGCGTCCGTGGAAGTAGCGAAAGAGTGACTGCCTGATCCCGTCTCGCTCCTTCAGTCCGAAGAGATCCGCGTAGAGCGCATCAGCCAGCTCTCGCGCGCCTCCGGTCGGATCGATGGCACTTGCCGCTCTATACAGTTGCGGGCGGAACTCGCGCACGAAATGCTCCCACCCGCCCTCATGCCCGTTCTCACACGCGCACGCCAGCGCGAGGTCCTCGAGGTGGAGTCCCCGCAGGTACTTCTCCGCCTCACTCGTGCTGGGCACCTGCCCTGGAAAGGCTTTCAGAAGCGACCGAGCCAAGGCGACTTCAAACTGCGCGGGCGACACCTCCCATCGCGCCGCGTGCGCGCGCGTGAAAAGCTCACGGACCACAGAAGGTGCGATGGGCGCCAACGGCGCCAATGGTAACCTGCGTGCCATGAACCTGATTGCGCTGCTCGCGGGACTCCTCCCGTGGGCCGCAACCCCGGTCTCGGCCTTCACCCGCATCTACCTCGCCTGCAGCCTGCTGTCGCTCGAAGCGCAGGTCATCACGTGGCGTGGACGCGGCTCGCTGGGTTCGCTCGTATTCTTGAACGTCGCGCTCGCTGCCTGCATGGCGGCATGGCAGGTGAGAGCGAAGCGGCCCACGGGAGCATGGATGGGACGCACATGGCGGCTCCTTCCCGTCCCTGTAGTCCTGGCGCTTCTCGCCATCGTTGTCGCCCTCAACGTTTGGCGACCAGTTGAAGCCGCAGACGCGTACCAGCTCGATCGCGTGCTCCAGATCGAGCACGTCGGCACGCTCGCATATTCCGCCGACATCGACCCCAAAGCGAACATCGTCGGCGCCTTCTATGAATTGATGCTCGCCGATCTACAGGGCGTACCGCTCGTCGGAGCCTCGCTCGTGCGCTTGCACGGCGTGTGGGGTCTGCTCGTGTTCACCCTGGCATTTGCGGCCGCGCAAACGTGGCTGCCGCTTGGCCGATCCGCGTGGGCCTTGGCCCTCCTCTTCACCGTGCCAGTCGTCTTCCACCAGCTCGTGATGATCAAGAACGATTTGTTCCTCGGGGCACCGGCATTCGTGGCACTGGCATGGGCGGTCGGAAGCACTGGCCGGGCGAATCTGAAGGAAGCCTGGTGGGCCGGCTGGCTCGTGGGACTTGTCGTCGCTGCCAAGCTGACGAATGCGGCGGTGGCGCTCGTCATCGGCGTCAGCGTGCTCCTTCGCGATCGCACGTGGCGACCATTGATCCTGACGGCAGCGGGTGTCCTCGCGGGGATCATCGCCGGCGGCCTGGCCCTGACCCTCTGGCAGAACACGCGCTTTTATGGTGACCCGCTGGCCACGCGGCAGGTTGAAGCGATCGGAAGCCTTAATCGCAGCATTGGTGCCGCGCTTGTCGGCATAACCAGGTTTCTGATCAGCTTTTTCGACTTGAGCCTGCTCACACGGGTGATGTGGCCCGGACGTGGCGGATGGGGCGGCACGTTTGGGCTGCCCTTCATGTGGGCGCTGGCCGTTCTCGTCGCATCCTGGCGCTCGCTGCCAGAAGCGCGTCGAGCGATCATCGCCGGCGGCGTGTGCCTGCTCGCACTGGGCATAACCTTTCCCGATGCCGACTTATCGCATCGGCTGGCGCTCGGGCCCGGCCTCATGGTGATTGCGGCGGGTGCCTCCGCGTCACGCACGCTCGAGCAGCGCTGGGTGTCGCGCACGCTGATCATCACGGTGGTGCTGTCGGCCGTTCAGCTTCTTCGCAGCGCGCTCCTCTACGCGACCCGCGCGTAGGCACTTCGCGGAGCCTCTGCCACAACATCTGGGGCTCTCACTGAGCCCCGAACGCTGTATAATCCATCAGATCGAATGTCCCCAGCCCTCTCTGGACGCGGCCGTGTCGTCGCGATCATGCCGGCCCGGAACAGCGCGAAGACCCTCGAAGATACGATCCGCGAGATTCCGCGTGGCTTCGTGGATCAGATCATCCTGGTCGACAACGCGAGCAAGGACGATACGGTGGCCATCGCCGAACGGCTTGGCTTGACCGTGGTCCGTCACACAATCGATCGGGGCTTCGGCGGCAGCATGAAGACCCTGATGAAGGCCGCGATGGCGGCCGGAGCCGACTTCCTCATCGAGCTGCATCCGGACAATCAGTACGATGCGGGCGACATTCCGGAGCTCCTCAGGAAGATGGGCCACGACCGATACGCGATGGTGATGGGCTCGCGATTCCGGCCCGTCAGCAAGGCCCTCAAGGGTGGCATGCCCTGGTGGAAGTTCATTGCCAACCGCGCGTTGACGATGATGAATAACCTCCTGATGGGCCTTCACATGTCCGAGTTTCATTCGGGTCTCCGTGTCTACAGCGCCAAGTGGCTGCGTGGCGTCCCGCTCGACGATCTGTCGGACGATTTCAAGATCGGCTTCCAGTTTTTTGCGCAGGCAGTCGAGGACGGATGGCGGATCGGCGAGATTCCGACCGCGTGCCGCTATTTCGACGAAGCCTCGTCGAATCCTCTCAAGGGCTCGATCGTTTACGGATGGGGCACGCTGACCGAATCCTTCAGAGTCTTCCGCTATCGACTTGGCCTTGGCGGGGCGCGGATGCGTACCTCGTGACGCCGAACATGAGGCCGTCGCGACGGTCCCCCTGCGGACACCCGACAGCATGAAGGCGGTCATCCTGGCTGGTGGCCTCGGTACGCGGATGGGCGACGAGACCACGTCGCGCCCCAAACCCCTCGTGGAGGTTGGGGGACGCCCGATCATCTGGCACATCCTGAAGATCTATCAGGCCTACGGAATCTCCGATTTCGTCGTGTGCGCCGGGTACGCGGGCTCGCTCCTGACCGACTATTTCTCGCGCGAACGCGGCGAAGAATGGCGCGTGCAGGTCGTTGATACGGGCGAAAATACCGCAACCGGCGGCCGTCTCAAGCGGTGCCGTGGCCTCCTGGGCTCCGAGCCGTTCTGCATGACCTACGGCGACGGCGTGGCCGATGTGAACGTGCGATCCCTCGTGGACTTCCACCGCGGCCACGGTAAGCTAGTCACCGTTACGGCCGTCAGACCCTGGCTCCCCTTCGGCGTGATTACGTTCCCTTCGGATGGTGTCGCCGTGGGCTTTGAGGAAAAGCCACGACTGACTGACATGTGGGTGAACAGCGGATTCTTCGTTATCGATCCGCTAGCGCTGGATCGCATCAGCGGCGACGATCAGGCTTGGGAGAACGGGCCCCTGGCGCAACTGGCCA
>Ga0075420_100005539_pt1 | contig 11117 bp, 6 predicted proteins | sample SoiMetdeltSBSDD4_FD_75296 | JGI IMG/M metagenome (GOLD analysis project Ga0075420, IMG submission 75296) | Bulk soil microbial communities from a Populus tree surrounding site in Tennessee, USA - Soil MetaG P. deltoides SBSDD4 | ecosystem: Environmental > Terrestrial > Soil > Tree plantation... | reverse complement strand
ATGGTCTCGCCGAAACCGCCATTGCTCGCCCACGTGGTCCTCGATCAGGAAGTCGAGCATGGTCGGGTCGCTGCTGAACTCGGTGACCGTTTCGGCGCGTTGCGACGATTGCCGCGCCCAGATCTGGTGGTACGGCGGCGCGAGCGGCTCGCCGTTCCAGGGAACGAGGGCGCCGCCAGGCGCGACGGCGCGGAGGTCCCACCCCGCGAGCTGCGCGAAGAGCGCAGGTTGATCGGCCGAGAGTATCGAGAGCTCGAGATCCGCGTGCGGCCGCGTCTCATGCGCGAGAAAGAGGTCGAGCGCCCAGCCTCCGGCGATCCACCACCGGCGATCCCACCCCGCCATCGCGGCGAGCGCCTGCTCCCGCACATCGGCGAACGCGACCGCTTCGCGCGCGGTGAGCGCCGACGTCTCGTGATGCGCGACGAACCGCCCATCGTCGCCGACGCCGAGCTCCGCGGTCTCGAACACGGCGGTCACCGGCAGCGCTGACGGATACAGGAGAACCGGGATCCCGCCCACGGTCTCCGGTCGCGGTTGCTCGGAAAGCCGACGCGTGTCGATGAAGAGCAGCAACGGATCGCGACGACCGCCGAAAAGTCGGTTCGCGATGCTCACATAGTCGTCGGGGCCGGCGCAAACGACGAATCCATCCACAGGGGATGCCGACTCGGCGTACGCGCCCGAGATCGCACTCGCGTCCCAGTCGGTCCGGCTCGCGATATGGTAGATCACGCGCACGAGATCGGCCGCGTTAGGGCCGTCAGTGCCGCACGGAGGCTGCGACCGACCGCGCGATGTCCATGAATCCGGCGAGCGTCGGATTCAGGTTGTCGCGGCGCCACGCCGCGGCGATACGCGTGACGGCCAGCTTCGATCGAATGGGGCAATAGCGCACCCCTTTCCAGCCCAGGGTAGTCGCCGTCCCCATCGCGGTCATCGTCGCCGGGATGATCGTGACGCCGATGCCGGCGTCCACGAGACTGACCGTGGTGTAGATCTCGCGGCTCACCTGAACGATGCGTGGGTTGATGCCGGCGTCATGACAGAGTGCCATGACCTGGGAGTGAAAGCCGGGCGTGTGGTCGTACGGCGGAAGCACCCAGTCCTCGTTTGCCGCATCACGCAGCCTCACGACGCGCCGCCTGGCCAGCGGGTTCGTGCGGCTCAGCGCCAGGACCAGGCGCTCGGTCATGACGGTCTCGAACTGCAGCTGATGATCGGGCGGAGGCTGTCGCACGAAGCCGATGTCGAGGTCGCCCGTGCGCAGGGACACGAGCTGAGCACCCGTGCCGATCTCGCGAAGCTCCACATGCACGCGTGGAAAGCGCTCGCGAAAGCGGCGAATGATGGTCGGCAGGGTCTCGAACATCACACTGGCAGTGAACGCGACGGTCAGTGACCCCGACTCGCCGCTCGCCGCGCGGCGGACCGACTCGCCAAGACCATCGAACTCGCCGAGGAGCCGCCGGCTCGCGGCCAAGAGCGCGCGGCCACCCTCCGTGAGCGCGACGCGCCGCTTGGTGCGCTCGAACAGCTGGACGCCGATCTCCGATTCGAGATGGCGGATCTGCATGCTCAACGGGGGCTGTGAGATTCCCAGCCGCCGCGCCGCGCGTCCGAAATGGAGCTCTTCGGCGACCGCCTGAAAGTAGCGGAGGTGTCGGAGTTCGATCCGTTCACTCATTTGCTGAAGATATCGATTCGTGTCAAACAATATATTGGACAACATGTGCGTCCGTTGCCACACTGACGGAAACCGGAGTCCGACTTGTCCCTGCGGCGTTGAGGAGGACGTCCCGTGGCAACCGCAGCCTTCGCCAACCGAGTTGCCCGACTTGCACTCGCACGGACGTCCGCGGCGGCGAGAGGCGTCGCGTGACGCAGAGGCCGCGACTCCTCATCGGAGTTGCCGTGTGCGCCGCCGCATGCGCGCGGTCGCAGGTGCCGAGCCCTCAGCCGTCGTCGGCCCCCGTCAGCATTGAAACGATCGTTCGCCCGGTGCGCGCCGGAGCGGACGTCGCCTACGTGCAGGTGCGGTCCGAGCTCCGTGGCGCCCCGGACCAGGGCACGCGCGCGCTGAGCTTTCGCGCGCCGATCGTCTACGCGAGCGTTCCCGAGATCGCGGACCGCGTCGACAGCCTAACGCTACGCGATGCGTCCGGCGACGTCCCGTTCACGATCGAGAACGATCCGGTGAACCGCGCCGGGTTTCCGTTCTACCGCCACTGGCGCGCGCAGCGTCCCGTGATTCCTCCTGTGGTTCTGTCGTACCGCATGCGCGCTGGTGCGCCGCGCCGCGGTCCTCAGTTCGACCTGTACACCCACGGCGGCGGCTTCAGCGCGGGCGGCATGGCGCTGTTCATCGTCCCGGAAGGCGTGCCCACCGCCGACATTCGCGTGAAGTGGGATTTGCGAGACCTCGCGAAAGGGTCGCTTGCCGCGAGCACGAACGGCGACGGCGATTTCCGGGTAGGCGGCCCCGAGCAACTCGTTCAGGCCTATTACATGGTAGGGCCGTTAGGCCAGTACCGATCGGCGAGCCTGGGGTTCAGCGCGTACTGGCTCGGACAGCCGGAGTTCGAGCCGCGGCGCGAGATGGCGTGGACCGAACGAGCGTATCGGTTCCAGCGCGCGTTCTTCAAGGACACGGCAACGCGTGCGTATCGTGTCTTCGTGCGCCCGGTGGCGGGGGCCGGCGGCGGAACGGCGCTCCGCAACTCGTTCATGCTCGCGACGAGCCCTGGCAATGGCGACTCCGCGCGCGCGGGCCCGCGCGAAACGCTGGCCCACGAGATGGGGCACATGTTCGTCGGCACGCTCCCGAGCGGCGCGGGTGGGGCGACGTGGTTCAACGAAGGGCTCAACGTCCACTACACGCGGCTGCTGTTGCTGCGCTCGGGCCTCGATTCCGTCAGTGGCTATCTGCGCAGCATCAACAGCACGGCCCGCGCCTACTACAGCAACCCGTTCCGCAACGCGTCCGCCGACTCGCTGGACAAGGTCGGCTTTTCGGCGGGGGTAGCCGGCGGCAGCGCTCAGAACGTTCCATATACGCGTGGGAGTCTCTTCTTCGCGGACGTGGACGCGAAAATTCGCGCCGCCAGCGGCGGCCGGCGAAACCTCGACGACGTCATACTCCCGCTGTTCGAGAGGCGACGGCTTGGCGAGCCGCTCAGCGGCGAGAAGGTGGTGGCGGCACTCGTCGACGAGCTCGGCCCGTCGGTGCGCGCGCTCTTCGAGGCGGTCGTCATCCGCGGCGAGACGATCGTGCCGGACTCCAACGCGTTCGGGCCATGCTTCCAGCGGCGAGCGGCGGCGTTCGCCAGCCAGGGGGCGCAGCTCGATGGCTACGAATGGGTTCGCGTTCCTTCCATGTCCGATGAGCGGTGCAGGGAATGGTGATGCGATTGCACACCGCCGCCGGCGCCGCGTGCGCGTTGCTTCTTCTCACCACCAACGTCGCGGCGCAGCCCGAGTCGCTCGTGGCGACGAACCAGTCGATCGTCGTCAACGGAGCGCCGCTGCGGTATACGGCGCAGATCGGCCGGATTCCGATCAAGGATGCCGAGTCCGGCGAACCGCACGGGTACATGGGGTTCATCGCGTATCGCGTCCCGACACGAGGAGCGGCGCGGCCCGTCACCTTCCTGTGGAACGGCGGACCAGGCGCCAATTCGGCGCTCCTGCACTTCGAGGCGGTCGGGCCCAGGCGCATCGAGAACGGCCGACTCGTGGACAACCAGGAAACCGTGCTCACCGCCACGGACCTGGTGTTCGTGGACCCAATCGGCACGGGCTTCAGCCGACCAGCGAAACCGGAGTACGGGGCGGAGTTCTACCAGACGAACGGCGATGTCCGGTCGGTGACAGAGTTCGTGCGTGCCTGGAGGCTCCTGTTCGACGCCACCGACGCGCCGCTCTTCGTCGGCGGTGAGAGTTGGGGCTCGGGGCGCGCGGCGGCGGTCGCGTTAGGCCTCGAGCGGATGGGCGTGCGCGTCCGCGGCACGATCCTGATTTCCGGCGGCACGGCGCTCCGGACCTCCGCGTTGCCGAGGGAGTTGGCGCTCGCGCACCGCGTCCTGCAGGTGGTGCCGACGGCCTTGTATCACGGCCGACTCTCGCCTGACCTCGGTAAGGATACCGCCGCCATCCACGCGCAGATCAGACGCTGGGCAACGCACACGTACGCGCCGGCGCTCGCGCGGGTCGACTCGCTGACGGACGCCGGACGTGACTCCATCGCCCGTCAGCTCTCCCGGTTCACGGGCTTCCCCGTCGATCGGATCGATCGGAAGACGCTTCAGATCACGCCGCGCCAGTTGCTGACAGGGTACTTCGGCGCCGAGGGAAAGACCCTCAACACCTTCGACATGCGGCGGACGAGTGGTGACGCCGATTCGGGATCCGCTGCGGCCATCGAACGGTATCTACGGCGCGATCTCGGGTACCGAACCGATCTCCAGTACATCGGGCTCGGCGGCGCCAGCTTCGCGCAGGGGTATTCGCCGACCGGCACGCCGCCGCGTTCGGTCGGCGCGCGCTGGGATTACTTCTCCGGCACCGTGTCGGCGGATTCCGCCGCGGTGCTGATTCGCGCCGCGGCGGCGCGTGGTGGCGGTCCACCTGGGCCGCCCCGCGACCCCGCCACGTCACTCGCGCTCGAGCTGAACCCGGCGCTTCGCGTCCACATCGCCGGCGGCAACTTCGATTCGCTCAACAACTGCGAAGCGACGCACGAGCAGCTCAGGCGCCTCGAGGCAAAGGTCCGCGCGAACATCACGTATCGGTGTTACGTCGGCGGGCACATGTTCTACCGCGACGCCGAGTCCCGCCGCCAGTTCAGCGCCGACATCAGGGCGCTCGTGACATCCGCTCGATGATGCCCGGTCCTGCTCGCTCGCGCTTGTCTCTCGTTTCTCCCGCGTCTTCGCCGAGTCGCATCTCCACCGTCGAGAGAATCGTTATGAAGAGGCTCATCGCCGCTCTCCTGCTCGCAGGCACACCGTCGATCCTGAGCGCTCAATCTCTATCGGGACGGGTCACCGACGCCGCCAGCAATCCTGTAGCGGGCGTCACCGTCGCGGTCGAAGGCACGCAACTCACGACGACGACGCGCGACGACGGCTCGTACCGTCTCCCACAGGTGCCGTCGGGGCCGCGCATCGTCACCGCCCGTCGGCTCGGGTACGCGCCGACGCAGCGCTCCGTTACGGTGGGCACCACGAACGTCACCGTGGATTTCACCCTCACCGCCGTCGCGACGTCGCTGGACGCGGTCGTCACCACGGCCACGGGCAGTCAGCGTCGCATCGAGCTCGGGAACACGATCTCGTCGATCGAGGTCGCGGAGCGTAGCGCCACGTCGGCCATCACCAGCATGGGTGACCTGTTGAAGGCGCAGGCGACCGGCGTGACGATCACCACGGCCAACGTCATGGGCACGGCGCCCCATATCCGGATACGCGGCATCAGCTCCCGCGCCGTGAGCAACGATCCCATCTGGGTGATCGACGGCATCCGGATGACGGCCGACGTCAGCGGGTTCGGTACGGGCTCGACGCGCACCTCGGTGCCGAGTCGGCTCAACGACCTCAATCCGGAAGAAATCGAGAGCATCGAGATCGTGAAGGGCCCGTCGGCTGCGACGCTGTACGGCACCGACGCGGCGAATGGCGTGATCGTCGTGACGACGAGGCGCGGCAAGGCCGGCCCGGCGCGCTGGCAGTTCCACACTGAGCTCGGGCGACAGTCCGATGAGAACGACTATCCCGACATGTACGGCATCGTCGGTCACGCGCCGGGCGCCGCCAACACGCCCGCGAACCAACGGCGCTGCATGATCACCGAGATCTACGCCGTAGCTACCCCGCCGGTCTGCGATAAGCTGGATCTCGTCCAGTTCCAGCAGAACGTGCTCGAGGACCCCGAGCTGACGCCGCTGAAGCCCGGCTGGCGGACGTCGTTAGGCGCGCAGGTCTCCGGAGGGACGAACGACCTGCGCTACTTCGTCAGCGCGGATTGGCTGACTGACGACGGGCCTTACGGACTCCCGGACTTCGACCGCAAGCGCTTCGACACGACGGGCGTGCGCATTCGCGACAATATGGAACGCCCCAATCACATGGATCGGAAGTCGGCGCGTGCGAACGTGAACGCGGCCATCACCCCGACCCTGGACGTGATGCTGTCGACCGGCGTGACGCTCTCCGACCTGCGTCTGCCGGGCCAGGGCAACGGAACGAGCCCGTGGATGCAGCAGTACATGTTCGGGTACGGCTATCCGACGGGACCCGGATATACCGGCCTGTCCGCAAGCGGGATCCGGCTCTACGGCTACTTCGGCTCTACGCCCGGAATCGCCAGCCAGGCCTTCCTCAACCAGACGACGAACCGGGTGATCACGTCGGCGACGGCGAACTGGCGTCCGCGAAGCTGGCTGACGGCCAGCGCCGACGTCGGGCTCGACGTGGCCGACCAGAAGGACCTCGCGCTCGAGCGCTTCGGTGAGGGCACGGGCGCCGTCGTGTTCGGGAGCACCGGCAACGTGGTCGACATGCGAGTACGGTTCACGAACCTTTCCGCGAACCTCCGCGGCACGGCGAGCTGGAACCTGCGCGCGTGGGCGCAACTGCGGTCGAGCGCCGGCCTCCAGTTCGTCTCGCTCGACCGACAGACGGCGATCGCGCGCGGCAACGGATTGGGCCCCGGCGCCGAAACGCCACAGCAGGCGACGGTGCGCGACGCGTCCTCCTCCAACTCGCCTAACAAGAAGCTCGGCTACTACCTCGAGGAGCAACTTGCCCTGCGCGACCGGCTCTTTCTCACCGCCGCCGTTCGCACCGACCAGGCGAGCGCATTCGGCACGGACTATCAGAATGTCTTTTACCCGAAGGCGTCGCTCTCGTGGATCGCCTCCGATGAATCGTTCTTCCCTCGGGTGCCGACGCTCAGCCAGTTCCGCCTCCGCGCCTCGTATGGCACGTCCGGCGTGCAGCCAACGCTGACCGCTGCGCAAACACTGTATTCGAGCGGTCCGGCCAACAGCTCGGGCGTGACGGGAACAGGTCTGACGCTGTCGGCCACTGGCAACCCCGACCTGAAGCCCGAGCGGTCGACGGAGTTCGAAAGCGGTTTCGACGCCCGCTGGTTCAACGACCGGCTTTCGACGGAGTTCACCTACTACGTCAAGCGCACGAAGGACGCGCTGTTCCAGCAACCGGTCGCACCGTCTGCCGGAGTGCCCACGTTCTTCACGAACATCGGCGGGATGCAGAACGCCGGCATCGAATACCGAATCAGCGCGCAGCTGCTCGACTCGCCGCAGTACGGGTTGGACATCTCGTTCAACGGGTCCAACAACAAGAACAAGATCACCTCGCTCGGCCCGGTGCCGGTCACGAGCCCGTTCCAGGCGAACCAACCCGGGAAGCCGTTCCAGAGTCAGTTCAAGCGCAAGTACGTGTACAACGACGCGAACGGGGACGGCTATCTCGCGTCGACCGAGGTGACTGTGTTCGGCTCCGACTCGACGTTCTATCTGGGGCCATCGCTCCCGCCGGTGCAGATGACGCTGAGCACGGGGGCCGAGGCGTTCGGACGCCGGCTTCGTGTGCAGGCGATGTTCGATCGACGCGCGGGCGGATTCCTCACCAATCTCCAGTCGGACGGGTTCCTCTGCATCGTTGGGCCGCCGGTGCGCGGATGCAAAGGGCTCAACTACCTCGACGCCACGTTGGAGGAACAGGCGCGTGCCATCGCGCTCCGCTTCTACAATGCGCCGGGCGCGTTCACCGAGTCGACGGACTTCATCAAGCTCCGCGAGGTGTCGCTCAGCTGGAATTTCGGTGGGGCGTTTGCGCGAAAATACCTTCGCGCGCAGAACGCGAGCATATCCGTGGCCGGGCGGAATCTCGCGACCTGGCTGGACGGTTGGAGCGGCTTCGACCCCGAGGGCACGCAGAGCCGCGGCGACGACATCACGGCGACGGAGAATTTCGCGTTAGGCACGACGCGCTACCTCATGGCGCGCCTCAATCTCACCTTTTGACCGCGGGGCGCCGCCAATGACCAATCGAATCATGCGCGCGATCGCGGCGACCGTCCTGCTGGTGGTGCCGCTATCGGCCTGCAACGACGTCCTCGACGTGACGATTCAGGGCCAGATCACCGACGACCTCACGCGATCGCCGGCGGGCGCAGAAGGGCTGCGCCTCGGCGCGTATCAGACGTGGGCGTTTCGGAATGGGGCGGTTACCGGCACCATTCTCACGGATATCTCCAACTACGGACAGGTGTTGTGGAGCGGCATGCTCACGGACGAGTTCGTGAATCGCAACACGACGGGCAACGCAGTCGTCGCCATCGACCGGCGCGATGGCGTGGGAAGCGCGGACTATAACCAGATGCACCAGATCCGGTCGCGCGCGCGCGAAGCGATTCAGGCGCTCACGACGTTCGTGCCGCTGGTACAGCGACCGCGCGGCCAGATGTGGTTCCTCATCGGCTATACGGAGCTGCAGTTCGCCGAGATGTACTGCGCTGGCGTTCCGCTCAGCCGGGTCGTGGACGGCGCGATCGAGTACGGATCGCCGCTGACGATGACGCAGATGTACGACTCCGCCATCGTGCACTTGGACTCGGCGCTCGCCTATCTCGGCGACGCGGCCGATACCGCCGCGGTCAACCTGAACAACGCCAGTCGCATCGCGAAGGCGCGCGCGCTCATCGGTCGCGGGGGGCAGGGAGACGACGCGGCGGCCGTCACCGCGGTCGCGGCCATCCCGACCACGTACGCGTATGCGTTGACATTCGGTGGTGGCACGGTCAGCAACAATGCGCTGGCGCAGCTCAACTCTCTCAACAACCGTGTCGGTGTCGGCGACAGCGTCAACCCGGATGGCTCGGTCGCGCCTAACGCGCTCCCGTTCGCGTCTGCGGGCGACCCGCGGGTTCCGGTGACTGGCAGCTCCCGCCTCGGGCAGCCGACCACGACCGCCGGCAACAACGGGGCACCGTGGGTGCGCCAGAACATCTGGACCGCGCTCACGACACCGTTCAACATCGTCTCCGGCCTGGACGCGCGGCTCATCGAAGCCGAGGCGCAGCTCAAGGCGCGGAACATCGCGGGCATGATGAACATTCTCAACTCGCTGCGCGCGACGCCGCCATCGCTCTCCACGACCTATCGGCCGGCGGCAATGGCCGCGTTGCCGCTTCCCGCAACGCAGGAAGCCGCCGTCCGGCTCTTCTTCCGCGAGAAAGCGTTCTGGACGTTCGGCCGGGGACAGCGCCAGGGTGACCTGCGCCGCCTCGCGCGACAGTGGGGGCCTGGCTCGACGGCGAACTTCGCGGCGTTCTCGCCGGCCAACGTCTTCCCGATCGGCAACTACTTCAGCAACAACGGTCTGGTGGACGGCACGTACGCGCAGACCACGGGCAATCCCGGCGAGGTCAATTTCACGCTCAACGAGAATCGCTCGACGAATCCGAACATGCCCGAGGTGAATACCGCGCTCACGCCGCTGGGCGCGCTCGGAACCTGCCAGAACAGGAATCCGTAGCCGATGGGCGCGGGATACCTGGGCGTCGCTTCCGTGGCGACCGCATGAGCAGGTCGGGGGAGCTCAAGGGAGGGCTCAGCATCGTCGACGTCGTCTCCATCGGCGTCGGCTCGGCGGTCGGCGTCTCCATCTTCTCGATCATGGCGCCCGCCGCCAAGGTCGCGGGCTCCGGTGTGCTGCTCGCGCTCGCGCTCGCCTCGATCCCGATGGTCATCTTCGCGGTTGTGTACGCGTTCATGGGCTCGACGGTGCCGAAGAGCGGCGCTTCGTTCGAGTGGCCGGCGCGCTTCATCCATCCGTTCGCCGGGTTCGTGGTCGCGTGGCTGCGCATCATCGGTAACACAGGCGCCCTCACGGTGTTGACGCTCGTGCTCGTGAGCTACGCGTCCCGCGCCGTGCCGCTTCCGCAGAAGGCGTCCATGTTCGCCGTCCTGCTGATCTTCTTCATTGCCAACCTCGTTGGCGTAACGGTGGCGGCCGGCGTGGAACGTGTGCTCGTCGTGTTCAAGCTCGTCGCGTTCTCGATCTTCGTGGCAGCCGGCATTCCCGCGATAGCGCCGGGCAACTTCCTGCCCGTGACTGGAGGTGACTGGAGCGGCGTGTTTGCCGCGCTCCCGCTGCTCGTTTCCCTATATATGGGCATCGAGAGCGCTGTGGAGGTGGGCGAGGAGATCCGCAACAGCGCCTCGGTGATCGCCAAAGGACTCGCGGCCGCCGTAATTACGACCATCGTGGTGTATGTCACCGTATCGAGCGTTGCGCTTGGCGTCCTCGGTCCCGGTGCCCTGGGCGCGAGCACCACGCCGCTGTTCGATGCTGGCGAACGGTTTCTCGGCAGATGGAACTCGCCGCTCATCATCGTGGCTGCGGTGGCGGCGATCGGGACGTCGCTCAACGCGATCTACATGACGTTCACGCGATTTCTGTTTGCCATGGGTCGCGACGGTGTCTTCCCGGAGAGCTTCGCGCGGGTCCATCCGAAATGGGGGACACCGCACGTCGCCGTGACGGCCGTGTTCCTGCTTGGCTGCGTCGGGCTGCTGCTGCCGTCCAGTCTGGTGTTCCTGTTTCTCGCCGTGACGATACCGACCATGCTCAAGTACATCAGCAACTGCTGGTCGGCGATTCGCCTCGTGAGCGACCATGCGGAGCTGCACCAGCGGGCGAAGTTCGCCCTGAGCGCGAGAGCGGTGCGAGCCTGGTCATGGGCGGGAATAGTGGCGGGACTCGCGCTGCTCATCGCGGGCATCAGTGCGGACTGGCGTCCATATGCGATACTCGGCGGATGGTTCATCGTCGGAGTGGGTTACTGGGTGCTGCGTGGCCAGCACATGAGTCGCGGCATGCAATCGTTGCGCGCAGGCACGGGATCCTGAACGCCGCATTGCAGACAGGCGGTTCAACCGGAGGGTAGGCCGATGGAGATCAACAGACGTGATGCGCTGAAAGGCCTTGGCGGGCTCGCTGCGTCCGCCGCGCTCGGCACGCTCGGTGCTCAGCCTCCGTCGGCATCGGTTCCACCGCGTGGGGTGCCGGGCCAGGCGCCCCGGTTTC
>Ga0075420_100005536_pt1 | contig 11124 bp, 8 predicted proteins | sample SoiMetdeltSBSDD4_FD_75296 | JGI IMG/M metagenome (GOLD analysis project Ga0075420, IMG submission 75296) | Bulk soil microbial communities from a Populus tree surrounding site in Tennessee, USA - Soil MetaG P. deltoides SBSDD4 | ecosystem: Environmental > Terrestrial > Soil > Tree plantation... | reverse complement strand
GCAAAGGACTCTCCGGCCCGCGCCAGCTCGCCGCCTGAAAGCCGTCAAACAGGTTGTGGACCGCGATCATCGCCAGCCCAAAAGCGCCGGCAAACTTCACGGGCAGGTAAACGAGAGCGGCGAGCACGATCATCGACACTCCGATCACCCAGATCACCTGCAACATCCCGATAAAACGAATGTCGAAATTGAAAGTCACCAGCAGCCTGACAACCGTCACTTCGAGCACGATCAACCAGAGCCCGCGCGTCACGAGGAAACGCGACAACTCGCCTTTGCTTTTGCCGCGCGCAAACTGCAAGTAAGCGCCCGTGCCGGCGAGAAACACAAACACTGGCGCGCAGAAGTGTGTGATCCAGCGGGTGAAGAAGAGCGCCGTGTTCGTGCGCGACAAATCGGCGGGATCAAACTGGACCACCGCGCTGTGTACGAAGTCACGCGTGTGGTCGAGCATCATGATCACCATCACGATGCCGCGCAGGAGGTCGATAGAATCGACACGCGTTTTTTCGTTCGGATCCACGTCTTAAGAGAGCTCGATTGGCTGGGCTGAGAGCACCTGCTCCAGGGCGCGCAACGATTGGAGCGTTTCTTTGCTGAGCGGAGCGTCAACTTCGATCACCGCCATCGCTTCCCCGCCCCGCTCGCGGCGGCCGAGGTGGAAGCGACTGATGTTCACGCCGCCCTCGCCGAGGATCGTTCCGATCTGGCCGATCACGCCGGGAACGTCGCGGTTACGCGTCACCAGCAGATGGCCTTCCGGCCGCGCCTCGAGATGAAAACCGTCGATCTCCGTGATGCGGCCCTCGCGCCGTTGTCCGCCATAGCCGAACAGGTTGCCGGCCAGGCTGCGGCTCGATGGTCCAGCATGGATCTGCGTGCTCATCGCCGGCGCGGCGTCGCCGCCGGTGCGGACGTACGTAGTCGTTACCTTGATGCCTCGTTCTTCCGCGATCAGAAACGCGTTGACGACGTTCACGCGGGCACTGACGTCACGCAGCAGCCCCGCGAGAAACGCGCGAGTCACGGGCGCCGCGTCCATGTCGACTATCTCGCCCGCAAACTCAAGTCGCACTTCACTGACAGGGCTTTCGACAAGCTGCGCCTGAAACCGTCCGAGTCGTTCGGCCAGGACGACGTAAGGCTGCAGGAGGTTGAACTCTTTTGCGCCGACCGCGGGCACGTTTACCGCTCCGCGCAACACTCCCGAGAGTAAAAAGTCGCGCATCTGTTCGGCGACTGTGAAGGCGACACCTTCCTGCGCCTCGGTCGTCGACGCGCCGAGGTGCGGCGTTGCGATCACCTGATCGAGTTGTAACAGGCGATGGTCCGGCGCCGGCGGCTCCTGGCTGAACACGTCCAGCGCCGCACCCGCGATCGCGCCGCTCGTGAGCGCTTCGTAGAGTGCGTCTTCGTCGACCAAGCCGCCGCGCGCGCAGTTGATCAGCCGCGCGCCGGGTTTCATTTTTTGCAAGACTTCCCGATCGATGAGCCCACGTGTGTCGGCGGTCAACGGAGTGTGGACCGTGAGGAAATCGGCGCGTGCGTAGACGTCGTCCAGCGGCGCCAGTTCGATCTCCAGATCCCGCGCCTGGTCAGGAGCGATAAACGGATCGTAGGCGACGATCTGCATGCCCAGCCCGCGCGCCCGCGACGCGACGACGCGCCCGATACGGCCCAGGCCGACGATGCCGAGCGTCTTTCCCTGTAGCTCGACGCCGATGAATTTCTTGCGTTCCCAACGTCCTGCTTTCAAGCTGCTGTTCGCTTGCGGAATCGAGCGCGCGAGCGAGATCAGCAACGCGATCGTATGCTCCGCGGTGGTGATCGTGTTGCCGTCCGGAGCGTTCATCACGACGACGCCGCGAATCGTCGCGGCCTGTACGTCGATGTTATCGACGCCGACTCCCGCGCGGCCGATGACGTTCAGGTCCGTCGCCTCGTCGAGCAGATCGGCGGTCACTTTGGTCTCACTGCGCACGATCAGCCCCTGACAATTCCTGAGCGCGCCGGCCAGTTCGGCACGCGGCAAACCGGTGCGATTCTCGACAGTAAATCCGGCCGCGCGCAGCGGCTCCAGACCGCTGTCGCTGACCTCGTCAGCCACGAAAATCTTTATCGCCATAGTCTCCTGGTTATTTGCTTGCCAGTAAAAAGTGGGTATGGTAACACGGATCTAAAGATCAACCCCCAGGAGCCAAGTGATGGAGATTCTTGTTTACCGGCACGGCGATCAGAAAGTCCAGGAAGGGATCCCCGTGGACCAACTCCCCGAACTATTGACAGACGAGTCGGCCCTGATCTGGGTAGACATGGAAATGCCGACTCAAGAGGACGAGCGGGTGCTCCTCGACGTATTTCAGTTTCACCCGTTGACGGTGGAAGATTGCCGCGAAAATCGTCATTATCCAAAAGTCGAGGAATTTCCGGGTTACATGTACCTGATCGTCCACGGCGTGCGCGCCGACACGAGCCCCGACCGTTTCAACACGATCGAGCTGGACGCGTTTCTCGGCAGCAACTACGTCATCACTTACCATCACGATTCGTTCCGCAGCATCAACGACGTCAAACAACTGTTGCGAACGAGCCCCGTCACCTGTCAGCGCGGGCCGGCATTTCTGCTACACCAGATCCTCGACCGTATCGTCGATTACTACTCACCGGTGCTCGACGATTTCGACGATCGCATTGACCGGCTGGAATCCGAAATCTTCGCGTCGAAGCAGCCGAACAATCAAATCCTTTCGCAGATCATGGATCTGAAACGCAGCGTGCTGCGCTTGCGCCGAATCTCGGTGAAGCAGATGGACGTCGTGCTGCGCATGAGCCGGGGCGAGTTTTCGGAGTTGATACCGGAAGAAATGCGGCCGTTTTATCGCGACATACACGACCACCTCGTGCGCGTCACGGACCTCGCCGAGAGCTATCGTGATTTGATTAGCGGATCTCTGGAAGCTTACCTGTCAGTGATCTCTAACAGGATGAACGAGATCATGAAGGTGTTGACGATCTTCTCCGCCATCATGCTGCCATTGACGTTCATCGCCGGCGTCTACGGAATGAACTTCGACAACATGCCGGAACTGCACTCACGCTACGGTTACTACGCAACGTGGATCATCATGCTCACCGTAGCAGTGGGGATGCTGCTCTTTTTTTGGAAGCGCGGGTGGATCGGCAGATCGACGACGCCTGAAGAAACTCCCGAACAGTAGCGAATCACATCGGGTCCGCGTCGTGGAGTTCCTCAGGCTCGTCCAGCGTGCCGTCAGGGCTTGGGCCATCAGCGTCGTCGCTCGTCGTATCGGTCGTCGACTCTTCGATGTCCTTCAACGTCTCCTTGCTGGTTGCTTCGTCTTCCCTTTTCTTAACCGTATCCAAATTCATTACCTCCCTCACGATCCAAAGGCCTTGATGAAAATCGCGGTGCCGATTGCCGCGTAAATTCCCGCGACCAGATCGTCGGCCATTATCCCGAAACCGCCGCGTAAATGTTCGAGACGCCCGGCAGGATACGGCTTGAAGATGTCGAAAAGACGAAAAAGATTAAACGAAACAATCACCCAAACCAGCCATGGCCCATTGACCAGCAACGAGATCGGCAGCATCGCTATCATCTGGCCGGCGACTTCATCCACTACGACTTTTCCGGGATCTTTCAGCCCCAGTATTCTTTCAGTTTGCGACGCGGCCCAAACGCCGAGCACGGTGAATACAGAAATAAGTGCAAGTTGAAGCGGCCAGGTTTGGAGTAACAAAAAGATGCCGGCGCCGACCATCGATCCGAACGTTCCCGGAATCAACGGCAGGTAGCCGACTCCGAAAGTCGCGATTGCGAGCGCGGCGTAGTCCAGAGTAGTGCGCGCGGGGCGGGGCGCGGGAACTTCCGCCGGAGAGACTGCTACCGTGGGATTCAGTTCGTCGCTGGATTCTTTGACGGGCAGGCTCAAGCCAGAATCCTTCCGATCAGATCGTGCTGGTGCGCTTCAGTGATTTCGACTCTTACAAAATCGCCCGGCTCGGGCAGAACGCCATCCGGAACGTCGTTGATCAGCACGCAGCCGTCGATGTCAGGCGCCTGTGTTTCTATTCTGCCTTGCCACAGAAGATCGCTCTCTTTCGACTCGCCTTCGAAAAGCACGCGTACGACGTCGCCGACGCGAGCGTTGTTCTTGCGTTGTGAAATGCGCGCCTGCTCTTTCATGATTGCGGCCTGGCGTCGTGCGGCAGTCCGCCGCTGGACCTTGTTCGGCAGCGCAAACGCCGGCGTGCCTTCCTCGTCTGAATAAGTGAAGACGCCGACTCGATCGAACTCGACGTTTTTAACGAAACCCATCAACTCCTTGAAGTCCTCTTCAGTTTCACCGGGAAAGCCGGTGATGAACGTCGTCCGCACCGCGATGTCCGGCACACGCCGCCGCACGCGTTCGATCAATCGTTCGAGACTCGCGCGATTGCCGCCGCGCTTCATCAGCTTGAGCACGTTCTGCGAAGCGTGCTGGAGCGGCATGTCCAGGTACTTCACCGCCTTTGGCTCTTCTGCGAGCACGTCGAGAAACGCGTCGCTGATGTGCGTGGGATATGTGTACATCACGCGGACCCACTCGATCCCGCCGGTGTGTGACAGTTCTCGAAGTAGTCGGGCGAGTGCGTCCTGTTTGCCGAGGTCTTCGCCGTAACGCGACGAATCCTGGGCCACGAGGATCAGTTCCTTGACGCCCTCTTCAGCAAGCTGGTGAGCTTCCGCGACGATCGATCCGAAACGGCGGCTGCGGAAATGGCCGCGCATCTGCGGTATGAAACAGAACGCGCACGGACGATCGCAGCCTTCGGCGATCTTCACAAATGCGTAGTGCGAAGGAGTAGCGAGGACCCGCGGCGTCGATTCGTCGTAAAGATAGGTCGCGCTTTGGTTGCCGATCGGCACGACGGGCAGCGCGCGCGTGTTGGTCTTCGGATCGCAAACGGCAAGGATGTCGTTGATCTGGCTCGTGCCGATAAACGCATCGACTTCCGGCATCTCGGCTTTCAACTCGTCTCGATACCGTTCGACCAAACAACCCGCGACGACCAGCCGCTGCGCGTGACCTTCGGTTTTCAAGCGCGCGGCTTCGAGAATCGCGTCGATCGATTCCTGCTTCGCCGAGTCGATAAACCCGCAAGTGTTGACGACGACGGTGTCCGCGTTAGCGGCGTCCGCCGTGATCTCGTAACCATTCTGCTTCAGGTGGCCCATCATGACCTCGCTGTCGACGAGGTTCTTCGGACACCCAAGACTGACAAAACCGACTTTCTTCATTCGCTGTTATTAATACTTTCGAGTTCGAATAATGCTTTTTCTATTTCACGCTTTTCAGTTGCCGTGAGCCGCTGGCGGCCGAACCTGACGCGATTGTACGCACGCGTGATCATCAGGGCCTGACCTGAGTCCAGCGTCTCGGCAAATTCAAGCGGCGTCAGGTGTTTGTCGCGCGACATGCCGCGTTGTTCCAGCGCGTTGATCAACCGCTCGTAAAACTCGATGGTCGCATACGTCGCGTTCTCGCCGCTCGCGGTAACGAGGTCGCGGCCCCACAACGATCGCCAGAAACGCTTTCCGAAGATCAACGTGAACAGGATCAGTACCAGCGCCATTACTGCTGCAACAATCGTCAGCGTCTGCGTGTTCATGTAGCCGCGAACTGTAGCCAGGGCTTTCGAAGCCATTCGCCCGTAGTCAAATACGCGATTGTGTAACTGCGTCGCCAGCGATCGCTGCTCCTGTTTGTCGTAGCCGACGACGTACTGAAACCAAAGCAGCTCCAGTGCTTCGGCGTACTTTTGCAACTGCGCCGTCAAGCCTGTTCGCACCGGCTCCGTGCGTCCCGCGGAAGGCGTCGGATCGAACGTCACCCACGAGCGAGTTTCCGGAAAGTAGACTTCGACCCACGAATGCGCATCGCTCTGCCGCACCGTGTAAGCGCCGGAAGTTTCGTTGTATTCGCCCGGCAGAAAACCGTTGACGACTCGCGCCGCAACTCCGTGCGTGCGCAGCATCACGGCCATCGCCGTCGCGAAATACTCGCAGTGTCCCGCGCGAATATTGAAGAGAAAATCCGACAACGGATCCGCGCCGCCGGCTCTCATCTCGAGCGAGTAGGCGTAGCTTCTTTGCAACTCCACCTCGATGGCCGCCGCCGCGTCGTAACGATTTCGCGCCTGTGCGCCGCGCAGTACAGAATTGGCGTAGGAGATGATCCGGCGGTCCAGATTGGTCGGGAGCTGTGTGTATCTTTCGAAGCTGGCCGGATACGGGCGCATGTCGGCGCGCAGCTTTTCGACCGGAGGATCTTCCATGTCGGAGATCGCTTTGTACATGATCCGTTCGAAGTCATGACGGCGCGACTGAAGCCCGCCGTCGCCGTCAACGCGAACAAAAGGCAAGTCTCCCTGAATAGCGACGACTCGCGGCGCGCCGAAGAGCACGGCCGATTGCAGCGGTTCGAGAAAGAACGTCTGCGTCGTGAGCCGATGAATTGCTTCGGTCGTGCCTACCTGGAAAAAACCGCCCTTCTCGTTTGCCGCTTCACCGCGGCGTGCTTCCGCGGATTTGCGCCAGCCGGCGCCGGTGAACTCGTCGAGCGCAACGCCGCGCCAACGCAGTCCCGGCGGCGGTTCAGCATCCTCGAGGCGCACTCGCATTACCAGACCGTTGTCCTGTTTGAGCGTGCCAATCTGTCCGAGCGTTACGCTTTCGGAAAAGCCGATGAAGTTTGACAGGCCGCCACCGCTGCGCGTCAGCGCCGCTGCGCCGGAACGAGGCGCGATCAGAAACAACGGCAGCGCCAGCGCGAATATGAGTAGCAGCAACGCGACGGCGACGAACGGTAGCCGCGCTGCCTCGGTGTTCCGCCACGAGCGGCGCCCGTCTTTGCGAAACATGCGCGAGTCCGGCGGCACGAGTAAACGCGTCTCGGCGTAGATTAGCGACCGCCGTGCCTTCTGAATTTCAAACGCCGTCACGGCGCACAAGCCGCACAACAAGTAGAGCGTCAGCGTGCCGAGAAAGACGGGACTGAAGCTCAGCCCGGCTGCGAGCAACACTTCAAAGAACGAGATCAAGTAGAGGAACACCCAGTCGCGGTCCTTCTTGACCTGGACCAGCTTCACGGCGGACAGAAACACGATCAAATGGGCCAACGCCGTCACGCCCAAACGCTCGGCCGGCTCGCCGATCGTTTTCTGATAGTGCCAGTCGAAATAGAACAGCGGGATCGAAAGCAGCACGATTGCGAGACCAAACCGCTCCGGCAGTTGCCACCGCGTGCCTTCCAGAAACCAACTGACGATCATCACGCCGCCGAACAGCAGCGCCAGGCCGTAGTCCAGCCCTCCGGCCAGGACGAGCGCCAGCATGGCCACCGCGATCATGGCGTAAGAAAAGGCGCGGAAGTAGGTCAGAAACTTCATCGACTCGTACTGGTTCAGTGTTGCGATAATCCTTCTATCGTTTGACCCTGATCTCGAAAAGCCGCGGCCACAGCTTGCCCGTGACGAAGAGCCGGTTGCTCTTCTGATCGTAGGCAATACCGTTCAAGACGGCCTCCCGATCCTGCACGTCGCCGGGTTGCAGCAGCCCGCGCAGATCGATCCACGCGGTGACGAGCCCGGTCTGTGGATCGATGACGGCAATCCGGTCGTCGTGCCAAATATTGGCGTAGATTTCCCCGTTGACGTACTCGAGCTCGTTTAGCTCGTTTATGGGCGTCTTACCGTCGAGTACTGCGATGGTTTTTATGACGCGAAAGCTGTCCGGATCGATAAAACGAAGGCGGTTTGAGCCGTCGCTGAGCACCAGCGAACGCCCGTCGGTCGTCAGGCCCCAGCCCTCACCGCTGTACGTGAACTCGCCGGTCTTCTGGAGGGTTTGAGCATCGTAGATGAATCCGAGTTGATGCTGCCATGTGAGCTGGTAAATCTTGTTGTTCAGTAACGCCAGGCCCTCGGCGAAAAACGGCAGCGGCACTTCGACCTTCTTGAGCACTTTCCCGGTTTCCAGTTCGACGCTGCGCAAGCTCGACCGGCCTTCCTGACCCGTGCTTTCGATTAGTTTGCCGTCGAGGAAAGCGAGGCCCTGAGTAAACGCGCCCGGATCGTGCGGCCAGATGTTGACGACCTGATAGCCGAACGTAGAGACGACGATATTCGCCGCCGCGTCCCTTGGCGGCGTGTTCGTGTTCGTGGTCGTGTTCGCTGAGCCGTTGCACTGCAACGACCCCAGCGCCAAAAAAAGCACCAGAACCAGTCGTGTGCGGGTCATAGCCATACTGGCATTTTGCGTGAGACGGCGGGAAAAGACAAAAGCCCGAACCGCAAACCACAAAAGGCACAGAAGCCACAAAAGGCACAAAAAGGGCCCTTAGAATTGAGTGGTTTGTACTCGTCCTTTTTTACTGAGTTCTTGTTCTTGTGCCTTTTGTGTCTTTTGTGCCTTCTGTGGACCCTGTTTGTGCCTTTTAGTGGCTCTACTCAGTAATCACGACAGGCACGTCCAGGCGGCGGGTTTCGAGGTAGGATTCGAGGCGTTCCTTGTGGTCGTCCGAGATTTGATGGATCTTCACGCCGAGCGACCATTTCTTCTTTCCCTCGTCTCCGGTGCGCTCGTGCGTCACGAGCGACACGACTGCTTCGATCGGTTCACCCGGCAGATCAACGCGAACAAAGAACAGCCGGCCCGGGCGCGACAGTTCGCTTTCGGTAAAACGTGTCCCGACCAGCGACAGCCGCATCCCGTACTTGCTGATCGTCTCACAGTGCCCTCGCGACGGCTCCGAGTAGGAAACCTTACCGACCTGCACCCGGTCGTCGACTAACGAAATCGCCGCGGGCAAATGGGCGTTGTACCGCGGCCCTCGCCGGCGATTATGACGCTGCGTTTCCGCCTCTGACGGCGCCCGTTGCACACTCCCGAGCGGGTCGAACCCCTTGAAAACCAGCCCGCACGTGTTGCAAAGCAGTTTATGAAGACCGACGAGGCGAAGAACGATCACGGCGTCGTCATAGTCGCGCTGAATCCGTTCACTCTCGCATCGTGGGCACCGCATCTTTCACAAGATACCCGAAAAACAAAACCGGCAGCGAAAATCATTGATCATAAAAGCGTGGAGTTGTTAAATAGTTCTCCGTTTCTCAAAAACCTCGCGCGTCCTGCCGGAGGAGGTGCAATGCCAGCGACTGAGCCCTTGCGCATCCGTATTCGTTCAGATTGGGACACAGCCTTAACCTACGACTCGCTTTACGAGGAGCCCCAGAATCGACCTGTGTTTGTCGGGCGCGAGGGCGTGATTGCGCCGTTGGTGGCCGAGATCATCGAGCCGAACAAGCGTGGCACATATCTCATCAGCGGCTACCGCGGCACAGGTAAAACCAGTCTGCTTATCGAAGCCCTGAGCCGGGCGAAGAGGCACCTCGCCGCGAAAGAGTTCCGGTTGTTTCCCGTCGTCTTGAACGTCTCGGAGGTCTCAGCCTCGCTCGGCCAAGTCAATTCCGATGTTCCCATCCAGTTGGACATCGATCCGCGGCGGCTGTTGATTGCTCTGATTCGGCAGATCCGTGAAGGCATGCGGCGCATTCCGCAAAAAGACGCCGCGCTTCTCCAGTTGGCCGAGACAGTCAGCTACGCTCATGAAAAAAGCACTGCGTCAAAATTTTCCCAATCATCGGCGACGGGCCAGGAGACGATGAGAAGCCGTTCGTGGGAATGGGCGCTTGCGATCGACGACAAGAACGTTCTGAAGAGCTTGATGGTGATCACGGGTGCGGGTGCGGCCGCGCTTGAAGCCGCGGCGTGGACCGGCATGAGTTGGCTGCACGCGGCCGCGGTCGGGCTCGCGGGCGTGTTCGCAATCAGTCTGGCCGCTTTCATCAAACAAAGCCGCGAAGATAAGTCGACCAGCTCGCGTCAAATCTCTTTCGAATATGACAACTCGCTGCAACAGCTCGAGACGGATCTCAAAGACATCCTTGCGTCTTTGAAGCAGAACAAGCTGCGCACCGTCGTAGTGATGGAAGAGCTCGACAAGATCGACGATCCGAAGGGCCAGCAGCTCGCCGCCGTGATTCGTTACTTCAAGAACCTGTTCACTCAAGCGCCGGCGTTGTTCTTCTTCGTCACCGATAAAAGTTATTTCGACATCATTTCCAGCGCGATAAAACGCGCTCGGCGCGGCCGCTCGTATGCGGTCGAACACACTTTCTTCACGCACCGGATCTTCGTCGGACGTCCGACTACGGAAGAGAGTCTGAAGTTCATCGCCGCGATTGCCGATGATGACAACGATCGCGAACGCATCGCGCAGGTTGCCACAAGACTCGGCCGGCCCAGCCGCATCGACGAGATCGACGAGCTCGGGCGTTTCATACGCCTGGTGCTGTTCAATGCCGCAAACCATCTGTTTGATTTGAAGAACGAGTTGCGTCGGTTTGCCAGAAGCGAGGAGGTGCAACTCAACGGGCAACCGACGCGCGTCAGTAGCTTCCTGATCGACGATCAGACGCTGCCGCTGGAAGAAGCAGCGTCCGGCGTGTTTCAGGATCTAATCGTCGAGAAGACGCGATCGTTCGAGATCAAAGGCGGCCGCGCTTACGCGAACGAGGTGTTGGCCGACAGCCTTTATGCGGTTTTCAACGAACTGGGCTCGAACCAGCCGCAGAAGATCGATTCGTTTCTGCCGATCAGCAACTCCGACTCCGATGAAGCATTGCTGCTGGACGAGCAGCTCGATCTCGGCGAAGCAGCGCGCGTACGTGAGGCTGTGTATTCGTTGATTGACGACCTCGAACGCGGCCGCGCGCTTCAGTCGCGCGATCCAACGGCTAATACGTTCACCTGGCGCAGCGATGCGGGGCGCGCGTTTCGTTACGTGCGACAGCTTCAGAAGCACGAAGAGAGTTTGATCGCGGAGATGCAGCGTTACGGAACCCTTGTCAACGCGCTCACGGATCCTTCACTTCAGCACCCGTTCTCAGTAGAGCTCGAACAGCGAGTGAAAAAACTGCGGAGAGCGACTGAGCCGTTGACAGCAGATGCCGCTGAGGCTCAAAAGCGCGAGGTTCTCGATCGATACGCAGCGGCGGTTTCGG
>Ga0075420_100005535_pt1 | contig 11124 bp, 9 predicted proteins | sample SoiMetdeltSBSDD4_FD_75296 | JGI IMG/M metagenome (GOLD analysis project Ga0075420, IMG submission 75296) | Bulk soil microbial communities from a Populus tree surrounding site in Tennessee, USA - Soil MetaG P. deltoides SBSDD4 | ecosystem: Environmental > Terrestrial > Soil > Tree plantation... | reverse complement strand
TGTACGCCGTACTCCGCGAGCTACAACAACTGCTCGTCGTCATCGCCGGCGCATGCCGCACATGCGGCCAGACCACAGACCTACCCGAACCGGCACCAACCTAACAAAGTACTACTAGGCCTGCTCGGGCTGCGGATCTTCGGTGCGTGCGGGGCCGCCATCGTCGACCTCGGCGAGGAGCACGGCCACCGTGTCCTGCGGGTCCGGGGCAAGGGCGGCAAGGTCGTCCTCGTCCCGCAGCCACCAGCAATGGCCCAAGCGATCGACCGCGCCATCGACGGCCGCGCCGACGGGCAGATCCTGCGCGACACCCTCGGCGCCCGCATGGACCGCCACGCCGCCACTCGCCGGCTCAAGAACCTGGCGCTGGGGTGAGCCTACGCGATGTGTAGATCGCCGCCCGGCGGGCTTGCGTGGGGCGAGCAGGGCTTGTGCCGGTAGGTCCAATACGCCTGGGTGAGCACGATGCCGTGCTGGACGGCGTTGAGTTGCCGGTTGCCGGTGCGGCCCCGCACTCGACCTTGATGTGATGGGATGACTACAGAGCGTAAGTGGATGCCTCCCGGGCGAGTTGATCGGTAGGAAACCTGAATGAAGACCCCACGAAACCACCGCAGGACATATGCCACCGCCGCGGCCCTCGTGCTCGGCGCCGCCCTTGCCCTAGCCTGCGGGAACGGATCACCCGACACCGGCGACGTTGGCGAAGGCACCGAGGCGCCGCCGGCTCCCGCTGAGACGAGCCAAGCGCCGAAGGTAGCCCGCATGGGCAAGGACACCGTGACCTTCGAGAACAAGGTTGCGGTTATGGTCAAAGCCCCGAAGAAGTTCACACCCTCAAGCACATCCGCCGGCCACCAGGTCGGCAACACCGCGGTCGTGTTTGACATCACCATCACCAACGGCAGCTCCGAGCCCATTGATCTGGCCCTCGTCACTGCCACCGCCGCGTTGGGCGCCGACGGCACGCAGGCAGCACAGGTATACGACAGCGAGCATGGCATTACCGGGTTCGAGGGTGTCGTTGCCAAGGGCCAGAAACGAACCGCCAAGCTGGCCTTCTCTGCCCCAACCAAGGACACCTCGAAGATCGCCCTCACGGTGGCCCCCTCGTTCCTTGGCGGCGAGACCGCCCTGTTCGAGGGCAAGATCTAGTGTCGCGTAATCGAGATCACTTACTTGGAAGGAGTTAGCGCAGTCCCCGCGGCGCCGCCCCTGTCTCGGCGATGCCGAGACAACGTGGTCGTCGCGACAAATCACCCGCAGCGCGCGGACACCGAAGCGCCACTCGATTCCTACTGCGGCCCGTGCCGCCATCCGGTGACCGCCCGCGTCGAGTCCTTCGACGAACTCGAAGACCTCGTCGAAGGACGCCATCACCGGTCAAACCTCGCACTGCGCGGCGGCGCCAGTTAGAAATCCCCTCCGAAGAAACGGGGGAGCTCACGCACTCAAACCGGTCAAGAACTGCCCGACGCCGACCGCTCCCTCGATGATGGCCACCACCAGCACTGCACCGGTGGGCCACCGTGCTGATTGTGCCGGACCGGCGGCACGTCTGGCTGGTGTGTGCGAGCGTCCTGCCGGATCCGGTGACGCGACGCCGGCGATGCCGACGGCGACGGCTGCCACGGCCAGCCACTGTCGGGAGCGTGGCAGCCGGTCACCGGCCGCACCCGCACGCGGCGGCGCCGACGAGGCATACGGAGCCGAGGTCGGCCGCTGTCGCGCGCGCCGCGGTCGGCCGGTCGGCCGTGCTGACCGCCACACACCAGCACCATGGTGAGCGCGGCCAGCTTGGCGGGGTCGCCACTCGAACCGGACCAGGCCGCTCACCGACTCACCTGCCCCGCATCCGCAGCACCGCTGGCACTGTGCGGATTAGAATTTTGATGTCCTGCCAGAACGACCAGTGCTCGATGTAGTAGTTGTCCAGCCGGACCCTGTCCACAATGGAGCCATCACCACGAAGGCCGTTGATCTGCGCCAGGCCCGTCATTCCCGCCGGAACCCTGTGCCGCGCGGAGTACCGGCCGTGCCGGCGGGCGAACTGCTGGACGTAGTGTGGCCGCTCCGGGCGGGGGCCTACCAGGCTCATGTCACCACAGAGGACATTCCACAGCTGCGGCAGCTCATCGAGGGAACTCCGGCGCAGAAACTGACCCACGGGCCCGGTGCGCTCGACTCCGGTGGAGCTCCAACTGGCCCCAGTGCCCGGTTGTACCGGCTTGAGGGTCCGGAACTTGATCAGGGTGAACCGGCGGCCGTCGAGGCCCACACGTTCCTGACGGAACAGCACACCGCCCTTTGGGACCTCACGCCGTAGCAGGACGGTGATTACGAGCATGACCGGCAACGCAAGCGCCAGCGCGACGGCGCCGACGCCGATGTCCAGCATTCGCTTGAGCGGCCAGGTACCGCTGCGGTACGGCGCCCGATGCAGGCGCTGCAGCGGTAGGTGGCCCAGGTGCTCTTCGCGGCGGCTGTCCATCGTTCCGAGCTCGAATAGGCGCGGCACCACGTATACCTCGCAGTCGAGCCGGTCACAGCTGCGCAGGTCGTCCACGAGGTCGGCGTCGCGTACCCGGCAGGAAGCCACAAAGACGTGCCGGATGCGCCGGGTCGCGACGAGTTTGGGCAGATCGGCGACGTCGCCGAGGATAGGGGCGGGCAGCCGGTCGGAGGCGGCCAGCGACTCGTCGTCCACGTAGCCGACTGGCACCAGGCCGCTCTCCGGGTGGTTCTGTAGACGCCAGGCCAGCTCTGTGCCGATCCGGGTGGCCCCGACGATCAACGCTGGCTGGGACAGCCGGCCATTGAGTCGCAGCCGGCGGATCAGGTCGAAGAAGACCGCCCGCCCAAGCAGGGCCACCGCAAAGTACACGGCCGCGACGACGAGACCGCCGCCACCAAGGCCGCCGCCCAGGATCTGATTACCGTGCACAACCCCCGCCCGTCAGCGAGGCAAGCGTGGCGATCACGTAACCGCGCACCGCGAGCGCGGGCGCGTCGTCTAACGCGGACAGGTTCAGCCGGCACTGGTGCCGCCGGGTCAGTAGATCGGGACCGGTGACGGCGACGGTGAAAAGCGCCACACCCAGCGGGGTGCCACCGGCGACCGCTACGGCTGCGACCGCGGCGACGACATCGGCCGCTACGGTCACCGACACCATGTGTGGCGGGCCGATCCGGGCCGGCCGTCGTGGTGGCCGGCTGTCGTCGCCTTCCCTGGTACGGACGCGGCGCAACGCCGTGGTGAGCATGCGTTGGTACGGATGTGTGAGGTGATCAGTTGGTCAGGGCTCGTCCGGCTCTCGTCACGATCCGGGCCGTGAAGGTTGGTGCGATGGTCCGCGTCGTGTGGTCGCGCTCAGTGTCCATGAGGCTGCCTCCTACCCGGACCGCACGGCGCTCATTCAATTTTCTTGGGAAATTTCTCTTATGCCCTGTAGATCGGATATTGGGGTGCTCATGGACCCGGACGCATGCGACACCGCCCCACCGGGCGGAGGCCGGCCCGGTCGGCGTTCCTCATGAGCTGCGCCGGTGAGCGTGAGCTCCGGCGTGCGTCCGGTGGCAGCCAAACCTTAATGAGCTCGGCGAACTACCCGCTAACCGCCGTGGCCACCCGCGCGGCGGCTGCCATCGACATCACCTCGACCAGGTGACGTTCCTCGACTTGTCCGGCATCGCCGCCCTGGTCCGGGGTTCACCGCCGCCCGACAGGCTGCCCAGCGGCTGCAGGTCAGCCACCTGCGACGCCGGATGCTTGACAGCAAGGGACAGTGGGGTCTTGGCCGAGGTCAGTACCCGGGGGTGCAGGTCGAGCAGACCTCGTTCGTGCGCGTTGTGCACGGGTTGCCTGCGGTCAGTGGCGCCGAGCTTCTGCCCGGCTACGAGCAAACCTGTGCCGCCCTGCTCGCCGAAGCCGACGTCGACCTCGGGCTGGCGGCTGCGGCCTGCCGGCACCGGTTCCCGTTCGGGAAGCCGCTGGACTACCACGCTGGTAGGTCATCGGATGATTGGGCAGCGACGGACGCCGATCGAGCCGGTGTCGATGGTCGCGCGACGATGCCACCCTGTGCCGATGACCGCAGACTATGCGTACACGCCGACTCCACAGCCGGCGGGCCCTCGACCACCACGCCGTCGTTGGAGCCAGTTTTACGCTGGCATGGTCGTGTTCGGCCTCGCACTGGTCGGTGGCAGTGTCGCCGCGCTGCTGCTGCTACTGCGTTCGCAGCCCACCGACGCGGTCGCCCCACCGACACCATCGGCGACTCCTGCCACGCCGAGCAGGGTGCCCGCCGCTCCCAGGGCGAACCCTTCCGGCGCCAGCAGCCCGGTCAGCGCCGCGCAGACCCCGACGACCCCGAGGATCAGCCCGAGCACGGCGCTGGCGCTGACCCACACCGGCGTGGTGGTGGCGCCGACGGTCGGGGTGAACCCGCTGGGAAGCCTGGCGTTCTGCGTTCCTCGGTCACTGTGAGTCATCGTTCTCGCCGTTGCCATCGGTGGCACCACCGCCGGGAACGCCGCCGCCACCGTTGCCGGGTGGACCGGTGCGCAGCTTCTGCTTGGCCGGTTTCGGCGCCCTACCACCGGAATCCTCGGCCGCCGGGCGCGGTACCGCGCCGACGACAGGTGTCCTGGCCGGGCCGATGGCCGTGGCGGCGCACGGCTGGCCGTCGAGGCTGAAGGTGGTGGGCAGCGGGTTGGCGGTGGGGTAGCGGCCGGCGACGGTCAGCCGGACGGTACCGGCCAGGTGCCGCACGCTCGTCTGTGGCGCCGAGGTCACCGTCGCGCCGTCCTGCCGCCAGCCGGGCGACCGCGCGGTGTCGACGCGTTGACCGCCCGGCAGGCTGAAGGACAGCCGCCCGGTCGGAAGGGCAGCGGTACCGGTGTTCGCCACCGACACCGTCGCGGTGAAGGCCGAGCCATTGTCGGCGATTACCAGGTAGGTCACGGCACAGGGCACTCCGGCAGGCGGCGGTGCGGGTTCCGCCGGCGCCGCCGCGGGGATCACGGGTGCCGCGATCGCCTGTGGGGGGCCGTGTTCGCCGGCCGGGATCCACGCGGTCGCCCACCAGATCAGCAGTAGCGCCAGCGCCGCACCCGTCGTCCACCCGGTCGCGCCGAGCAGGCGCCGGTGGCGCACGCTCAGCCTCGGCCGCAGCGCACCGCTGGAGATTCCCAGCGCACGACGCGCGTCCGGAGTTCCCCGTCCTCGACGCCGCCAGGTCGCCGAGATCGTCGGTGGTCGCCGAGAACCCCCGCAGCACGCCGGCCACCTCCGCGGCGGGCGGCCGGTCCGCGGGCTTGCGGGCCAGCAGCGCAGGCACAGCTCGGCGACCTCGGCAGGTAACCCGTCGATCTCGGGCAGCGGTTGCGGATCCCAGCGCCGCTGGGCCTCCACCACCGTCTCCGGCGTCGAGGCCGGCCAGGGGATCCGGCCCGCCAGCGCGCGGTAGAGCAGGATGCCGAGGGAGTACACGTCGGCGGGCGTACCGACGGGACGGCCAGCGAAACGTTCCGGCGCGATGTAGGCGGGCGTGCCGCACACGCTGCCGTCCGGCTCGATCTCCTGGCCACCTTCGACCGCGCAGAGACCGAAGTCGATCAGCTTGGCCCCGGCCGGGGTGAGCATCACGTTGGCCGCGCTGACGTCCCGGTGGACCAGGCCGCGGGCGTGGGCGGCGGCGAGCGCGCCGGCGACCTGGGCACCGACCGCGACGGCGGCCCGCCACGGCAGCGAGGTCCGTGCGGCGAGCACCCGGGCCAGCGGTTCGCCGTCGACGAGTTCCATCACGAGGTACGCGCCGTCGCCGGTCGTGCCGTAGTCGTACACGTTGGCGATGTGCGGGTGGCTGAACCCGGCCAGGGCCTGGGCCTCGACGCGCATCCGGGCCCGGGCGCGGCGGTCGGCGCCCGGCCGGGAGTGGAGCATCTTGACCGCGACGGGCCGGGACAGCCGTTGATCGTGGGCCCGCCATACGGTCGCCATACCGCCGCGGTCGAGTCGTTCGAGCAGGCGGTACCGGCCGTCGAGGAGATCGCCGGCGGGTTCGGCGGGTTCGGTCGCGGCAGGCATACCTGGTCGTTACCCAACGGCGGCCGGAGTGACTCATCGAATTTCTCCACACGGAGGGGACACGTTTCCTTTCGGATAACCGGGGGTACGCCGCCAAGTCGTGAGGACCTGGGGTGCACTGCTGGTGGCGGGCGTGACCGTCGCGGGAACGCTGGTAGCCACACCCGCGTCCGCCGCGCCTCCGACAAACTTCCAGACGGCCCTGGTGGTGGGGTCCGGTTTGGACGGACCGTCCGGATTCGACATCGCGCCGGACGGGCGGATCTTCGTCCTGGAACGGTCCGGGAAGGTCAAGCTCGTCAAGGACGGGCGGCTGCTGGCGCAGCCGTTCGTGGACCTGCCGTCCGCGGCGACCGGGGACCGCGGGCTGATCGGTATCGCGTTTCACCCGCAGTTCGGCGTCGCCAACCACTTCGTGTACTTCTACTACACCGGCCTGGATCTGCTGAACCACCTGGTACGGTTCGACGCGTCCACCGACATCGGCACCGGCGGTCCGGTCGAGATCTTTCGGACGTCGTCACCGTCGCAGCAACTCCACGTCGGCGGCAGCGTCGGCTTCGGCCCGGATGGCAAGCTCTACTTCGCCGTCGGGGACAACGGCTACCCGGCGAACGCCCAGGACCTGGGCAACCCGCACGGGAAGATCCTGCGTATCAACGCCGACGGCTCGGTACCGACCGACAACCCCTTCTACGGCCAGCCGGGTAAGCTCGGGGCGATCTGGGCGTACGGCTTTCGCAACCCGTGGCGCTTCCAGTTCGACAGGGCGACCGGCCGGCTTTACGGCGGTGACGTCGGCGACTTCAGCTGGGAGGAGCTGAACCTCATCGTCAGGGGCGGCAACTACGGCTGGCCGCTGAAGGAAGGCGTCTGCACGAGCGGCTGTGCGGGCTTCGTCGACCCGATCCACGCGTACCCCCACAATGGACAGAGCGCGGCGGTGACCGGTGGTCCGGTCTACCGCGGCGCGATGTTCCCCGGCGCGTACCAGGGACGGCTGTTCTTCGGCGACTACGCGCAGGGGTTCATCAGGACCGCGCAGCTCGACGCCGCCGGCAACGTCACCGGGGTCGAGGACTTCGACGCCGCCGCGGGTAGCGTGGTGGACCTGAAGGTGGCTGGCGACGGCTCGCTGTACTACGTCACGTACTTCCCCGGCGAGCTGTACCGGGTCACCTACAACACCACCTCCCACGCGCCGGTCGCGTCGGCGTCGGCGAGCGTCACCAAGGGCGTCGCGCCGCTGCGCGTGCAGTTCTCCAGCGCCGGCAGCAGCGATCCGGACGGCGACCCGCTGACGTTCCGGTGGGATTTCGGCGACGGTACCGTCAGCACCGCGGCGAACCCGAGGAAGACGTTCCGGGACCGGGGAGTGTTCACCGTCCGGCTGACCGTGTCGGACGGCCAGCACGCGACGTCCGCCCGGCCGATCGTGATCCAGGTCGGCATCCCGCCCACGCTGAGCGTGTCGGCCCCGGTCGACGGGGCGCTCTACCGGGCCGGGGACATCATCACCTACAACGCCTCGGCGGTCGACGCGGCCGGCTTCGACCTCAACGACGCGGCCATCCGGACCGAGGTCCGGTTCCACCACGGTACGCACTTCCATCCGTTCGTCGGGCCGCTGACCGGTCGGGTCGGTTCGTTCACGATTCCGACCACCGGCGAGGCGTCGGCGGACACCTGGTACGAGATCCTGGTCGCGGCAACTGACACGAATGGGCTGTCGACCACGAAGTCGGTCCGCATCAACCCGCGTAAGGCACACCTGACCCTCGCCACCGAGCCGGCCGGCCTGGGTCTGGTGCTGGACGGCGTACCCGTCGCAACACCCTCCACTGTGGAGGGCGTGGTCGGCTTCCGACGGGAGCTGGCCGCCCCGCCGACCGCGACCGGCGCGGACGGTACCGAGTACCACTTCATCGGCTGGGTGGACGGGGGGCTGATCCGCCGGGTCGTCACCACCCCGGACAGCGACACCACGTACACGGCCCGGTACGCGCGGTCGGCACCGTTCACCGGTGAGTACTTCGCCAACCCCGACCTGTCCGGCACACCTGCGCTGACCCGGTCCGATCCGCGCGTCGACTTCGACTGGGGTCTGGGCTCGCCCGGCGCCGGGGTGCCGGCCGACGGCTTCTCCGCACGGTGGTCGACGACCCGGTACTTCGCCGCCGGCCGGTACCGCTTCACCACTCTCACCGACGACGGCGTGCGGCTCTATGTGGACAACCGGCTCGTACTCGACGAGTGGCACGACCAGTCGAGCACGCCGCACGAGTACGTCGGCGACCTCGACGAGGGCAACCACACGATCCGGATGGAGTACTTCGACTCGGGCTGGGACGCGCTGGCGAAGCTGACCTGGGACACCACCCTCGACCAGCCGGACCGGTCGTTTTTCGCCGAGTACTGGAACACCCCGGACGCCGGTACGGCCCCGCCGATGCCGACCGGCCCGCCGGCGGTGTCCCGGCAGGAACTTGCGATCGACCACGACTGGGGTCTCGGCTCGCCCGACCCGGCGATCGCCAACGACCACTTCGTCGCGAGGTGGACCGGCTCGCTGGTCCTCGAACCCGGGACCTACGTGTTCACCGTCACCGGCGACGACGGTGTGCGCCTGTCCGTCGACGGGGTACGGGTCGTGGACGGGTGGGTCGACCAGGGCGCCACGACGTACACCGCGACGCTGGCACTCGCCGGCGGCCCGCACACCGTTGTCCTGGAGTACTACGAGAACACCTGGGACGCGGTGGCCCGGTTGGACGTCCGCCGGTGAGGTTCCGCCACCGCGCCGCCGGGTACGCCCTGGACCATCCAACCACCACGTCCGAGGGGTGAGTCGTGCCGAAGTTCGACGCGACAACCGTGCTGTTGCGGGCCGTGCCGGCGCCGACCGCGGACGTCTGGGACGGTCCGCTGCGACTGGCCCGGCGGGTGGAGCACTCCACCACGCAGACGCTGGTCCGGCGGTGGGCCCACTGGGTGATCCCGGCGGTGCTGACCGGCCTGCTGGCCGCGATCGGTCTGGCCCGCCCGGGGTTGTGGACGGACGAGCTGGCGACCTGGGGCATCTCACGCACCCCGTGGCACGAGTTCTGGCCGGTTCTGCGCTACGTGGACGCGGTGCTCGCGCCGTACTACGTGGTGATGCACCTGTGGGTCGACGTGTTCGGGGACTCCGACATCGCGTTGCGGGCGCCGTCGGTGCTGGCGATGGCGGCCTCGGCCGGCCTGACCGCCGCGTTGGGCGCGAAGCTCGCCGGCCGTACCACGGGACTGCTGGCCGGGACCGTGTTCGCGCTGCTGCCCTCCACCAGCCGGTTCGCCGCGGAGGCCCGCCCGTACGCGCTGGGCGTGCTCGCCGCGGTGGTGGCCACCTGGCTGCTCCTGCGCGCCTGGGAGAAGCCGAGCCTCGCACGATGGGCCGGGTACGCGGCCGCGGTCGCCGTGCTGGCCCTGTTGCACGTCGTCGGGATCCTGCTCGTCGTCGCGCACGCGTGGGTCGTCATGGCCTGGTACCGCACGGTGTGGTGGCGGTTCTGCGCCGCGGCCGTGGTGGGCTCGGCGGCGATCGTACCCGTGCTGCTGTTGGGTATCCGCCAGCGCAACCAGGTTGCCTACATCCCGAAGGTCACCTTCTACACGTTCCTGCCCTACTCCGAGGTGCTGTTCGGTGGTGTGGCGATCGCCCTGCTCGTCATCGCGCTCGCGTTGTTCAGCCTGCCGTTGCGCTTCCCGTCGGCCGTTTTCGCCGCGTGGGCGCTCGTGCCGGTCGCGACGCTGATCGTGGTCTCGCTCGTCATGCCGATGTTCCTGCCCCGCTACCTGCTCTACACCACGCCCGGCTGGGCGCTCCTGGCCGGCGCGGCCCTGGCCCGCTTGCGTCTGCCGTGGGCCGTAGCTGTCCTTGTCGCGATCGCCGCGCTCGCGGTCCCGTCGCAGCTGCGCATGCGCATGCCGGGCGGACACGAGCATCAGGCGACCCGCCAGGCCGCTGCGGTCGTCGCGGCGCACCGGCAACCAGGCGACGGCATCGTCTACGCCGACGACGAACCCGTCGGCGCGTGGACCGCCCGCGACGCGATCACCCACTACCTGCCGGCGGCGTCACGCCCCGGCGACGTGCTGGCCACCAAACCGCCGCGTACCGACGGGCTCCTGCTCGCGACCGAGTGCCCCGACGTGGCCCGGTGCCTGCGCGGGTCCGACCGGGTCTGGATCGTCCGGATAGAACAGTTGGACGATCCGCTCACCCGCATCGGCGCAGCCAAGGAAACCGTGCTGCGCCAAGGTTTCCGGGTGACACACGTGTGGTACCCGAGCGGGATGACCGTGGCGCTGCTGCAGCGGGACGGTGGCCGCTGATGCGTACCCGGACCCGCCATCACAGCCTCACCGCGCGGCGGCACTACGTCGGCACCGCCACCGCCGCCGGGCCGCTGGAGCCCGTGGCGGCCGACGGCGAGCCGGTACGGTACCGGCTTGTCACCTCCCCGGCGGAGCGGGTCGTACTGACCCTGCTCGTGCTGCTGAACGCGGCCACCGCGGCGGTGTTCATCGGCTGGCTGCTGCTGCCCCAGCACATCCCGGGCTACACCGGCGACCTACACGCCGTGCCGCTGACCATCGCCCGGGTGGGCTTCGTCCTCGTCGTCGCCGTCGAGCTGATCCGCCTGCTGCAGAACTTCGCGGTGTGGATGTACGCCTTCCACGCCAAGGATCCGATCCCGGTCGACCCGCCGACCGGGTGGCGCGTCGCCATGCTGACCACGATCGTGCCCAGCAAGGAGCCGATCGAGATCGTCGAGCGGACGTTGCGGAAGATGTGTGAGGTCGCCTACCTCGGCCAGGTCGACGTGTGGATCCTCGACGAGGGCGACGACCCCGAGGTCAAGGCGATGGCCGCCCGGCTCGGCGTGCACCACTTCAGCCGCAGGGGTCGTCCGGAGTACAACCAGCCGGACGGCGAGTTCCGGGCCAACACCAAGGCCGGCAACCACAACGCGTGGCGCGCCGAGCACGAG